>Ga0315274_10001675_pt1 | contig 33895 bp, 27 predicted proteins | sample YL17G02_20_MG_FD_203700 | JGI IMG/M metagenome (GOLD analysis project Ga0315274, IMG submission 203700) | Sediment microbial communities from Yellowstone Lake, YNP, Wyoming, USA - YL17G02_20 | ecosystem: Environmental > Aquatic > Freshwater > Lake > Sediment | place: USA: Wyoming | collected...
TCGGGACCGATGGCAACGCGGTCAAGACCGAAGGCGCTAACACGACGCCGAGTGGAGCCGACTCGGGTGTCGGGTCCGATACGTCGACCGCCCTGACAGCGGCCCTGACGAGCAGCGCGGAGTCGGGTGCCGGGACGGACGCCTCTGTCCGCATCGGGCTCACCGGCACCGCGGAACAGGGCGTCGCGGCCGATGTCTCGACCGCGCTCACGGCCGTCACCCCGGTCAGCACCGAGGCGGGCACCGGCGCAGATGCGAGTGTCAGGGTTGGGTTGGTCGGCAGCCCGGATCAGGGCACGGGCACGGACACGGCGCTTGTCACGGTGCCAGTCGTCGGGGTGGACTCCGGTGCAGCGACCGATGCCGTCGTCAGGGTTGGCCTGACCGGCACCGCTGAGGCTGGCGCCGCCACCGACGCTTCGACGGCCCTGACAGCCGTCACGCCTGTATCGACCGAGTCGGGTGCCGGGACGGACGCCTCTGTCCGCATCGCACCGCTCGCGTCGGCTGAGTCAGGGGTGGCGACGGACGCCTCGACCGCCCTGACTGCGGCGCTCCCCGTCAGCACCGAGGCTGGCACGGCCACCGACGCATCGGTCAATGTCGCGGCGGTCACGCCCATCCTCACCGAGTCGGGGACGGGCACGGACACGGCGGTCAGCATCGGCCTTGCCACGACCGATTCCGCGGCGGGCGTCGATGACAACGCGGTCGTCGACCAGGGCGGATCCGGGGCCAAGAGCGCCGTCGACTCGGGCGCCAATCTCGACCCGGGCTACTCGAGCCTCGTCCTCGAGGATGCCCCGTCGATGTACCTGCGTCTCGGCGAACCGAGCGGCACCTTTGTCGACTCGTCGGGCTCCGGGCTGACCGTCACCGAGTCGGGCACGCTCACTCGCGATCAGGCCAATGCCCTTGTCAACGACGACGACGGCGCGGTCGCGTTCCCGACGATCTCGGACTACCTGACGGTCGGCGACGATGCGGCGCTCGACATCGGCAACACGTTCAGCATCGAGTTTTGGGCGCGCTTTTCCGCCGGGGGGTCCTTCCGCGGCGTCATCAACAAGGGCACCGGCGCCTACCTCGTGTTCGTCGACTGGCTGTACGACTTCCCGACGATGTTCCTGTCCAAGCTCGGCTCGGCGGACATCGTCTCGAGCTCGTGGGAGGTGCCATTCGACGACACCTGGCATCACTACGTCATCACCCGCAACGGGGTCGGCGCCGCCAACGCCCTGATCTACAAGGACGGCGTCGAAGGGCACGTCGTCGAGGCGTCCAACACGTCGCTCGTCGATAGCGCGGACGGCCTCGTCATCGGTCGGTTCAGCGCGATACTCGGCGCGCTCAACGGCGCCCTTGACGAGCTCGCCATCTACAAGGCCACGGTCCTGACGCCGGAACGGATCGCGCAGCACGTTCGCCAGAGTCCCGCCCGGGTCACGATGGTCGAGGCCAAGTCGACGACCGAGGCAGGACAGGGTTCCGATGCCGTCGTCGGCATCGGATTGGTCGGAACGGCGGAGCAAGGTGTCGCGACCGATGGTGCGCTGGTCACGGTCCCGGTCGTCGCGGCTGACTCGGGGACGGCCACAGACGCCTCCGTCCGCGTCGGCCTCGCAGGAACGGCCGAACAGGGCGCCGCGACCGACACGGCGGCCCTGGCGGCCGCCTACGCCTCGACGGAGGCTGGCACCGGGGCAGATGCCGCAGGGATCGGCCTGCTCACGACCGAGGCGGGGGTCGCCACCGACACGCAGACGGCGCTGACGGCCGGCTACGTCAGTACGGAGTCCGGTGTCGGCTCCGACGCTGCGACGGTCGACTCAGGCGGGGCCAAGGCCGGGTTCGACGACGGCGTGGCGACGGATGCGGTCGTTGCCCTGACCGTCATCCTGCCGACCTCGACCGACTCGGGTGTCGCGACCGACGGGAACGCGCTGGTCATCGTCCCGGTATTCGCGTCTGACGGTGGCACGGCGACCGACACGGCTGTTGTCACCGCGCTGTACGCCTCGTCCGACTCGGGTGTCGGCACCGAACTCGCCGCCCTGACCGCGGGCTACCTCGCGACCGACTCGGGTGTCGCGACCGATGGGCCGGCGGGCGGGATCGGTCTGGCCGCGGTCGACTCCGGGGTCGCGACGGACGCGAGCGTCAGCGTCATCGCCATCTACGTCACGAGCGACGGCGCGCAGGGTTCCGATACGGCCGTCCTCACCCGCCCGGCGATGCTCACCGGCTACACCCGCGACCGGAACGGGGCGATCCTGCCGAACTGCATCGTCAAGGTGTTCCGCACGAGCGACGACGCCTACCTCGGCCAGACGACGAGCTCGGGGACCGGCCACTACCAGTTCGACGTCGCACTCGGCATCGACCACTACCTCGTCGCCTACCTCGACGGATCGCCCGACGCGGCGGGAACGACGGTAAACACGCTCCAGGGCTCCTGATGGCCGACGTCGACATCTTCCTGTATCCGCCCGGCGACGCGCCGTTCGACATCATCCTGTGCGACCCGCTGAACGTCTGCCAACCGGCCGTGATCGTCACGCCGCCGCTCGGTGGCGGGCCCGGCCATCCGATGTGGCGCGGCCCGAAGGTCGAGCGCCCGCGCTACGACGCCTGCGGGCCGTGTCCGATCCATCCTCCGGGCGTCTGTACCCGGATGCAGCGCCGCAATGGCGAGTGCTACTGCATCCCCGTCGCGCCGGTCGCCATGTCGCTCCTGCGCGATCTGGTGGGCCGCTACGGGGTGGTCGAGGGCAACAAGGTCTACCTCGCGATGCGGGACAACGCCCAGGGGCCGTTCGCACCGGGCAACAAGTACGACGTAAGCGCCCCGGCGGAGCCGCAGACAGGCGCTCGAGCGGCCTATGGAGGGAAGCGCCGGCCACAGGAGCATTGACCGCTGACGGGCATAGCGGTACGCTCGGGGTCGCCACGTCCGACCCGCTCTCGTCGGCGGCCCGGGCGGCTCAACCACCCGTGGGGTGTCCTCCGGGTTGCGAGTGGTAGTGACGGACCTGGCGCCGACGGTTTCCCCCTTGCATCGACCGCCGGACAGGCGTATCTTGGCGTTATTCGCCACCGTCACAGTAGGAGGACCCATGGCAACCGACCCATACCCCGCGCCGCGCCAACGCGAGCTCGCCCTCTACCTCAGCGCCGAGATCAACGTCGTGCGCTCCAAGCGGGCCAAGTGCCCGAACTGTCTGCAACGGCGGGTGCTCTACCACCTTGCGATGTGGGTCAGGGACAGCCCGGCCGGATCCGGGTCCGCCCTGTGCGCCCATTGCGCGGGGTTCCGGGCATGAGCGGCGAGAGCGAGCTGCGGGAGGTCGTCCACTACCTCGCACGGGTCGCGGTGGCGCTCGAACGGATCGCCGATGCCGACGAGCTCCGGAACGAGCTCCTCGAGGCCGACCGTGCCGAGCGGCGCGAGTCGTGGGAGGCGGCGGAGTTGCATCAGGACGAACGGCTGCGGGCCATCGTCGTCGGGCTGCCATCCGAGCAGATCTTCGCGAGCGACGGCGGGACGGGTGCAGAGGGAGGTCCGCGTTGACGACGAACGGGATACCCACCCCGGGTATTGCGCCCGGTGAGCCGAAGGACCACCATGCGTAGTCCGATGCACGTCATCCCCTTTGGCAAGTACCGCGGGCGGACCTACGCCGAGATCGCTCGGGTGGACCCCGCCTACCTGAACTGGATCGTCACGACCCTGACCGGGCGACGGGCACAGCACGCAGCGGAGGCGCTATCGGAGCGCGGCGTCGAGCTGACCCGGACGAAGTAGACGAATGGCCCGGGCGTCCACACAGGTCGCCCGGGCCATTCACCACCCCATTCCACGAGGAGATCCTCAGCATGGCACGAAACACAATCGACTGGCAAGCCCGTATCACACGGCCGAACGAGCCCGCCGTCCCGATCTTCATCTCAGGGATGCGCCGCACCTTTTGGGTGCCGCCCCGCTACTACAGGCTCGTCGCCCGAGTTCAGGACGGTCGCCCGTTCACGCAGCGCGCGATGGCTGCCTCGCTCGGCTACAGCACGATGGGCCTCCACGATGCGTTGCAGCAGATGGCCCGGCTCGGGTTCGGCGTCCTCACATCGACGCGGGGATGGGCCGGGCGCACCCGGTTCCGACTCCAGGCCGACGTGACCGCTCGTTGTGCGAATGTACGGACCACAGAACGACCATCTAACGATCTAGAGAGAGAGGACCGACAAGCGCCTACTGTGGTCCGTACATTGACTCACGGAGGCTCCCCGCTCCCCGTGGTCGACTCGTGACGACGAGCACGCTCATGTGGGCAGACGTCCCCGACGACCGACGGATGACGCCTGAGCTGCTTGCTACCTGCCGTGGAGCCGAGTGGCCGGGCTGGCTGGAGATGAAGGTTGAGGGGCTCCGCAACCCGAGGTGCCTGCTGGCGGTCGAGTTCTGGCCCAGCAAGGTGCCCGATCAGGTTCGCTATATGCCGTGCGGCAGGAACCCATGCCCGCCCTTCGACTTGTGCGCCTCCCACGGCGGCCCGTCCACGCGCAGCCTCCAGGAGAACGAGGACCGACTGCGCGCCATCATCGCGAGGACGGCTGCGCCGCCCGGCGTCCTGTGGGTGGCCCCGCCCGGATGGAAGGCGTGGATGGAGTGGCCGCGCGTCAGGATGGGCGTCTACTGCCCCGCCTGCCGCCATGAATGGGACGACCACGTTGTCGACGACGGGGCGGACAGGATCGTCTGCCGCGGTTGTCGGTGGTCCTACCCATCGACCATCTGCATCGGCATGATCCCTGCCCGTTCGCCAGAGGCGGTCGAGCCACGAGCGGTCGCGTGGTCGGCTGAGTACCCGGCCTGCATCGAGATGAGCCGGTTCGAGCTGGTCGACGTCATCGTCGAGCATCTCGCTGACCGTCGCGAGTGGCCGTGGTGATGGCGACGGACATCTCCGCTGCCGAGGCCATCGCCGCCTCGATCTGTTGGCTCGCCCGCTTCCGTCATGGTGCGGCAGGGCCGGCCTACGATGGGATCGGTCACAAGCCGTCGTGCCGGTTCTGCGCCATGCCCGAGGACACGCTCGTCGAGCACTACGCCATCGAGCGGGTCCAGGCGAGCCAACTCAAGGCGTTCCGCGCGTTGCCACCGGCAGCTCGCGCCAAGGCCATCAGCGAAGCACAGGAGGAACCATGGTATGAGCAACTCGAAGGTTGACCCGGAGCTCGTGGCCCGCGTCAGGGCCTACGACGCCGAGATGTCCAAGGCTGACCCGGTGGTGGTCTACAGCCAGGCGTACCACGACGAGCTCGTGGCCCGCGTCCGGGCGTGCGAACGGTCCAACGTCGAAGGCGCCATCGTCCGTGGTGCGTCGTTCGTCAAGATCGCCCGCATCCTCGCCCTGCGCATCGCGGTCCCGTTCATCGTCCACACCGACCGGGGCCCGATGCGCGGTGAGGCGGGCGACTGGCTCGCCACCAACCACCCCGACGACGACCCGGGCTCCGACCTGTGGACGATCTCCGACGAGCGGATGGCGGCGACCTACCAAGTGGTCCCGCCCCGGCGCGACCCGACGATGGGCGCCGTCGCGGGAGTGCCCGTGCCGTACCTCGACATGGGGCCCAAGTGAGCACCGGGTTCGTGCTCCTGCTCGTGCTGGGCATCATCGTGGCGTGGATCGCGATGAAGGTCGATGACATCCGCTCATTCGACCGCCAGAAGGAACAATGGCGAGCCGACAAGCGCGAGTACGCGGAGTGGAGCAAGACGCACCCCGACGACGAGTGACTTGACGCCGTCCCTGACCGGGCGGATGCTGACGGCCTGATGGCTCGCGTAACGGAGGCCGCCCTCGATGAACCGGAGCTCCGACGACTCCACAGCGTTCGCCCAGCGCGGCGACCAGGAGCCGCTGGGGCTCCGGTCGTTCGTGCGACCAGATCACCCCTCGTATCGCTGGCACTCATCGTTGCTGGCGCAGGCATGGTCCTTGCACCTCCTCCTGTGCCGTTCGCCATCGTCATGCTCGGCATCGGAGCCCTCGTCGTCGGTGGCTGGAGCCTTGGTCGGTCTGAACACCGCCAGTCTGGAGACGCTCTGGCGGAGAGGGTCCTCGGAGCGACATTCGCCGAACGGAGGGACGTGATCCGTGCCGCCATCGCCGTCGCCGCACTTCGAGGAGACGATGGGGCAGCTCAACGCGCTCGTGACGCGGTCGCGGCAGCGACAGCAAGCGAACCTGAACCGGCTGGCGATGATGGTGGCGAAGCTGGACGTCCCGTTCTCCGAGCCGTCCAACCAGCCGGAACAAGCGGCGGCGAGTCGCTCGATGCCGACGCCGACGCCGACGCGCTCGGAGGCGGATGATGATGCCCTCCGCGCGCAGCTCCCCGCCCGGACCACCCACGGCGGACCCTATGGCAGCTCCATCCTCGACCGAGTCGCCGCCAACTACGGATTTGACACGCGGGACGGCCGGTAGCCGGTTCACCGGCATCCTCGAAGGGCGCTCCGACCTCGAGACGTGGACCCCGGAGAACGAGGACGAGGCCCAGGCCACGATCACCGCGGTCGCGTCCTACTGTCGCGACTACTGCCCGGCGCGACTGGCCTGCGTCGAGGACGACTGTCGCCTGTTCCGACTCGAAGGTCGGGCCGATGCGCTCCTCCCCCACACGCCGTCCGAGTCCGTCGGCGTGTTCGGTCAGCCGATCACGGGACTCTGATGCGCGTCGCACCGAAGAAGGGCGATTGCCTCGTGTGCCAGGCGCCCGACGCGATCCGCGTCGCGGTCAATGCGGCCATCTGGCACGAAGGCTCCGTCGTCCGGGTCGCGAACTACCGCTCCGCCGGCGCCCGGGCCGCCAGCCAGGTCGCGATGACCATCCCCGACGCCGACCGCTACAGCGAGATCGACCCCAAGACCATCACCCGCCACGCCGACCACATCGAGGACTCGTGGCGCGAGGTCATGGCCGGCGAACGACTCAAGGGCGACGAGGTACCCATCAGCCACGAGTTCGGCGACGTCATGGACGGCAACGCGAAGCTCGGCATGATGGCGACCACCGGGCTCGCCGACTTCATCGGGACGGACCCCGCGATGTTCGCCGCGCTCTACCCGAAGGAGGCGATCAGCATCGCCAAGCTCGGCATCGTGGCCGCCGGGACCAAGGAGTCGAGCCGGCTCAAGCGCAACCAGCAGAAGATCGACGTCATGGCGATCTTCGCAGCGTCGGCCGGGTTCATGGACCGCGGCGATGTCGCCGCCGAGGATGCCATCGTCGACATCGAGCTCATGCGCGACGAGGTCCATGCAGAACGTCTCGCGCTCGAGGCCGGGTGAACCCCAACCAGAGCCGGGACTTCCGGGAGGCGCTCGCCGAGCTCCCATCGAAGCACCGGGCGTGGCTTGAGTCGGGCGACGTCGAGCTGTTCGCGTACTACGGCTGGGGCGTCGTCCTGACCAGCGCGCAGCTTGAGCACATCGGCGGCGTCCAGACGTGGCCGCCGGGCACGATCCACGTCTGGCGCTGGGCCAACCGGACGGGCAAGACGACCGGGCTCGACATCCTGTACCTGTGGTCCGCCTGGTACAAGTGGCGCTTCGAGCACGCGGACTTCGATGCGTGGCTCCGCTACAACTACAAGGTCCTCCACGCCGCGCCGCTGTCCGAGCTCGCGGGGAAGGCATGGGGCCTGTGCGACGAGCTCATCGGCGGCCGGGCCTACCAGCAGCGCAACCCGGTCACGCAGCTCCAGCGCCCGGCCCTCCTCGCCCCGTTCTACAGCGCGACCAAGCTCGTCGACGTGAACGATGTCGACCGCCCGGTCGTCACGGTAGCTAACGGCAGCCAGATCGACTTTCGCTCGACGCAGGGCAAGGCCGCGCGCCTTGAGTCCGATGCGTGGTGGGTCATCGGCTGGGACGAGTTCCCGCGCCAGCAGCCGGCCGACGACATCCCGATCATCTTCGACCAGACGATGCTCGCCCGGTCGTCGGACTTCATGGCCCCGGTCATCCTCGCGGGGACCGCGACCATCGAGAGCGAGTACATCTACGCCGAGCTCGAGGAGCTGGCCGCCGCCAATCCGACCGACTGGAACTTCACCGAGGCCGCCCGGACGACGAACTACAGCCAGAGCAAGGCCAGTCAGGACCGCCAGCGCCGGGTGTCCATCGACAAAGACGTCGCGGCCCGCTCGCTCGACGGGGTGCTCGGCGGCAGCGCGGGCTCGATGTTCCCCAACTTCCTGATCGACAATGCGTTCCGTGACCTGCCTGAGCGGATCGAGCCGCCGGGCCCCGACGATGACAAGGCGTGGGAGCGATTGGGCCGCTCGACGGCCTTCCTGACCGGCTTCGACCACGCCCTCGCCCACGACGACAACGTCTACATGACGCTGGCCGCGCCGTGGCCCCCGGCGCTCATCACGCCGTCCAATCCGATCCACGGCGCGTCGATGTCGCTGGTCAAGGGAAGTCGGACATTGACGCCCGACGAACAGCAGGCGTACCTTTCACGCGACGTCCGGGCCTACCGTAGTCGTGCGGCGATCATCGACTCGACAGGACCGGGCGGGCTATCGGTCTACCGAAAGGCGTTGCAGGAAGGACTCCCGGCCGTCGACTGCAACCTCCAGGCTCGTGCCGCCAAGTGGGTCACGAACAAGGAGTATGCGTTGCAGGCGCTCCAGCGGATCCTCGCGTTCGGCCTTCCGGTGGACACGACGAGCGGGTTCATCGACACCTGGCCGACGGTGCCCGACGGCCTTGAGTTCGGGCTCCTGCGCCTCCCCAACAAGGGTCCGTGGCTCAAGCTGCGCCGCCAGCTCGCGGTCTATCGTCGGCAGGACGAGAAGTTGCGACAGGACGCGGCGATGACCCTCGTCATGCTCGCGTGGTACCTGTGGAAGCTCATCGGTCATGCCAGCGCCCCCAAGTCGACGCCGTTCAACATCATGTCCAGTCCCACGAGGGGCCGGCGGTTCGCCGCAGCCCGGAGGTAGCCATGTCAGCGCCGCCCATCGACCTGATCCTCGCAACGTCGGCATCGCGCACGACGGACCCGACCCTCACCCCCGCCTCGTTCACGGCGAGCGTACCGGGTGACGGCGTCGCCGTCGTCGTTGACGTCACGAACGCCGGAACCGGCTCGATCACCGCCAACATCGAGGGCTACGACCCGGCCAGCAACAAGTGGTACACGATCCTCGCCGGCGCGGCCATCGTCAGCGCGGTCACGAACGTCTACATGGTCTATCCGGGCATCGCCGATGTCGCCAACAGCCGTTCCGGCCTGACGCTGCCGCGGGTCTGGCGCGTACGCATCGTCCACAACAACGCGAACGCGATCACCTACACCGTCGGCGCCAGCCTTCTCCCGTGACCCTATCGGCCGCGCCCGTCCAACCGGAGTCGTCCGACGAGCTGAACAAGCTTCACGGGCGGATCAACGACTGCCGTCTGGCGATGGAGTCGGAGATGCAGATCGTCCGGCAGCGATGTCAGACGTACCTCAACTGGTACAGCCCGCCGTTCGAGCCGAAACTCGGCACGCACGACGCCTGGGTCGACCCCTTTCAGGTATCCGACGTCGGCCTGACCCGCGCCAACTTCCCCATCGCCCGGGCGGTCGTCGACATCTGGACCGCGCTCGAAGCAAGCTCACCGCCGACCCTATGGGCGCAGCCTGAGCGCGTCCCGCCGACGCCACCGTCGTTCGACCAGGGTGAGGTGCTCCGCCGCCGCCTCGTGTCCGAGGCGTACAAGGAGGTCGAGGGCATCCGGGCCCAGGTCCGCGCCAATCGGATCCGCAAGGGGATGCGCGACGACGACTTCGCGTACAAGGCGTTCCTCGCCCATCGCAAGAAGAACCTGTACGGCTTCGCGTGGCAGAAGGTCTGGCCGAACCGCGGCGAGAAACGAGTCGTCAGCCACACGCTCCACAACCCGACGACCGTGTTCCCGATCTGGTCGAGCCGAGAGCCGGGCGAGCTCGAGATGGTCCTCGTCGCCTACCAGATGAACATCAACAAGGCCAACGCCCTGTTCGACCTCGGGATCCAGACGAAGGGCGGCAAGGTCGCCTTCGCGCCCGACAGCGGGCGCTACCGCGAGATCAGCGACCGCTGGTACGACTCGAGTCGCACGATGGTATGGGTCGAGGAGTTCTGGTGGCGCGACCAGAAGTTCGACCATGAGGGCAACGTCAGCGAATCGGCCGTCGCCTGCGTCAAGCGCGTCACCGACAAGATCGTCGCCACCGCCGTCTACCCCGACTGGACGAAGCTCCCGTGGGTCTATTGGGAGAACACCGACGAGCGCGATGCGTTCGGGTGGTCCGACATCGCCGGCGTCATCGACATCAACGACGAGTTCAACCGCCGCTTGAGCCAGGAGGGCGACATCATCGGGATGTACTCCGCCCCCCGCTTCCAACTGCTCAACAGTTTTGCCGGTCGGAACGTCGAAATGCCGGGTGCCTTCGAGCTCATCAGCTTGCAGGACACCGAACGGATCGAACAGATCCTCACGCGCATCGACACGTTCCCCACCCAACAGCACTTCAACATCCTGACCGACCTCCTCCATCGCGTGAGCGGTCTGCCGCCGATTGTGTGGGGGCTCATCTCCAACGCGCAGACATCCGGCCGCGCCCTGTCGGCGTCGTGGAAGGCGACCGAGGCGCGCCTGGCCCCCAAGCTCATGCGCAACCAGCGCAGCTACTCCGACTATCGGGACCTCGCGCTCCAGTACGCGATGGTCTACGACTGGAAGGGCGCGCGGGACCTCTACACGACCGGCGACGACGAGACGTTCCGCGACTTCCGCTGGGAGTTCCCGCCGATGGAGCCGCGCGACTTCATGGAGGTCACGCAGAACGAGATCACGAAGCGCGACGCGGGCATGACCACGACCCTCAAGGCGATCAGGGCGATGGGCGACGAGGCGGCCGAGGACACCTACGAGGAGACGCTCGCCGAGGCGCTCAACATCTTCGCCCACCCCGACAAGGTGCAGTCGTTCCTGTTGGCCCAACGGGCCGAGCTCGACAACATCGCCTACGCGAACCAGCTCGGCGTCGAACTCGACTCCGGCGGCGGGATGGTCGGCGGCCAGAGCGGCACGGCGGTCAATCCGGTCACGATTGCAGGAGCGGTCGGGATGGCCCGCCAGGCGCAGAGTCAGGCGCAGGCCGCACCACCGGCAACGGCTGGCCCGGCTCCGGCGACACAGCCCGGCGCGGCCGGCAACGCAGCCGGTGGTCCTCCCGGGCAGACATCGCCCGGCGCGGCCGGTGGGGCTCCGGGCGAATCGCTCTCGTCTGGCACACTCATGCGCAACGGCAACGTGAGCAACCAGCTTTTGCAGACACGGAAGATGTAGGGAGGTCACGACATGCCATCGGCGGCAGAGAAGCAAGCCAAGCAGGATGCCCGCGATGCCGCCGCCGCGACGGTGACGCAGGGCCAGCAACGACTCAAGGCCGAGGTCGCCCGCGCCGCCACGGCTTTCGCCACCCGGCGCCTGCGCTCCGCTGGCGACCTGAGCCGCTACTCCATCGGTGGCTTCCTTGACGATCCTGTCGCGCGCGCCGCAGCCGCAGCCGCCGCCGCAGCCGCCGCCGCAGCCGCCAAGGCCAAGTCCACGGCCACCAAGGCTCCAGTCAAGACGCCGATCCGGGCGCCGGCCAAGGCTCCCACTCCCACGTCAGCGGCCAACGCGACGACGCCCAAGCCATCCGGCTACCTCGGCAGCGAGGCGCGGTTGATGCCCGGCGCGACCGCCCCGGCCGATGCGAGGACGCCCAAGCCATCCGGCTACCTCGGCAGCGAGGCGCGGTTGATGCCCGGCGCGACCGCCCCGGCCGATGCGAGGACGCCACCGCCGGCTGGCGCGGTCAATGCGCTCGGTCGTGGGCCGGGCGGGACCGGCAGGTCTGCGACCGCCACGGCCGTCAACGCCGTCAAGGCGACGGCCGTCGCGAAGAAGAACCAAGGCGCGCCGCTCGCGCGTGGCGGTGGCAAATCAGCCAAGGCCGTCCAGGTCGCCGGGGCCAAGGCCAAGGCGGCGGCAGCAGCGCAGAAGGCCAAGGCGGCGACCGCCAAGCGTCAAGGCGGCAAGGCAACGGCGCGACGGTGAAGCGGTATCGTCCGCCAGGGGCCGGGACGACCTTCAAGTTCCCGTTCCGGCTCGGCGGGCGGTCGATGGCAACGGGCTACCTGAACGCTCCACCGGCCGGGCGCCCCTCGAAGTCGATGCCATCACCCAAGCAGTTCACCAAGATCGGTGATCCGCAACGGCGGAAGCAGAAGGGAAAATGAAGTAGATGGCGCGCCGCCGCGGAGCGTTCAGCAACACGCTCGACCCATTCGGCGGAAGTCGGGGTGGGCTGGGCCGCTATAACGTCACGGGCGACACGATCCAGTCGCTCGCCGAGTACGACGCCTACGTCGTGGCCGTGGCATGGGCCAATGGGCAGGCCACCGACGAGGACTACCTCGCCTCGCTGCAAAAGATGGTCGACCTCGAGACGGTTGGGACGAAGGGGCGAGTGACGGCCGAGAACAAGCTCGGCGACGCTGTCTACAGCATCGGGCGCAACAAGATCGCCGGCGAGGTCAATGCCGCCAATACCCCGGCGGAACGAACGGCCGCCCTCCGTCGGATGATGGCCTACGACCAGGCGCGACTGGCGACGATGACCACCGGCAACGAGGCGTATCGCTCGATGGCCGACCGCGTCGCGGGAACCCGGACAGACATCCGCCAGAGCCAATACAGCGAACTCGTGAACAAGGTCAACGCCGGGAAGGCGTCGACCTCGCAGCTCCTCGCCCTTGCGCGCACGTTCAAGGCGGAGGCGGGGTCCGACCCGGACGCCGATACGTGGGCGCAGTCCATCGTGACGCTGACCGACCGGGTCGCCGACGAGAACCTCTCGGACGCCTACCAGTCGTATCAGCACCATCGGATCAGCGGCGCGTCGCTCCTCGCCAAGATCGACGCACGTATGTCCGACCTGACGCCGGGTAGCCCGTCCTACAAGGAGCTCGAGCGGCAACGCGAGGATCTCGCCGAGAGCATCAGGGGTACCGCCCGCACCGAGCGCGCCGCCGTCGTGAATGGTCAGCGCAGCGCGGGCCAGATCGGCGACGCGGCCTTCCTTGACTACCTGCGGACAGAGGTCGCCCAGGCGACGCCCGGCACGGCCGAGGAGACGGAAGCGAACAACCGGCTCATGGACTACACGTTCAGCGTCGCCGAGGACCAACTGCGGTTCAAGGTCACGAAGGGCCAGGCGCCGGTCAGCACACTCATCTCGTTCTACAAGACGGCCCGGGCCAAGATGGATCCGAACTCCGAGCGGTACCGCGCCCTGACGCTGACGATTGACTCGCTTGGCCGTGGCGGCGGCGGCGCAAGCGGCGGCGGCGGTGGTGGCGGTGGTGGTGGCGCGGCCGGCAAGGGCATGGCGTTCTACTCGAAGCAACTGTTTGGCGACTCCACCCTCTACAGCATCCTCGGCACGTCGAAGGAGCCGCCCGGCTTCGCCAACCTGTTCAAGATCGACCCATCGAACCCAACGGCGAAACAATGGTGGGACACGAACGTCCGCCAAGCGGTCGAGGCGTTCTCGAGGGGCGACCGGACGTGGACCTACCTCGAGCCGAACGGAACCGGGCACGTGCTCCCGTTCGAGCCGTCGATGATGGCGCAGTTCGACAGCATGAATGTCGCCTATGCCAGACTCGGCCTCTCCGATGCGACCAGCGCGAAGTCACAGCAGACGTGGCTGTCGCGGGTCGTGACGGCGACCAAGGCGCTGAACTCGCGCGGCGGCACGTACACGATGGACCTCTATCAGAAGGTCTTTGGCGACCTCGAGCGAGCCAAGACGAGCGCGCTCGGCGGCAAGCGGTGGGCCGAGTACCACAACCTCGTCAAAGAGCAGTCGGACCTCGCCGGGTGGGCGCTCAACGGTGGCACCGGATTCGTCCCGACCGCCGACCAGAAGGCACGGATCAACCGTGACCTCCTGACCATCGCGCCCTATCAGCCGAACCCGGAGTTGCCGTTCTACAACCTCGACGGCGACCACGTCCTGACCCTCATCGCCCAGGGCAAGATCAAGCTCGAGTGGGACAACGTGGCCGACGCGGACGGCAACCGTGCTGCCATCAAGGGCACACTCGACCCGAACGCGGGCTACATCACGCAGCGGGTGGATGGCACGACCGCGCTCGAAATCATCGACCCTGCCGATCCGGCCTCGTTCCGGTGGTCCGACGAGTTCCAGACCAACATCCCGTCCTACCTCGAGACGACGGCCCCGTCCGTCATCCGCACCGCCGGGCAGGACATCGAGGTTCGCCAGCCGTTGCTCGATGGCGCGACGCTGCCGGTGTTCGTGTCGCACACGGGCACACCGTCGAGCCCGGCCGTCACCGCCGGCTCGCCGACCAAGGGTGCGAGTGTGGGGTCGCCGATGATCCCGGGCAAAAGCGCCAGCGTGGACCCCTACACGATTGGGGGAACGACGGTGACGCTCCCGGTCCAGTCGTTCAGCACCACGGTCGGCAACGTGGTCATGCGCTGGGTGTCCCTCGACGGGGTCCATTACGTCGGCTACGACCAGACGCTCGATGCGCCGCGCATCGTCGTCACGGACGCCGACCTCCAGTACGATCCGGCCAAGAAGCAATGGGTCAAGAACGGCAATCCGGTCACTCCTGCCGACGTCGCCAAGGGCGCGCACATTTGGGGGCTGGGCGGCCCGAAGCTGGGCACCGGCGACGGCGCGGCGTGGGGTGTCGGAGCCCCCGGGCGCACGATGGCGACCGCCACACGGCGAGACACAGGCGAGCTCGACACGCGCCTCTCCTGGCAGTTCACCGGGGGCAAGCGGTCGGGTGCGATGGAGTTCGATACGACCGACGTCGGCGAGCTCCGCAGCTACTACTTCCTCGATCCGGCGGCCGAGTTGCAGCGAGGCCGGGACCTCGCCGCGACGTCGCGGCAACGCTCGATGGACTCGAACGACGAGATGGCCCGCCGGGCAGGCGAGAAGGTACAGGCAACACGCTACCCGCTCACCACACCGGCCCAAACGTATCGCGGCCCGACGACGAGCCTCAACGCGGAGTGGGCCGGCGAACTCATGCCGAAGGGCGTGCGTCCAGCCCCGACCACCCTCCTCAAGCCAGTCAGTCGCGGGCCGGTTCCCGGGCCGCTCGGGCAGATCGTCGGCGTCAAGCCGGCACCGCTCGCCGTGCTCTACCCGCCACCCACACCCAAACCCGAACTGCTCTATCCACTCGTCAAGCCGCTCGCCAAGCTCACCCCACTCGCCAAGGCCGCCCCACTCACCCCGCTCGCCAAGCCCGCGCTCGGTCGGGGCCCGGGCGGGACCGGCAAGTCAGCGGCGGCCGTTGCTGCCGATGCGCGCAACGCGAAGGCGAAGGCCGAAGCGGCTGCCGCGGAGATGGAGGCGGGCCGGGTCGGCTATACGCCAGGCGGGGTCTAAGTGACCGACTACATCGACAGCTACAACAGCGAGCAGTCGTGGAACGGGACGACCTCTGTGTCGAGTGGCGACGGCTCGCAGGCGCTTGGCGCCTACTTCGACAATCTCAAGACGCTGCCGGTCAAGCCGATGATCGACACGCATCGCATCGCACAGATCCAAGGGCCACCGGCGTACAACCCGTTCGCTCCGCGAGGGCGCGCCGGGCTGGCGAGCGTTCCGTACCAGCCCGCGGGGCCGCCCGAGCGATACAGCGTCAATCTCCTCGGCGAGTCCATCTCCACCGCAGCCGAGTCTGCTCTCGGTAAAGGCTTCCTCGGCACGCCGGGCGGTCAGCGCGGCGGCTCGATGACCGTCGACTTCGGGCCGATGCAAGGCCAGCTCGCCACCGCGCCGGTGAACTTCCAGAACTTCGCCACCTACGCCCGCGAGGGTGTCCCGGCGCTCCTGACATCGGCCCTGGGGATGAACTACCAGCAGCCGCTCGGCGAGGACCCCTACGCCAAGCCGCCGGGTCCGGTGAACGACGAGAACCTCCTGACCAATCTCAGCCAGGGTGACTTCCGCAACGTCATCGACAACGTCATCGACGGGATCGCGACCGTGGGCACCGCGATCGGCGATGTGGCGGCGGTCCCGGTCAACTGGTATCGCGAGGAGAACGCCATCGTCCGTGGTCGCGGGCTGCGGTCCATCTTCGCCACGGGCTCGGCATGGGGCGGGTCCGATTGGATCGGGCAAGTGACGAGCCTTCTGACCGGCGGAGCCTATCGCTACGACTGGTCGGGCATCGTCAAGCAGGCCGAGATGCAGGGCGCCAACCCGATTGTCCTCGCCGCCGAGCTGTGGGACGTCAGCCCGGAGGTCGCGGCGCAGATCCAAGCGAACCCGACGATGTCCGATGAGCAGCTCCAGGGCATCGTCCGCAAGGAGCCGTTCAGCTACGACCCGGGTGTCAACGTCGCCGTTGAGCTCGTGGCGAACATCGCCCCGATCCTTGTCGGGGCTGGGCTCGTCCGCGGCGTCGGCCTCGGTGGGCGGATGGTCGGTATGGCACTCAAGCCCGCCGAGATGCTGGCCTCGACCTCGACAGCGGGGCGCGTGGGCGCGGGCGTCATCGACACGTACGAGGGGCTCCGCGCGGCGGGCGCCATCGGGCGACCCGTCCTGGCTGCGGCCAAGGTCGGGTCGTGGTCGGGCACACAGTTCTGGCGCGCGGCCAAGGTCGCCGAGGCGGCGAACCGCTGGACACTCATCAGCGGCTCGACGGTACGGGCCGCGGAGTGGGGACTCAAGCAGGCGTTCGTGACGGCCGGCTGGGACGAGGGCATCAAGGCGATGGACTCGCTCCTCTGGCAGATGCCGCTGTCGACCAACCCGGGGCTCATGCTCCTCGACGCCTTCGCGGTCCATCCGATGCGCACGGGCAAGGCGATCATCGGCGCCGGGGTGGACAAGGTCGGCTACCGGACGTTCGGCGGCGGCGACCTGTCGGTCACGCCGGTCATGGCGGAGCGGCTCGGCACACTCATCGACATGCCGATGGACACGATCCAGACCCGACTCCTCGACCCGCTCGGCTGGGATGCCGCGTCGGTGGCCCGGCTGTTCGGCGAGGACGCGACGACGAAGATGACCAAGGGCGACCTCCTCAATGGGATGCTCTATGTCGCCGCGCAGGCCGTCCGCAAGCGCCACGAGAAGCGCCTCCGGTTCATGGAGCCGACCGCCGACACGATCAGCCGCAACGAAGCGTTTTGGGCGACCTACGGTGAGGAGGCCGTCCATCTCCTCCAGTCGGCGGTCACGGGCCGGGGCAAGGACGCCGGCGCCATCGTGTCCGCGTTCAAGGAGGAGTTTTGGAAGCGGGCCGGGCTCATCGACGCGGCCGAGTACGGAGACGAGGGACTCATCGGCCCCTACGACCCGGTCATCTCCCTCTACCAGTTCACCTCATGGAACCGGGTGTCCAAGATGATCCGCGGGTTCGATGACGCAAACGAGGTCGTGAAGCTGCGCGCCGATGTCAACACGCAGTTCACCCGGGCGTACCGCGACCGACTCGCCACGATGCAGCCAGGCGACGTCGTTCCGGCCACGATGCTGAACGAGTTGCGGATCGGGGTGCCGTCCATCGTCAAGTACGAGCGCGGCATCTTGAAGCGGGCCGGCAACCGGGTGCCCAAGCTGACGGTGCGACAGGTCAATCGGATCCTCGACGCAGCGGAGGCTGAACAGGCTGTGACCGACCTACGCCACGCCCGTCCGCGCACCGAGGGTATCCCCGCGCTCCGCCCGGAGGAGGTCGTCGCCGGCGCCGAGCAGACCAATGCCATCGCTCGAGCGTTCGTGCTGCACGAGGCGACCGTCAAGAAGCTCCTCACGGTGAAGTCGGTCGACGAGCTCCTCGGCGAGCCCGTGCCGTCCGATGTGGCGGCCATCGCGGCGAAGCTGTGGCGGATGTCCCCCGACGAGATGAAGCGCCGACCCGACGTGGTATGGAAGCACGTGTTCGATTGGTGGTCGCAGAGCTATCCAGACGCCATCCAGCGCGGCGAGGCGATCTCCGCCGTCGAACGGTTCGCGCGCATCGTTGCCGACCGTTACGCGGGCTCCGGGGTAAACGAGGGTGGGCTCGATGCGGAGGCGTTCCGCCGGATCAACGAGAACATCACCCACCCGTACCGGCCAGAGGAGCGGACGGGCGCCTTGGGCAACGCGATTGCCGACGAGCGCGACGCTGCCAGGGACACATGGATCGACACGATGAGCCGCTGGCTCGATGCACCAGAGCGCCCGCTCCACGTCCTGACCGCGCCCGACGGCGTGACGCAGCTCATCGAGGTCCCCGGGTTCAGCCGGGCCGACGCCGGGTTGATCGAACGGCTCGCTGTCCGGGCCCAGGGGCTCGACTTGTCGGCCGAGGCAACGGCCATCCTCGCCGACCCGCTCGCCCACCCGCTCGAGAAGGTGGTCCCGCTGCGAGAGGCGATCACCGAGCACGCGGCGCAGTTCGAGGTCAGCGCGACCGAGGCGCAACGACTGGCCGACATGCCCGACCTGTCGGTCTACGACTCGCTGGTCAAAGAGGTACTCGGCGATGATGCGGCGGTGGCGACCCGGGACACGGTCGCGCAGGTTACGGGTCGGGCGGTCGCGTCAGCCGAGGAGATCGACGCCCTGCGCGAACAGGCACGCTCGCTCGCCGAGATCATCGACATGAGCCCGACCGCGCACCTGTCGGGTGAGATGGCCGAGTTCCTCGACCGCGCGGCCAACCTCGGCGGCAAGCCAGAAGCGCCGAACTGGCGCGGTGTCCCGCTCACCTCCACCGGGCTGCGTGCAGCTACGAATGAGGCCACGCTCGCGAATGCGCTCGTCGGCATCGACGCGCGCCTCACCCGGGCGACCGAGTCGTTGGCGAAGGTCGATGCCGAGCTCTCGCGCGTGTCGACGATGGGCGACAGCGGGTTCAAGCCCGCCGACGTGACGTGGTCCGAGGCTCCGCTCACCAAGTTCACGACCAAGAAGGAAGCCGTCGCCTTCGCCAAGGAGCGGTCCATCGCCGACGGGACCATCTACGGCGTCAGCAAGGTCGGCAGCCGGTGGGGGATGTTCAAGGGCGAGTACACCCCCCGGGAGCGGACCCCTGCCGAGGTTCTCGCCGCGACGACGCGCGACACGGTCATCGCGCCCGAGGACGTGGCCGCCAGTCAGCAGGCGAACGTCGACGTCGGCGTGGCCGCCGGTGGGACGCCCGAGTCGGGTGGCGCGGTGAAGCCGACCACGACGCGGGCCACCTACGAGCAGATGCGCCAGATGGCTCACGACCGCCTCGACCCGGTTATCTCGACGACCGAGCTGGAGATGGCCCGTATTCGGCAGGCCGAAGCGGGGATGTCGGAGAGCGACATCGCCTTGGTCAAGTCCTACGAGCGAACGATCAAGGCGGCGCGGGCAGAGCTCGCTGAACTCGAGAAGCGATGGGCCGGTGAGGGTGAGGTCCCGCCGCCGGCCGGTCGTCAGCCAGCGTCCGGGTCGCATGATGGCTACTTCGTCCCGCAGGATTGGGAGGCACTCGCCGAGGGTGTGGCACCGGACGCGCCGCGGCTCCAGCGCGGGTATGCGTGGCAGCAGGTTCCCATCGAACGACTCGACCGCCTGCCTGACATCCAGCTTGCCGAGCTCTATCGTGCGGCGCGCGGCCTGAGCGAGATGGCGGATGACGCGACCGCAGAGTTCGCGTCGAAGCCCAGGGTCGTCAAGCGACCCGCGACACCGGAACAGACCTATGACGCTCATCGACCCGACGGTGAGCTCGGCGTGGTGCCAGCCAAGGAGGCGTACTGGACGTTCAGCCGCGGCGACGGCATGAACTACGCAGATCAGTCGTCGGGGGCAGGTCCCGAGCACGGTAAGTTCGCCACCGCCGAGTCGGCCAAGGCCGCGATGCAGCGGTTCATCGAAGCCCAGCACACGGATCGCCGAGAGCAGATCGCGATGGGCAAGCACGACCTCCCGTTCCTCGAGGCCGAAGTGCTCCGCCGTCCCGACCTTCCGATCAACGCCTCGGGCGAGGTCATCCAGTACGCCGGGTCGCTCCAAGACGCCTCCAACGGGTTCGTGCGGGCCAAGTGGGAGGCGATGCAGGCCGACGACAGTACCCTCGCGATGCTCGAGGGTATGGCGCGAGGTGAGCGGTTGAAGGCGGTCTACACGGCCGAGATGGTTCGCCGCGCTGGCGGCGGCCAACCGGAGCCGCCCGCACCCCCCATCCCGCCCGTCGTGGAACGGATCACCGAGGCGCAGAAGATCCGCGAGGCCCAGGTCGAGTCGATGGCCCGAGACGTGGCCGCCAACGAGCAGGCCCTCACCGACGCGACCGCCGAGTATCAGGCGGCCCGCGTCCTGCCGGCGCAGGGTGCGGTGGAGCTTGTGGCCGCCCCGACCGGGCCCATCAGCGCGACCGAGATCAGCGCGTTCGAGGAGACGCTCGCCAAGAGCGCGACGATGGCCGAGGGTGAGGCCACGCGGTTCCGGGGCGCGGCCGAGAAGCAGGCGTTGGCGAAGCTCGAGAAGCAGCGGGGCCTCACCCGCGAGGATGCCTCCACCGACCTGACGCCCGAGGAGGCGCTCACCGACCTCAATGACCTGGGGCCGAAGCCCAAGAACGCGGTCGCGAAAGCGGAGTGGCAGCAGGACTACGACCGACTCTCCCGCATCGTCAAGCTCGACCGCGACATCGCCGACGCCCGGACCCGGCTTGGTGAGCGCCAGAGCGATGCCAAGGCGGCCGAGTGGTACAGCCGCTACACCGTCGTCGAGGGTATCCGTCACGCGATCAAGACCGCTCGCTGGGATGCCCAGCTCGTCGCGGCCGTCGCCCGGATGGAGCCGGCCGCGCTCTCGAAGGTGGTCGACCGGGTCATCGCCGAACATCCCAACGGCGTGACCATCGGCGCCGTCCCGACGTGGTTCAACGCGCACTTCGATGAGTTCGTTCCCCGGCAGGATGCGGTCGGCGCGATGGCGAAGGCGGACGCAGCGGCTACGGAGGCAGCACAGGTCGGGCTCCAGGTCAAGCGCGACCGCGAGGTCACGTTCAATGACCCGCAGGACAACAAGACGCTCATCCGGGCGCGGGTGGTGCTCGTCGATGCCGACGGGCTCCTGACGTCCGACCGGCCCGGGTTCCCGCCCAACCTCCAGCCGCGGTCCCGCGGCGTCCGGGCGAGCTCCGACGAGCAGATCCTCTCCTACGCGCAGGACATCCAGCCCGGCAAGCTGTTCGGCACGACCGAAGGCTCGACCGGGATGCCGGTCGTCTTGGAGACGGGGGCCGTGCTGGCCGGCAACGGCCGGACGCTCGCCCTGCGTCTGGCGAACGAGGCGCAATACGCCAAGTACCGCGAGGCGCTCGTGAAGGAGCTCGCCAAGCACGATTACGGCTACACCGAGGCCGACGTCGCGACCATGAAGCGCCCGATGCTCGTCCGCGAGATCGTCGAGGCGGCTGGCACGGACGTCGAGCGGCTCGCGTGGCAGCTCAACGAGATGCCGGTCGGCGACCTGGCCCCGTCCATCGCCGCGTCGCTCACCCGGTCGGACATCCGCGAGTTCAAGGTCGGCGACGAGCAGAGCCTTGCCGACGCGATCCGCGCTCCGTCCAACACACCGGCGGTGGCGAAGATGATCGGGCGCCTGCCGCGCGACTGGCACGCCCGCTACTTCGACCCGCAGACCGGGCTGAACGAGCCCGGCGCCAAGCTCCTCGAGGCGGCATTGCTGTCCAAGGTGCTCCGCGCCGACGACCGGGCCGCCCCCGGGTTCCAAGCCGCCCGCTCCGTCGTGTTCCAAGTCGCCGAGCAGGGTGGCGAGGACATCCGCCGGATCTCGGGTGGGCTGGCCGAGGGTGCGGCGCAGATGGTCAAGGCATACGAGCTCGCCGACTCGGGCGCCATCGGTCCTGACATCCTGACCTTCGGTGACGACATCGCCCCGGCGCTGGCCCGGATCATCGAGCTGCGCGGGTCCGGGCTGAATATGGAGGGCGTCACCCGGGCGCTCGACAACGTGACCGCGTTCGACGAGTTCACCCTGACCCCCACGCAGACGACGCTCGCCAAGCTCCTCGCCGCATCCACGACGCAGAAGGAAGTCCGCACCTTCATGCGCGCGGTCGCCAAGGCGGCCGAGGACGGTCCTGTGGCGGGTCAGGAGGCGCTGTTCGGGGACATCGCCCAGGTCGACTACATCGGGCTCCTCAACGAAGGTGTGCGGGCGTGGAACGAGCCACGCAAGGCCGCGCGGGCGAAGCTCGTTGCCGACAACGTCCCAGCCACCGACGAGCGGTGGGCCAAGCTCCCGCCCGAGGCCGACTACTTCGCGTCGCTCGAAGCGCCCTATGACGTCCCGCTCGGCACCGCCATCAGCGAGGACGTGTTCGGCGCCACGCAGGGCCCGGCCCGGATGTCGCAGCCGCTCGCGGTCGACGAGGTCGCCCCCGAGATCGCGGCCCGGGTAGAGGGCGAGCAGGTGACGTTCATCCCCGACACGGTCGAAGGCGCCGCGTCCGCGCCGGATGGTGCGCTCATCCTGCCGTCCGATCCGATGGAGGGGATGCTCTACGCGGCCCTGCGCTCCGATTGGGATGGCGTCATGCGTGAGTACGCCGACCTGTACGACACGCTCGACTCCTCCTCCGACCCGAAGTTCCGGCAGGATGCCTTTGCCGAGCTCCTTGCGAGCGCGAACAGGGGCGACATCCGACCGGCCGAGTGGATGGCGCTCCGAACGATGAGCGGGTTGATCCATTCAGGCGGCGGGATCCGCAAGAACAAGGCCGGCAAGTACAACATGAAGTTGGTCGGGCCAATGGTCGCGCCCGATGTGGCTGCGATGGGACTCCAGCACGTTCGTGCCGCGAAGGACGTCATCACCCCGACGCAACGGGTTAGGGACCTGACACCCGAGGAGTTCGCGTACTACCAGGAGCAGGCGCGGAAATACGGCGACCGCCTTTCACCCGAGCGCGTCGCTGAGATCCGCGAGACGATGGACCCCAAGTACCTCATCGCCGAGGGCACGACTCGGCAGATGTACGTCGATGCCATCGCAGCGGTGCAGCGCGGTGAGACGCCGATTGACCCCGACACCGGCCAGCCGCTCGTCGCGCTGACGAAGGAGCACGCGCTCAAGTCACTCCGCAGCCGGATGAACGCCCTGGGCCCCGAGGCGCCGGCGCAGGTCATCCATCCCGACACGCAGCAGCCGCTCTCCGCCGCCGAGCTCGTCGACGACGTCGGCCCGGCCGTCCCGCACGACGTCCCGAGTGCCGCTATCGACGAGGCCATCGCGTCGACCGAGCACACCGTCGTCGTCGGCGACAACCCGACGGTCAACCGGGCGTTCCGCACGGCGGTCGGTGCGCCGGCGGTCGAGGATGGTCAGCGGCGGGTGTTCGAGGTCCACGCTCCGGGCCCGAAGGTGATGGCCGAGAGGCTGGCGGCGAAACAGCAGGAATGGCTGGCCGCCATCGACGCGGCCAAGCGGGATCGAGCCGAGGCACAAGCGGCTGCCGAGGCCGTTGGCACTCCCGCCGAGCCGACGACGGCATCGGTGTTCCCCGACCCCGAGACGCGGGCGCTGTGGGACAAGCTCATGCGCGGCCCAGGCACCGCGACGGACCAGCTCAACTACGAGGCGGTCGAGCCGTATTCGATGGGCCAGATCGCCGACGCCGTCCTGTCCATCGACCGCGGGGTCATCGTTGACCCGCAGACCGGCCTTGGGCTCACATCGGCTGAGGCGACGGCCTTGCGGACCCATCTCATGCGCGTGCTCAACGGCGAGCTGTCGGCGGCTGAGGCGCGGCAGGGCGGCGCTCGCCGCAGCGCGTTCATGCGCAGCGTCAATCGCCCACCCGACCCGTTCGATGCCGAGGCGCTACAGGACCGCGTCAGGGTCATCGAGGACCAGTTGAGCCAGGTCGTCAAGGTCGACCCGGACTTGCCCGTGCTCGAGGGCTTCCTCGGCGTGCAGTACGTCCTGTCGGCGGCGCCGAAGCTGTCGAAGGTCGACCGCACTCGCCTGAGCCCGCGGCTCCTGTTGCGCGACGTGTTCACCGACCCGCACGCGGCCGAGGTCATCCCGACGCTCGATGCGGAGCTCGAGGTCGGACGCATGGAGACGGTGCCCCGCCGGGTCGGCAACGCCCGCATCGTCAACCTCATCGGGCACATCTTCGGGCCCCGCTCCGAGAAGGAGATCCGGGCCAGGGCGGCCGAGAACCTGCACGGTGAGGTCGAGTCCTTCCTGAACCAAGACGTGACCGATGCTGCGGAGCTGGAGAAGGTCCAGCGCGTCGTGGCGGGCGCCATCGAGGAGTGGCGAACCTACGCCGAGGAGGAGAAGTTCGTCGGCTTCCAGCGGTATCGCCGGATCAGCCTGTTGGGCCCCGAGAAGATCAACAAGCTGTTCGACGACGCGGTCAAGAAGGAGTACCCGTCCTACGATCCCGAGTCCAAGACAGGACGACCCGCGTGGCTGGCCGACATCTACGCGGCCAACTCCTCACCGTTCAAGCTCCTCCGGCGGGCTGACAACCGGATGCGCAACTACATCGCTGAGTCGGGCCTGCCGCTGTCGAGCCGAGTCGAGCGGGTGTACGGCAAGGTCGCTGACATCGGCGAGGCGCCGGGGCGGAATGTGACCATCGTCTACCATTTCGCCCGCTTCCTCATGGATATTCGGTGGCTCGGTCTGGAGGCGGTCGAACCGATGCTCATCGCGGTCCCGCGCGGCGGCGTCGGGTCCGTGTTGGAGGCATCGCTCCTGCGCAAGTCGGGCAAGGTCCAGGCGGCCGGTCGCAGGATGGGGATCGTGCGCTCCGGGGAACCGCTCCTGTTCGGGCTGGAGGACCAGCGTCGGCAGATCCGCGACTTCGCCCATTGGGCTGCGGCCGGCGACACGGAGCAGGGTCAGGGCGTGCGCTGGCGCTACCTCGTGAGCGAGCTCTCCCGGGAGCAGCCGCGGCCCTTCCGCGACATCATCAAGACGATGATGCGCGAGGAGCCCGGGCTCAAGCGGATCATCGACGAGTCGGACGGCGGCAACGTCGACGCCTTCCTGTCGCGGCTCGATCGCGACTGGCAGCTCACCGAGCGGGGCACGCGCAAGTTCGACACGACGGCCGAGGCGGCACAGTTCTTCGACCGCTGGCGCAAGGACGGCGTCATCGACGACCTCACCTACAACGAGTTCGTCGACGCCAAGCAGTACTCGGCGTCGCCGCAGATCGAGGCGGAGCTCGCAAAGACGATGGGCGACCCGGTCACGGAGGCCGTGTTCCAGCGTCTCGCGGCGGTCAACCAGTCGTTGTTCCACGACCTGACGAGCGCGTTCTTTGGGCAGGACAACCGCAGCAACATCCAGCGCGCAGTCAACCACCCGTTCCTGTTCTGGCCGATCAGCTACCAGATCAAGGCAACGAAGTGGCTGTTGAAGATCATGCTCGACGAGGCCGGCGGGGTCGACACCGGGGCGGCCGTCGGCGGAGCGTTCCAGAAGGTCTACGACGAGCACCGGCGCCGGTGGGTCAGCGAGCCCGGCTATCGCGCCCGGTTCGAGCAGAACCGCAACCTGTACTTCCTCGCGGGGATGCTGTTCCCGATCATCCCGACCGAGCTTGGCGTGTCGCTCTCGCCATTCACTCGCCTGGCGCTCAACTCCGCCTATCAGCGCCCGATGGGCATCATGGGCTGGGGGCCGATCTACACGAACCTCTCACTCATCCCGCGGATCATCGCCGAACAGAGCAAGCCCGGCCAGCCACTCGGCGACCCGGCCTACGCGCCGGTCGTCGACAAGCTCAAGCAGTTCTTCCCGCAGAGCATCACCATCGGCGCACCCTCGGCCAAGAACACGTCCCAACTTGCCGCTGAGAACGCGGCCGTCGTGCCCAAGGGCGTCGTCCCGATCCCGTACCTGCCGCCCACCGACCGCGCCAATCCCTGACGGCGGCACTTGACGCGCGACTCGTCAGGGGCCTACGCTCCCGCCGATGGATGAAACGCGCGCGACACCCGACCCCGAGGTCGAAGCGGCGTCAGGCACTCCGCCACCGGCGGAACCAGTCGAGACGCCTGCTCCCGAGCCCGAGGCGGACCAGTCGGCGGCGCCAGGAGTCATCGCACAAGCCGAGTACACGAAGGCCACCCAACTCGCTGCCGCGATCCGCAAAGAGTATGGGTTGCCCAAGGGTGCAACGCAGGTTGAGGTTCTTGAAGCGATCCGCGCCCGCGACGCCAAGGTCGTCGGCGATGATGAGCCCATTCAGGAGGAGGACCCGGCTCTCACGGCCGAGCGCCAGCGGCGCATCACGGCGGAGCTCCGGGTCACGTCGGCCATCTACGGTGAGAAGTTCACCACCGATGCGCTTGCCATCCTGAACAGCGCCCGCTCCGAGGACGCCGATCTCGAGGAGTTGTTCACGTTGCTCGCGGCCTTCCGCGACGACAACCCGGCGACTCCCGCGTTGGCTCTCACGGGCACCCCTCTCAACGACGTCGCGCCAGCAGCGATGGCCGAGGCGAGTATCGACCTGTCCGAAGGCGACCAGGCATCCCGGCTACAGGAGTCCACGCCGGTCGGGCGTCGGGAAACGGGCGTTGTTGGTGCCATCCGCGGCCTATTCGAGCAGGCGGGCGCAGCTTCGAGGACCCCCCGGGCGTAGACCGGCGACCCACCAACCAAGGGAGTCGCCACCATGGCAGTCATCTCCGGCCAGAGGTTCACGTACAGCGATACGGTGAACGAGGCCATCGACATCTCGAGCGCCCTCGACAAGCTCAAGCCGACCGACACCCCGCTCCTCCTCCGCATCGGGCGGGACTCGCTGCGCGATGGCTGCACAGCCGTCAAGCACGAGTGGCTTGAGGACTCGATCCGTGGCACCACGAGCAACGACTCGGGCGGCACGCTCAACAACACGACCGACCCTGTGACCGCGACGATCACGAGCGGCGACGGCAACACGAAGTTCCGCGTCGGCGACATCGTCAAGGTCGATCAGGAGCTCATGCGCGTCACGACGGTCGCGGCCAACACCATCGCGGTTTCCCGCGCGTGGGGCGGCTCGACCAACGCGGCCCATGCGGCGTCGTGCCTCATCACCCTCATCGGCCCGGCCATGCTCCAGGGCTCGGACCTCGCCGGCGCACGGTCGACGACCAAGACCGGCCTGTTCAACTACACGCAGATCTTCGAGGAGGAAGTCAAGGTTTCCGCCACGATGCAGGCGACCAAGAAGTACACGGTTCAGAACGACCCGGAGTACCAGATCGGCGCCCAGCTCGAGATCATCGGCGTGAACCTTGAGCGCACCCTCCTGTTCGGCCGCAAGGTGCAGGCCACGGCCGTCGTGCCGGGTGCCATGGACGGCATCCAGGCGCGTCTGTCGACCAACGTCTACAACAAGTCGAGCGCGGCGCTCACACAGTCCATGCTCGAGGACGCGATGGAGGCCATCTGGCAGGCCGGTGCCTCGCCGAACCTCATCGTCGTCAACTCCACCCAACAGCGCCGGATCAACACGTTCCTCGACGGCTACCGCGAGGCGAACTACAACGATGAAGTGCTCGGCACCGCCGTGCGCCGCTACAAGACCAACTTCGGCCAGACCGACATCCTCCTCGACCGGCACATGCCGGCTGACGAAGTGTGGGTCCTCGACGAGAGCAAGATCGGCTTCGGGCCGCTCCGCCCGCTCTCGACCATGAAGCTGCCGCCCATCTCGAAGGAGTACGACATCTGGCAGATCAGCGGCGAGTACACGACTGAGACTCGCCTCGAAGCGGCGCACGCGCGCATCTACGGCCTCGCCACCACCGGCCTGTTCTAAGGCACGACCCTGCTCCACCGGACCTGAACCCCCCCGAACGGGTCCGGTGGACCTAGCCTCCATGAAAGGAGCCTTGCTCAATGCCTCGTGAAGCAGGAGCACACGGGTGGATCTTCGCCCAGGAAGCATTCGCCATCAACATCCCCGCCGGCACCGGCCAGGTGTCGTCCATCCTCAGCCTGCCGCGTGGGTTCGGCGCCACGATCACCGCCGTCAAGGCCGTCACCAAGGTCGTCGCGGCCGGCGCAGGCGGCTCACGGGTCCTCAACGTCCGCAAGGGCAGCGCGACCGGCACGGTCGTCGCGACGACGACTTACGTTCTCACCGACGGTGCGACCGTCGGCGGCGTCAAGGACATCCCCGTGACCCTCGCCGCCGCCGACTTCCTCGACGGCGACAACCTCACAATCGAGTGGGCGGCGGCCGGTGCCGTGGCGTTCACCGCGGGTGAGCTCACCATCGTCATCACGTCGCGCAAGCGGCCCCAGCAGCGCAACTAAGGCAGCCCGCCGTGCCACGCGAAATCGACGTCGCAGACCCCCGCCTCCACCCGGCGCCAGCGGGGACCGGGTGGGTCAGGTCACAGATGGTCATCCCGATCACGCTCCCCGCAGGGACCAGCGCGTTCGAGGCGATCACCGACCACCAGCCGGGGTACAGGCGGTTCGTCGAGTCGGCCGCCATCTTCACCGCCGTCGCCAGTACCGGCGCCGGTGCCACGCGGGAGTTCCGCATCATCAAGAATGCGTCCACCGTCGTCGCGACCGGCACGGTCACGTTGGCGCTGACCGCTACCCCGGGCGCCGGTCTGAGCCTGACCGTAACGGATGCCAACGCCGAGTTCGTCGACGGTGATACGTTCACGGTCGACTCGCCCGCCGCCGGTGCCGTCGCCTTCACGGCTGGCGTCATCAACCTCATCGTCAACTTCCGTAGCCGGCTCCAAGCGGTGTCTTGAACCCGGATTATCCCGGTCAACTACATGGTCCCCGCCCGGCACCTGACCGGGATGGTCGGGCGGGACCACTCACAAGGAGTCCGTCATGGCGCAGATCACGCTCCACCACACGCAGTTCGAGGGTCTGACCTTCGGGCCCGACAGCGACATCCAGTTCGGGATCAAGGGCGGCTTCGAGCCCGGCTATTGGATCGGCGACGAGGAGCACCCGCTCCTGCCTGACCTGTTCGCCCAGGAGGGTCCGTTCCTCGAGGTCGTCACGACCGCGCCGGTCCCGAAGGTCTACGTCAGCCCCATCGACCCCGAGCGCGAGTTCAAGTCGAAGCAGGCGCTCATGGCGCATATCCGGGCCGCGGCCAAGTCCGGTGACACCGCCGCCCTCGCCTGGCTCAAGCGATATGGCACGAAGGCCGACGAGCCCGACGAGGCAGTAGCCGAGGTCTAACCATGGCTTTCAAGACGCTCGACGGACTCCGCACCGGGGTCCTCAACGACGAGCTCGGCATCACGACCGACGGGGACAACACGTTCGGGACGACCGCCCAGCGCAACCTGTGGATCCAGAAGGCCATCGGCAAGATGTGGCCGACGATGGGCCGACTCACGCGCGAGTCGGTCACGACCCTCACGACCACGATGGACTACACCCTCACCTCGCTCCAGACAATCGAGCGGATCGAGGTCATCGACCCGGCCACCGGGTCGCTTGTCAGCGACCGCGTGCGCTCGTGGCAGTTCTACGCCGACGAGGGGACCGACCCACCGACCATGCGCCTGCTCGTGCCCGGCGGCCTGTCGGCCGGGCTGACGTTGCGCTGCATCGGGTATGCGCCCTATGTCGTGCCCGCCGGCGCCGGCGCGTCGTGTGACATCCCGTTGCGCCTTGAGTGGGTCGTCGGGGCGGGGGCCCGGGTGGAGGCGTTCAGGTTCAAGGTCAGCCAGTTCGCCAACTACGAGCGGTTCCAGAACGAGAACCGCCAGAACGCCCTGAGCCCGGCGGACATCATCGAGCTCCTGCGCCAAGCCCGGGCCGACTTCGAGCGGGGCCTCGACTCGAACGCGCGGACCCTGACCGGCGCCCGGCGGGCCCAGCTCCAGACGGGTTGACCCGTGGACCTCTACAACTTCCCGCTCGGCTTTCGCAGCCTCGTGATGAACAAGCATCGGACGGCGGCGGGGCTCGAGGACCCCGCCTACCTGGCCGACACGATCCGGGTCAATGCGTTCGACTTCTCGAGGATCCAACAGCAGGACCAACGCGAGTCGTTCCACCTCATCACGGGTGGCGACCTCGGCGATGCCAGCATCGCGTTCCGCTTCCTGTCGGTGTCGGGCATCATTCGCGCCTCGAGCGGCGCGAAGCTCGCCGATGCCATCTCGGCGGTCGAGGCGACATTCGACGTGGAGGAGTGCCAGCTCGCCTCGCCGGCGACTGGTGGCGTGCTGCCGTTCACCTTCACCGACGTCACCGAGGCATCGACGGGGCGCGGCACGGCATACACCGACCCCGTCACCGGGATCGTCACGGGCGAGTACCTCAAGGAGCGGTTCTACGCCCGCCCAGCGGGCTACCCGATCATCACGGCCCGCCGTTCCGGCGGCGACACGGTCCTGTTCGCGACCGAGCTCGCCTGCCCTGACCCGCGGCGCTACATCGACACGGCCGAGGCGGTCGTCCTCAACTCCGGCAACAGCTACACGGCGGCCTGTCCCAACTGGACGGCGGCCATCGGCAAGGCCGTCGCCCCGCTCCTGACCATCGTCATGTCGGGCAACGGGGCGTCGAACCTGACCATCGACATCGGGAGCGATGCCGTGGCGGCGCTGGTGCTGAATATGGCGGCTGCCGGGTCGGGGACATTCACCGTCGACTGTGCATCCGGGGTCATCCTGAAAGCGACCACGCCGCGGGCCGACCTGCGGACCTCGGCCGTCAACACGTACCCGTTGATCCGGGCCGGGGGTGACACGCTGGTCGCGACGAACACGACGAACGTGACGTCGATCACCGTGGGCTATCGCCAGGCGCGAGGCTGATAGGTGGCCGCTCCCTCTCCGCGCCTGTACGTCGAATACTTCACGAACAACTCGTCGACGTTCGGGCCCCTGCTCCTCGACGGCATCGTCCACGACGCGCTCGCGGTCGGCTGGAGCTGGTACAGCCGGTTCCCGGCCAACGCCTACTTCACGCTGCGTCAGGGGTCCATCCACAACAGCCGTCTCGTGCCGCTCAAGACGCACATTCGGATCACCTACGTCAACGACGTGACGGGCTACAGCGCCGTCGTGTTCACGGGCCGCCTGGGGGACCCGAGCTCGACCGGCGAGGACGTCGTCTGGACGGCGTGGAACTACCTGTCGGAGCTGTCACTCAATCGAACGGGCTACCGCACGGTCTACCCCGACAAGCTCCTCGGCACCGAGATCCTCCAGCCCGAGTGGACGCTCGCCCGAACGGCGACGTATGCCCTGCTCAACTTCGTCACGACCGGCACCATCGAGAACCCGCTTGGGTCGGACGGCACCACCCCGATCAAGACCGACGCGCGGTTCGGCGTCATCGACGTGCCGCGGCTGCTCCTGTTCTTTGACCTGTCCGAGATCGGTCGCGCCAATACGGTCAACAACGTGACCTTCGAGATCACCCGGACGGGTCCGACGTTCACCTTCAACTTCTGGAAGAACCGGGGCTCGGCGTACACCGCCAAGCGGCTCACCTTCCCGGGCATCGTCCGTGACTACCAGTTCGCGCCGGGCTTTGCCGCGCTGCGCAACGACCTCGCCACCGTCGGTCAGAGCGTGTCGGGAGTGACGACGGAGATCGTCAAGACGGACGAGGTCAACGCCGCGGAGTACGGGCGGCGACAGGACGTGTTCACGATCAAGACGCTGGCCGGCCTGGCGGGCGCCGCGACCGAGGCTGACGCGCAGGTGGCGATCACCGAGCGGGCGGTCAAGGAGGCGACGACGCTCGAGAAGTCGCTCGCGCTGTCCCTGCGGGGGACCTTTCTGGAGCCCTTCGATGGGTGGGACATCGAGGACACGATCCACGTCCAGATCACACGGGGTCGCGATGTCATCGACGCCGACTATCGCATCGTCGGGATGCGGGCCATCCAAGACGAGCGCGGCTACCACCCGACCATCCTCGTCCAGCTCCCGACGGCCGCCTGATGCCGAACTTCGCCGACGTCCAGCGTGAACTCGGCGAGCTGCGCAAGCAACTCGAGGACTTGCAGCGCGAGAGCCGGGCGAACGCTGACACGCTGGCGGGCGCCATCCGCAAGACACGCCAACAGATCGACGCGAACGAGCTCGAGGGGTCCGTTCGTCGAGGGCGTCCGTCAGCGGCGGCGAAGCTGTGGGATCCACGCGCCGGCGAGTTCGTGGAACCGGACCTCGCGACGTCGCTCATCTCGCGGTTGCGGGCCGGCGACCCCGTCGGCAACCGGATGGGCGACCTGACGAGCGAGAACCTTGGCCTGCGCAACATCCTCACGGACGCGCGCCTGGCGAGCGTGCCGTACACCTCCACCACGCTCACCTCGAGCTACAAGCGGGTCGCGGAGGATTGGGAAGCCAAGGTCACGGCTGGCGGCACCAGCGTATCCGCGTACCTGCACCGCTCCCAGCGGCTCGACCCGTATTCCGATCCCTTCCAGTCGGACCTGATGGGGTTCGTCATGGAGAACTGGACGACGGCTGGCACCGCTGTCGTGCGGATGCGCTCGGTTGGATTCACGGCAGGTCGAGCCTTTGACCCGACCGTGCTGCCGTGGGCCGTGTTCAGCGCCTCGATCTACAAGGACATCCAATGGAACCAGGCGTTCGACCATTGCTCGGCGGTGACGGTGCGCCTGCTCATCCGCAACGCCACGGACAGTACCGACCTCGCCATCGGCGCGCCGGTCGACTTCCTGAACATGGTCGAGGGCCAGTACGTCCGCCTGTCGGTCGCCGGCCCGAGCACCATCCTCGCCGATGCCGCCTACTTCGTCCTTGAGATCACGGCCACGTTTACCGGCACCGCCGTCGGTGGCGACTTCACCGTCGCCGTCGGCAACCCGCAGATCGAGGTCGCCCCGTACCAGAGTCCGACCGCGTTCGTGCCTGAGCCGACGGCGAGCCGCCTCCTCAACTACACGCAGGCGGGCGGCGAGTCGCCTGAACTACTCGTGGCCCGGATCACCGGCGAGGGAACGCCACGCTTCACCGTCGGCGCCGTCTACCCCAGCGATGCGGTCGTGCTCGCATGGGGCGGCGGCTCCACCGGCCTCGACGTTGACCTGAAACGCACCGGCGCAGGGGTCCTCGACATCGGCGGTCGCCTCGAGTCGGACTCGCCTCTTGTCCTCCGGGCGGCGGACGGTACGAACGAGGGAGGGCAACTCAACCTTCTAGGCGCCGGGGCGCACGACATTTGGAGCATCGACAACTACGCGGGCAAACTGCGGTTCTTTACAGGCAGCGAGCACGTCAAGCTTCAGGCGAGCAACCCGAAGCTGTACGTGGTCGGTGAGGGCTACGTGGAAGGTGCGATGCAGGCGGGCTACCTCGAAGCCCAAACGGGGCTGGACCTCGCCGGGGACGCCAACTCCGCCAACAAGTACATCAAGCTGGCGTCTGGCACGTTCGTGCCGGTCGGCCAATGGAACTGGATGTTCCTCCGTGGCACGGTGGTCAGTCGGTCGTCCCATTCGAGCGTGGCCCTGACCATCGGCGACGATGGCGCGTCCGGGTCACAGCCGACGCCCGTCTACCTGAAGTCGCACAACTTCGGGGGTGCCCTGACCTTCATCCTCGTGGTCACGAGTGTGGCAACGTGGCCGGTGTGGGAACTGTGGTGCAAGAACGACGGGAACGTCTACGGGCAAATCTACTGGTACCCCGAAATCCGCCACCCGAGTGTGGTCATCTACGACCCCGGCTCTGGCGGGTGGGTCACGTCGCTCCCGAGCGGGACGCAAACCAACGCGACGGCATGGTGAGGGCGTGAC
>Ga0315274_10001676_pt1 | contig 33882 bp, 30 predicted proteins | sample YL17G02_20_MG_FD_203700 | JGI IMG/M metagenome (GOLD analysis project Ga0315274, IMG submission 203700) | Sediment microbial communities from Yellowstone Lake, YNP, Wyoming, USA - YL17G02_20 | ecosystem: Environmental > Aquatic > Freshwater > Lake > Sediment | place: USA: Wyoming | collected...
TCAAAAAACCATGTTATTGAGCAATATCAAGAAATGGACGACCTGGATAAAGTGACCCGCAAGCTCACTTCTGAGATGCAAGGGAAGAGCAAACTTCCCTTCCTCAGCCGGGAACTTCAAGTCACTATTATCAAGGTCTCAATTCGTAAGATACTGGTATCTTAGTATCTGCGCCCACCACCTCTACCACCAGATCCACCACCACCACCACCTCTACCATAAGACCCACCACCACCACCACCTCTACCATAAGACCCACCACCACCACCACCTCTGCCGCCGCCTTCGGTGCGAGGGCGTGCCTCACTAACACTGAGCGTCCGCTCTTTCAACGATGTTCCATTAAGCCCGGTGATGGCAGCCTGGGCCTCAGTTTTCGTTGCCATCTCAATAAACCCAAAACCTCTAGATTCGCCGCTGTATCTATCCTTGATGATGCTTGCCGTTGTGACTTGCCCAAAAGCCTCAAATGCCTTGCGCAATTCGTCTTCGGTAACCTCGCGAGATAAATTGCCTACATATAGATTCACAATATTAACCCCCCTTTCAATTTTTATTGCCTTACTCTTCGTGCAGTCAGACTTTTTAAAGCATACTGAATTCTTCTGCTTCTAAACCTTCGGGGGCTGGGTTTGGTTCCAGCCCCCTTTGAATCCAGCTACATTAAATTATTTCTGACCGCCCAATTTATTCTTGCTGTAGCACTCACTACAATATACTGGCTTGCCCTCTCGAGGCTCAAAGGGCACTTCACATTCTTTGCCACACTCAGCACATACTGCGGCATGCATTTGGCGGCTAGATCTGGAACCTCTGGTGCCATTGAACTGGGCTCTCTTTGCCTCACGGCAAGCAGGGCAACGCTTGGGCTCATTAGTATATCCCCTACCAGCATAGAACTCCTGTTCCTCAGCGGTAAAGGTGAATTTGGCGCCACAGTCAGCACATTGTAGCGTTTTGTCCGCAAATCCCATTGGATGACCTCCTTTCTTTTAATACTTGGCTCGAGTTTCGGTCATCCAACGTTCGCGAATGGGCTCGGAAGAGCTTTCACAGAGACGTGGTAACCTACGCTTATAACCACTGATTTAAGTATAATAAAGCGCTGGAAAAATTGCAACTATCGGAAATAAAAAGGTCAACTCCATTTTTCTTTAATAATCTGATAATTGATTTGTATGCCTCACCTTTACGAATTATTGTTTCAATCTTCCATTAAAGCTTTGAGGTTAGCCATTACTCAAATCGGCCTCGGTGTGTGGAGGAAAATATTGATGTAGTTATCGGCCGTAGGTTTAAGAGACAGAGAGAGGGAGCAAATAATCTTCTTAAATTGAGAATTTTACGCTATAATACAAAATGGGGGGGAATTTTGGGAAAGATAAAATCTAACCGGGTGAGTTTCTCCCCTAACCAAATGCCATTATTTTGACCTGCAGCAATGCCATATCTATAATGTTGTGATTAAAAAATAAAGAGGTGGCTCTATGATTAAATCAAGATTGTGTGACCGGCTCGGAATCAAATATCCAATTATACAGGCAGGGATGGGTCCCTTCAGCAACAACAACCTTTGTGTTGCTACAGCAAACGCAGGCGTCCTCGGATTGCTTTCCACGAGTGGCCTTTTTGAAAAGGAAAGACAACCTTGGATTTACAAAGCCTTTGTCGAAACCGGCGAGGCTAAATTTGAAGATGATATGGCTACAGCCCTGGAAAAAGTACTGAAGCGCACAAACAGGCTAGTCAAAGATAAAGGCGGCGTTTTCGGCATCAATGTGATGGTCTCAGCAGAACTTATCCAGTATTCGCGCGTATTGATTGATACGGCTATCAGGGTCCGTCAGGAGAACCACGATATGAAAGACCACTTCAAAGTTATCTTTACGTCTGCTGGCGACCCTGTAGGCTGGGCAGAAAAAATAAAAGGCACTGGATTCACCTGGATTCACGTCGTACCCTCGGTGAGGGCTGCCTTGCGTTGCAAGAAAGCCGGCGTTGACGTGATAGTAGCTTCTGGTCACGAAGGCGGTTTCCACATCTCCTGGGAACCCGTTCACTCAATGGTTCTACTCCCGGCTGTTGTAGATGCGGTCTCAGACGATAATACCCTGGTCGCCGGCGCCGGTGGCTTTTGCGATGGCCGGACGCTGGCAGCAGCACTAATTTTAGGGGCAGACGGAGCCCAGATAGGGACACGTTTTCTGGCAACGCAGGAAAGCGATTTCCCTCAGATATGGAAGGAAGGTGTCGTGGTTGCGGAAGATAGAGGCACACTCGTAGCCCGCGGCTTTGTCGGGCCGGCCCGGTGGCTGAAAACGCCGCGCAGCAGCGAGCATGCCAGGAATACCCTCCAGAAATCACCCGGTGTTTTTCTGGGAATCCCAGAGGATTACTCCACGGCTGATATGTTGACTAATTTTGAGATTGAATCCATCAAAGCTGTCTATGAAGGAAATAAAGAAAAGGCGCTTATGGCTGCCGGTGAAGTGGCTCAGCGAATTAAAGATATGCCCAGAGTTAACGATTTAGTGCAGGAGATCGTCAAGGAAGCAGAAACTGTTCTCAGGAAAGTCCCGAAAAAGGTTCTGGTGTAAGGTTTAAGTCAGACTGTAATAAAAGACAGCAGTTTTCTCGCTACGCTCAGGGGTTTTTGCCACTTTTTGGGGTTTGTTTAGATATGAAACTCGACTATGTCGCCATCTTGAAGGACATGTCCCTTGCTAACCCTCTGCCCATCATACTTTCCTGAGCCCCAAACTACAGCATACTTCAAATTCTGATAGAAGTCCTTATGGAGGCTTTCAGCAGCTTCTTCCAGTGTGCTGCCCTTCTCCAGTACCATGGGGTCAGTCAGGTCGGCCTTGCTGCCGGGGGTCTTGGTATAAACCCGGATTATATTCAAGGCTTGATAAACTGCTCTTTTGAACTCCTCCAGGCCGCGACCTTCCCTGGCTGAAATGGAAACCAGGGGAAACAACTTGGCATATTGTGAATGCAAGCGCTCCCAATTCCTGTTGGAACCTGCCAGCTCATTCTTGTTTCCTACGAACAACATCCTGCTGGAATAACTTCCCGGAGTTGGTTGTGTACCATCATCTGTTAAGGGCTCTATTCTGGCTTCTCTTAGCCCTTGAAGAGCTGTCTCTACCTGACTTATTGGCTCCAGGGATAGATCTAGTACAATAGCAATGAGGTCGGCGCTTCTCAGGACATTTGATAGTAGTACTCTCACTTCTTTGTACCCGATGGGCGGCGTATCTACCAGTTGTATTTGAATATCTTCAAACTTCATCATACCCGGCATAGGGGTTTTAGTCGTGAAGGGATATTCAGCTATCTCAGGAATGGCCTCGGTTACCGCCGCCAGCAGCTGGGATTTCCCGGCATTGGCCGGCCCTACTAACATTACCTGTCCGGCACCCTCCCGATCAATATAGAATCCTGTTCTCCTGGCTGTGGCGTACTTTTTTTCTGCCTCCTGGGAAAACTTGGCAATCTTCTGTCTTAGCACGGCATGGAGCTTATCGGTGCCTTTATGGTGGGGCATAATGGCGAGCATAGCTTCTAGAGCCGCAATCTTCTCCTCTGGCTCCCTGGCTGACCTGTATCTCTTCTCAGCCTCAAAATACTGTGGCGGTAGATTCGCTGGCATATAACTAATTTTAACATTATGCCCTTTCTACCGAAAAATCTAGTGGTTTTTCCTTCCGCTTGCCGATGCGGGGGATGATATAATGTGCATTTTAGAAAAGCCAGCTATTACTATAAAGGAGAACAGAAATGTGGGATGCTTCAAAGTGTAACTTGTGCAGCGACTGCCTGGTGAACTGCAGGTATGTCGATTATGATAGGGATAGGGCTATCGCTGAGATTACGCTGCTCATGGAGGGCAAAGATGCCGAAATATTGAGCAAATGTACTACCTGCATGGCCTGTAGTAGTTATTGTCCTACCGGAGCTGACCCTTCTAACCTTATCTTCAAGATGCAGGAGAAAATAGGCACCTCTCCCATAGTAGTAGTCGGCAAACCAGCACGCGAGGCATTAGTCCGGGCATTCGAGAGGGGAGAAGACCCTGAGCAGTTGATTCTAGGCGACCTTGATAAGCCTGCTCTGTCACTCGACGCGTTCCGGTTTGACGAATTCCCCGAGGGCACATTTGACAGCCAGCTATTCAAGGGCCTGACCATAGTGAGAGGCGGTGAGTATGCGTCTCTTTCAGGCTATGTGCATATGGGTGGAGAGAGCTTGGTAGAAAAGTACGGTCAGCGAGTCCTTGACAACCTGGCAAGGCTGGGCAAAGACATCGTGTATATTCACAATGAGGGCTTTGTCCTCGCGCACATAAAGGCCAAGGAATATGGTTTCAAAGTTCCCTTCAAGTACATGCACCTCTTCGAATACCTGCGCAACTATCTGAGGGCTCACAAAAAGAACATCACCAAACTGGACAAGAAGGTTGCCTACCAGGCCAACTGTGCTACCAGATGGATCCCTGAGTATGATGCCTTTCTGGACGAGGTCTTCAAGCTTATCGGCGTGGAACGGCCCAATAGAAAATATGAGCGGTTGAATGCCGTCTGTTGTACTGCTCCCCTTATTTACACTAACCGGGAACTTGCCGTTGACATCCAGAAGAAAAACTTCGGGGATGCCATTGCCTGTGGTGCCGATGCTATCATAACTTCCTGTCCTCTGTGTTACGGGGTGTTTAGGCGACCCAGCGTGCAGTTCAATCTGCCCAACATATTCATCACTGACCTGTGCCGCATTGCCCTCGGTGAAAAGCCTTGGCCAGAAGGCTCCCGATAGCGGAGCTATGATAATCTTGTTATTTATTGTGGTGAAAAGTTCGTTAGCAAATTCTGGTGATTTAGCTAGTGAGCTGTACAGGATTCGAACCTGTGACACCCTGATTAAAGGTTATGGAATGTCAAAATAGAGACGTTGCTAGTGATTAGGGCTTGTCTATTCACTGCCAAGGCTTGAATAGCCTTTGCCACCATCTTTGCTTAGGGGTCTGCTTAGGGGCTTCCAGAAGCAATAATCGTTCCTGAAGCAATTCTGCTTTAGCTTTCCAATAGCCGACTTCCTGGGATAGTTGCTCTATTCTACTGATAAGGGGTTGGGTTGATAAGGTGTTATCTGATAACGGCTTAGTGGGCAGGGTTAGGTCTTCGATGATGTATGACTCTCCGAACTTGGAAGGGACTAGCCTGGCTTTGAGCTTGCCAGACTTGATATAGCGACGGATGGTAACTATTGAGACCCCTAAAGCCTCGGCAGCCTCTCGTAGTGTATAGCCCTTCATTAAGAACATTGTAACACCTTAGTCAATGCCCTTGAAATGGGGCTGATCAGTCTGATCAGGGTTTCGTATAACTATATTGATCAGGGAAACAGAGAGTGAGCCGTGGGAGACTCGAACTCCCGACACCCTGATTAAAAGTCAGGTGCTCTACCAACTGAGCTAACGGCCCATAACTTTGTGAAACTATGCGCAGCCTATTTTTCTACTGTCAGGAGACTGGAAATGTAGATAGCGAAAGCAGGGTGAATGTCGCAAACAAATCCCCCATCCACTACCTCCACAGAGAAGGTTACCCTATTTGGCTTCCTGAGGGGATCGCCAAATTTATTAAGCCCCGTTTCATCCCAGGGCATATTGTGGCCTAATAGTTCCAGTAGGCCCTTAACATCCCTCGGGTCTTCTACTATCACTTCGAAGGGAAGCTGATGTGCTAACCCTGCCAATTGGCTAGTATTTAGCTTTATCCTCATTTTCTAATTTATATTTTTGCCGGTTACAACTATCACCACAGCGGGTGATGGGATTCGAACCCACGACGTCTTACTTGGGAAGCAAGCACTCTACCGCTGAGTTACACCCGCAATTGACTATCTATATTATCAATGGAATGAGCACTGATGTCAAGAACAAGTTACGCTGGTGGTATAAGTGTCAACAGTTTCTTGGCAATTTCGGGATATTTGGCAATGAAGAGTAATTCATCCTCGACCAGTGGTTTTTGCGCCTCCACGTTAGCATATCTTGCTAATTCCAAAATTTCTTCAGCTTGCACAGTATCCTCAAAGGTTACCGCCATCTGGCCCATTATATGTTTGAAGCCAGATATTCCGGTATATTCTCCCGAGCATATCGCCCTGCCGGTCTCTACAAGTTCTGGTTCACCTCTACCTACTTCATCGAAGCTGTATAGCTCGTAATTTTGGGGGTCTTTTAATACGCCGTCGGCGTGGATGCCAGAACTATGAGCAAAGGCATTAGCTCCGACGCCCGGCTGGTTTATGGGGATGGGGACCTCAAAAGCATAGCTGGCAAATCTGCTTATTTTCCAGGCTTTTGTCAGGTTTATGGGCTTTTCCAGTTGGTATTTTCCCGCGAATCCCTTGGATTTGGTGATGGCTAGAGCTGTGGCAATAAGGTCAGCATTGCCGGCTCTTTCTCCAATTCCATTGACTGTGGTGTTGATGTAAGCATCTTGCCCACCGTCTATAGCTCCTCTGGCCCCGGCAAGGGAGTTAGCCACAGCCATTCCCAGGTCGCCATGACAGTGGAGCTCAATAGGTATTCCGACATTCTCCGCTAGCGTTTTGGCGCTCTCGTAAATGGTAAATGGGTTGTCATAGCCCAGGGTGTCACAATATCTAAGCCGTTCAGCGCCATGCTCCTTGGCTGCCAAGCCGAATCTAACTAAAAAATCTATTTTAGTTCGGGAGGCATCTTCGGCATTTACACCTATGCTTTTAGTCCCATATGCCCGAGCCGCTTCTACAGCATCGACCATCATGCTTGCGATATCTTCTCGGCTCTTGGCACCCAGGAATTTGCCTTGAATCATTTGGTCCGATGTGGAGATAGAGAGATTAAGGTGCTTGATATTTGGGACAAGATTGAAGGCTTTTTCCACATCAGCCACAACTGCCCTTATCCACCCTCCTAACCGGATGGGTTGCAGGACGCCCATCTCGGCTAATTCCAAGTTCGCTTGAAGGTAAAACGATTCGTGTCTCGTCGTAGGGAAACCAAATTCAGACTGGAAGACCCCCATTTCGTTGAGGTACATATTTATCATGGTCTTTTCTAGCTTAGATAGACCGAGGCGTGCAGTTTGAACGCCATCGCGATTGGTAACATCTATGAGATAAATTTTGGCCATCTTTGCCTCCCAGATGGATGGATTTAATAAAGATAGCATTATTCTTTCAGGTTATCAAATTTTGGCTCCGTTAATGTTCTACGATTTTAGCTACCTTAAAAAATCTGGTATGACTACACCTGTGTGGCATCTTTTTATCCTCGTCTTCTAGCGTAATTTAAAACTTCCTTTGTTTTCGTCCTTTAGATTATACTAACAGCGATGATAGTGGAAACAATAGAATGGATTGATGACAAGCTAAGGATATTAGACCAGAGCAAGCTTCCACGGGAGCAAATCTTCGTCGACCTGGCTAACTACCACGATGTAGTTCTAGCCATTAAGGAAATGAGGGTTCGCGGGGCACCAGCCATCGGGGTCGCTGTTGCCTACGGCATAGCTCTGGGGGCATCAGGTATTAAAGCAGCAAACAAGGATGAATTTCTCGCCCAATTGAATCAGGTCATGCAAGCTTTTGCTGCCTCCAGGCCTACTGCAGTCAACCTCTTTCAAGCTATCAACAGGATGGGAAAAGCTGCCAGGGGAGATGGCGTTACTGAAATAAAAAATTCTCTCATCAATGAAGCAAAACGGATTCACCAGGAAGAGGTAACCGCAACCAATCAGCTCAGCCAGCTAGGAGCCGAGCTTATCAAGGATGGTTTTACTCTGCTTACTCATTGTAATGCCGGTCCTTTAGCCACCGCCGGCTATGGCACTGCCCTGGGTGTAATCAAAGCTGCTAAAGACCAGGGAAAGAAAGTGAGCGTCTTTGTCACGGAAACTCGTCCTCTTCTCCAGGGAGCCCGGCTCACTACCTGGGAACTAATGCAAGAGGGCATCCCGGTGACTTTGATTACCGATTCCATGGCTGGCTATTTTATGCAGCAGAAGAAGATAGACTGTGTCATTGTGGGCGCCGACAGGATTGCTGCCAATGGCGATGTCGCTAATAAAATTGGCACCTATACTCTGGCAGTACTGGCTAAAGAAAATAAAATCCCACTTTATGTCGCTGCTCCTACCAGCACTATTGACCTTTCTTTAAGCTCGGGAGACAAAATCCCCATTGAGGAGCGAAGCCCTGAAGAGGTAACTCATATCCAGGGAGTACCCATTGCTCCCGAAGGTATAAGAGCAGCTAATCCTGCCTTCGACGTCACTCCCCACAGTTATATAACTGCCATAATCACTGAGAAGGGCATAATAAAGGAACCTTACACAGAAGGGCTAAAAGAGACGGGCTCCAGATTTTCGTAGTTGCTTGATTCATCGAGCACTTCGCTTTTTGTCATTGCGAGCACCTGAAAGGTGTGTGACAATCTCATACCCCTCACGAGATTGCTTCGGCTGACTTCGTCAGCCTCGCAATGACGGAGGAGGGAGCCCAATAAATTGGGCAACCACATCAGAGACTATATTTTCAGCACCGACCGACCAAAATGTTACAGTATCGCTCAAGTGTATCTGCTTTACCTTTTAGGAGTTGCAGTGATAAAATAGTACAAGGGATAGCAATGTCAGGACATTCTAAGTGGGCAAATATTAAGCGGCAGAAGGGGGTAGCTGATGCCAAGCGCGGGCAGGTATTTACCAAGCTTGCTCGAGAAATCATAGTTGCAGTGCGACAAGGTGGAACTAATTCAGAAAGTAATTTCCAGTTACGTTTAGCAGTACAGAAAGCCCGTGATAGTAATATGCCTTCGGATAATATAGAGAGAGCCATAAAGCGGGGTAGCGGTGAAACCGGGGCAGCTGTTTTAACTGAGGTGAAATTCGAAGGCTATGGGCCGAGCGGGATAGCAGTTTTGGTAGAAACCTTGACCGATAATCGTAATCGCACTGTTCAGGATGTGCGTCGTCTCTTCACCCGCCACGGAGGTAATCTTGGTGAGAGTGGTTGTGTTTCCTGGCTCTTTGCGAGTAGAGGAGTGATTACTTTAGAAGGCAATGCCTCAGATGCCGAAGGAATAGCACTACGAGCTATCGATGCCGGTGCTGAAGATGTTACGACCGAAAAGGGTTATGTGGAAATTTACACCCAACCACAGGATTTGGAAAAAGTAAGAAAGGTCATTGAAGAGAAAGAGCATGTCATTTCGGCGGAGCTCTCGCTAACGCCTAAAACTACAGTGTTGCTGGAGGAAAGTAAAGCAGTTCAAGCCCTGAATTTCCTCGACGAGTTAGAAGCATTAGACGATGTACAGCGTGTTTTCTCCAATATGGATTTTTCTGAGGCTACGTTAGAAAGGCTGCGCAGTCAAAGCTAACATGCGCATTCTCGGCGTTGACCCCGGTACTATAAATTCAGGATACGGTGTAGTGGATGGCGAAGAGGAAATGCATATGGTAGATTGCGGAGTAATCAATCTCCCAGCCCGGCTTCCGATGGAGGAAAGGCTGCGCTCTCTCTACAGTGAATTAAGCAAAATTATCGCCAGGCATAAACCAAATGAAGTAGCCATTGAAGAGCCTTTTATCGGCCATAACGTGAGGTCAGCGTTCGCTATTGGCAAAGCACAAGCTATAGCTATCCTGGCAGCAGCCAACCAGGGATTGCCCGTCTACTATTACTCACCAGCCAAGGTAAAGCAGCAAATAACCAGCTATGGGCAAAGCGACAAACAACAGGTTCAAGAAATGGTAAGAGTCCAGCTCGGGCTCTCTGAGCTACCTCAGTCTAACGATGCTGCAGATGCCTTGGCTGTAGCCATGTGCCATATTCAACAGAGGCGCCTTAACCAATGGCTTACTGAACATACGCCGAAATGATAGCTACATTAGAAGGAATACTGGAATATCGTGGTAACGACTCCATTATCATTAATGTCGGCGGAATAGGTTTTCGGGTATATGTCCCCGGCTCAACTTTAAGCCAATTAGGAGCTGTTAAGGGCAAGGTCTCCCTCTATACCCATCTCCACGTGAGAGAGGATAATATTTCCCTTTACGGTTTTGCCTCAAGCGAGGAATTATCTTTGTTCAAAAACCTTATTTCCGTCTCCGGAATTGGCTCTAAGTTGGCTTTAGCCCTGCTTTCGGCTTTGAATCCTGAGCAACTGGTCATGGCTATAACCAGCGGCGATATTGACCTACTGAGCCAGGCGCCTGGCATCGGTAAAAAAATGGCCAGCCGCCTTGTCGTGGAACTCAAAGGCAAATTGGAAAAGGAGTGGAAAGAGGTGGCTCTGCCCTTAGCCCCGGAGAGTGCCGATGTTATAGCTGCTTTAACTGGCTTGGGCTACTCTTTAGCGGAAGCTACCAAAGCTATCTCTAAACTTCCAGATGCCGAGAAGCTAAGCTTAGAAGAGAAGATTAAAATGGCGCTGCAGCAAATGGCAAGGGGATAGATTGGCAACGGTCGAGCCACGCAGGAGAGGCAAAAATGCCTCTTCCTTTGAACTTACAGGGGCATGATATAATGAAGTACCCCTTTTTAGTTTTCCTGCCTGTGAACAAGGGGCAGATTTAGCAGAGATGGCATGTACGAATATGACCACACTTCGTAAATCGGAGAAGGAACTATGAAGTTTGTAAGATGGTTTGAAGAGATTGGAGCACATGACATAGCTTTAGTCGGCGGCAAAAACGCATCTCTTGGTGAAATGATAAGAAATCTGAGTAAGAAGGGGATAAACATTCCCTCGGGATTCGCCATTACTGCTGAAGCATATAAGTATGTGATAGAGAAGGCAGGCATAGGTCAAAAAATCAAAGACACTTTAGCGGACCTGGATACACATGATATGGAGAATTTGGCAGAGAGGGGCGAAAAGATAAGGAATTTGATAGCACATTCTCCCTGCCCTAAAAAATTGGAAGAGGAGATAAGAGTTGCCTATCAGGAGATGGAAAAGAAATATGGAGGTGGTGTTGATGTTGCTGTGAGAAGCAGTGCTACTGCCGAAGATTTGCCTACAGCTTCATTTGCGGGACAGCAAACGAGTTACTTGAACGTGCGAGGAGAAGGCGACCTCCTGGAAAGGGTCATGGACTGCTTTGCATCTTTGTTCACGAACCGGGCAATATCGTACCGGGTAGATAAGGGGTTCGACCACCTCAGCGTTTACCTCTCGGTGGGGGTACAAAAGATGGTCCGCTCTGATTTGGCCTGCTCTGGTGTCATGTTTTCCATAGATACAGATTCAGGTTTCAAGGACGTGGTCTACATAACTGCTGCCTATGGTCTGGGGGAAAACGTAGTACAGGGGGTCGTCGATCCAGACCAGTTTTACGTCTTCAAGCCCACTTTAAAGGAAGGTTTCAGACCTATTGTGGAGAAAAAGCTGGGGACGAAGGATAGGAAATTGGTCTACATGAGACATGGGTCTGGAGCGGAGCAGAAAGAGGTCAAGGGTGAAGAGCAAAGACAGTTCGCATTAAATGACGATGAAATCTTGATTCTCGCCAGGTGGGCCTGCATTATAGAAGAACATTACGGCGTGCCCATGGATATTGAATGGGCAAAGAATGGAGCAAACGGGGAACTTTTTGTAGTCCAAGCGCGGCCGGAGACGGTGCATTCGCAAGTAGACTTAGCTTCGCTGAGGACTTATGTGCTTGAAGAAAAGGGGAAGTTACTGCTTAGAGGGGAGCCAGTGGGTACAAAGATCGGACAAGGTGAAGTGTGTGTAATAGAAGACAGCAGTGAGATTCAGAAATTCAAAGATGGTCAGGTTTTGGTCGCTGATATGACAGACCCCGACTGGGAACCGATAATGAAGATTGCCAGTGGCATAGTTACCAACAAAGGTGGCAGGACCTGTCATGCAGCCATCGTTAGTCGTGAGCTCGGTGTACCGTGTGTAATTAGCACCGGCAATGGGACGGAAGTCCTGAAGGAGATAAAAGAGGTCACGATAGATTGCTCAGGAGGTGAGGGCAGGATATATGAAGGGAAGCTGAAATATAGAATAGATGAGGTAGAAGTGACTAAGCTCCCCAGGCCCAAGACCAGAATAATGATGAACTTCGGCATTCCCAGCGGTGCGTTTATTCAAAGTCAGATTCCCAATGACGGTGTAGGTCTGGCTCGGGAGGAGTTCATCATTAACTCCTACATCGGCATACATCCAATGGCGCTGATAGAATATGATAAGTTGAAGAAGGCAGCGAGTGAAGACGAGAAATTGGCAAAGGTAATTAAAGAGATAGATGAGAAGAGCGCGGCATATGAGGATAAGAGAGAGTTTTTCATTGACACCTTAGCGATGGGGATAGCGAAAATAGCGGCGGGGTTTTATCCCAACGAGGTCATCGTTCGGTTTTCAGACTTTAGGACAAATGAGTATGCCAATTTAATTGGGGGGTATCGTTACGAGCCGAAAGAAAGAAATCCCATGATTGGCTGGAGGGGAGCATCTCGCTATTATGATGAAAGATTCAAGCCCGCCTTTGGTTTAGAATGCCAGGCGATAAAGAGAGTAAGGGACGAGATGGGGTTGACCAATGTGAAGGTGATGGTTCCTTTTTGCCGGACGCCGGAAGAAGGGAGGAAGGTGATAGAAGCCATGGGAGAGTTTGGCTTAAGGCGAGGAGAAAATGGGTTGGAAGTGTATGTGATGTGCGAGATACCATCAAATGTGATTTTGGCCGAGGAATTTGCCGATGTGTTCGATGGATTCAGCATAGGGTCGAACGATTTGACGCAACTAACTCTTGGTTTGGATAGGGATTCCGAACTTGTGGCACACATATTTGATGAGAGAAATGAAGCAGTGAAAAGACTGGTGAAGCAAGTTATAGATGCGGCGCATCGTCATAAACCAAGGAGGAAAATAGGAATATGTGGTCAAGCGCCGAGTGATTTTCCTGAATTTGCCGACTATTTAGTTGAGTGCGGCATAGATTCGATGTCTTTGAACCCGGATGTGGTATTGGCAACGAGGTTAAATATTGCAAAGGTGGAAAAGAAGATAAAATCAAAAACCAAAAGAAAATGAGTGTGAGGACGTGAGGGTGCTGCTGTAATAAATTAAGGATTTTGCCGTGACTTGCTATATTACAGTGATTCCATGGTTAACAAGCCTAATATACGTGAGCAGACAGAGAAGAAGGAAGAAGCCCTTTCCCCTTATGCCGCTAAGAGTAAGCTTAGTCGTGGTCGGCTGAAGTGGGAAGAACCATGTCCCATAAGAACCAGTTTCCAACGTGACCGTGACCGTATTATCCATTCCAAGGCCTTCCGTCGGCTAAAACATAAGACACAGGTTTTTATTGCTCCTTTGGGTGACCATTATGTCACGAGGCTTACTCACACTCTGGAAGTATCCCAAATAGCCAGAACTATAGCTCGAGCTCTAAATCTCAACGAAGACCTCGCTGAGGCTATCGCTCTCGGACATGATTTAGGGCACACGCCTTTTGGTCATATAGGCGAGGAGGTCCTAAACGAGTTATATCACGGTGGCTTCAAGCATAATGAGCAAAGCTTAAGAGTAGTTGATTTATTGGAGAGGGAAGGACAGGGGCTAAATCTTACCTGGGAAGTGCGAGATGGCATTCTCAATCATTCCAAGGGGCAAGCTGACATCTTAGGAGAGGGATGGGGAGATGTCAATACTTTAGAGGGACAAATATGCAAGATAGCTGATATCGTGGCCTATGTTAACCACGACGTCGAAGATGCTATAAGAGCTGGCATTATCTCCCAGAATGATTTGCCTAAACCAGTATTAGCAACTCTGGGACCTACGCATTCACAGCGAATTAATACTCTGGTTTGTGACATTATAGACTGCTCCTGGCCTGTTAGTGGCAATGGCAATTTAACTAATCCAACTATAGGCATGAGCCCTGAAGTCATTAGAGCAACTAACATACTCCGCCAGTTTCTATTTGACAAAGTATATTATTCCAGCTTAGCTGGAGAGGAGGCAGTAAAGGCGGGAAAAGTATTGCGTCTGTTATATTCTCATTTTCTGAAGCATGAGGATAGATTACCTCGAGAATTTGCCTCTTTGCCGGATAATAAAGAGCGTAAAGTCATTGATTACATCGCTGGAATGACCGATCAATATGCGCTAAGATTAGCTGAAGAGATATCTCAATGAGCGTAATAGCAGAGGTAAAGCAGAGGTTAGATATAGTAGAGTTTGTCTCTGAGTATGTTACTCTGCAAAAAGCGGGGCGTAACTTCAAAGGCTTATGCCCCTTCCACAGTGAGAAACATTCTTCCTTTTTTGTCTTTCCTGAGCAACAAAGCTGGCATTGCTTTGGTGCCTGTGGAACTGGCGGTGATATCTTCTCTTTTATCATGAAAAAGGAGGGCATTGATTTTGGCCAAGCTCTGCGTCTTTTAGCTCAAAGGGGAGGCATAACTTTAAGCCCCCTTGAGGCGCCAAACAAGGCTGAGGATGAGAAGAAAGAGAGATTATTTCAGATTAATGAGGCAGCTACTGAATACTATTACCATTTACTTTCGAGCACTAAGGCAGGAGAGGTAGCGAGAAGCTATCTGGCAAGAAGAAAGGTCATGCCCGAGACTATTAAAGAGTTCCGTCTTGGTTTCAGCCCTGATGCTTGGGAGACCATTAAGAATTACCTGCTGGGTAAAGGTTACACAGAAAAGGAGCTAGTAGAAGCTGGTCTAATAATCGAGAAAGAGGAAGGAGGTAGTTACGATCGATTTCGCAACCGATTGCTGTTTCCTATATGTGATATCCAGGGGCGAGTGACTGGTTTCGGAGCTAGAGTTCTGGATGACTCCCTGCCCAAATATATCAACTCTCCCCAAACACCAATTTTCGATAAGAGTAGCAGCTTGTATGGCATTGACAAGGCTAAATCTGCCGTTAGAAAGAAAAACTTAGTAATAATTGTGGAAGGCTACATGGATGTTCTCACTGCACACCAACACGGCTGGCAAAATGTAGTTGGCTCCATGGGAACTTCTTTAACCGAGAAGCAAGTGGAAGGCATTAAAAGATTAACCAATAACGTAACCCTGGCACTCGATGCCGATCTTGCCGGAGAGGAAGCTACCTTGCGGGGCAAGGCGATATTAGCTTACTCCAATGCTGAAGCAAATGTCATCTTATTACCTCCGGGCAAAGACCCGGACGAAGTAATAGGAGAGGACCTTACTCTCTGGCAGAAACTGGTAGAGCAAGCTATGCCTATTCTAGACTTCGCCTTTCAATCTGTAATAAGCAAAGTCGATATCAATAAAGCCAGAGACAAGTCTCTAGCTGTACAAAAACTCCTGCCCTCAATTTATGGAATAAAAGACCCTGTACAGCAATCCCATTACCTGAAGAAACTGGCACGTGAATTAAAAATCGAAGAGTCCGCCATAAGAGCCGCCTTGCGGGAATCAAAAGCCGGTCAGAAAAGGTCTCAACCTAGCAAGTCTACAGAACAATCTCGCCTGGCCCGCCAGTTTGTATCCAGCCCTATTGAAGAACGCTGCTTGGCACTTCTCCTTCAATACCCAGAGCTTCGTCCTTTAGCTCGAGAGCTATCACCGGAACACTTCGAATCCACGGAAAATCGGGAGGTCTTCGTCAAATGGCAGCATTCTTCTGATATCTCGGACCTTGAAAGTAAACTTGACACTAGTTTATTAGAACATTTATACTATTTGGTTAATAATAAAAATTTCCCGCCAGCCATACGGGAAAGCGAGCAAACACGACACCGTGATTTAGCCCAGTGTATTCTTCGTCTACAGGAGAAGTTATCCCGGAAATTAGAAACTGAGAAAGAGGCTACGCTTGAGATTGAGAGAGAAAAGGGTGGGATAAGCGCAGAGTTGTCCAAACTAGAGGAGCAAGGAATAAATTCCGGGCAACAACTTCAGGAAGTCTTTGTTAAAAAAGAAGAAAAACATGGATTCAATGAAGGAAGGACCCATCAACTTGGATAGTGATGAGGTAGTGGCTGAAGGCTTACTCAGCGAGGAAGCCGAAGTTGAGGATGTCAGCACTTTAGCCGAGGAAGTGGAAGAAAAAGAAGAAAACGAAGAATTACTCGCTGAGGAAACTGAAGAAATCAAGCCACCGGCACCACCAGAAGAACATGAGATAACCGATGACTCAGCTCGTATGTATCTTCAGGAAATTGGCAGAGTGCCACTTCTAAATGTCAATGAAGAGAAGTTACTATGCCGGAAGATAGAGCTGGGCAGGAGCTTAGACGGAATTGAAGAAAATCATTTCAAGAAATACAAGAAATTTCCTTCACCCGTTGAGATAGTTATTCAGCTAATTTCTCAATTATCAAAGACATATCAAGTTGTTCAGATTGTCGAAGAGTATATTGGTATCGACCCCACCAGCAATGTGGTGGAGACGATCAGGGATCCTAAATTTCGCTCCGCCATCGATAATGTTATAGACTCATCGTTAATAGAGGCAACTGCTAAGGGCATAAGCAAAGGAATCACTGCAGCCGAAGAAGCGATAGTAAATCTTTCCATAAGCAGTCAACTTTTGCCACCGCAGTTGCTAGAGATCCTGGCTAGAGATAAAACTTCATGGCAAAAACTAAAGACTCTCCTGACTAACGACAGATTCCTATCTAAAATCGATTCTCATAGTGATGAGTTCAAAGCTTACTTTCGGCAGGCACAGGCCGAAGCAAAAGTTTCAGAAAGGCACCTCACTGAAGCAAATCTACGCTTGGTGGTGAGCATAGCCAAGAAATACATTGGGCATGGCATGCCTCTCCTTGAGCTTATCCAAGAGGGGAATATTGGCCTTATCCGGGCTGTAGATAAGTTTCAATATAGAAAAGGCTACAAGTTCAGTACCTATGCCACCTGGTGGATCAGGCAAGGTATAACTCGCTCTATAGCTGACCAATCCCGTGCCATTCGCATTCCGGTACACATGGTAGAAACAATTAACAAGCTATTACGCACAATGCGGCAGTTAGTTCAAGAACTTGGACGCGAGCCAAGTTATGAAGAAATTGGCGGTCGCCTAAGTATGTCGCCAGAAAGAGTAGAAGAAGTAATGGCCTTGTTTTTCCGTGAGCCAATATCGCTAGATATGCCTATTGGCGAGGATGAAGATAGCCGGTTAGGCGACCTTGTTGAAGATCATGCTAGTTTAGCGCCGACTGAAGCCACCTCACAGCAGCTACTCAAGGAACAAATAGATAAAGTGCTTGATGAACTTACCGAGCGCGAAAAAAAGGTGTTGCAGCTTAGGTTTGGCCTTAAAGACGGACATGCTCGAACTCTGGAAGAGGTGGGTAAAGAATTCAGTGTAACTCGGGAAAGAATACGACAGATTGAAGGCAAAGCTCTGCGCAAGTTACGTCATCCCACCCGCAGTCGAAAGCTCAAGGGCTATCTAGACTGATTTCATCTTAAGGGCATGTCAAGTATAGTCCCCATCTTTTTAGGTAACTTGCCTCGTGTTAGTGACTTACTCAACTTTTGTATCTCACGAAACTGATTAAGAAGTTGATTAACATCTTTGGATGTGGTGCCGCTCCCCCGAGCAATACGGCTTCGCCGTTTACCATCAATAATGGCTGGATTTCGCCGCTCCTCATAAGTCATAGACAGGATAATAGCTTCTATCTTCTTTAACTGTTTCTCACCTTCGTCATCTGGCAGATGAGAAGCGAATTTGGAAAAGCCCGGTATCATTTCCACCAGTCGCCCTAAGGAACCCATCTTGTGAATTTGACGCATTTGACTGAGGAGGTCCTCAAGGTCAAAATCCCCGGTGCGCATTTTCCCTTCCAAATTCTTGACCTGTTGCTGGTCAAAAGCTGTCTCAGCTCGCTCGATGAGGGTGAGCATATCTCCCATACCCAGGATGCGAGACGCTAAACGGTCAGGATAAAATACTTCCAGCGCATCAATCTTCTCACCCGTGCCCAGGTATTTTATAGGCACCCCGGTAACAAATCTAATAGAAAGAGCAGCTCCACCCCGGGCATCTCCATCCATCTTCGTCAGGATGAGTCCCGTGAGCCCGATTCGACTGTGGAATTCTTGAGCCACTCTTACGGCATCCTGCCCCATCATAGCATCTACTGTAAGTAATATTTCTGAAGGCTGTACCAAGGATTTGATATCAACCAATTCTTGCATCATGACTTCATCAATATGCAGGCGCCCCTGAGTATCTACTATAACCCAGGTCAATCCCTTTTCTTTAGCCTGCTTTAGAGCATGCTGACAAATTATTGTTGCTGCTACGCTAGCACCCTCACTATATACGGGGATGTCTTGTTGCTCACCCAGTAATTTGAGTTGTTCAATAGCCGCAGGTCGGCGAGTATCAGCAGCTACTAATAAAGGACGCTGCCCTAGATGTTTGAGCTGAACAGCTAGCTTCACTGCTGTAGTGGTCTTACCGGAACCCTGCAATCCTACAAACAAAGCGACCGCCGGTGAGTCAGCAACCGAAGCTAAACGGCTAGGCTCTCCACCCAGGATAGCAATTAATTCTTCATTGACAATTTTAATAATCTGCTGGGCTGGTGTTAGGCTGCGCAATACTTCAGAGCCAAGAGCACGCTCTCGCACCTTGGACAAGAATTCCTTGACTACCTTAAAATTTACATCTGCTTCCAAAAGCGCCAGCCGTACTTGACGCAAAGCATCGTCAATGTCCCCTTCGCTAAGCTTGCCTTTCCTGCCAAGCTTATCAAATACAGCGGTCAACTTTTGAGTCAAGACTTCAAGCATATTAACCCCGAAGTATTTTATTCTTGGCTAGATCCCATAGTCAACTCATTTTGCCACGTCCAGAACTTTTCATCTCAAACTAGGAATTCTGTTGCACTTAACCCAGAATCAGCATACTATATAGATTTGATGGAATATCTTTGGGCACCATGGCGAATAGAATATATACAAAGGGTCACAGAAAGCGGCTGTATTTTATGCCAGAAACCCAGAGAAAATAACGACGAGGCAAATTTTATCCTTTATCGTGGTCAATACAATTTCATAATCCTGAACGCCTTCCCCTATAATCCAGGACATTTAATGGTCGCCCCCTATCGGCATATAGCAAATTTACAGGACTTAACGGATAAGGAAGCAAAGGAACATTTTGACATTATCAAGAAAGGCTTGGAGCTTCTTAAAGAGGTAATGAAGCCAACTGGCTTCAATATCGGCTTGAATGTGGGCAAAATTGCTGGAGCCGGGATAGCGGAGCACCTCCATATTCACATAGTCCCCAGATGGCAAGGTGACACTAACTTTATGCCGGTGTTGGCTGATACCAAAGTCGTATCGGAAGCCGTGAGTGGCACATATAAAAAGCTAAGGGCAAAGTTATAGCATAGTTGCCAAATTTTATTGTGACCGTTCAGCGACTCTCCTTATAACCAAAACAATTCCTTTAACTTAGAAAGTCCGCTAAAATGATGCCAAAACAAGACAGTTGGGCAAGCAGTGATTCAAAAATACAAAGGGATTTGTCGTGTATTTCATTATTCTCCTGGGGATTGTCAGCCTATTCGGGGATATAACCTACGAAGGGGCTAGGAGTGTTACTGGGCCTTACCTGGCTACACTGGGGGCGAGTGCCAGTGTTGTTGGTTTGGTAGCTGGCATTGGCGAATTCGTGGGCTATGCTCTGCGCCTGGCCTCTGGCTATCTTGTCGATCGCACTAAGGCATATTGGCTTTTGACCTTTATCGGTTATGGACTGCTTCTGTCCATTCCCTTGCTGGCTTTCGCTGGCTATTGGCAACTTGCTGCCGTGCTTATCATTTTGGAACGGATGGGGAAAGCAATCAGAAGTCCAGCAAGAGATACCATGCTTTCCTATGCCACAAAAGAGGTGGGGAGGGGCTGGGGGTTTGCTGTTCACGAGGCATTGGACCAGGTCGGCGCTGTCATTGGCCCTATTGTCTTTTCCCTTGTTTTCCTTTTCCACGGTGGCTATCCTGAGGGTTTTACCCTGTTATGGATACCCGCTTTGCTAACCATGGTTGTTCTGGCCATAGCGAGGAAGAAAGTCCCTTCACCACAAAAACTTGAAGCACCCGGGGAAACAAGCAGGCAAAACATCAAGGATAAACTTCCCAGGGTTTTCTGGTTCTATACTATATTTACTTTGCTTTCCGTGGCCGGATTTGCCAATTTTCAGTTAATTTCCTACCATCTCAAAGTCCAGGCTATCATTCCGGATGCTCAAATCCCCATGATGTATGCCATTGCTATGGGCGTAGATGCCCTGGCAGCTCTTCTCGTGGGCAAAACATACGATAAAATTGGGCTTATATCGCTATTAGCAGTCCCTTTGTTGACCTTGCCTATTCCCTTCCTTGTCTTTTCCCATAGCTACAGCTTGGTGCTAATGGGCATAATATTAGGGGGTGTGGTGATGGGGATTCAGGAAACGATTATGCGCGCCGCCATCGCCGACCTGACACCTGTGGAGAGAAGAGGATTTGCCTACGGAATCTTCAATACAGCGTATGGAGCTGGCTGGTTTTTGGGAGCTGCACTGATGGGGCTGCTCTATGAGCTTTCTATCAACTACTTAATCCTGTTTGCCGTGGTCATGGAGCTAATCTCGATTCCGTTATTCTTTTCGGTTAGAAGAGCAACTTAGCTTTTTACCAGAGTGAAAACTGGAAGGGAATCTCCGGAATCTGAACAGGATTTGAGAAGCGAGGTTGTTGACAGCTTAACTTCAGGTAGCTTGAGGATAGGAGCCAAGTATCTTAATGAAAGTAGCCTCTCTTTGTAATTCTCTCATAGCTTCCTGGTAAACTTCGCCATCTAAGTGACCTTCGAAATCAGCATAAAAAACATATTCCCAGGGCTTAGTTCGGCTCGGTCTGGACTCCAATTTTGTTAAATTTATATTCCTGGTGGCGAAGATACCCAAAATCCTGTATAGAGAGCCAGGCTTATGTTCAGCGGCAAAAACGAGAGAGGTTTTGTTTTTCTGCGCAGGTTTAGCTTTGTACTTTGAGATAGCCACGAATTTGGTGTAGTTATTGACATTCGTCTCAATTTCCGGTGCCAGGATTTCCAGCCCATAAATATCAGCAGCTCTTTTGCTAGCTATGGCAGCACAGTTCCTCAATCCTTTCTCTTTTATCATTTTGGCACTGCCTGCGGTATCATAGCTAGGCATAATTTCAACTTTCAGTTTACCTAAAAATTCCTCACATTGAGCTAAGGCTTGAGGATGAGAGTAAATCGTTGCTATATTCGCCAATTTTTCTCCTGGCAAAGCCATCAGGCAATGGCTTACTTTGAGAATAACTTCAGCAAATATATTAAGAGGATACGCCAATAACAAATCGTAGGTCTCGTTGATACTGCCGGCTTGAGAGTTCTCCACAGGAACTACCCCAAATTCAACCTTATCCTGTGACACAAGTTCAAAAACCTCTTTCAGCCGGATACACGGCAAAAAATCAATGTTCTTGCCAAAAAGCTTTGCCGCAGCATCCTCGCTGAAAGCACCTCTTTCTCCCTGAAAAGCAACCTTGACCATAATCCTATTGCAAAGTATAGCCTAAACCTCCTTTGAACTTCCACCGTGGCTTGATTAGCCTTTCCAAAAGCGAGGAGAAAATATCATAAAAACTGTAAACAATTCTAACCGCCCCAACCACATGCAGATAATCAAGATGACTTTGGCTGCGCCAGGAAGCCAGGCATAATTTGCACTGGGACCCACGCTACCTAAACCAGGCCCCACATTCCCCAAGGTAGCAGCTACTGCTGAAATCGCTTCTTCTAAATCAAGCCCCAAGAAACCAAGCACTATTGAGGCTGCAACAGCAACAAGAATATAAAGAAAGAAGAAAGAGATTATATCTCGGACTATTCCCTCTGAGAGAGGCTTTTGGTTATATTTCAGCGGAATTACAGCTTTGGGAGAAATAGCCTTCCTCATCATTACCCTCGTATGTTTCATCAGGGTTAAGACTCGCATCACCTTTATTCCCCCAGCAGTCGAGCCACCACAGGCTCCGATGAACATCAAAGCCAGAAGCACCATTCTGGCCCCGTGGCTCCAAAGGCCAAAATCGGTGGTGACAAAACCCGTTGTGGTCATGATAGAAATCGCCTGGAAAAGCCCCTGTCTGTACGAGCCAAGGTCTTGAGAAAAGACCAATAGCGCAGTAGCCGCTGCCAAAATAATTAGGTAAAGCCTGAATTCATCATCTTTGATTGCTTTCCAGTTTCGCCGTAAAACATGATAATGAATTATGAAGCTCATACCTGCCAGGAACATAAAGAACATAATAATATACTCAGCTAAGGGGTTAGCATAAGCTCCGATGCTTGCTGTAGTAGGGGTAAATCCGCCGGTGGAAAGAGTCGAGAAGGAGATGCAAATTGAATCAAAGAGTGGGAGTCTGGCCAGGAAATACAGGAGCGCTATTTGAGCGGCAGTAAAACCCACGTAAATTGTCCAGAGAAGTCTGGCTGTGGTGGTGAATCTGGGATGCAGTCTTTCGGGCAGTGGTCCGGGAAACTCTCGATCGAAGAGCTGAGAGCCTCCTACTCCCAGCCTGGGCAAGATAGCAACAAAGAGAGCAATCACCCCCATCCCACCCAACCATTGAGTAAGGCTACGCCATAAGAGAGCGCTCCTGGGTAATTCTTCTACCACCTTTAGTATGGTAGCCCCGGTGGTGGTGAAGCCTGACATGGCCTCGAAAAAGGCATCGAGAAAACCCAACCCCAGAAATACATACGGGAGTGTGCCAAAGAGGGAAATGAGAAGCCAGGTGAAGGCCACTATGGTAAAACCATCGGCACGCTCTATTTCCTTCGCGGTTTTGAATCCAAACTCAAGAATTAGTCCGATACCGAGAGTGAGCAGTAGCGCATACAAGTAAATGTGCCACTTATCCTCGCCATAGTAAATAGCTGCACATAAAGGGAAAATGTAGGCTAAGGCGAAGTATTTTAGGAACGAGCCAGTGATGTGTAGGGTTAATCTTACCCTTTGACGAACCATTTATTCATGAAATCGGTCCCCCTTTTGGCAACTTCCCGATTCACAATGAGAGTCAGCCAATCTTTAGGCCGTATCTCCTTATCCTCATCCAGATATCTTTCCCCCCTTTGTACCACGAGGACCTTTACACCGAGTGGAGTTGCTAGCCCAGAAACACTTCGCCCGACACATTTCATGCCCTCTTCAATCTCTATTTCGAAGATATCTGCCCTTTCGAAAGAGAGAAAGTCCTTCACATAAGGCTGTGAAATTAGGCGATAGATGTGCTTGGCTGCTACCATGTCTGGGTTAACTTGTAAATTAATCCCAGCCTGCTTGAAGGTTTCCATATGCTCTGCTCCATCTACAAGAGTAATCACCCTTTTTACCCCCATTTCCTTGGCCATCATACAAATCATTAAATTCTCCGAGTCATCGCCAGCTGCAGCCACAAAGGCATGGGCATTCCTGACTCTCGCCTCTTCGAGGGTAGACTTCTGGCCAGCATCTCCTGTGATCGCTGTAACTTCAGAATTCTCTGCTATTACAGTGCATTTGGCAGGATCCCGGTCTATAACCATTACTTCATTCCCTTCTTTGGCAAGGAACTCCGCCAAATTCTTCCCTATATCACTTAAGCCTGCTATTACGATATACATTGCTTCTCTTCACTAGTGAGTTAAATTTGCTATCCTTTTAATGAATCAGCAAACTAATGCTGAAAAGAGGAGTTCAGATCAGGGAGTAAATAAACTTGAAGGTTGACTTGAGTACCAAGCACTCTCCATCCACATACCTTGCTATTCCATTGCTTTTAAGCATCGAGCGATTTTACCGCCCCCCTAACACGCTTGTCAAGTACTGAGTTTATATGGCGGCAATTTCTTTTTTTAACTCTTTTAGCCAGGTCAGTGATTTAAGCTCTCGTTGCAAAATATATCTTATATACTCGCACAGTACTCGCTCTAACTCCCAGGATAATTCCGGTTTTACTCTGACCCGCCTTGCAGTAGCATAGTCACAGCTTTGCCACAAACGAAGGACCTTCAAAGCCCCGACCGAGAGGGGAAGAGAGGGTTCTAATGAAATTGCTTCGATTTGCTCGTAACGGTGATCTTCTTCAGAATTACAATGAGGGCACAAGAGTCCACCCTTGCTGGGGCTGAAAAAATTGACTACCGGCTTGAGGGGCAAATCACAGCTAACACATCGGTGCAACTGAGGACGGTAACCAAGGTGGTGAAGAAGGTGTAGCTCAAAATAACGCAGTACAGTCTCATTGCTGTCTGGCTCGCTCAACTGATTTAAGATATCTAGCGATAAATCAAACAAAGGACGATTCTCACCGCCCTCAACAGTAAAGGAATCAATAAGCTCTAGGATGTAAAGGCCACAAGCCATGCGCCATAAATCGCTTTTCAAAGCCAGGAAACCATTTATCGTTTGACTTTGGGTAACAATATCGAGATTACGCCCTTTAGCTAGCAACATCAAACTATGCGTCAGTGGTTCTACGTTGCCGCCCAATTTGCTCTTGGGACGACAAGCCCCCTTAGCTACTGCCCGTAACTTGCCAAATTCCGGAGTATAAATAGTGATAATCTTGTCGAATTCGCCCAGCTTAGTTTGTTTTAAGATGATGCCTTGTGTTTGATAATTCCGAGATGTACCCACCTTAAGTCCCAAACTCTAAACACTAAATCCTAAACAAATCCAAATATCTAACTTAAAGTTCAAAACCTTTATTTTGAGGCGTCTGGATTTTGGCAAGTATAGTAAAGTTTCTCTCCATTGCTGTTACCTTTCCTTTTGGTATTATACCCTCGCCAGCCCAGCAACCGTAATCAAGCGCAGCTACCCGAGTTTTCGTCTAAAACTTTTTGGGCTGTTTCTCGGTGTGGTTCAATACTAAGTTGATGGCGTTGGCGGCGGCGGCAAAAGAGTAGTACACAGGCAAGCCGGACGAAATACAACTACGAATAGCAGCCAGAATAGCCTCAGCCTCTTTGGGCATAATACTGGGTTCAAGAACCATGGCCACTGGCTTGGGGAAAAGGCCCTGCTTTATGGAAAACCTACTCATTAACAAATCTAGCTGGTTTTCTGAAATCCGAGACGCTGTGAATTGACCTGTCCTGACAAACGTAACTAGGAAGTCAGCCCCTTCCCACCTTGATAATATACTGAAGGTTTTGATTACGCCCTCAAGGTTCATCATAGCTTGTGAATAATCCACGGGATTTCGCAAGATATTGCCTGCGATGGGGGTAAATTCCCGTATCTGAGCAATGACCTCTGGGGGGAGCGGAGGGACTCTTAGCCCTCTGTTTCCAAACTCGTCAGCGATTAGGACGCTGGCTCCACCTCCAGCACCGAATAACAACGCATTCCTGCCTCTGGGAATAGGCAAGAACAGAAGTGTGACCAATACATCGATCATTTCTTCGATGCTACCGACACTAATGATTCCCAACTGCTTGCAGAGGGCATCCCAAGCGGCCCAGCTTCCAGCGAGTGACGCAGTATGGCCGGCGGCTGCTCGAGCGCCTCCCTCGGTAGTCCCCCCCTTAAGCAGTATCACTGTCTTTTCCTTCGTTGCCTCCTCCAGAGCCCTGCGGAATCGTTTCCCATCCTTAATTCCCTCGATGTAGAGGGCTATTATTTTGGTATCTGCATCATTAGCAAGATATTCGAGCAAATCGGTCTCATTGATGTCACATGCGTTGCCGTAGCTTATGACCTTGCTGAAGCGAATGCCTCGCAACGCTGCTTGCCTGACCAAATAGATGGAATTGCCACCACTTTGACTAATGACTCCTACCGGGCCGCTTTCTTTGGGGAAAGCTGGACTGAAGGATAGGCGTGATTGGGGGCAGTAAATGCCCATACAGTTAGGGCCGAGAATCCTGAGCCCCTTCCTGCGGGCGACTTCCGCCAGTTCAGATTCCAGCTTTATTCTCTGCTCATCACCGGTCTCACTAAAGCCCGCTGTACAGAAGTGAATTGCTCGTACCCTTTTTTCGGCACATTCTTCCACAAGCTTGGGAGCAATCTGGGCATTAACCAAGCCGATTACGTAGTCGATGTTGCCAGGGACATCTTTGAGACTGGTATAAATCTTATGACCATTGATCTCCCCTCCCTTGGGATTAATGAGATAGAGGGGGCGGTCGAATTCAATTTCGATAAGGCCTTCTAGGAAAGTGCGTGTCCAGTGCCAAGTCTCGGCAGTTGTGATGCCAACAAGGGCGATCGAATTAGGGTGGAAGAGGAAGTCCAAGTTATGCTGATGCATATTCTTCATACTCCTTACTCAGTAATACTTCGTTAGCTCAGGTGGATGGTGAGGCAAGTCCACGGTAAAGAAGCTGAATGACTACAATGGCCTGCGACTGATAACTCTTAATATCAACTTTCTTGAGATTGCCATGCTGCGTGATGTTATGTGAGTGAAGATGCATGGCTACCTCCGCCGAAGTATAGCAAAGAGTTTATGGGTTGTAAATGTTACTTTGAGCTTGGAGATTTCCTCTGAGCGAGCTACTCGACAGCTTTTCCAAAAAGTGTATTTGATAGGCTAATTTGATAGGCTAATAAAGATATGGTAAATTATTTAGGTTTTGGGAAAACCAAATAATTGCATAATGCTTATGCTACAACTTAATCGTAACCCAGTCTAAAAATTTCTCAATTCACATCGTAATTAGGAGGTTTGTATTGAAAGCAGAGAAACCAGGAAAATTCGAGTATATCTTCAACCCGAGAACGGTAGCTGTAATAGGTGCTTCCGACAGCGATGGTTTCTCACAGGCTTTAATGGGCACAAAACTCAGAGACAGTCTGTTCTTGGTTAATCCCAAGTATAAAGAACTCCACGGTAAAAAATGCTACGCCAGCATCTTAGATATAGAAGGCGAGATTGACTATGTGGTCATAGCAGTGCCGGCATTACTCGTCCCGCGAGTATTGGTCGAATGTATAGAAAAAGGCGTAAAAGCGGTCCATGTCTTTACAGCCGGTTTCAGTGAAACTGGAGCAGAAGAGAGGAAAATCTTAGAAGACGAGGTGCAGAAGATAGCCAGAGGCAAAGTTAGCTTAATTGGACCTAACTGCATGGGAATATGTTGCCCTAAATCTGGCTTAGCTTTTATTCCCGATGTCTTAACTGAGGAAGGTCCGGTTGGGGTGATTTCACAGAGCGGCACTTTTGCCGAGCAATTCTTGTCCATCGGGAAGCTAAGAAATGTAAAGTTCAGTAAGGTTATCAGCTACGGAAATGCCATAGACCTCGACTGCCCCGACTTCTTGGAATACTTGGCACATGACTCCGAAACAGAGGTTATAGCTTTATATATAGAGGGGACAAAAAATGGTAAGCGTCTCAAAGCAGCGATGACCGAAGCTGCAAAACTAAAGCCGGTACTGGCACTCAAAGGGGGAGTAACCGAGCACGGCCGCCGGGCAGCATCTTCTCACACAGGATCACTAGCTGGTTCGCCTGAAATATGGAGTTCACTTTTCAGACAGGCCAGGGTAATCCAAGTGGAGGATTTCGACGAACTACTGGATACCACTTTGGCATTGTCCTGTGTTCCACTTCCTTCAGAAAAAGGGACCGCTATTATTACCAACTCCGGTGGCTTTAGCGTGCTTGAAACTGATTTATGTGTAAAAGCGGGACTGGAAGTCCCTCAATTCACGAAGGAAACGATAGCTGAATTGCGTAAAATGGTTCCACTAGCAGGAACAAGCATAAATAATCCCTTGGACGCTTGGCCAATATTTTATAACATGCCCGGAACAACAGGGACACTTGCAGATGCTATCAAAACCTTGTCTCACGATAAGAATATTAATTCAATAGTGTTGCATTTTGACGAAGTGCGTTACCTGCGGCTTGTGTTAGGAGAAGCAACTGAAAATTTCCTGAAGGAGCTTGTTAAGATTATGGTCCAGGGGTGTAGATATGCTCGAGATGAAAGGGGCAAGACCATAATGATTTGCGTTTCACTCGATGCCTATTCGGAAGATGAAGAGGATAGAAGGTATCACTTGCTGGCTAAAAAGGCTTTTGAAAGCGAGCAATTCCCTGTATATCCCGCGCTTGGTGCCTCAATCAAGGCTCTATCCAACTTGTACAGGTACAAGGCGCAGCGTCGCAACTCATAGGCTCTGTCACCACCGCCAATCGCCAACCCTGTCGGATAGAGTACCCGAACCTCAGGTTTCTGGAGTCGCCAGACAACATCAAACGCGGACTAGCAAAAACTCCGCTCCCCAAAGATGAGGGCTAATAAACTACTTATTGTAGGACGGGATTTCAGACCAGTCCAATTTTCTGGGCCACTATCTCCCTGTGGAAGTCAGTGTTGCCAAAAGCAATATCTGCGGCCTTGCTTCTACGGTAATAAAGGGGTATGTCATGGTCAGCACTGGTAGCGATTGCCCCGTGTAGTCTCACTGCCCACTTGCTAATATTCCTGTAGGCCTCGTTGACATATGCCTTTGCCATAGAGGCTTCTTTAGCGCAGGGAAGTCCCTCCGACTCCATCCAGGCTACTTCATAAACCAGATAACGGCTGGTTTCCATCGCCATCCACATGTCAGCCATCTTGTGTTGAAGTGCTTGGAAAGAGCCTATGGACCTCTCATATTGAACCCTTTCTTTGGAATACGCCACGGTCATTTCTACACAAGTCTCTATAGCACCTACGGATTCGGCACACTTAGCGATGGCGCCTTTGCGCAACATCATTTCCACAATGGGCCATCCCTCATCTATCTTACCAAGTATATTTTTCTTGGGCACATTGACGTTCTTAAAACGCACTTCGCATAGCTTATCTGCGGCGATGGTAGGCATTACCTCACAACTTATTCCCGGAGTTTTGGAGTCGACAATAAAAAGGGTGATTCCCTTCTCGGGCGAAGTGCCATCTTTTGTCCTTGTGACACAGAGGATGTGGTTGGCAACATGGGCCATTTCCACGAAGAGCTTTGTACCGTTTATTATGAAGTCATTGCCTTTTGGTGTTGCCTTAACGGCGATTCCAGAAGCATCGAAGACGCCGTCACCTTCGAGGAGAGCCGTGGTAAGAATTAGTTCACCTTGAGCTATCTTGGGCAGTAATTCCTTCTTTTGCTCTTCAGTTCCCGCCTTGAGTATGGGGAAAGTGCTAGTTATAGTAGCTATTAATGGTCCCTGAAGAATATTTCTACCTACCTCCTCCAATAGAACAACAAGGTCCTGAAAGGTATAACCCATACCGCCGTATTCTTCAGGTATAATTAGGCCCATCCAACCCAGCTCAGCCATCTTCTTCCAGAGTTCGGGAGAGTATCCTTTCTCACTTTGTTCGAGTTTTCTTACCAGAGTCTTGGGGCATTCTGTAGTAAGAAAATCCCGTGCCATTTTCTTCAATATTTCTTGTGTTTCAGTAAATCTAAGGTCCATGATTCCTCCTTATCGAAGCTTGGTTTATCTTATCCTGGGTAAGCCGAGGCCGTACCAGGCGATGATATTCCTTTGTATCTCATTTGTTCCCATGGATATGGTGGTTATGAAATGTTCGTGGAACATCTTTTCCCATACCCCGCCTAAAGGAGCCCATCGAGAAGTCTTGACCTGGCCATAGGGACCTAAAATGTCCGTAGCCAGAAAAGCAAAACGCTCGCCCAGTTCACTAAAGAAAATTTTACCTGCTGAGGCATCCATGAGGGACATTTCGTTTCTGTTTTGTAAATCAGCGACACGGTATGCCAGGGCACGGGCTGCCTCTAATTCGCAGGCTAGCTCAGCCAGCCGATTACGGACAAGCGGGTTCTTGGCCAGTGGCTGCCCGTGTCGTTTAGTCTCGTTGCAAAATGTCACCAGTTGTTCTAGCCCGCGGATCATGCTCATGATTTCGCTTATGCCAGATCTCTCGAAACCAGCCAGAAGATTTACAACAGCCCAGCCTTCGTGTTCTTGGCCGACAATATTTTTGGCTGGCACATGAACATCGTCAAAATAAACCTCGCAATAAGGAGCATGGCCATCCAGGTATGGAATTGGCCTTACCGTGATTCCTGGCGTCTTCATGTCGTGTAGAATGAAGGTTATGTTGTGATGTTTTTTAGCAGCCGGGTCTGTCTTGAATACGCCAAAGCCCCAATCAGCTCGGTGAGCGCCGGTGTTCCAGGTTTTCTGACCATTTATAATGTACTCGTCGCCCTTTTTTATTGCTGTTGTGCTCAGAGAGGCTAGGTCTGAGCCGGCATTGGGTTCGCTCCATAGCTCACACCACATAACCTCTCCATGGGCAATAGGTGGCAGGAATGCTCTCTTTATTTCTTCACTTGCAGCTTGCAACAAGGTTGGGGCAAGCATTTGCACTCCAAAAATATCTACTCCGGGAATGCTATAGTATCCTCTGGCTTCAGCAAAGAGGACGCGGTCCATCATGTCTCCTTTGCCCTCATATTCTGGTGGCCAGCCCAGGGCCAGCCATCCCTTGTGGGCAAATTCTTTGGCGCAATATAAGTTGTACTTCCAACTCTCGTCATCTTCATAGATGGTCTCAAATCCCGTAAAGCTTAGCGGTTTCTTTTTTTCTAGTTCTTTACATACGTCATAGAACTCCTGTTTGCGAACTTTTTGTTCGTCTGTAAGCGAAAGGTCCATATATACCTCCTTTGAGTTTGAAAATATTATGACAATGCCGCTCGATTTTGCGCCTTATTTTAGACTGTGTAGAAAAATTTGTCAAAAAGTTTATGGTGGTACGAGCCTCGGGGCAGAAATTTAAAAGGAAAGGAGATCTACCACCATGGCCAAGGGCCAGGAAAATGGAATCACACCCCTGCTGTGACTTAAAGATTACGTTTGATAAGGACAGAAACTACTGTCAGGGATTAAAAATCCCTTTCATAAGGATTACCAGCCTCCTCGAAAACTGTGACCAAGGCTGTGCACATAATTTGGGATTGATAAACCCTGGGAATTGGCTGTTATAAATCCTAATTACACTATTTCCAGTCTGACCCTGGTATCTGTTTTAGCTGCTTTTACTCGAAGTAGCGTTCGTAGTGCTTGAGCTACACGACCCTGCCTGCCGATAACCCTTCCCTTGTCATCGGGAGCGACCTCTAACTTAATCAGCAAGCCTTCATCACTATTTTCCTCGGTGATCTTTACTGCGTCAGGTTCTGCCACAATGGATTTAATAATGTACTCCAGCAGGTCTTTCATTTCACCTCCTTAACAGTTAGTTTTGGCCTGAGGTCGGCTTAAATTTATCCATAATGCCTAGTTTGCCGAGCAAGCTGCGCACCGTATCTGTAGGCTGAGCTCCATATCTAAGCCACTTTAAAGCTTTTTCTTCATCAATGCTGATAGTTGCGGGGTCAGTCAAAGGATTGTAATGGCCGATAATATCGATAAATTTACCATCACGGGGAGAGCGAATATCGGCTACTACCACTCGGTAGAATGGTCTGTTTCTCCTCCCCATACGGCGTAATCTGATTTTAACCATTTAATTAAGGTGATTATCTCTTAAATGTCAATGTTTGTCAATGGCTTCTGGCTTAGGGGACATACTTTAATCAACCCCAAAAAGTCTTGCGACTTTAGCAAGGTTAGTTGTGGTTTATATATCCTAATCCTTCTTTCCTCGCATGTAACCGGCATATTAAGCGCTTTTGATAAGACTTTGATGATTTACAATTAAAGTGGAATGCTTTATAATCCAAGATTCATAATCAAGATATGAGAGTGCATGTATTACACGGGTGGGAGGTGCGCGTTGCCCGGGCAAGGGAAATACAATTGAGCCTGGCGAAAAGGGTGGTAACTGAAAACGAAGTTATTAACCTACCCCATTCCGTTGATGGTCAAGGGATGGCTCATCCCAGGAGGTTCAACTAATGGATATAACACTGTTTGAAGTCTTCCGTACCGGCGTTGCCACTGCCTTTGAAAAGTATGCTTTAATCGCTGTCATAGTAGTGGCTATAGGCGGTTTACTTTATGCCGCTTTTCTTAACCGCCAGATCATGAGGGAGCCGGAAGGGACGGAAAAAATGAAGCGTCTATCCATGGCTATCCGCACTGGCGGCAATGCTTATCTTAGGCGGCAGTTCCGCACTATAATCGTGATTTTCTTTGTCTTAGCAGTGTTTGTATTTTTCACCGGGTGGTTTTCTCCATCAAAATACAACCCCAACTGGGTTATCGGTCTGGGTCGCGCTGGTGGCTTCCTAATAGGTGCTCTATTCTCTGCCCTGGTAGGTTACCTGGGTATGAATATGGCGATGCGAGGCAATGTCAGGGTGGCTCAAGCTGCCCGCAGCAGTTTTGCCAAGGCTCTCAAGATAGGCTATCGCACCGGCACCGTAACCGGCATGCTCACCGACGGTCTTGGGCTTCTCGGTGGCACTGTACTCTTCATTATCTTCTTTAAGGATGCTCCCTTGGTGCTAATAGGCTTTGGTTTCGGCGGCACGCTACTGGCCCTGTTTATGCGTGTTGGTGGTGGCATTTATACCAAAGCTGCTGATGTCGGGGCTGACCTGGTGGGTAAGGTAGAAAAGGGTATCCCTGAGGATGACCCCCGAAATGCCGCGGTGATTGCTGACCAGGTTGGCGATAACGTAGGTGACTGTGCCGGAATGGCAGCCGATATCTTTGAGTCTTACGAAGTTACCATTGTTGCTGCTTTAATCTTAGGGATTTTGCTAACCATTGCCACTGGCGCCCTTTACTGGATTATCTTGCCGCTTTTGATACGGGCTTGCGGCGTTCTGGGTTCCATTATTAGCACCTATACGGTTGGGCGTGGTAAGGGGGAGAATGCGATGGATGCTATACACCGTGCTTACTGGCTCGGTGCGGCAATCACTTGTGTATCTGCCTTCCTTTTTGCCCATTTTTACTGCCACGACCTTCGTTTCTTCTGGGTGATAATGATAGGTGTATTCTTAGCCATAGCCACAAACTATATCGCCGATTACTACACTGGAGAGAGACATGCCCCAGTAAAGGAAATCGCCAAATCAACCAAAACTGGACCAGCTACTGTCATCCTCTCCGGGTTTGGCTGGGGATTTGAGAGCACTGTTATGGCTATACTTGCTATTGCATTAGCCATCTTAGGCTCAGCAATCGTGTGGCAGAATGGTATCCCCGGTTTCGACATGATATCAGGCATGCCAGCAAGTTTACTCTGCATATTCTATGGTGTAGCCCTCTGTGGCATTGGTCTACTTACTTTGACCGGCAACAATATTGCCATGGATACCTTTGGTCCCGTGGTTGATAATGCCAATGGCATCGGGGAAATGGCAAAGCTCGAACCTGAGACTCGCCAGACTTTGAATGACCTGGATGCAGTGGGCAACACTACCAAGGCTATCACCAAGTGCATTGCTATTGCTTCGGCAGTCCTGGCAGCAGTGGCTCTATTTGCTGCCTTCTACGCCGACTATCAGCTTAAAACAATTGACTTGATTCAGTGGAAGGTCTTCGTTGCTTTCCTTATCGGGGGTGCCATACCGTTTCTGTTCAGTTCTCTCACCATTAGAGCTGTGGGTAGAGCGGCACATGAGATTATAAATGAGGTGCGTTACCAGTTTGCCAATGTTAAAGGAGTCTGGGAAGGCACAGTTGACCCGGACTATGCCCGGGTGGTTTCTATTTGCACTGGAGCGGCTCAGAGGGAGTTGCTCACTCCGGCACTTTTGGCTGTTCTTTCACCCATAGCCATAGGCTTACTCCTTGGCCTGGAAGCGCTGGCGGGATTCCTGGCAGGGGTGATACTGGTGGGGCAACTCCTGGCAGTATATATGGC
>Ga0315274_10001677_pt1 | contig 33860 bp, 31 predicted proteins | sample YL17G02_20_MG_FD_203700 | JGI IMG/M metagenome (GOLD analysis project Ga0315274, IMG submission 203700) | Sediment microbial communities from Yellowstone Lake, YNP, Wyoming, USA - YL17G02_20 | ecosystem: Environmental > Aquatic > Freshwater > Lake > Sediment | place: USA: Wyoming | collected...
CCGAGGACGGTAAGAAGGTGCCGGCCCCGCACAGCGTTGCTTTTTGGGCGCGGCAGGCCGGGGTTAACGAAATGGCCGCCGAGGGTCTGCATTCCAAGCTGGGACGCCTGTTCCATAAACCGTACATCGTCGCGAAACCGGCTGCGGACCCGGTCGGCGAGATCATCAAGGCGCTGGAGGCGGGACAGCACGTCGTCCTGTCGTTCGGCAATTTCGAGAGCGACCTGGATTACCTGCTGGTCTCGAACCTGTTGACGCGCAAGATCCGCGATGCCTGGGAGAATAAGACCAATCATTTTCGCGCACACGATAAAGAGGAGCCGCCCCGCCAGTTGGTCATCGTGGTCGAGGAAGCACATAAACTGCTCAACCGCGAGATGGCCGCCCAGACCACCTTCAGCACCATCGCGCGTGAGATGCGCAAGTATTACGTCACCCTGCTGATCATTGACCAGCGCCCGTCGCAGATCTACGACGAGGTGATGTCCCAACTGGGAACGCGCATCTCCGGCTGGCTGGGCGACGAGGATGATATCCATGCCGTCCTCTCCGGGCTTGCGGGGCGCGAGTCGCTGCGCGGGATGCTGGCGCGCTTGCAGCCCAAGGAGGAAGTGCTCCTGCTCGGTTGGGGCGTCCCGATGCCGTTGCCGGTGCGGTCGCGGCGGTATGACGGCGATTTCTGGAAGGAGTTGTTCGGCGCGGGGAGCAAGAAGGACGAGGCGCAGATCATGAAGGAGTTGGGATATTGACATGACCTTTTTAAAAATCACCATTTTCCTTTCTCTGAACACTTGTTCTGAATAACAAGTTTGTGTATAATAAAAACACAAGTCCGATTTTTCCGAAAAGCCATGTCATAAGCTCAAATGCAGAGCGCATTTTTATGAAAACCGATTCCAGTCTTTACCTGCAAGAAGTTTATGAAAAACTCAAGTTCCAGGTTGGAGCCGGTTTTTACTCTTTAACCGACCTCGATATTCAGCTTGGTTTAAGTCAAATCGGCTGGATCGAGCAAGCGCGTAAGCTGGGAGCTGATGCAATTTACTTCGTCGGAGATTACCCGGCGGTTTTGTTTTTCAAGCTGGATAATGTCTTGGAAGCAGATACCCAGGATTATGAGGCGAAAATCCGCGAGCTATATTTGAAAGTTTGGAATACCAGCCGCGTTCCCCTATTTTTTGTAGCTTTGCCGTTTGAAGTCCGGGTTTATAGCGCCTATCAAAAGCCTATCCAGAATGTGATTGAGTGGCAAGCAGAGGATCGCTGGTTGGGCAGGGTAAAAGATATTACGCGGCTGCTAACTGAGTTGCAAACGTTTTCACGCTCAGAGGTGGAAAGTGGCCGTATCTTTCAAACACAGGGTAGAAATTTTAGTTCAGAAGACCGAGTTGATCAATGGCTGCTCCAGAATTTGCGCCAATTACGGCAAAAACTGGTCGGGAATGACTCTCGAAAGCGCGAGCATGTTCACGCCTTGATTGGGCGCTCGATTTTTATCCGTTATCTGGAAGCTCGGGATGTGCTGGTAAAAGATTACTTTGATATAAATCCAGACCGTAAATATTGCCGTTATGTAGATGTGCTCGATAGTAAAGATGACACCTATCGGCTGTTTCAGAAGTTGCGTGAAGATTTCAATGGCGACCTATTCCCTTTGAGTGACGCGGAAAAGGGTTGGGTATCCCAGGCTGATTTGAACCTGCTGGGTAAATTCCTGGCAGGGAGCAGTATGGGAGAATACCCCGATTTGCTTTTTTGGGCTTACCGGTTTGACATAATCCCAATTGAGTTAATTAGTAGTATTTACGAAGAGTTTTATCACGAGAATGGTGGGGAAAAGGACAAAGGAACCCATTATACCCCCACGACCCTGGTTGATTTTGTTCTCTCCCAATGCCTGACGCCAGAAAGATTGGATAATGGCGCACGCGTATTGGATCCTGCCTGTGGATCAGGGATTTTCCTGGTGGAAGCTTTCAAGCGCATGGTGTATCGTGAATGCCAGCGCAGGGGCATTGATGTTACGGAACTGCCACATAAAGAGTTGACTCGTTTGCTGACCGAGCAAATTGCAGGAATTGACATCAATCAATCGGCCATCCAGGTTGCCGCGTTCAGTCTCTATCTGGCTTTTCTGGATTTTCGCGACCCGCCGGATATTCGCCAGAACAAAAAACTCCCCAACTTAGTTTACGATCCACAGCAACCGGCGGGTGGAAAAAGCCTGTTTTGCGCTAACACGTTCTACCCGACTCATTCTGAGCAAGCTCAATTACCAAACAAACCCTTGTTGCCTTTTGAAGATGCACAATTCGATGTGATCATAGGCAATCCCCCCTGGGGACAGGCTACTGGAAAGGATGGGCAAACCGCCATTGAATGGTGTAAGGCTTTTGATTATCCGTTGGGAGATCAAGAGTTGTCGCAATGCTTCATCTGGCGCGCCCAACACCTGCTGAAGCCAGGAGGCGAAATTGGTTTGCTGGTTTCGACAGGAGTACTGTTCAAACACGCGGAGAATAGTAAGGCTTTTCGCCAGAAATTGTTGAGCACGAATCAAGTGCGCGCTGTATATAATTTTGCACACGTTCGCCAAGTATTTTTCCGTAAACAACAAAAAGATGCGATTTCCCCATTCGCGGCCATATTCTTTGCCCCAGCCTCACCCGAAAAAATCGAACGGAATCGGACAGCTTATATTGCAGCCAAACAGAGTACGTTTGTCGAGCAGTTGCAAGCAGTGGTGATTGATAAAACCGACCTACACAAAATCCGCCAAAGCGAACTTTTAGCAAAGGATTGGCTTTGGAAGACATATATGTGGGGTGGTCTAGCTGATGCCGAATTGATCGATGAATTAAAGGATGTGGGGCAAGTGTTAGACGATATTATTACTGATTGTTCACGTGGTTTTATAGATGGAAGTTCTCCCCGCAAAAAATCAACTCAAGAGCTAGGAGTTGATTTTGAATTGAGTGTTGATGCTTTCCAAGATATGACCAATTGGGCAAAGTTAGTAGTACCAATCAAGCATCGGGCATTATATCGTTTGGGAAAACCAACTATATACCAAGGGCCACGATTGATTATCAAACGAGGAATTTCACATTCAGGAAACAAATTGGGTGAAATAACAGCTAGGTTGGCCTATAAGCCATTTGCATTCCCAAGTTCCTTGATTGGTTTTCGCCTGGATGGGTTAAGTATTGAGAAACAACAAGTTCTACTTGGGATTGTGCTTTCCTCGTTAGCAAAGTATTACCACTTCTTAACTTGTTCTACCTGGGGATTTTGGCGTTATGAAATTCATGAAGAAGAACATTTGAGTTTACCGATTCGCTTCCCAGAAAATTTAGTCCTGCAACAGCGAATCCTGAACGCGGTTCGCCAGATCACCACTCAGAGCGGAACGCCCAATTTGTTCGATCCCACTACCCCCACTTGGCGATTTATGCAAGATGAGTTGGATGAAGCCATCTTCGATCTGTATGAATTATCTGAGCCACAGCGCGACCTGGTGCGCGACCTGTGCCAAACGACGTTAGAATTTTTCTATGAAGGCACTGACTCACAGGCAGTCAAGCCGCCTACGGTCGAATGGCTGGAAGCCTATCGCGACGCCTTTCTGGAGACCTGGATTGAGCGGTTAGCGCCAAAGGGGGCAGAACTGGAAGCCAAAATTTATGCCCCCCATTATGGCCTGTTGTGCGGGATGGCATTCGAGCTGAAAGAAAAAGGTGCGGCGCTCCACCAGCCAGCAGTAACAGATGACGTGGAATGGCAGCACTGGTTCAAACAGTTGAGCACAACTTTGCGTAAAGAATTGACCGAGGGTATTTATATAGATCGAGTGGTCAAAGAAGTGAGCGCGTCAGGCATGTTCCTTATCAAACGCGCTGAATGCCGCTTCTGGACAAAATCGCAGGCGCGGCAGGATGCTCAAGAGTTACTGACAGAGGTCTTCAAATTAGAGTGGCAGCAATAGGGGCGATCAATGATGCCGTGGAAATCGTTCAATCTATGGGCCGACGAAGAAAGGCGCATCCATCAGTGCCTCACAGAAGCTTTGCAACAACTGATCGGCCGGCGCGTCGTGAGGCGTACTGACGACGAAAAAACAATTACTGGACAGCTACGTCCGATTCTCAGGTCTGCCTGCAAATCCAAAAAAGATAAGGGTTGGGTGCCACAATTTGAATCATCTTCATTTGCAAAAGAAACTGATGCTAACCCAGTTGGTCATCCAGATATACGCTTCGTTGGAGTTGATACAAAAAATAACTTTTATGATTACGATATCGAGTGCAAGCTCGTCCGCGTAAAAAGGTCTGGTAAAAATTGGGACTATTGTGCTCATTATGTCGAAGATGGGGTGTTAAGATATCAATCAAGTAAATATGCCCAATCAATTCCCCCAATGGGCACCATGCTTGGGTATGTTCAAGAAGGGGATTTTTCTGTGCTTTTGGATACAGTCAATGGGAAGGCGAAGCAGCAAGGTTTGAGCGTAATCCAGTTGAAGGGGGCGGTGATGACTAAGGGAGTTACAACACTTTCCCAAAATCTAATAAGGCGTCACAATCAATTCAAACTCTATCATCTCTGGGCGGATTTTCGTTGAAGTTCCTATATCTAACCAGAATGACCGCCCTCAAAACCATCTTCTTCACCGGGGAATAAATCCCCCGGCTCATCGCGAAAGGACGGTAAACCGTCCTCGCTCTCAGCCCCAACGGGGCTTCCGCTCTGAGCCGGATGGTTCACCGTCCGGCGGAAATGAGACGATAATGACCATCCTCAAAACCATCTTCTTCATCCTGCTCGTCCCCGCCGGAGTTTCAGCCCCTGGCTAATCTGGGAACATAGCCAATATCTGGATTGAGATGTGATTGCCCTGCCCGACTCTTGTAAGAATCGAACATTAGTTCTATAATTAGGATCGTTGGGAATGGCTTTCCCCTCCTCGGTTCGCAGGGGCATGCCGTTCCCACGGCTCACCCATGATCACAGCAGGAGTCATTTTGGACCAGGTCTCAGTGTATCCCCGGTGCGAAGTCCCGGTTGCACAGGGAAGGAAAAAGAGCTTCCAGTGCTCTTCACCACCCCTCATTCGTTTTTCATTGAATTCGAAAAAAGGCACTTTAATTCCAGCCGGGTTCCGTTGCGCTTCGGTAAAGGTTCCTTTCCCTGCCTGTCACCAGGCCTTATTCGTTCCTCCTTCGTTCCTCAGGAACAAATATCATCCCCGCAAGGGGACATCGTACTTGCGCAGTACTCGCAGGGAGAAGGGGATATCATCCTTTTGCAGCACCCTTTCCACCTGCTCGCCCCCGCCAAGGTCGCAGGGGAATATAAATCCCCCGGCTCAGCGCTGAAAGGCGCAGTTCTTTCCAGGAGGCTCTAATGTCCCTCGAACAAATCCAACTCTACGTGCTGATCCTCCCTCCCATCCTCTATGCCGGGCTGGCACTGTGGATCCGTCCGCCGTGGAGGATCATCGGCTTTTCGTTGGTGACCGGCCTGGTCCTCGGCTGTCTCAACCTGCTGGGCGACACCTTTGCCTATTATCAAGGCTGGTGGCATTACCCGTTCACCACCGCCAACCACGCACCGCTGACGTTCTACCTGGCGGCGGCACTGTTCTACGGCGCAGGGATCATCGGTCTGGTCGGCTGGTGGGCGCGGAAACGCTTCGGCTGGCGCGGCGGGGTAATCCTGCTCGTCATCTTCCCGCTGTGGGGTATCCTGCGCGACTTTGGCGGCTCGGCCCTCTACAACCAAACCCAGACGATGATCGTCTGGGGAGAAGGCTTTGTGCCTGTCGCGGCCGATTTCCTGCTGTGGGCCAGCGCAGGCGCGGCGGGGTTCTTTACGATGGTCGGATTGGAAAAATGGCAAGATAGGAGAGACAAATGAACAAACGCAGTATCGTTGAACAAATCCAGGCGCATGGCGCAGTCGCCGCACATACGACCGGGCGCTATGTAGATATTGTCAACCATGTCCCCGTCAAAGTGATCATGGCGACGCCGATTTACATGGCAAAAGAGAAACTCCGCAAAGGTGACAAGGTTGCGATTGTTGACCTGGATGAAAATGTGGCTTTCATTTGCACGGTCAGCCAGGCCACAACCAGCCGATTGTCGAAGATACAGACTCTCCTCCTCGATAAGGTTAAAAAGGTCAAGCTTGAATAAACCTGGCAAACCATGACCGCCCTCAAAACCAGCTTCTTCATGCTCCTCGTCCCCGGCCTGCTGTTGGGAGTCCTGCCCGCCTGGCTCATGGCGGCCGACACGGTGTTGTTCTCGTTGGGTCTCTTTCGTTGGCTGGCCGTCCCGCTCTGGCTGATTGGCGCGGCCGTCATGCTCTGGTGCGCCTGGGACTTCACCGTCAAGGGATGCGGTACGCCTGCCCCGATTGACCCGCCCCGCGAACTGGTCATCAGTGGGCTGTATCGTTACGTCCGCAACCCAATGTACGACGGCGCGCTGCTCGTCCTGTTCGGACACGTACTCTGGTTCCCGTCCCTGGCGCTCATCGTCTGCCCGATCATATTTTTTGTGTCCTTTCACCTGTTCGTCGTTCTCTACGAAGAACGCACCTTACGCAAGAAATTCGGCGCGGCGTATGAGGCGTACTGTCGCTCCGTACCGCGCTGGATTCCAAGAAGAAAGTAAATATGCGTGCACGCATTGACAGCATCTTGATCGCCATACTGATCGGCGTGCTCGGCGCGTGGCAGGTCTTGGCGGGATCGGGCGTCATCAAAACGAACAGCGAATGGAAGGGACCAGCCCAGGTTGTGGCCGGTTTGATGTTCATCTTCGGCGCGGGGCTTGGTCGTTTTTCCACGGCACGCTGGGGCCAGGCGGGCAGGATTTGCCCCTCTACCCCTGGATCCAGTACTTCATGGTGCTGCCCATCCTGGCAGGTCTCGGTTTTATCTTCCTCTGGGAAGGGAACGAATCGGGCAAATTCATGATCACCCTTTTGGGGATCCTGCCTTTTCTGGGGATTGTCTGGTACGCGGTTGCCAAATTCCCGGGCCGCCGGGCAAAACACTAGAAATTGTCTGTAACAATCAGGAGAACATCGTGGATAACAACAAAACAAGCCTGCGCAGCCTGCCCCGCAACATCTGGGTGCTGACGGCCACATCCTTCCTCACCGACATCTCCTCAGAGATGATCGTCTACCTGATCCCGCTCTTCCTGGCGAACGTGCTCAGGACCGGGACAGCGGTCATTGGCCTGATCGAAGGCATCGCCGAGACCACCGCCAGCCTGATGAAAATCTACTCCGGTGCTCTCTCGGATAGACTCGGCAAGCGCAAATGGCTGACCGTGGCCGGCTACGGCCTCTCGACCATTGCCAAGCCTTTTCTCTATTTTGCCGAGACCTGGCAATGGGTGTTGGGCGTCCGCTTCAGCGACCGGCTGGGGAAGGGCATCCGCACCGCGCCGCGCGACGCCCTGGTTGCAGACAGCATCAATGATAAGCAGCGTGGACTGGCCTTCGGCCTGCATCGTGCTGGAGACACCGCCGGAGCGTTCCTCGGACTGGGGATTGCAGCCGTTATCGTCTGGTTGACCCAGGCCGGAGCCGCGGATCTCACCCGTCGCACCTTCCAGATCGCGGTGCTGGTCAGCATCCTCCCGGCGGCGTTGGCGGTTCTCGTGCTGGCCCTGGGTGCGCGCGATGTGGGCGGGGAGGGCAAGTCGAAAGCCCCCATCCTCAGTCTGAAAGGGATGGACAACCGCTTCAAGGCTTTCCTTTTAGTTGTCGTCCTGTTCACCTTGGGCAACTCCTCGGACGCCTTCATTATCCTGCGCGGCCAGGAGCGCGGCCTGGACGTATTGCAGGTGATGCTCATGCTGATGACCTTCAACCTGATCTACGCCTCGCTCTCCGGCCCACTGGGCGCGCTCTCGGATAAGATTGGCCGCCGCAAGCTTATCATCGGCGGTTGGATCGCCTACGGGCTGGTCTATCTCGGTTTTGCCCTGTCGCACACCGGCTGGCAGATTTGGACGCTCTTCGGGCTGTATGGCATCTATTACGCGGCCAGCGAGGGCGTTGGCAAGGCGCTGATCGCTGACCTGGTCGCGCCGGAGCGGCGCGGCACGGCCTACGGCCTCTACAACGCCGCCGTCGGGCTGACCGCCTTCCCGGCCTCGCTGATTGCGGGTTTACTCTGGCAGGGGGCTTTTGGCTGGACAGGTTTCGGGGCATCCGCTCCGTTCTTTTTCGGCGCGGGCCTGGCCCTGCTGGCGGGGCTGTTATTCTGGAAATTGGTTAGATAGTCCAGGAGGCAGAAATGGCTTATGATGAAAATCTGGTCCAAAGATTACGAACCCATCTTGATGGTGTCCCTGGCCTGACCGAGAAGAAAATGTTCGGCGGCGTCGGGTTCATGGTCAACGGCAACATGGCCTGTGGCGTGCATAAACAGTATTTCATAGCCCGTTTGAGCACCGAGCATTACGAACAGGCCATGATGAAGCCGCATGTCAAACCCTTCGACATCACAGGCCGGCCGATGAAGGGCTGGATAATGGTTTCGGCCGAGGGGATCGGGAGCGAAGATGATTTGAAGGAATGGATTCAACAAGGCGTGACCTTGGCCCGGTCATTGCCATGGAAATGAATGGAAAAACCTTAATGGCACCCGTATCTACTGTCTGGTCGTCATGAAACAAAAATCCTTCTTCCTCGCCGCTCTGGGGATCGTCTTCTTCTTTCTTGGCATAATGCTTGAATTGGCCCTCTCGGGTGGGATTGTGTGGGGCGAGATCGAGGCGAGATTGCACACATCCTTTTCAGCCACCTCAGGGCTGAGAACCTTGGAATGCCCTTTAATGCTCGCTACAACTGAATCAGGGTTCGTGACTGCAACTTTCGATAATCCCACTGACGAATTGGTTAAGCCTGTTGTCAGGTTGGAGGTCAGCCACCCTGGGGGCGCAAGACAGACCAGCCAGACCCTTTCCCTCACGCCCGGCGCGACCCAGACCCTAAACTGGACAGTCGGTGCCGACGCTGCGATATTCGGCCGACTGATCCTTGTGAGCGTGTATCAATCACAATACAGCCACCTTTCCTCCCGCCTGGGGTATTGTGGCATCCTCGTTCTGGGTCTGTTCGGCCTCAGCGGCAGCCAGACCTTCATCCTCATCTTTACCGTCAGCATCCTGGGCCTGGTGGTCGGGGGAGCCTTGTGGCTGCTCAGGATGAGGTCGTTGGGCGGACCGGCCCTCAGTGTAACCAACGCCGGTGGGGTATTGGCCGCGATTGTGTTGGCAGGAATGTTGAGTTCCCTGCCGCGCTGGTGGGGGCTGACCCTTTTCTGCCTTGCCCTGACGGTGCTGATGATCGGTGTGATCATTACGGAATTCATCCTCTTTCCAACGGTGGACAAATGAACCTTACCCTCTCCGCACGCCTGCCCTTTTCCTTCCTCTCTGTCGTCAACTCGCATGGTTGGGTGCAGCTCTCTCCCTTTCGTTTCGACAAAGAAACCGAGACGCTCTCCTATATTTTTCGGCTCGAGTCTGGCCGCGTTGTCGAATTGCGCCTGCGCTCTGCTGCCGGCGGCGTCAGGGTTGAGGTGGCTGGCGCGCTGTCCGCAGCCGAGCGCGGCGAGGTGAAGCGCGCAGTCGCCTGGATGCTCGGCCTCGACATGGATTTCTCCGAGTTCTACGCCCTGGCGCGTGATGAGGTGAAGCTGGCGCAAGCCGAGAAGAAAGCGCAAGGCCGCGTCCTGCGCTCGCCCACGTTCTTCGAGGATGTGGTCAAGACCATCCTAACCACAAATACACTGTGGGGAGCCACCAAGCGCATGACGGCCAATCTCGTCACTCAATTTGGTGAGCCGTTGCCGACCCTGAACCGAAGCCCTGATGCTGAACATAACGAAGCAAAAGGGGCAGACGAAGGGCGCCGCGCCTTCCCGACCCCGCAACGGCTGGCCGGAACGACCGAGGCTGTGCTGCGCGCTGAGACCCGTCTCGGCTACCGCGCACCCTATGTCCACCAGTTGGCCGTCCGCGCGGCGTCGGGTGAACTCGACCTGGAAACCTTCAAACATTCCGACCTGCAAACGCTGGAATTACGCAAGCAACTGATGAAAATCAAGGGGATCGGCGCGTATGCCTCCGCCAACCTGCTGATGCTGCTCGGACGCTATGACTTCTTGACCATAGATACGTGGGCGTTCAAAATCGTTTCGCACGAGTGGTATGGCGGCCAGCCTATCGGTCCGGCAGAAGTCGAAGCCAGGTTCGAGAAGTGGGGCAAGTGGAAGGGACTGGCTTACTGGTTCTGGGATTGGTCGTACAAAGGATAACGTATGGACGAACAAGATGCAACTTTGATTACCAACCTGGCCTGGGGGCAGATGGAAGTCACTGCTGGCGGTCAAGTATCCCACTTCAAGGACTGCAAAGTCTGGACCGGCGGAGCAACCGCCTGGAACTGGAACGAAACAGGCACGCAACACGAGCCGGGTATCCAACCGGCCGATCTCGAAGAGGTCTTGGAAAAAGGCGTGGAGATCGTGATCCTGGCGCGCGGCGTGTTCTCCCGCCTGGGCGTCTGCCCGGAGACCGAGAAGCTGCTGCGGGATCGCGGCGTTGAATATCACATGTTGGACACGAAGGAAGCCATAACCCTGTACAATGAACTGGCGCGCCAGGGCCGGCGCGTCGGCGGTGTCTTTCACTCGACGTGTTAGCAGGGACCGGTCATTGATTTAAACTACAATATTCACTAACCTCCCCTTCACGTAAATCACCTGTTTCGGTTTCTTGCCTCCCAGGTACTTCTGTACCGCCTCACTCGCCAACGCAGCGGACTTGATCTGCTCCTCACTGGCATTGGCAGGCATCACGATCCGGTCGCGCAGCTTGCTGTTGACCTGCACCGGGATGGTGATCTCATCTTCCCTGGCGGCCGCCTCGTCCACTTTGGGCCAGGGCTGGGTGTGGATGGATTGGTAGGGGAGGGTCTCATTTTCAGAAACCACGCCATCTTCATCCACCACAGCCCCGCCCCTACCTGTGTGGTACCATAGTTCCTCAGCGATGTGCGGGCAGACCGGTGCCAGCATACGCAGGTAAATATCAATCGCCTCGTCCCATGTGGACGTGCCGTAGGCCCCGGCATCTTTGGCTTTGACCATCTCATTCAATAGTTCCATCAGCGAGGAGACGATGGTGTTGAACTCGAACTGTTCGAAGTCGCGCCTCACTGAACATAGGGTCTGGTGGACTTTGCGGCGCAGGTTCTTTGTCACCTGCTCTAACGGGGGCTCAACCCCCCGCGAAGCGTCGGACACCATCGTCCAAACACGCCGCAGCCAGCGCGACGTGCCTTCGATGCCCTGGCTGTCCCACAGGCCGCCATCTTGCCAGCGATAGGCGAACATCAGGTAGGCGCGCAGCGCATCCGCGCCATGACGTTCAACCAACGCGTCCGGGGAGACCACGTTGCCGCGGCTCTTGGACATCTTCTCTCCATCCTCGCCCAGGATCATGCCCTGGTTGCGCAGTTGCAGCATCGGCTCTGGTCCTTCGGTGATACCCATATCGCGCAGCGCCTTGTGAAAGAAACGGGTGTAGATCAGGTGCATGGTGGCGTGCTCGATGCCGCCCGTGTACGTATCCACTGGCATCCAGTAATCGTATTCCGTCTGGTCGAAGGGGCCTTTGTCATATTGCGAACTCAGGTAACGCAGGTGATACCACGATGAACACATGAACGTATCCATCGTATCGGTCTCGCGCTCGGCCGCCCCGCCACAGGCCGGACATTGGGCCTGCTTCCAGGTCGGATGCAGTTTCAGCGGCGATTGGCCGGTCGGCAGCCATTCCACGTCATCGGGCAGCAGGACGGGTAGGTCGTCTTCAGGCACGGGATTCCAACCGCACTTCTGGCAGTGAATCATCGGGATGGGGGCGCCCCAGTAGCGCTGGCGGGAAATCAGCCAGTCGCGCAACTTGTAGTTGATGGCTCCTCTGCCGATGCCCTTCTTCTCCAACCATTCAGTGACCTTCTTCTTCGCTATCGCGCCAGGCGTACCGCTGAACTCGCCGGAGTGGATCATGTCGCCATAATCGGTATGAAAGAGCACGTTATGGTAGAACGGTAGGTTGTTGACCATTTCCATCGTCGTACGATTTAGGCTGACTGGCGAGTAAATGGATTTGCAGCGCGCCAGGATGGCTTGGTCAGACTCGACTGAATCCAACTCCATCACGCCATCGTCGAAGATGAACAACCAACGCGACCCGACGATCTCATTCCAGTTATTCGATAGCAGGTGCTTGCGCATCAACATCACATAGTCATCCACTTGCTCACGGCGCAGGGTCACATATAAGCCTTCGCCCGCATTTCCGACCTGCCCGGTGTGGAACTCGATACCGGCGGCTTTCAGCTCATCGGCGAATTCTTTCTGCACTGAGCCAGGGAAGATCAGGCTCTTGCTAATGCCATCCAGACGGTCAATGACCGGGATAATGGGCAAGCCGTACTTCAAAGCAAAGGCGAAGTCACGTTCGTCGTGAGCCGGGACAGCCATGATGGCCCCTGTGCCGTAGGTCATCAGGACGTAATCGGCAATCCAGATGGGGATGCGTTCGCTGTTGACCGGGTTGATGGCGTACCCACCAGTGCAGACGCCGGTTTTCTCTTTGTCAACAGCCTCGCGGTCAATATCCGACTGGCGGGCGGCCTGGGCTTTGTAGGCCTCGACTTCGGCCCTGTGTTCGGGTGTGGTGATGATGTCCACCAGCGGATGTTCAGGTGCCAGCACCATAACGGTCGCACCCCACAGGGTATCGGGCCGGGTGGTAAAAACAGTAATCGGTGAACAGTGTTTAGTATTCAGTGACACTGGTGACTGATCACTGACTACTGGAAACTGCACTTCCGCGCCTTCCGAGCGGCCAATCCAATTCGTCTGCAACACGCGCACGCGCTCCGGCCAGTCAATAGCAGCATAATCCAGCAATTCCTCGGCGTATTTCGTTGTGCGGAAGAACCATTGCTCCAGATCTTTCTTGATGACCGGTGTGTTGCAACGCTCGCAATGCCGGTCCTCGCCCCAAACCTGCTCACGCGCGAGTGTGGTGTTGCAGGATGGGCAGAAGTCCACTGGCGACATTTTGCGGTAGGCCAGCCCATGTTTATGGAGCTGAATGAAAAACCACTGTGTCCAGCGATAGTATTCCGGGTCGCTGGAAATGGCCTCGCGCCTCCAGTCGAACATGGAGCCCATGCTTTTCAATTGCTTGCGCATGTTCTCGATGTTGGCATACGTCCACTCTTTCGGGTGGATGCCGCGCTTGATGGCGGCGTTTTCGGCCGGCAGGCCGAAGGCATCGAAGCCGATGGGGAATAGTACGTTGTAGCCATTCATGCGCATGAAGCGGGCGCGTGCGTCCGAAGGCGCCATCGGATACCAGTGACCGAAGTGCAGGTCACCACTGGTGTATGGCAGCATGGTCAGAGCGTAGTGCTTGGACCGCTTGGGATCAATATCCGCATCGTATAGGCCATCGGCTTCCCATTTGGCCTGCCATTTCGGTTCGATTTCTTTGGGGTTGTAGTTGCTCATTCTTACCTCGTGGCTGATGAGTTCGGTTTTATCAACGATTCGCCGAGAAGGTACGAAGGGCGCGAAGGTTTCTTCGCGTACGCGAATTACTCTTTACGCTCTCACATGCACTTGCAGCAGGTGCAAGTGTCGCGTCTTCGCGGTTAATTGTCATTCTTACAATCCTCAAGGAGGCGCGCGAGAAGGCAGCGGATTGTGCAAATACTTTGGTTCGTTCCCTGCATTGTGTTCATTGCGAGCCTCCTTTTCGAGATCGGTAAAACGGCAATGTAATGCAAGTCTGCTTATGTTTTACGCTTTACGTTTAAACAAGAATCCCTTCATCCAATCAGGGACGAAGGGTTTCTCCGCGGTACCACCCCGGTTACGTTAGCACGTTTACACGTTTGCAGGTTTACATGTTAAAACGTTCCAACCTGCGAACTTGTCAACTTGATAACGTCTCTCGTTCGCTATAACGGGCTTTCCCGGCGCTGACTACAGGATTCACCAGCGCAGTCTGCCCCGAGCGGAGTGCAGCGTAGTTGAGGGGCAGCAGGCGAGTTCAGTCTTGTGGCATTCCCGTAGATGCCTTGAAGGGCTTTCACCTCGCTCTCCCTTCTCGCTGGCGGGATGACCTACTACTCCTGCCATGACTTTATGTTGTAGGTCGAATTGCCAATTCGACCTACTAAGTTAAGTGGACCCAGAGAGATTCGAACTCTCGACCTTCTCAATGCCATTGAGACGCGCTCCCAACTGCGCTATGGGCCCGTTCTTTAGGTTGTAGGGCGGGTTTCAAACCCGCCCATACAGCACCCTGTGGACCTGGCGGGATTCGAACCCGCGACCTCTTCAGTGCGATTGAAGCGCGCTCCCAACTGCGCTACAGGCCCGGTTTATGGTAGCAGATTGCGTTACCATTTCGGGTGACGGGTATTCTACTTGAGGCCTAGAGGCCTGTCAAGTAAACCCCGCACAGGGAAAGTATATCATATGACTTGCGCGAAAATTGTGGATACCGAAACTACCGAGTGCGCTTGTCAAAATATCTTCATCTGCTCCGGTGGCTCGATGGGATCGCTGCTCAATTCTCGCGCCCAAATCTCGCGCGTCAGGCCAGGTGACTCGGCCAGCCTCCGCAGGTGACGGAATTTGAGCACGCGCCAGCCGTTGTGCCAGATTTTATCGAGCTGGGGGTCGCGGCGAAGCTTGTAGGTCAGCAGACCGGCGCGTCCACCTGGGATGACCAGCAGGCTGCGCTTGGGTGGAAAAAGGCTCTCGCGAAGAAACTTTCCAATGACTGTTGAAGCCAGCAGGTAAAAGGCATAAATTGTTTTCCCTTTTTCCTGCCACAGCAGCAGGCAACGAGGGTTATCAGGCCGGATGAGCGTATATCTCAGTTGGGCGGTGAGGGCCTCCAATGCGCGGCCAGCCGCCTCCAGGTCAGCGTGGCGGAGTGAGGCGGAATCCTCAGGGCGCAGGCGCCATTTTCCATCCGATTCGGTCGCATAGGAAGCTAGTATTTCCTTGATCAGTCCGAGCGAAGGGGTGAACAAGCCGGGGAATTCAGCGTTCAGGTATACTTCCAGTTCACGCTGTGTAAACACGGGATCCTTTTGCAGGAATTGGACAGCAGCCATTTCGACCATGTCAGGCAGCGCGTCGCTCTCCTGGGCGTATTCGTGCAATCCCCATAACCCGACCTCCAGGCTGTGTGGGCTGCCATCGTGACGGATGTAAGTTTCCGAAGCGAGCGCCTCCTGGATCGGGGCATGGATTTGCGCCAGCGCCTCCTCGCGCCAGCTCAGAGCGTGGTTTTCAGCCAGAGTGGAAAGGCCAGCCGCGTGCAGGTGCAGGTAAGTGACCGGTTCGCCGCGTTCCCCCAGATAGGTTTGCATGGCACGACCAACTGATGTTCGGTCGAACTCTTCGGTAACTCGATGCATGAAGGCTCGCCGCTGCCAGAGGAGTTGGAGCGGGTCGTGCCGGGTGCGGATGGCGATGCCCTGCAAATCGAAACCTGCAGAGGCGGTTGCCAGCATTGCCGCGGACAGGAAGGATGGTTCCGGTTCAGCGACCAGCGAGAAGAATAATGCGTTGAGTGGGATGTACGGGGCAAGGTTTTTGAACGCCGCGTACAAAGCAGCTGCATGCCAGCTCCAGTCGTAACGGTGACGCCGCAGGACGCGCTTGAACGGGCCGACCGCCTGGCGTCCCCACAGCCAGCCGGCCCACAGAGCCGAAAGGGTCCAGAAGGCCTGATTGGGGCGCGGCAGTGCAGCCAAGATAACCTGGATGGGCGTGTCTTTCAGGCGCGGCGCCAGCTCACGCAGCGGGCCTTCAAACAAGCAAATACCGCCGCTTTCGGGTGGGGAGGCAGGCCAGATTGTTACCGGAAGGGGCGGCGCATCGCTTGCCCAGGTCTCCACGCTCCTTTCGAGGGCCAGCCAGAGATTGTTTTCACGGAAGCGCGGCGGGATGGTCAACTGCTTCGGGCGCGGCCGCTCCGCCGGGTGCGGCCAGAGGGTGTTTCCCTCATCGCAGGCGGTCAGGGCCAGAGCCAGCAGGCAGCGGCGCCGTTCAGGCGAGAACGCCAGGCCGTCCAGCCTGTTGATGATGGTGATCAGAGCATAGACGGCGCGCGGCAGGTAACATGCCAGGGCTTCCTCGGCGTGCTCCCGGTCGGGGTCGTCTCGGGCGGCCACCCTTTCGAGGGCGCGCGAACGGTGCAAAGCCGTCGTGGCAGCCAGTTGACTGGCGCGTTCCCGGTCTGCAAGCGTGACATCCCGTTCGCCGCTTTCCCCACACTGTGGGCAATGGATGATCCTCGCTATTGGCGTATTACCTTCGCGTTCCCAGATGAAAGCCTCCGCCGGGACGCTGCGCTGGCACTTAGTGCAGTCTGTCAAATACAGGGATTGCAGGTGGGTTTCCAGCCGTTCTTCGCCTTTGTGGGAGACGGCCAGCTCGGACAACGCGGCCTGCAACTCGGACCTGGGAGGCGGCGCGGCGGCCAGGTCGAGCAGGAAACGCGCCACCGGGTTGTTGACGGCCACCAGCACACGATAACCGGCGTGCGCCATCTCGACCGCCAGCCGGGGGGAGGCTCCGAACGGGTCCAGCACCCAAGCCGCGGGTTGGGCATGTTCCGCCAGGAACGCCGCGGCGACGCCCTCCGGCACGGGCGGCAGGTAACGTGCCAGCGGCTCCAGACGCCCCGCTTCGTTCCCCGGAATAAAAGACAACGCCGAGAGAATGTCCATCAATTGTTAGTATAATGGTTTGGAAGAAAAACGCAACTCCCCCATGAGGCATTATGAAACATGTTTTTACCCTCGCTCTTTTAACCGTTTTGACGGCTTGCGGGTCGCCAAAGTCGCTTCCCGTGCCGACTGCTTCGCCGCCTCCTTCCTCGACCCTGCTCCTGCCCACGCCGGACGAGGGGTTGTGTGTCCCAGCCCAGGCGCACGAACCACCCTCCACGGCCAGTTTTGAGGAATACCCGCAGACAGTCTTAAACTACCTAAACAGCGGCGGGGAGGTTAGCGCGCTGAACGCGGATCGCAGCCATGCTGAAGTAGGCGATTTGACCGGCGATGGGAAGAACGATGTGCTCGTCGCGGTGACATCATCAGATGCCGAGGCCATACCCCCGCTTGGCACGTTGTTGATCTATAATTGCCAGATTGGGCAGTACATACTAGCTTTCGATCTGACGCCCGATTCTGCCTATTACGGCGCGCCGGCTATCCACTTCGTGCAGGATATGAACGCGGATGGCAAGGCCGAAGCGGTGGTGAGCACCAGCACCTGCGGCGCGTCCACTTGTTTCGAGCAGGAACAGATCCTGGCCTGGAACGGGGCGAAGTATGAGAATTTACTGGAGGGCGCGAGCGACGATCTGCCCTATCCAGACATAAAGATACGCGACACGGGAGGCGGGATTTATGCCTTGGACGTGACCGGTACCGGCTTCGGCTCGGTTGGGGCGGGGCCGTACCGTGTCCGCACCCGCGCCTGGAGCTATGACGAGGCCAGCGGCCGCTGGAAGGTGAGAAGCGAGACGTTGGAGCCGCCGCGTTACCGCATCCATGCCCTGCACGATGCCGACGCGGCTTTCAGGGCAGGGGACTATGAGACTGCCTTTGTTTTGTACCAGCGCGTCATTAATGACCAGGCGTTACTGGATTGGGTTGATCCGCCGGTCGAGCAGGCCAACCTGGGCGCTTACGCACGTTTCAAGCTGATCGTGCTTTCCACGCAGTCTGGTCAAACGGACGAGGCGGAGCGCTATTTCATTGAATTGAAGGCTGGCCCAGAAATCGGCAATTGGCATGATTACATCGACATGGCCGATACTTACCTGCAAGGGGTTGCAATCGCCAGTCACGGTTGCCCGGCGGCGCGCGATTACGCTGAGACCCATGCTGGTCAAATCCTATCCCCGCTCGGTTCGACGGCGTTTGGCTACGCTAATCCCGATTACACGCCGGAAGATGTCTGCCCGTGAAAACTGGCTGAGGCGGCAGTTGAACTGCCGCCTCAACGTTCAGGGGGTAACCAGCAGGCACACTTGATGCGGGGCTAATTCGAGGCAGTTATCCGAAAGAAGCGCCGCGCTGTCATCTCTTGCAGTCAACAATGATCGCCAGCGGTTGCCGGTCAAGTCTTGATCCAATGGCTCGCACACCCTCCGGTCATGAAAGTTCAGGGCGACGAGCACAGTTTGGGTGGCGGTTCGGCGCAGATAGACCAGGGCATCGCGCGGCCTGGTCAATAGCGGGACGAATTCGCCGCGCTGCAAGGCTGGGTACTCTTTCCGCAAGGCGATCAATTTTCGGGTGAAATTGAGCAGTGAATCCGTGTCTTCGTTTTGAGCGGCCACGTTGCGCTGATGGTAATTCGGGTGCACGGGCAGCCAGGGTTTGGCGGACGAGAAACCGGCGTAGGGTGTGTCATCCCACTGCATCGGAGAGCGGCAGCCGTCCCGGCCTTTGAAGATCGGCCAGTAGCGCTTGCCGGGCGGATCCATGATCTCACCGCGGCGCAGGGAAACATCGCGCATGCCGATCTCCTCGCCATAGTACATAAACGGTGTGCCGCGCAAGGTGAGCAATAGCGTCACCGCGATTTTTGCGAGCGCATCCTGCTCGCCATGCGTGTAACGCGTCGCTGTGCGCGGGATGTCGTGGTTGCTGAAGACGGTCGTAGGCCAGTGCTCGCCTGTGAAGAATGCTTCCCGGCGTTCGATCTGCTTGAGCAACCAGGCAGGATTCCAGGGGTAGAACAGGTCGGTGGGGGTGAAGTCGAAGCTAAAAGCGGCGTGAAGGCGGTCGGGACCGCTGTAGTACAGCACTTTTTCAGGTGTGGCGAAAAATGTCTCGCCGACGGCGTAGTGCTCAGGATGAGCATCCAGGATGGCGCGCAGATCGTTGAGCAGCGGGATCATCTCCGGCTGGTCGCAATCGTAAACGTGACACTGGCGATCGAAGCCGCGCAAGCCGAACTTGGGAGGGTTATTTTTAAATTGGGCATCTTTGAAGTAGGCGTTGAACACATCCAACCGGAAGCCATCCACGCCGCGCGCTAGCCAGAAGCGCACCACATCGAGCTGCGCCTTGCGCACCTCCGGGTTGCGCCAGTTGACATCCGGCTGTTCGGCCAGGAACATGTGCAAGTAGTACTGGCCGGTGGTTTCATCATATTCCCAGGCAGGACCGCCAAAAGCAGCCTGCCAGTTGTTGGGAGCCCCCCTCTTGCTCTCCCCCCATTTTCTCCGAAAATGGGGGGAGACGGAGGGGGGCTTCCATATATACCAGTCTCGCTTCGGATTGTCGCGGCTGGCGCATGATTCGCGGAACCAGGGATGCTGGTCGGAGGTGTGATTCAGCACCAGGTCCAGGACTAGGCGGATGCCGCGCCGGTGCGACTCGGCCACCAGCCGGTCGAAGTCCTCCAGCGTGCCGAAACGCGGATCCACGGCGGTGTGATCGCTGACATCGTAGCCGAAGTCGGCGTCGGGCGTGGGGTAGAAAGGGGAAAGCCAGATGGCGTCAATGCCCAAGTCGGCCAGGTAGTCCAGGCGCGCCGTGATGCCGGGCAGGTCGCCGAGGCCGTCGCCGTTGCTGTCGGCGAACGAGCGCGGGTAGATTTGGTAGATGATACCGTCGCGCCACCAGAGATAATCGTCCATGTACTGCCTCCGAGGATATATAATAGGTATCTTCTCAATAATTGGGGGGAAGATGGGGGCGAACCCCCATCCCCCACTTTTCTGAGAAGTGTATTTCAAAGTGGTGATATTTTACCCGATAGCGGGAATTGATTGTAAAAGTGTTACAATTTGCTTATCACGTATCCCATCGAATTGTTACTTACTGGTAAAATGGGATTCTTGACCGAAGAGCAGCGGTTGGCGTTGAGTACGATAGAGACAGCAGTGCGCCATATTCTCCAGATGGTTACGGCAGAAAGAACCTCCGAACCAGTTGCATCGCCGAAGGGTTAACATTTCGTACATAGGTGAGCTAATGCCGAAATCTGACCTCGTTTTGTTGGCCCTGGATAATCCTGATATTTTACCGTTATTCGAACGGGCGCTGGTGGCTGCATCCTATCAGGTGGCATTCGCCCGCGACCGGGCCGCGCTTGATAAGGTGTTGCAGGAAACCTCTCCCGCCCTGTTGATCGTCAGCGATAAGTTCAAGGATGGCAGCGGGACAGAAATCTCCTCCAACCTACTCGAACGTTTCCCAACCCTGCCCATTCTTCTGTTTGCCACTCAGGACTCGCCGGCGTTCATCAAAGATGCGCTGCGGGTGGGAGTCAGCGACATCCTTACCCCGCCGCTGCGGATTGACGACATCATGCGCACCGTGGAAAACAGCCTCAAGCGCGCCCAGCGCATCGGTGACTGGACCCGGCGCGAAGTCCGGCGCACAACCGCTTCGCTGGAGAAACGCGTCAACGAACTGCAAAAACTGGAAACCATCTTCACACACATCGAAGATGGGGTGATGATCCTGGATAGTGACAACCGGATTATCCTGATGAACCCGATCGTGAGGAGGGCGTTTGGTTTAGGGCAGAAGGAAATTTCCGGTCAAAATGTCCTGGAAGTGATCGCGCATCCCGGCTTGGGCTCGCTGCTCAATTCTACTTCGACCAATCCGTTGAAGTTCTACGAGATTGACTTCGAAGATGGCCGCGTCTTCAATGCCCAGTACACGCGCATCCCTGACATCGGCGTTGCCATTACGATGCAGGATATCACCTATTTCAAGCGAATTGACCAGATGAAGAGCGATTTCGTTCACGCTGTATCGCACGATCTGCGCTCGCCGTTAACGGCTATTCTGGGTTATGTTGACCTGCTGGATCGCGTCGGGCCGCTCACCGACCAGCAACGGGAATTCATCCAACGTGTACGGATCAGCGTGCACAACATAACTGGTCTGGTCAACGATTTGCTGGACCTGGGCCGCATCGAGAGCGGGTTCGAGGGTCAGAAGGAGATCGTCCCCCTGGATGGCATTCTCAACTACACCCTGGACAACCTGAACAACCAGATCGCCGCAAAAAAGCAGCACCTGCATATCGAGCTATCCCCTCATCTCCCCTCTCTGCACGGCGACCCCACCCACTTGCGGCAGATGCTCGATAACCTGATAGGAAATTCCATAAAATATACACCTGAGGGAGGCGACATCTCGGTGAGCGTCGAGGTGAAAGGAGAACAAGTGATCCTGCGCGTCTCGGATACCGGCCCAGGCATCCCGCTTGCTGACCAGCCGCACATCTTCGACAAGTTCTACCGCGCCAGCAACGTTGCGGCCTCTGTGCCAGGTTCTGGCCTCGGCCTGGCCATTGTCAAGTCAATTGTGGATAATCACGCAGGCCGTATCTGGGTGGAATCGATCCTCGGGCAGGGCACTACGTTCACGATAGTCCTACCGGCTTATCGCTCGGAGGCTGTCATGGCCCGCTCTGCTTAGACCCTGGATTCGAGCATCCACATGCGAAGGGGATACATTCAGTAAGAACAGCCTCCGCTGGGTAAGTACCCGGCGGAGGCGTTCGCCAAAGGAGGAGACAGTGATGAGCAAGTTAGAGGTGTCCTAATCCCGTCTCCGCAAACATAATAGCCTACATTGGCAGGTAAAGATAGCGCGGAAAGTCACAGATAATTCGTGATGAACTTCACAATCCAATTTTACGGGGGATGCTACCGCTGGGCGGTTAGAAAGGCGCGTACCGCCTCCACGGCTTCATCTACATTATAATAGGTCGCCAGGTGGAGGTTGGGGTGACTATTGCCGGTGATCATTTTGGAGACCGGCTGCCCTTCCTGGTAGCAGCACAGCACCGGTTTTCCGAGACTCAAGGCGAAGGCGACCTCGTACCCGACCCCGTGCGAGGGGGTGCTGACCTCGGCGATCAGCGCGTCGCAGGCCCGGATCCAGTCCACGTCTCGCTCGTAGACCTGGCGCGGGCTGACGATCAACTCCAGCGCTTTGACTCCCGAGTCGGCCAGGTGCGCGGTCGGAACCTCGTGCCCGTCCTCCAGCAAAGCGCGGGTGATGGCTTGGTAGACGGACTCGAACGCGCGCCCTCCGGTGATGGAACAGGCGAAGTACAGGTTCATCAGTTTTTATTGGTCAGGCTCGAAAGCAGTTTCGATCCCGGCGTTTCAGGGGGTTGGTGAAAGGCACCCTGCCAGGCGCCGCGCCGGCTCTCTAATTCCGTGCTGAGGGCGATCCAATCGGGGACGAGGAGCGCCAGGCGAGGGGTTTTATCTGGGAAGAAGAAAGGCGAGACGAACAGGCGCAGCGCAGCCTGCGAGACAGGAAACCTGGTCAGTTCGAGGACGACGGCTGTTTTAGCGGCCAGCGGGCGGACCAGTTCGCGCTTCCAGGCTCCCATGTTTTCCCAAGGGAAGAGTTGCCCCATTTCAGAGCTATACGTTCGCCGGATGTGCTTGTACGAGATATTCAGGCGCAAGAAGGGGGTGAACAGCCGCAGGTGATCGCTGAAGGCCTGTACGTAAGCTGATTTTCGGATGCAGGCCAAGAAGATGGTGAGGAAAATGGCAAATCCACCGGCGCCGGTCAGCCCCCAAAGCGTCCAATCATCCATTCCTGGGAGAGTGGATCGAGGCATGAGGAAGGGCAACCCGCCCAGACCGCTGGCCAGAGCCAGCAGTACTAGTCCTATCGTCAGCGTGGCTTTCCACCAACGGTCGAGCATGTACTTATAGAGGATGAGCAAATGACGGCGGCCGCTCTTGGGCATGGCGATCAGTTCTCATCCTCCGGGTTTTTAGGGATGACCGGCTGGACGGGGGAGAGGGAGTCTGAACCGGGAAGCTGCTGGCTCAGGCGTGAAAGCGAACGTTCGAGGTGTTCCCCGCGCTGGCTGAAGGTGATGTCGCCGCGCGTGCGCTCGATGATGCTGCGGGCTACATCGGTCTGGCGTCGCAGGCCATTGGTGATGGCGTCAGGATAATCCATCGTGACCAGCACCGAATAGATGTCGTCCATGTGGCCGAGTTGGTGTTCGGCATCCTCTGAATAGCCGTGCCGCAGAATGTCGAGGCAGCGGCGGCGCAATTCGCCGACGGCCTCCGCCAGGCCGTTCAGGTAGGTGGGATGGATCACGCCAAGCTCGTCGGGGGTGGGCAGCGGTTGATATTGGATCAAGGCGCAGGTGATGCTGGCTTCGGCGTACTCTTTGAGGGCGTCCTGGGTGTAACCGGCGTAGTACAGGTCGGGATACTGCGCGAGGTCGCTGCGCAACGACTCGGCCAACTTGCGCGCTTCGCCGAGGCGCGCCTGCATGACATCCGTCTCATCGCGGTGAACCGCCCGGATGGCCAGCGCGCAGGCGCGCGTCAAGGCGCGTGCTTGAGCCAGTGCCTTGTCACGCGTTGCGGTCTGGACGTCAAAATCCTGCCGGATCTTATCGGCAATTTCTTCCAGTCTGTGCATTGGTTCCTACGACTTTTCTTCCTTGGGCGGCTCAGGTGGCTGGAATGGGCGGAAAAGGTGCTCGGCCAGCGACGAATTGCCCGGCACGGCGATGTCGCCGAAGGCGGCCTCGTAGCGCGATAGATTCTCAGTTAATGCACGATGAAGCAGCTTGGCGCTCAAGGGCGACATCAGGATGCGGGCGCCCACGGTCGCTTTTAGCTCGCCGGGTAAGAGGTGGGCAAAATCGAAGACCAGATCGGCTGGGGAGTGGGCAATGCGCACCAGGTTGGCATAGACGATTCTCAGGTCGGTGGGCACTTCCAGTGTCGGCGAGGCTGGCCGGGGAGGGGGGAGAGTCATTTTGATCTCCAGGTAGGTTTAGAAGGGGATGTTCTCGTCTTCGGCAGCGACGAAACCGCCCGCTTCATCCGCCGCAGGAGCTTCGCCGGCCTCACCGCCGCGCGGGGTCAGGAAGCGAACGGTTCCTGCTGTGACTTCGAACGAGGCGCGTGGACTGCCATCTTGACTGGTCCAGATGCGCGGGCCGCCGGAGGCCGGGTCAGCCGTCAGGCGGCCTTCAACCAGCACCTTGTTGCCTTTTTTCAGATACTGGTTGCAGGTTTCAGCCTGCTTGCCCCAGGCCGAGACGCGGAACCAGATAGTCTCTTTGACAGTTTCACCGGCATTGTTGGTGTACTGCCGGTTGGTGGCGACAGAGAAGGAAGTAACAGGCTGCCCGGAGGGCGTGTAACGCATCTCCGGGTCGCGGCCCAAATTACCGACGATGATAACAGTTTGAAACATATTTATCTCCTCACAAGGTTACAGGCTCCGCCGTGCCGCGGCGGTGAAAGGTTTGATGAGCTTATTTTACACTACTTCGTCAGCACAGAGGCTGTTTCTCTGCAACCTTCCGCCGCTCGATTATAATGAGAGCATATTAGTCTAATTTTGTGTGCCGAGAAGGAGGACGAATTGATCAGGAACCCGATTTCGATCTGGAAAAAGCCCACCGCTATTTCTCCGCTTTTTACACCAGATTGGAGATGACATGACTCTTGAGATTATCCTGGTCATTGCCGCCCTTGTTATCCTATTGATCGCCCTCGCCTGGCCACGGGTTCGCCTCTCCCGCCGCCCGGGTTTCGAGGGCATCGAAGATGCAAAGGCGGCGGAAGCGTACGATCGCATCAGCCGCTGGCCGCAGTTTCGCGTGTTGCGGCGCATGACCGTGCGGGCACTGCGCCGGTACCGCCCGACGGGAACCCTGGCCGACATCGGCTGCGGTCCCGGTCGCTTGACCACGCTCATCGCCCGGGAATTCCCCCAACTGCACGTTTTGGGATTGGACACGGCGCTCGAGATGGTCCGTGCGGCGGACGCCAACGCGGCCTCTATTGGACTATCCGGGCGGGTCGAATTCCGGGAGGGGGACATCGCGAGCCTGCCGCTTCCCGATGGGATGCTCGACTTTGCCGTTAGCAGCCTGTCTTTGCACCACTGGTCTGACCCGGCGCGCGGCCTGGCCGAAATCCAGCGCGTGCTCAAGCCCGGCGGCCAGTTCCTGCTCTTCGACCTGCGGCGGGATGCGCGCCGTTTCTTCTACCTGCTCATGAAGTTTGCCCAAACGGTGGTGGTTCCATCTGCGCTCAGGAACATCAACGAGCCGCTCGGGTCGCTCCAAGCCAGTTACACCCCGGCGGAGATGGAAGCGCTCCTCACCCGCTCTTCCTTCCGCCATTGGAAAATAGACGCTGGCGTGGCCTGGCTGTTTATCTGGGGCAGCAAGTCCTGAACGGAAGAAGCGGCACAACTGGCTGGAGATGCACAAAGCCACGGGGTTGATTAAATCCGGTGGAAGAAAGTAAACCGCCCTCTCCTCCCGGAAAGGGCGTTCTTCTTTTGCCATTAATCTTCGTGCCTCTTCGTTTTCTTCGTGGTTAATTCTTTTCCACCATCACCCTCGCCGCTCTCCTCCCAATCTCCACCGCAAAATTCGTCCCCCGGTCCCAGGGATAGACCTGGCTCATCGAGGCGAAATACACACCCTCAACCGGCGTCTTGATGTCCGGGATGTTCTGCGAGTGATTCACCAGTGGCACCGGCTGGGCGTAGGCCGTGCGGAACAACCAGGACTTCTTAACCCAGTCCCACTCGAACCTGGGATTGAACTTCTTCAGAGCGGGTAAAAAGCGCTCCAGCAGCTCCTCCTGGCTCAGGCGGAAGAACTCATGCTCCGGCTCCAGGTAATCGCCCATATAGACGATGTGGTCGCCGCCGAAGTGCTCCGCCCCGACGTAATTGGTGTGCTCCACCAGTGCCAGGAACGGGTAGCCCGCCGACTTGGGCAGGTTGTACCAGTAGTAGCCCTCCTCCGAGAGTTGGTGCTTGAGCGCCAGTACCATCACCACCGCGCCCATGGACTTCATGCTCCTCAGCCCGCTTAAATATTTTTCCGGTAGAGACGGGACGAGCCGACTCATCGCCTCTGGCGAGAGCGTGACCAACACCTTGTCATACACCTCAGTCACCTCACTGCGGACGCTTACCCTGCCCGTGCCTGTCTCCTGCTCGATGAGCGTGACCGGCGTCTGAAGCCGGATCTCGACTCCCATCTCCTGCAGCCGATCCGCGAACACGTTGGCGAAATTCTGGAAGCCGCCCTCGAACGTGCCCAGACGCGTGGTGCGCGCCTTGAGCCGCGCCCACATCCAGGCCATGGTCACCTGTTTGTAGTAGCGCTCGCCAAACTTGCCGACCACCAGCGGCTCCCACATCAGCTCGTAAACCTTGTCCCCCGCCCATTTGCGCATCCATGCGTCTACAGTGGACTGTTCCAGCGGCCTCCAGTTGTTCATTAGGCGCAGGTACAGCCCGACCAGCCCGAAGCGGATCTTGTCCATGCCCCAGCCCAGGCCGGGGAAGAGGATCGCCTTGAGGATGGAATCGAATGGGTAGAATTTCCCCTCATGATACATGACCGTGTACGGGCGCGGGAAGAGCACCTTGTCCTCCCAGCCCAATTCGCGGATCAGGCCGAGCATGTGCCGGTCACTGGCGAACCAGTGGTGGTAATATTTCTCCACCCACCAATCCCAATGCGGCTCTTTGAATCCACTCGCCAGCCCGGCGACGGTTTCTGCCGCCTCGTATATGGTTACCTTGTGTCCAGCCTTCGCCAGGTCATGCGCGGCGGCCATGCCGCCAAAGCCGGCACCGATGATGGCGATTTTCATCTGCAATTCTCCAATCGAACCGCGAGGGACGAAGTCCGCGAAGACTCTTCGCGGAGACGAAGAAATTCTTCGCGCCCTTCGCATCTTCGCGGTTAATTTTCCTTTCTCAGCGAATCGCTCCACTTGATGCCCTCACGCGTCATGTAGTACGCGCCCAGGGCTGTGATTGGCACCCACAAGGCAAGATGCAGGACAAGGGTGTAACCAGTGGCAATGGCTTTGTCAATTCCATCCGCTTGCAAAACAGCAATACCGGGGGCGTCGAAGGTGCCCAGGTAGCCGGGCGCGGCCGGGATGGTCGTCGCCAGGTTGACCACGCCGTTCATCAGCATCAAAGTGAAGAAACTGACCTCGAAACTGAAGGCATGCATCACGAACCAGTACTTCACTGTTTCCAGTAGCCAGATGATGACCGACGTTATGAAAACCATCAGAACATTGGCTGGAGAGCGCAGTGATTCCAGCCCGTCCAGGAATTTGTGCATGATGCCGCTGGTCTGCGCATGGATGCGCTTGGGCAGGAGGCGGTCAATGAACCACTGGCCGATCCTCACCGTCACCTTCGGGAACATGGCTGCCAGCAGGAAAATAAGCAGCGCGCCGAAAAAGGCAACGCTTCCCCAAATGGCCAGGTCTTGAATCGTCACTTCCCATTTCCCCACCGGCACGACCACCTCCGCCAGTTTTGCCAGTTGCGTCAGGTTGACGAAGACGAAAGCCAGCATCACCACCCCGTCGAAGATGCGCTCGACGATGATGGTGGCCAGCGAAGCCGAAATGGGTACACCCTCGCGGCGTTTGAGCACCACGGCCCGTAACACTTCCCCAGCGCGCGCTGGGTAGATGTTGTTGCCCATGTAGCCAATGCAGGTGATGGGGAACATCACGCTGGTTTTGATTGATTTGACGGGTTTAAGCAAATAGTGCCAGCGCCAGGCGCGCGCCCAGACCGCGACGAAGTAGACCGCCACGCCAGGGATGATCCACAAGTAGTTGGCGGTTTTGAGCGAAAACCAGAACGCAGCCCAATCCAGTTTGCGGACGACGAAATACAAGAAAATGGCGCTTATCGGCACCCCAAGCCAGAATTGCCAGCGTTTCATTGGGTGATTGTACCAGAAGCCGCTCTCTGGACGGGGCTTAGCCCCGCCCAGAGCAGGTATAATTCACCGCATATGGAACTCAACCAGCCTGCGCCTGACTTTTCTCTGCCGGATTTATCCGGCCAAACTCACAACTTGAGCGAGAAACGCGGCCGGATCGTCATCCTCAACTTCTGGTCGGCGGAATGTCCCTTCGCTGAGCGTGTTGACTGGGAGCTGGTACGTTATCTTCGAGAGTGGGGTGGCAGGGTCCTTCTGCTGACAATCGCTGCGAATGCCAACGAAAACGAGGCGCAGGTGGCCGCGACGGCGCGTCAACGTGGACTCGCACCGGTGTTTTTAGGGAGCAGGACAGAGGTCCCGGACGCCTACGAGGCGCAGACCACGCCCCATTTGTTCGTCGTGGACGCGGACGGCATCCTGCGTTATCGCGGCGCGTTCGACGATGTCACCTTCCGCCAACGCAAGGCGACGCGTTCCTTTCTCAAGGATGCCGTCGAGGCGTTGTCCGCCGGTCGAAGCCCGGACCCGGCGGAGACCGCGCCCTACGGCTGTACCATCGTGCGCCATGTTCCCTGATATATGCTAGAATAAAAATATGACGATTGAATCAGACCAACGAATCGCTTTTCTCAGGAAGATACACATTTTCCGCGGCTTGACGGATGAACAGGTCACCGCTGTGGCCAGTAAACTGGAAGAAGAGACTCATCCAGCGGGAGAGGTTGTTTTGGCAGAAGGTAAATCCTCGGATCGTTTCTTCTTGATTTATCGCGGTAAGGTGCGTGTCACCCGGACATGGAAAGGGGCTGAAGAACAATTGGCTGTTTTTGTGGCGGGAGATTTCTTCGGAGAGATGGGGGTAACTCTTCGCGGTCCTCAATACGCTTCCGTCAGCACAGAAGAGGAAACTCTTCTGCTGGTGTTAGCCCGCCAGGATTTCGTGAATTTCATAAAACAATTACCCAAATTCAAGACCAATCTCGCAATTGTGATATCTAGCCGTCGGTTAGCGTATGAATTACGCTTTAAGTGGTTGCGCCCAGACGAAGTCATTTATTTCCTGGCGCGCAAGCACTCAGTCTTGCTGTATCAGGCCTTGATCGGGCCGGTATTTACATTGCTTATGTTCCTGATATTGCTTGGCTTTTCTACTTTCATGCGGACGAAAATCCCGATTGTTTTAGACGCACTGGCGGTGCTCTTTATTATTGGTTGGGCGATTTGGAAGGGGATCGACTGGGGAAACGATTATTACATCGTGACGAACCAGCGCGTGGTCTGGTTGGAGAAGGTGATTGGTATCTACGATAGCAGACAGGAAGCGCCCCTCAGCACCATCCTTTCAGTGGGTGTGCAAACCAGCATGACTGGCCGGATGTTGGATTATGGGGATGTCATTGTGCGCACCTTCGTTGGGCGAATCCCCTTGAGTTATGTCAGCCATCCCCAACAGGCGGCTACAATTGTAGAGGAGTATTGGCACAGAAGTAGGGAGGTTTCCCGTCGAGAAGAGGTCGAGGCCATGAAGCAGGCCCTACGGGTCAAGCTAGGCCTGGCGAAAGTAAGCGAACCGGCTCTTTCAGAGTCGAGGGCTAAACCCAAACCCGTGAGTTCGTACAGACCCAGCATACTCATGATCCTAAGTCGGGATATTTTCAGGCTGCGATTCGAAGAGGGCGGAACAATCACCTATCGTAAGCATCTATTCGTCTTACTGGAACAGGTCAGCTGGCCTACGATTTTTTATCTTGCGTTCACTGGTGCGATCATTGCGCGCCTGGTGAATCTTGCACAGGTAGAACACTTGGCATTGATCACGACCACGCAAGGACATGTGCTCATTGACCCGCTGTTTCTTGTCTTATTGATCGTGATGGTTCCCTTAATTTTCTGGTGGGTATATCAGTATTTGGATTGGAGTAATGATATTTTCCAGGTTACCCCAGATCAAATCCTCGACATTGATCGCAAGCCTTTTGGAACAGAGCAACGCCGATCCGCACCGTTGGAAAACATCTTGAGTACAAAAGCGGAACGAGTCGGTTTATTGGGTGTAATGTTCAACTTTGGGAATGTCTATATCTCTGTAGGCAGTATGGAACTAGTCTTTGAAGATGTCTACAATCCTGTTACTGTTCAGTTGGATATTGACCAACGGAGAATAGCGCACGTTGCAAAGAAAAGGGAAGCGGAAAATATCTCTGAACGTGATTTCCTAGCCGATGTGTTCGCAGAATATCATCGCAGCAGCGAGGAAATCCGCAGCGAGCAGGAAAAAAAAGCCAGCCAAAGTGATGTACAATAGCGCCGCTGGAATCATTTTATTGGTGGATGCTCTATGACGATACGTGACATCGCGACTCTCCCGGACCTAATCCTGCGCCGCAAAGCCAGGCCGGTGACCAAATTCGACGGCAACCTGCAAACCCTGATTGACAATATGATCGACACCATGCGCGCCGCGCCGGGTGTCGGGCTGGCGGCTCCGCAGGTGGGCGTTTCAGAGCGCGTCATCGTGGTCGAATATGGCGACGAGGAGGACGAGACCGTCCCCAAGAAGCTATACGCGCTAGTCAACCCGGAGTTTAAGGCCATCCCTCAAGAGACCGAAGTGGGTGTGGAAGGCTGCCTTTCCGTCCCTGGGCTGCTGGGCGAGGTGGAGCGTTCGCTGGCGGTGACGGTCAAGGGTCTGAACCGGCGCGGCCAGCCGATGCGCATCAAAGCCAAGGGTTGGTTGGCGCGCATCATCCAGCACGAGATTGACCACTTGAACGGCGTCGTTTTTACCGACCGCGCCACGAAAATCTGGAAACCCGCCCCGGAGGAGGCGGTGGTGGACAACGTGTAACCCCTTTTGACCTAACCCCCTATCCCCCTTCCCTTTTAGGGAAGGGGGTGCCGAAGGCGGGGGATAGGTCCGAACTGATATGTACCTCACTCACCTCTCTCTGACAAATTTTCGCAATTTCGCCCGCCTGGATGTGGATGTTCCCCGGCGGGTTGTTCTGCTGGTGGGGAGCAACTCCCAGGGCAAGACCAGCGTGCTGGAAGCGGTCTATTTCCTGGCGGCGTTCACGTCCATGCAAACCCACCTCGACCGGCAACTGGTCAATTTCATCGCCGCCCGCCAGGAGTTAGCGGTGGCGCGCCTAGTAGCAGAGTACACGCGCGGGCCAACAGCGCACAAGCTCGAGGTCCGCTTGATTCTTGAACCGAGTGGTTTGAACGGCCAAAGGTTTCGCAAGGAAATCCTTCTCGACGGGGTCAAGCGTCTACTCTCGGAGGTGATCGGCCATTTCAATGCGGTCATCTTCATCCCTCAGATGATGCAGATCATCGAGGGCGGCCCGGAAGAGCGTCGCCGTCACCTGAACCTGGCGCTGGCGCAGACGATCCCAGCGTATGCCCGCACCCTGAACGAGTACGGCCAGGCGCTGACGCAGCGCAATGCCCTGCTCAAGCTGCTCAACGAGCGCGGCGGGGACGCCTCGCAACTGGATCCCTGGGATGCTAACCTGGCGAGCAGCGGCTCGCAGATCATCCTGGCCCGTATCCAGGCGGTGCAGGAGATCGAGAAATTGGCCGTCCGCGTGCATTTCGAGCTGACCCACCGCCAGGAGGTGCTGCGACTGAACTACCTGCCGGCCTACGACCCGCTGCCGCGCCCGCCAGGACAGATCGCGATGCTGCTCAACGAGCCAGTTGACAGGAGCAAGCTGATTATGGAAGAAATCCAGCAGGGTTTTCTGCGACGGTTGCGGGATGTTCGCAGCGAGGAGATCGCGCGCGGCATGACGACCCTCGGGCCGCATCGCGACGAGCTGCGTTTCCTGGCAAATGGCGTTGACCTGGGCGATTACGGCTCGCGCGGTCAGGTGCGCACGACCCTGCTGGCGCTCAAGCTGGCCGAGGTCGAATGGATGAAGAAGAGGACTGGCCAATGGCCTGTGCTGCTGCTCGACGAAGTGCTAGCCGAGATGGACATCCAGCGCCGCGCTGATTTGTTGGCTTATGTCGAAAAAAGTGAACAGGCCCTACTGACCACGGCCGATTTGAAATTATTTTCCCCTGGCTTTGTAGAGAAGGCCGAGACCTGGGAGGTGGAATCCGGAAAGATAAAAGTTATGGGACGCGGACACTTGCACCCCGTTCGGGCCGGGAGCCCGCCGGGGCGAGACGGCCTGCGGCAAGTGCAGGTGAAAACGCGGAAAGACGCGGAAAAGGATTAGTTTGTCCGCGTGCCTCCGCGCTCGCCTGTGCCTGTAAAGGTTTCCGCGTCCAATTTCGAGGAGAATTGACCATGCCTGTTAAAAGTGCGAACGATGTCCAACCGCAAGTCGTCAAGACCGGGGATAAAACCACCATCCAGGTGCTCATCTCTTCGCAGGAGGGACCGAACTTTGCCATGCGGCGTTTCGTCATGCAGCCTGGAGGTGGGATGCCTAACCATACCAACACGGTGGAGCATGAGCAGTACGTGCTATGCGGCCATGCCCGCATCGGCATTGGCGGCGAGGAGTACAAGGTCAAGGCTGGGGACGTGGTCTTTATCCCTGAAGGCGTACCGCACTGGTATCAGAATGTTGGCGAGGAAGATTTCGAATTCCTGTGCATGATCCCCAATAAGCTGGATGAGATCAGGATCGTACCCGAGAAGGGCTGCTAAGGTGTCGTTTAAAAAAAACTTCCTTATTAGCCCTTTTTGCTCTCCGGCATCACGACAATGGTAGCCGAAAGCAGGCTACTACCAAGCAACCAAAGATAGGGATAAACACCGATACCTGCACTTGTCGTAGGTGCAAGTGTCGCCGTTAGCAAATCGCGAATCCACCTTCGTGGACACCCAGCCCCCGAACTGTGGGGATCAGCTGACGAAGGTTGGCTACGTGGTCTTGTTGGTGCAGTTTTAACTGCATTTCGGTCACAGCGGCTTCTTCGCTGGGATACCCGACTTGCGTGGATATTGCCCGGGTGTCGCGGCGACTTTATCAATCACCACCAGGTAGCGTTCATCGGCTACGCCCGGCAGCGTAACGGGGATCAACTGGCGCATTTGGCCGCCGAGAATCTTCAGAGCTTGCTCCGATTTGTGGACTTCCGCCGGGGCGCTGACCCCTTTCTGCGCCAGCATGTGACCGTTGACCTGTAGCATGGGAAGGAGATACTCCGCCAGCACAGGCAGGTCGGCCACGGCACGGGCCACGGCCCAATCGTACTGCTCGCGGTGCACGCCCATCTGCCCAACCTCCTCGGCGCGCGCCGTGAGCACCTCCACACCCTCCATTTTCATCTCGGACACGATGTGGCGGCAGAACCTGGCCTTCTTGCCGACTGATTCGACCAGAGTCAGGCGCATGGCAGGATACAGGATTTTCAACGCCAGGCCAGGGAATCCCGCGCCAGTGCCGACATCCACCAGGCGCGTCGGGGGATTCGCTTTCCAGGCCAGCACGCAGGAGAACGAATCCAGGAAGTGCTTGGTGCGGATACCCTCCACGTCACGAATGGCGGTCAGGTTGAATTTCTGGTTCCAGTCCAGCAATTCGCGCTCGTAATTCATCAAGGCCACCACCTGCCGTCCGGTCAGGTGGATGCCGAAGAGTTGTTGCGCCTCGCGGGCGAGTTTGTCCATTCCCTTGATTATATAAGACCTGACAGGTTTTTGGTGAACCTGTCAGGTCTACTGATTACTGAAAACTGATCACTGGTTACTGCTTGCTGGCCTGTGCGGCTTTCTTGGCCTTCTTCGCCTTGTGCCTGCGCACGGCGGCCACGATGCCCCAGATAACCAGCGCAATCGGGCCGAAGACGAGCACCAGCACCCACAGGTAGAACAGGAAGAAGCGGAGCAGGAAGTTGACGAAGCCTTCCAGGAAGTTGACCAGTCTTTGGATGGCTTCGAGCGCCACACCCTTGGGCTGCCAGCCGCCGATCTCGACCGGCTTGA
>Ga0315274_10001678_pt1 | contig 33853 bp, 20 predicted proteins | sample YL17G02_20_MG_FD_203700 | JGI IMG/M metagenome (GOLD analysis project Ga0315274, IMG submission 203700) | Sediment microbial communities from Yellowstone Lake, YNP, Wyoming, USA - YL17G02_20 | ecosystem: Environmental > Aquatic > Freshwater > Lake > Sediment | place: USA: Wyoming | collected...
CGCGAAAGACAGGCAATACGGAGGGATCGAGGAATTCTTTCGCGCCAAACTTCAAGGCGCTGCTACCGCGCCCGCTGAAACCCCGAAGGCGGCAGACGCGGTGAAATGATTCAGGAAAGACATTCCCTGGCGAAGGTTTCAAAAGGCCGTGGCGCCGTTAATCCGAGTGAGCGATGAAGTCCGTGGAAAATTGACGGGCTGGTAAAGAGGGAAGGCTTCCGCTAATCTCAAGCTCAAATGCCCAAGCTCATCATCGCGTTGTTCGCGGTTGCCGCAGTGGTGGCGTGGGGTTGGTCACGTCGTCGCAAGCGCGGCGAAGCACCCACAGCACTGCCGCCAACTGCTCCGCCAGAGACCTTCGAACCACAGCCGCTTGAGCCGCCGGATGAAGTGAACATCCCGGTAGCGCAAGCGGAAGGTAACCAACAGCCAATTCCTGTTGCCGTGCCAGACGTCGCGACCGACTCTGCCGCACCTGCGCCTTCTGAGTTGCAATCACTCTTGCCGGATTCACACAACAAGACTTCAGAACAAAGACCAGAGATTCCGTCCGTCGATTTGCAGCCAACGCTACCAACACTGTCCATAGCTCCTGTCGCCAAAGTTGAGCCGTCCTCTCCGTCTCCGATTCTGCCAGAGCCTAGTGTGAAGCAGGAGCCGGGGATTCCTATTGCAGAGTTGGAAGAAGCTGTCACGCAGACCAGCGTGGCCATAACCGCTGCGCACGAGGTAGTGAGCAGCCCAGGCACACCAAGCTGCCAGACCGTTACCGTCACCAGTTCGCAGCCGGAATCGCCGCTTCCGCCCACCGTCAAAGAGAAAGAAGAAGAACCAAGTGCTGAGACTTCACAGCAGCAGTCAGTGACGGAAGCTGACGTAGCGCCGAGACCACCGACGTATCGTCCGACTGCGCCATCCGCTCCGACCGCTCCATCGCGACCGCGCCGTTCCACAGACGATCGCCCGGCACAGACATCGAACGCAGACTTGCGATTGCGTGTGCAACTTGTTTTCGGGCGGAGTGGAGTCGTGAGGAGTCTGGCGCTCGCGCCAGACCGACGCGACGGGATGCCAAGTGAAATTGAAGTCACCGGGACGCAGGGCGAACTGCATCTCACTGAGCTGCGCGATGATTGCTACGAGCCGGTTACGCTCGCAGACGCTGGCAATGCAATGCTCCAAGGCATCGAGTGGCGTGGGCGTGGTGACGCGCGGTGCTGGCGTTGGGTTTTGGGTGGACGTGAACTCTACGTTCTTGCTCCGGGCGATGAATTCGGTTTGCACGGCTTCGTCTCGACGGCACGCCTATGGTTGAATGCACGTCACGTAGTTTTGGCGACAACGCGATTGCGGGAAGAAGTGTTGGCCGGTCTTGCGGAGACTGGATGCGGGACACCCGAAGTGAGCGATGGCACGACATCGGGCGTGCCGTCTGGCTGGCTTCTTTTCCGCGACGTAACGCCGACGTGCGCCGTGCCGATGCGCGACGACCGGGATATTCTCAACTCTCTCTGTCCGGCGCACGGGATTGAGCCACATTTTGTCGGCGGCATCAGGCTGGAGAGAAACACATGGCTTGCTGGCTATCCGCCACGCATTCGCTTCACCGGCGAATTTGCGAACAGCCTTCAAGTGAAGATCGACGGCCATCCCGCGCAACCTGCCAGCGACGGTGCGTTTGAAGCGACGAGCTGGGAAGCAGAAGGCGAGCATCGTCTTTGGTTTGCTGACCGGGCGGAGACGTATGCGCTCCGCACAATGAAGGAGGAATGGGACAGTTGGCACGCGCACGACTTCGGCACCGGCGCGGCGATTTGTGGCGCGAGTACTCACCGGATTGATGGAGCGCGCTGGCGACAAGTTCGCATCCCGACTGCAAATCCATTGCTGGTCGGTGCGCGACCGGGGGAAATCTTCTGCTGCGAGCTCCAGCACGACGTTCGTTCTGAAACAATTCTTGCGATGGTCCCCTTCACTCCAGTGTGGGCGCTCCCCATTGACCCGGTTCACGCGGACAAGCGTTCGGCCCGCCTTGTCCCTCTCGATTCGTTGGAGCCAGTGTCGCCTGTTAAGCACGCCAACCGCAATTGCCGCGTGACCGACGTGGTGAGGCGGTGGGTGACTGTCGTAAACGACGCCGGACGAAAGCAACTCGCGCTGTCAGCAGAGAGCGACGAGGCCAAGGCGCTCTGGCGGCGCTACCGCGCCGTGGCGAAGCAGCTTTGGAGGAGGATGAGGTGAAGGCGAACGAGTTGTTGCTTTGGCTGTCGGCGCGTCGCGAAGGTTCGTGGCAGCAGTTCCGTGCCGCCGTGGAAGAACTTCATTCTTCGGAGAACGATTCTGACCTGAATGGAGATTCTCAAACAGGCGACAACGAGTTTCCGCTTCATCAGCAGCTTCGACTCAATCTGGAATGTGCGGCGCATGCAGAGTTCTTCGAGCGTGATACCAAATACGTGTGGCGCATCGCTCCACCGGTGCTTGCCGCGCATCCGGCACCGAGCGGATTTCGCGCGGTGCTGTGCGGTGCGCGTTCACCAGCACTGCGCGAGCGAGTGCTTCGTGCTGGACAAGCGTGCGGTTGTGAAACGGTGGTTCGCCGAGGTGTCCCCGAAGTTATCAGACTTATTGGCAGCAACATCGATGCGCTCTCCGACGCTGCGGCGCAAGCGCGTGTTTATTTCCAACCGGACGCACCACTTGCCATTCTCTCGCATATTCGACCGTGTAACCCGCCGACGCGCAGGAGTGAACAATCACCATTTCCAACCGGTGAAGGTTGGCGCATTCGTGAATACGATGCTGTTGCTCTCCGTTGGCGGGCGAGCGACCGGCAACGCGCTCAGGCCGTCAAAGCAGGAGTACTTGAGTTCAGCCTTTATGATGACTGGCGATACTTTCTGCGCTGGTCAGGCGGAACATTCAAACTGCCGCGTGCCGTCGCGCTGTATGCACTTCTCCGTCGTCATCCGGGCTTGCTTCGCTGGGATGTGCAAACCCGCGCGCTCAATTTGCCAGGCACTTGCCGGCCACCGCGACTGCTTGAACGGGCGCTCGTCCTCTGCTCTGGTTTTCCCCCAGCCTTTGATCCGGCGACGTCCCGTTTGACCTATGCCGATGTGCCGCCGGACATCGCGCGCTTCGCCGCCGAACTGCTTGGCCAACCGCTCCCATGAACAACCCAATCGCCGTCTTTCAACGTCTCCGCAAACTCTACCTGCGCTATCTCGATAGCCCGCTCGCGATTCGCTACGATGTGCTCCGCGACGAGCGCCGCGAGTTGCTTGATGAGGATCGGCGCATGTGGCGCGAACCACTCATTGAGCCGACTCCCGTTTATCCAATATCGGGAGGGGACTTCCCTGAGGTTGCGCACGCGCTGCTGGACGGGTCGTGGGGCAACGCGATGGCAGGCGAAATCGCTGACTTTCTCAGCCCCTCGCTTTTTCCGGATCATCGGCAGCCATACGTGCATCAGCGCGAAGCGTTCGAGCGCGCGCTTGTTGAGCATCGAGACGTGGTCATGACTACGGGAACCGGATCGGGCAAGACGGAGTGCTTTTTCGTTCCGGTGCTGGCGGAGTTGATACGCGAGTCGGCGCAATGGACCGCGCCCGGTATGCGCCCGCCCACTTGGGATTGGTGGGACAACCGGCACCGCACGATGCAGGGACAGAATCCACGCTACGCACAGCGGGTGCCGCAGCGCGGGCACGAGACACGACCGACGGCGATCCGTGCGTTGTTGCTGTATCCGCTGAACGCGCTTGTGGAAGACCAACTCGTTCGTTTGCGAGTGGCGCTCGACAGCGTAGCGGCACGTGCATGGCTCGACACGCATCGCCTCGGCAACCGCATCTATTTCGGCCGTTACACGAGCCGCACGCCGATTCCCGGCGGCCGTCACGGAGCCTCAGGCCGATTGCGCGCGGAGTTACGCGACCTCGCCCGCGAGGCGGCGGCGGTCGCGGGATCGGATGCCGCACTGTTCTTCCAGACACTCGACATGGGCGGCGCGGAAATGTGGTCGCGCTGGGATATGCAAGACCATCCGCCGGACTTGCTCATCACGAACTACTCGATGCTCAACATCATGCTGATGCGCAGCATCGAAGCCGACATTTTCGACCAAACACGCGCGTGGCTGGCCGCTGACCGCACACGCGTTTTTCAACTCGTTGTGGATGAGTTGCACACGTATCGCGGCACACCGGGAACGGAGGTCGCCTATCTGCTGCGCGTGTTGCTGGATCGACTTGGGCTGACTTCGGACTCTGATCAACTCCGCATCATCGCATCAAGCGCCTCGCTTGAGGCCGGTGAAAGCGGGCGTGAATACCTCGAAGAATTCTTTGGCCGACCTCGGGGGCGCTTCTCCGTCGTAAGCGGCACGGCGACTCCGCCAAACCCGGCTGCGATTCCCAACTGCGGTGCTTTTTCTGCCGCGTTCCGCGAATTTGGCCGAGCGGTTCAATCAGACGCGAACAATCTCGCGGCACCGGCAAGCTCGCTGGCCAATGCGGTTGGCGTGCCAACTGCAAACGCGGAGCCAGCGCGGCTGCTGCGTGAAGTTTCGCTCGCATCCGACGCGGGCGAGGCTTTGCGTGCTGCGTGCTGGATCAACAACGCCACCGTGCCACAGCCGCCGGGGCGGCTCGGCACAATGCTCTTTCCGACTTTGGCGGACGGTGAACGCGCTGATGCCGTCGAGGGACTGCTGACGTGTCTCTCCGCAGCTCGGCCTGCGACGATGCGGTTGCGCGTGCACCTTTTTTTCCGCAGCGTGCAAGGTCTGTGGGCTTGCACCAATCCGCAATGCACACAAGCAAATGGACGAGCGACGCCAGCGCCTGTTGGTAGGCTTTATCACCAACCCGTGCTCTCGTGTAGTTGCGGCGGGCGAGTGCTGGAACTGCTTGTCTGCGAATGTTGCGGCGAGGTGTTCTTTGGCGGCTATCGCCGAGAAGACCAGCAGAACCCCGGCACGTCGTGGTATCTCAGTCCCGACCACCCGGATTTGGAAACCGCGCCCGAAACCGCGTTCCTCGACCGGCGTTACGACAATTACGCAGTCTTTTGGCCTTCGCTCAACGGTGGCTCACCAGCAACTCTGAATTGGACGCAAGACAGTGTTGCGCGTCGCTGGTGGGCTGCCCGTCTCGACTCCCGGGAAGCCCGCGTTAACCTCGGCGGCGGTAACGGAGTTCGTGGCTTTCTCTATCATGTTCCAAACCCCGCGCCGGGTGCAGACCAAGCATATCCCGCCATTTGTCCCCGGTGCGATGAAGACCGCCGGCGGCGACGCCTCGACACACCGATTCGCCCGATGCGCACCGGCTTTCAACGCATCGCGCAAGTGCTTTCCGACACGCTCATGCGCGAGATGCCGCACACGCCACAACAGTCCAGCCGCAAGCTGGTCGTCTTTTCGGACAGCCGGCAGGACGCGGCGAAGCTGTCTGCTGGAATGCGGTTCGCGCACTATCGCGATGCGGTGCGTCAGGCACTTACCACTGCGCTGGAAACGGCAGGGCGCGGCGCGTTGACTTTTCAACTACAACTCACTGGCGCGGCGCTCGGTGCGGACGAGACACGGTTAGCACAGGAGTTTGCGGCGACTCATCCGAGCGAAGTCGCGGCTCTTTCACTCGCACGGAATACGTCGCTTGCGAATCAACAGGCTCCGGGTTTCGCGGGCCTCACGTATGCGGTCGCGGCGCAGCAAATCCTCCAGCGCGGCGAGCACGGACCTTTTCCAATTTCCATTCTCGCCGAAGACATCTCGGCCCGTCTTCTCACGCAAGGCATCAACCCCGGTGGCTTCACGCAGGATGTATTGTGGACCAACCCGCGCCGGCGTGAAGAACCGTGGCGCAGGCTTTATGAGTGGCAGAGCGGAGGACAGCCGGCACGACGCGTTAATCCTCCGCTCGCACCGCCGGAGCAGGATCATCTTCAGCGCATCAGTGAAACTGCGTTCCGCGAAGTAACTGATGCCATCTTTGCTTCCGGTCGGCGCAGTTTGGAATCGCTCGGCATTGGCCTGGCGACCACAGACCGCCTGCGATTTCCAGCGAGCCGACAACTCGTGCAGGAGGCTGCCGATGGCGTGATTCAGTTACTTGGCTCCCGCCGCAACCGCCTCGATACGCACGGTGCGAATCCGCAGACCAATCCGCCGACCTACGTGACGCAATACCTCCAAAGCGTCGCGACTCACAACGGTGAGTCGCGGCCGGACTTCGAGCGCGACGTCTATGATTTACTGTACCGTACTCAGGTCTGCGATCCAGCGCAGACAGGCGTGCTTTTCGCCCGACACCTGTGCCTCGTCCGGCCCGGCGAGAATTTTCACGCCTGCCCGCAATGTCGCCGCCTGCATCTCCACCGCGCCGGTGGCCTCTGCATCGAATGTCTCGAACCACTCGAAGCAGCACGGCCTATCGTCGAAATGCCGATAGAGGACGACTACTACCGCTTCCTCGCGTTGAATTCCAGCGATGTGTTTCGCCTCAACTGCGAAGAACTCACCGGACAGACCAACACGAGCGACGCGCGCCGTCGGCAACGCCTTTTCCAAAACCGGTGTCTGCCACGACCGGAAGAGGAACCGCGCACCGATGAGTTGGATTTGCTCAGCGTGACAACGACGATGGAGTCCGGCGTCGATATTGGCTCACTCCTTGGCGTGATGATGGCGAACATGCCACCCATGCGCTTCAACTATCAGCAGCGCGTTGGCCGCGCGGGGCGGCGCGAGAGTGCGCTGAGCGTCGCGCTCACTCTCTGCCGTGGACGCAGCCACGACGATTACTATTTCCAGCGTCCCGAGCGCATCACCGCTGACCCGCCGCCACAGCCGTACGTGGACTTGAGCCGCGTTAGCATCCTCAAGCGCGTGTTGGTAAAGGAAGTATTGCGGCAAGCGTTCGCGGCACTTCAAATGTCGAGACCCAGCAGCGAGAGCGTGCATGGTGAATTTGGCGATGCAGCGGCATGGAATCAGCCGTCGCCCGGTGCGAATGGCGGACGGGCCGTCGCGGATTCGGTGGAGGATTGGATTCAGCAAAACAGCGCGGTGATTGAGCATGTATGCGACGTGCTCCTCACGTTCGCGGAGGCGGAATTGCTGAATCAAAGAGCCAGTTTGCTGGATTGGGTGCGCAACGGACTCATCGGCGAAATCACGGCCGTCGCGGCAAACAATCAACTCTACGCGCAGAACGCGTTGAGTGAACGTCTCGCGAACGCCGGACTGCTTCCGATGTTCGGCTTTCCAACACGCGCCCGGCTTCTCTTTCACTCCGACCCGACTCGCGGCTTTGAGTGGCCACCGGAAGATGCTGTGGATCGCGATCTCGACATCGCCATCAGCCAGTTCGCTCCAGGCGCGGAAACCGTGAAAGACGGCATCGTTCACACCGCCGTCGGCGTCGCTCACTACCGCCGTTTCGGCAATCAGATTCTGGCGGAGCCGAATCCACTCGGAGCCGATACGCCAATCGGCACATGCTCCAATTGTCAGGCTGTGAGTTTGAATTCGGCGCCAGGCACCACGGTCTGCCCCGTGTGCCAGACACCCAACTTCACCATCGTCCCCGTCACACAGCCGAGAGGTTTCCGCACGCTGTTCGATGGCGGGCGCGATTTCGACGGGACTTTTGAGTGGACGCCGCGTGCATCGCGCCAAAAGACGGACGCCGATATGCTCCCAATGACGACGATGGCGAACGTCGAGTTTTGGTCGGGCGAGCATGACGTCTGCACCATCAACGACAACGCAGGGCAATTGTTTCAATTTGAGCGTCTGGCAAACGGCGAAAGCTGGGTGACGCGCGACGCCGTGGATTACGCGCGGCAGCAAAGTGGAGCGCCCTCACCACAATTTGACGCGACGACAGCGCCACGCCTCGTCGGCCTCGGTTCAATCAAACGCACCGACCTTCTCGTTTTGGGCTTTCACAACGTGCGGCCCGAACTCGAGCTCTCTCCACTGCGGGTCGAGGGCCGTGCGGCACTTTATTCTTTCGGTTTCCTACTCCGCCGCGCCGTTTCTGTCCTGCTCGACATCAATGAACGGGAACTCCGCGTTGGCCTCCGGGTCGTCCGCAACGGACAAGGGCAGGTGATCGGTCAGATATTCCTCTCCGACAGCCTCGAAAACGGTGCCGGCTACTGCTCGCAATTTGCACGCCCCGCGGAGCTCGAACGTTTGCTCCGCTTCGTCGCCGACCCCAATGGATCGTTCCTTTGCGACATACTCGCCGCCCATCACGCAGATACGTGCCAAACCTCGTGCCCCGACTGTCTCCGCGATTACGCGAATCTCGCGTGGCACTGCATCCTCGACTGGCGGCTTGCCGTGGACCTGGCTCGCCTCGCACTCGACTCAGTAGTACCTGTGGATTTCACGACACCTTACTGGCAACCGCTCGTTGCTGCGGTGACAACGCCATACTTCAATGCCCTTACTGCCTCCGGTTGGGCAGCGACAACGTTCGATGGTTTGCCCGCCGCACGTTCCGGCTCACGTGCCGAACTCATCGTTCATCCGTTGTGGGCCAATAACCATCCGACGGTTTTGCAGGCGCGCGCCGAAGCAACCACCGTTGGAATCACGCAGTTCCAACCACCGAAAACCTTGTTCGAGCTTGTTCGCAAGCCGTTTTGACGCGAATTGGCCGAGCTTTGAAGACATTTGCCCGAAATGAAAACCGTTTTGCGCCAACGCTGACTTCATCATCGAGGGCCACGTTGACTCACGCGAACCGCCCCGCGACGAAGGTCCGTCTGGAATGTCACCGCCAGCCGTGCTTCGGCACGTTGATGACTTCTGCCGCCCCTACAGGGCTTTGAAATCTTGTGGACGGTTGACCCAGGGCGCCGCTCGCGGAAGTGAAGCATGCTCTCCAAAGAATGATGAAAGCCACAAGCCGCAAATATCTCCTTACCGTGCGGGGCCGGCTCGTCGTGACGGCTGCTGCAGCGGGCGTGTGTCTCATTACCACCTTCCCCGAGGCGCGATCCTCTGCCGCCGATTCGTTAACCGCCGCCTCACCCTCATCGCGATTACGCGTTGCGGAGAATCGCCGCCATCTGGTGGACCAGCGCGGGATGGCCTTTTTCTATCACGCCGATACGCCGTGGATGCTGTTCCTCAAGCTCACCGAAACGGAGGCCGGGGAATACATCGCGCGCCGCAAGGAGCAGGGCTTCACCACGCTCCAGGTGATGCTCACCGGTTTCCTGGGCATGACCAATTGCGCCGGCGAATTGCCCTTCGCCGGCCGACCGCCGGAACAGGACTTCGCGCAGCCCAACGAGAAGTTTTTCGCCCACGTGGACCGGGTCATCGCCGAAGCAGAACGGCAGGGAATCCTGCTCGCCATCGCGCCCGCGTGGTCGGGTTGTTGCGGCGAAGGGTGGGCCGGGAAGGAGAAGGATGGTTCGCCCAAGCCGCTCAATAAGAATGGCGCAGAGAAGAGCCGCGAACTCGGCCGCTGGCTGGGCCAGCGCTGTGGCAAGTTCGCCAACGTCATGTGGATTCTCGGCGGAGACATCGACCCGGATAACGCCCGCGGCGAGATTCGCGCGCTCGGCCTCGGCCTCAAGGACGCCGCGCCGCAGCAGCTCATCACCTATCACGCGTCCTCTTCCCATTCGAGCACCGACGTGTGGCCCGCGGACGAGCGCTGGCTCGACGTGGCGATGGTCTATACCTACTTTCGCGGCTTCAACAAAGCGTGGAACAAGCACCAGCCGGACGTCTATGAAGTCAGCCACGCCGAGTTCGCCAAGACTCCGGTACGCCCGTTTTTCCTCGGCGAATCCACGTACGAGGGCGAGCACGGCGACTGGGGCAGCCCTGTGCAAGCGCGCAAGCAGGCGTATTGGTGCGTGCTGGGCGGCGGCTTCGGTCACGCCTACGGCTCGCCGAACTGGAACTTCCCGAGGAACTGGCGCAACGTGCTCGAACTGCCCGGCGCCCTCAGCCTGAAACACCTTCGCACCCTCCTCGAATCGCGCCCCTGGTGGAAGCTGGTGCCCGACGTGCAAAACCTCGCCGCCGTCGCAGGCCACGGCCCGTTCGCCACCAATGACTGCGCTGTCGCCGCGCTGGCCGACGACGGTTCCTTCGCCCTCGCCTACCTGCCGACGAAGCGCACCCTCACCATGGACCTCGCCAGGATTTCCGGGAAGAAGGTAACCGTCTCCTGGTTCAATCCCCGCACCGGCGAAACCACCGCCATCGGTGAGTTCGAGAACCACGGCCGCCGCGCCTTCACCCCGCCTGGCGCCGAAGCGCCCGGCCACGATTGGGTGCTCGTGCTGGATGACGCGGCAAAGGGTTTTTCGGCACGGGTGCCCCCGCAAGGAACCAAGCTGCGGCCCCAACCTCCGTCGCCGCTGAAAAGCCGCGGCTCTTCGACCTCACCCGAATCGCCAGCGATCCGGACGACGAGCAGTCCAGGCTCCGGCTCCTTGTTTATGCGAACGAGTTTGGCCTCAAGGGACCCGTCGGGATTCCAATGAACGAACCGATCAAAAAGCACTCGCTGCTGAGCGCCGTGCTGCTGGGCATTTTCGCGGCCACGGTCAGTGCCCCCGGGGAGCCGGCCTCGTGGCCTAACGCGACGGTGGCGAACGGTCCGCTGCGGGCGCACCCGAGCGACCCGCGTTATTTCACCGACGGAACGACGAACCGCGACGGCTCACGGAAAGCCGTTTACCTGACCGGCTCCCATGTCCACAACAACCTCCAGGACATGGGCGAAACCAATCCGCCACCCGCGTTCGATTTCGAGGCTTATCTGGGTTTTCTCGATCGGCATCACCATAACTTCATCCGTCTTTGGCACTGGGAGCTGCCACGATGGACAGCCACGAGCGATGGACACCTGCGCTATTGTGCGCCGTATCCCTGGCCGCGCACCGGGCCGGGTCAGGCGTTCGATGGCCAGCCAAAATTCAATCTGCACGAAATCAACCCGGACTATTTCCGGCGCCTGCGCGCGCGGGTGTCGGCGGCTCGGGATCGCGGTATTTATACCGCGATCATGCTCTTCGAAGGCTGGAGCTTGCAGTTCGTGACCGACGCTTGGGGCGGCCACCCCTTTAATCCGGCCAATAACGTCAACGGAGTGGGGGGCGACTTGAACGGCGCTCGCCCAGCACTGGAGATCCAAACCCTGGCCAACCCCGCGATCACCGCGGTGCAGGAAGCCTACGTTCGTCAGGTCATTGAGACGGTCAACGATCTGGACAACGTGCTCGACGAAATCTCCAATGAGAGCCATCCGCGCTCGACGGACTGGCAGTATCACATGATTCAGTTCATCAGGAAGCTCGAGGCTGCAAAGCCCAAGCAACATCCGGTGGGGATGACGTTCCAGTATGAAGGCGGCAGCAACGCCGCCCTGCTCAACAGCCCGGCCGACTGGATCTCGCCCGGGGATGAGGGCGACGCCAATTACTCGAACGATCCGCCGGCAGCCCCGGCGAGAAAGGTCAGCCTCCTGGACACGGATCATTTGGCGGGCGCAAACAACTTTATCGCTCCGGCCACGGCGGCGGATCATGGGTGGGTCTGGAAGAGTCTTCTCCGAGGACACAATCCGATTCTGATGGATTCGCCGGGGCCCGCGGACGCCCGTCGGGAGTCGGCACGAACGGCGATGGGCCATACGCGGACCTTCGCCGAGCGGATCAACCTGGCCGCCACCACGCCACAGCCGAAGTTGGCTTCCACCCGATACTGCCTGGCCAGCTCCGACGGGGAGTATCTGATCTATCAGCCGAAGGGGAGGGAGGGCTTCTCCGTGGAATTGAGTGGCGGCACATACCGTTACGAATGGTTCAATGCCGCCAAAGGCGAAGGCGCTGGCGGCGGCCAGGTTCAGGCGGCGGGTGGCGGGCAGCGATTCGAAGCCCCTTTTGAAGGTGGTGCCGTGCTTTACCTCCGCGAAGATCGGGGGGCCGGACTGAAGGGAGCCACGATCGGCGCTCTGGCAAACTGAGCGCGCATGAAAACGCAACCCGGGATCAGATTCATGAAGGCCATGTTCCGACTCGCCACAAGCCGAACCGTGATCAGGCGAACCGCGAAACAGACCGTTGGGGGCTTCGGTGTGCTGATTGCCCTCTCCGCTACAGCTCAGGCGCCACCGGCCTCACGACCTAACGCGACGCTCGCCAAGGGTCCGTTGCGGGTCCACCCCACCAACCCACGTTACTTCACGGATGGCGCGAAGAACGCTGACGGCTCGCTGAAAGCCGTTTACCTGACTGGTTCGCACACGTGGGGGAACCTCTGCGACGCCCGCGAGGGCCGACCGGCCTTCGATTTCACCGGTTACCTGGATTTCCTGGAACGCTACCATCACAACTTCATCCGGCTCTGGAGCGGTGACGGGCTTGGGCACCAACCAGTGCCCTACGCACGGACGGGTCCAGGAACCGCGAAGGACGGTGGCCCCAAGGTGGACCTGGACCGATTCGACCCGGCGTTCTTCGAGCGGCTCCGCTCCCGGTTGGTTGCGGCACGAGATCGGGGCGTGTATGTCGGGATCATGCTCTTCAGCCCAGACAGCGGGGCGAAGCGCGAAGATTGGGATGATCTGCTTTTCAACCCCGGCAATAGCGTCCAAGCGATCAACGGCGACACCAACGGCGATGGTTCCGGCGCCGAAGCCTACGACCTGTCGATCCCCCGCATCACTGCCTATCAGGAAGCGTTCGTGCGAAAGGTCATTGATACGGTCAACGATCTGGACAACGTGCTCTATGAGATTGGCAACGAGGGCGACCTGACGAGCGTCCCCTGGCAGTATCATTTCATCCGGTTCATCAGGCAATACGAGACGGCCAAGTCCAAACAACATCCGGTGGGCATGACCGCCGCGTTCAACATCCTCAACGGCAGTTGGGCGACCGATAACCGGGTCCTCTTCGACAGTCCGGCGGGATGGATTTCTCCGGGGCTGGACCCGTACAAAGACAATCCGCCTGCGGCCGACGGGAAAAAGGTGATCCTCGCGGACGTAGACCACATCTGGCCGACCGCCCCGCATCGAGGATGGATCTGGGAGTGTTTCCTCAGAGGCATCCAACCGATCCTGATGGACTGGTACAGCTACGGGGATCCGAAGTGGACTTCCAAGCAGGAACAGGAGGCCATGCGGAAGCACATGGGCTACACGCTCGACTTTGCCCGGAAGGTGAATCTGGCCGCCATGATGCCCCGAAGCGATCTGGCCTCCACCCGATACTGCCTGGCCAATCCCGGGAACGAGTATTTGGTTTATCAGCCCAAGGCAGGTGAAGCGTTTTCCGTTGAACTCAAAGCGGGCACCTATCGTTACGAGTGGTTCGACCCAGCGAAAGGCGCCACCGCCAGCAGCGGAAACGTTGAGTCGTCAGTTCAGGCGCGCGAGTTCAAAGCGCCCTTCGTGGGGGACGCCGTGCTTCACCTCAAAGAGGCCCACTAACTTTCTGACGGGACACACCTCATCCCCCATGAAACCGCACATCGGCATCGATCGTGTCACAGGATTCATCGCTCACCTGGTTTGCATTGCCGGCTGCGCTTCGCTTGCGGCCCCAATTCCGGAGGCACCCTTGTTTACCGTCCACGAAGTGCAACTGCGCGCTGCGAAGAGTTACGGGAATCCCTATCGGGAGTTGGAGGCGAATGTGGTGCTGACGCCTCCAGAAGGCGGCGCCGAGCGCACCGCCCCGCTCTTTTGGGACAGCGATGCCACCTGGAAACTCCGGTTTTCGCCTGATCGGATCGGCGAATGGCACGCCGAAATCGCGACCCGGGGATCCACCGAGGAAGCGGTGAGGAAGGAATTCATCGAGTTGGGGACTGTGATTCAAAACCACGATCCCCACCGGCGCATGATGGCCATCCATCCGATGCACTCGAATGGCAGCACCCGCGAGTTCAACGAGACTTCCTGGATGTCCTTTGGCGATTACCAACAGAACTATGACGACCTCCACGGGCGCATCCGGCAGTCGCTCCGGTTCAACCAACCCGTGGTCAATTCCGAATACGGTTATTACCTGCGCGACCAGGATGGTGACGGCAATCCCGACAAGGAAAACAGCACGACTCTCGACATCATGCGCCATGCCACCTGGGACATCGTCATGGCCGGCGGGTATGTGGTCACGGGATTTGGCACGACCTATTACGGCGGCAACCGCGATCCGGGCCCATTCGATCTCAAGGCGGAGAAGAACAAGCCGTGGGAAGCGCAGATCGGCCACATGCGAAAGCTCTTCACGGGATTCGATTGGTGGAGATTCGAATCGCATGACGAACTGCTCCGTTGCGGAACTCCGCGCGGCCGGGATCGGAGGCATCTGGAGCGCGTGGCGCCGCCGGAGACGGCTTACTGGTGTCTGGCCGAACCGGGCCGGGTCTACTTGCTCTACGTTCGCGGTCTGAAGGAGCCGGTCGATCTGGCGCTGGGACCCTCGATCGCTGGCTTGAAAGCACGGCAATGGAATCCGCGCACGGCGGAATTCACCCCGATCCAGTTCAGACCCGATGCTGGACGGTTTTCGTACCGTCCGCCGGATGGCCAGGATTGGCTGGTGGTGTTGGATTGATGATCGAAAGAAGCCATGAGCCCCTCCCATCGTCCTGTCGTCGGCTTGGTGGCGCTGCTGCTCCTGCCGCTCTTCGGCGCGGCGGCGGCTTCGAAACCCGCCCAAGGCCCGCTGCGCATTCACCCGGAGAATTCCCGCTATTTCACTGATGGGACGAAGCGCCCAGACGGTTCCCTGATAGCCGTTTATCTGACCGGTTCGCATACCTGGGCCAACCTGATTGATCGCGGTCCGGCCGATCCGCCGCCGGCTTTTGACTTTGCCGCCTACCTGGATTTGCTGGAGCAGCATCACCACAATTTCATCCGCCTGTGGGGCCGACAGGTCGGTGTTTCCAACGAGGGACAGGACTCGAGCCGCGAGTGGCAGTATCACCTCATCCGGTTCATTCACGAGTACGAGGCCGGGAAAGCCAAGCAGCATCCGGTGGGCATGATCGCCGTCGGGTCAGGGGATGCCGAGAGCAACCGGGCGCTGTCCGCCAGTCCCGCCGAGTGGATCTCGCCGCACACCGACGCGTGGGGCGGCGTGCGCAACGTCCCCGCGGCCAACGGCGCCAAGGTGAGCCTGCTGGACTCGGATCACTGGTTCCTGGTGGATCTCTACAACAACCCGGCGCTGGGCCGTGAGTGGGTCTGGAAAGCGTTCTGCCGCGGTCACAATCCGATCCTGATGGAGCACCTTCCACCGCAGTCGATGGTGCTCAAAGACTGTCCGCTCACACCGGATGATACAGGCTACGTCGCGTCCCGCAGGGCAATGGGCCAGACCTGGGGCCTGGCCGCGAGGATGAATCTGGCGGCGATGTCGCCCCGCGGTGATTTGGCTTCCAGTGGCTACTGCTTGGCGGATCCGGGCAAAGAGTATTGCGTCTATGTGTCCGGCGGCGGCGAGGTCACGGTGGACCTCTCGGCAGCGTCCGGACCACTCGCGGTGGAGTGGATCCGCCCCGTCGAGGGAACGGTCACGTCCCGGGAACCGATCGCGGGTGGAGCCAAGCGTTCGTTGCGGATCCCTTTCGCCGGCGATGCAGTGCTTCATCTCAGAACGCAGAAATCAGGACCTGAAGCGAGACACGGGCATGAAGCGTCATTCTTGGAGGGCTTGGCCACGGCGCTGGAACCGGCACCCTGGACCGCATCAGCGGATCATTTTGAGAAATGAGTCTTGAGGAATCGTGCATGAAAGAAAGCAACATCAACAAACAACCGATCGTGTACCTTTTCAGATTGGCCCTCCTGGCATCGTTGACGCTGAACTCCATGGCGGCGAAGGCCCCCGCTGCCACCCGCACACTGCCCTATGACCGGACTTGTCCCGTCATTTATGACAACGATTATGCGAACGACTACGTCGACTGGTACCTGATGGCGTTAGCTGGCGCCGGACCGCCGGCAATTTCGATCCTGCGCAAGGACTATGTACGGGAACTGAAACGGGTCTCGTTTGGCGGCTGGAAGACGGCCGACGGCCACGAAGTGCCGATGTTCAAGGATGACCCGAAGGGGCGTGCGTTGGTGGTGACCAAGGTTGACGCGGGAATTGCGACGGAGGAATGGTGGCGCGCCCTGAAGAACCCGGTGCTCTGGCAGACTCGCCAATGACTTGGCCCGCCTTATCCGGGGTGTGTTTGTGGGTGGGAGCTCTCGTGGGCGCTTATGCCCAGATGACGGCGGAAGAAGCCGAGCGTTCGACTCCCCTCATTCCCGTCCCCGTGAAGGCTGTTCGCTTCGAGCCTGGCCTTTGGCGGGTCGGTCATGGCGACAACTGGCACACGACGTGGGCGGCCGATGACCGCCAGTATACGGTTCTCGGCGATGGCGGTGGCATCGCATCAACGGGGACCCTCTGGAACACGCGGGTGTATCGCCTGAACGGCCACCCGCCCAACCCACGCTTTGGAAATCCTGCCGCAATATCCGGCGGCGCCTTATGCCCTCCAGCATTGGTACGGCTACGGCCTGGTCGCCATCGGGGGCCATCTCTATCACTTCCTCTGCTACCTCGATCACGGCCAATGGCACGGGGTGGGAACGGCGCCCGCCCACTTCCGGGGGGCGCGCGTGGTTCAGGCGTTGGATCGGGAGACTTGGCGCTTTGCCGATGATACGCTGCTCGACTCTCCGGTTCATGCCGAGGACATCGCCCTGCGGCTGAAGCGGGCACCCGTCCGGAGGAACGAGCCCTAACCGAACTTGAGTTGTCCACCGACTTCAACGCATGAACGACCGGCCCTTCATCCCGTTTGCCGCGCTCCTGGCAGCCTCCGCGCTCATCGTGGCCGCCCAGCTGTCGCCCTTGTCCCTTGGCGCGGACGCCGGCCGACCGGGTGCCTATCCCCCGAGCCCCGTCATCGCCGGCCTTTCCTTCGACTGGTCCACTCACCAACGTCATGGGATTGGCAGCGACAACTGGCAGTTGACCTGGGCGGACGACGATCACCTTTACGGGGCGTGGGGAGACGGCGGCGGCTTTGGCGGGAGCAACGAGGAAGGACGCGTTGGCCTGGGCTTCACCCGGATCGAAGGGGACTGGCGCGATTTCCGAGGTTCCAATGTCTGGGGCGGCAAGGACGCTGAGAACCCGGCTCCGTTCACCGGCAAGAGCTACGGGACGATCTGCGTTGACGGTGTCATGTACTCCTGGATCGTCCCGGATCAACCGGACACAGGCGGTCCGCGCGACCACTACCGATACATCGAACTGGCCCGGTCCACCGATCATGGTGCGCACTGGACCAAGGCCGGCTGGCGGTGGCAGCGCGAGGACAACCTGATCATTCTCACCTTCCTCGTCTACGGGAAGAACAACACGGGGGCCCGAGACAACTACGTGTACTCCTACTTCATCCGGCCGCAGGACACCAATGTCACCCAGACCTCGTTCGGCTTGAATGTCCACCAACCCGGCGCTCTGTTTTTGGCCCGTGTGCCCAAGGACCGCAGCTTTGCCAGCCGCGAGTCCTATGAGTGGTTCTCAGGCTGGCACAAGGGTGAGCCCACGTGGGGTTTGCTCTCGGCTAAGAAGCCTGTCTTCGAAAACACGGTTGGGACGGGATGGTGCGTGAGCTTCAATCCCGGGCTCGGCCGCTACTTCCTCGCCACGGAACACACCGTATCCCACTCTAGCGTGCTGGGTGTGTGGGATGCGCCGGAACCGTGGGGGCCTTGGACGACAGTCCGGCTCTGGAGCCCGGGCGATCGGTTTGGCCAGAGCCGGCCGGGCAGCACGCTGGACTGGAAGGACAATGTCTTCTTCTGCTCGTTCGCACCGAAATGGCTGAGTGCGGACGGTCGCAGTTTCACACTGGTGTTCACGGGTGGCGGCGGCGGCAAGGACAACGATTCCTTGAACACGGTCCGCGGCACCTTTCTACTCACCAGGCCCAACACTGAATGAAAACGCGCAATCCCATACTCCATCCCTGCTCGCTGCTATTGCTGTTGTTCGTGCTTTTTGGTGGCAGCCCTCACACGCCCGCCGCCGAGCTCGGCGTCGCCGGCTCAGGACGGTTCCTCACCGTTGGAGGCAAACCGTTCTTCTGGCTCGGGGACACCGTGTGGCTGTTGGCCAAGGTGCCGTCGCGCGACGAACTGGAGCTCTACCTGCGGACTCGGGCCGAGCAGGGATTCACGGTGATTCAACTCACAGCCGTCATCGGCGAGGAACGCGTCTGGGGCACCACCCGATCCACGTCGCGCGGGGACACGCCTTTCGTTGATGGAGACGTGCTGCGGCCCGCGGTCACCCCCGGAAACGATCCCGCTGATCCGGCACAATACGACTACTGGGATCACCTCGATCACGTCCTCAGTCGGATCCACGCCCACGGATTCCGCGCGGCCCTGGTCTGCTACTTCGTCGGGTGGCCAGGCGACGGCTACAAGTTCCTTAAGCTGGAGAATGCCCACCAGTACGGCCGTTTCCTGGGTGAGCGATACCGCGGAAAGCCGGAGATCATTTGGGTGCTCGCGGGCGACAACACTCCCAAATCCGACGGCCAGAGGGCGGTCTGGCCTCTGGTCGCCAAAGGCCTCGCAGAGGGCCTGACGGGCCAGGAGGATTACGCCCGGGTGGTGATGACCTATCACATCAACGGAGGATCATCCTCGGCCGACTTATGGCACGAATCTACGTGGCTGGATTTCAATATGACGCAGACGTGGGACGCGTATCAGGACATCTATCCGGCACTCCATCGCGACTACGAGCGGTCGCCGGTCAAGCCCTGTGGTCTCGGGGAAGGCGCTTACGAAGACGGCCCGTAGTACCCCACCAAGCCGATCGATGCCCTCGTCATCCGCCGGCAGGCTTGCTGGTCCTGGTTCGCCGGCGGCTACCACACTTACGGCAACGGCAACGTCTGGCACTTCGACACCTGCAAGCCCGAGCTCACCCAGACGTGGAAGCTGGCGCTGCGGTCTCCGGGGGCTGCCACGCTCAAGCACGTCAGAGAGTTTCTGGCGGCAGTCCGGTGGTGGGATTGCCTCCCCGATCAGTCGCTGTTCGCTGAAGGCCAGGGCAGCGGTGCGAAGCTCAACGTCGCGCTGCGTCGCGCGGATGGCAAGGTCATCGCGGTGTACCTGGCCACCCCGGCGACCGTGCAGCTCCGTCTCGATCGGATCACTGCGGGTGGCCGCTTGGCCGCCCAATGGACCAATCCGGCAACGGGCGAAGTACAGCCAGCCGGCACGTCCGACCGACAAGCCCGTTCCTTCACCCCTCCGGCTGGCTGGAACGACGCCCTGCTCGACATCCATGCTCAGGATCAGACCCAACCGTAAACTGTGATGAAGCAAGCAATCCGGCTCAGTTTGCTGCTGCTGAGCATGGCACCTATGGCGCTGGCGGCAACCTACCATGTTGCCCGAGGTGAGGTCGGGGCGACCGATGCGAACGACGGGCTGGCTCCGAGCGTCAGCGGAAACGGCGTAGGCCCGTGGCTCACGATTCAGTATTCGGCCAGCACGGCCAAGCCCGGCGACACCGTGCTGGTCGGGAAAGGAACCTATGCCGAGCAGATACAACTTAGGCGGTCGGGCGTCACTTTCCGTGCGGCTTCCCCCTCCGACCGGCCGCGGATCGACGTTAGTGGAACGAGGAAATACGGAATCTGCATGGCCAACGGCGCCGCGCTCGAAGATGTCGTCATCGAAGGGTTCGAGATCACAGGGCAGACCGAGGCGGGAATCTACGCGGGGGTCGGCCAGGCCAAGCGGTTTGTGATCCGCAGCAATCTGATCCACCACATTCGGTCACAAGGGATCTGGCTCGGCGGAACTGGCCACCTCGTGGAGAAGAATGTCATCTACATGATCGGCAACGACCAGGAGGCCCGGGGCGTCCTGATCTCGGCCAACTACCAGACCGAGGCAGTAGAGTGCATCATTCGCGGAAACCAAGTCTACCTCTGCAAGAAAGAGGGGATTCGCGACTACGGCGGGCACGACAATCTGATCGAGGGCAACATCATTCACGGCTGCACTTACGGCATCGCGCTCAACGCGACGCGGGGTGGGACGCGCGTTCTGAACAACTACATCTCGAAGGTCATCCACGGCTACAACCCAAAGCACACAACCGGCGAACATGGGTGGAACGTTTTCTGGCACAACACGGTTTACGACAGCGCCTACTGGGCCGTCTCGATCGGCAGTCCGCCGACCGGCGATTTCGTGGATGTGCGGAACAACATCTTCGGCCGGTCTGGCGAAGCGCATCTCATGCACGCGTTGGATGCCACGGGGCCTAACGTGAGGATTGACGGGAATCTCTATCACAGGGAGGGGACCCTCCCACGCTGGTCGTACGTCAGCTATCCCGGCCCGAAGGACCGCATTGGCGACCTTCCTGCGCTGCGAGCCAGGACCGGCTTTGAGACGGGTGGTCTCGATTGCGATCCGGGCCTTGTCGATCCCCAAGGCGGAGACCTCGACTACCCCTGTTCAAGCCAAGCGGCCGCCGGCAGCCTCTCGCTCCCCAGTCCGTATGGCAGGCAGCTCGGTGCCCGCGGGCTTCACCAAACGACACCCATCCTGGTTCGGCTCCCGCTTAGTGCCGTCGCGGCGTCGACTCGCGAGGACCAGATGCAGAACACGACCGACAACCTCACGCACACTTACTGGGTCTCGGCGCCCCACAACCGCGACCAGTGGATCCTGTATGACGTCGGCGCGGAGAAGACCTTCCGGTACGTGGTGCTCGTACCCTTCCAGCACAAGGTCCAGTACAACGTGCGCAAGTACGCTTTTGATGTCTCGAACGACGCGAAGAACTTCCGCCGTATCACGGCAGGCGAGAACAACGACTCGAGAAGCATCTTCATCTACGAATTCGATCCGCCGGCGAAAGGGCGGTTCCTCCGGTTCCACATGCTGGAGAACTTCCCGGACGACGGCCTGGACTGGACGGTGGACGCCTTCGTGATCAGCGACCTGTGGGTGGCGAATCTGGTGCCTCGAACCCCAGGAATCGCACCCTCCGTGCACAATCGACTGACTCCCCCGTCAAGCATAGAATGAGATCAACGTTCGACAGATTCCTGCTGAATGACCATGAAACCGAGCGCACTCAAGACCCTTTCTCTGGTCGGCGTGACCGTGGCTTGTTTTGGGCTCCGGGCCCAAGACGTAACGCTGGAAGCGCCGGATGCCGCGCTGCGTTATGATCCGGCGGAGTTCGTGGTGAGGCTGGAGCCGGCGCCCAGGGGCAATGCCTTCACCGACCTTGAATTCACCGGCGAATTCACTCTGCACGAAGGCCGGCGTGTCCAGGTCCTCGGTTTCTGTGATGCCCAGGACGGGCGCGTGTTCCGGCTGAGGTTCTGCCCCGAGCTGGCCGGTGCGGTGTATCCATACCGACTGAGCTTGCGGGGAACCGGCATGAATCGGCAGTTTGCCGGCCAACTCCGCTGTGAGCCGTCCGACCGGCCGGGCCCAGTCATCGCGGACCCGGAACATCCCCGGCATTTCCTCCGGGCTGGCACGGGTGCTCCTTTTTTCCACCTGGGATTCACCGCTTACCACCTGCTCGATCCTTCCAGTGACGACGCGCAGGTGGAAGCAACCATCGGCTATGCGTCCCGCCTGGGTTTCAACAAGATCCGTTTTCTGCTCGCCGGGTATCCGCGGGACTTCGACCAGCGGGCCAGTCAGGACGTGGAACACGGTGTGCCCGATCCATGGAAAGCGCCGAATTACGGGGCCAAGCCGGGCCAGGTCAATCCGCTGCCCGCGTGGCTGGGGAAACCGCATGCCTATGACTTCACCCGTTTCAACGTCGCGTATTGGCAACGCGTGGACCGGGCGGTGCGCCGCCTACGGGAAGCGGAGATCGTGGCAACGTGCATTGTGACGATCGAGAAGCAGGATCTACCCAAGGAATACGACACGTTGACCGAGCACGAGTTCCGTCTTTATCGCTACGCCCTCGCGCGGTTGGCGGCGTTCGATAACGTCTGGTGGGACCTCGGTAATGAGCACAACGAATACCGCAACGCGGCCTGGGGCAATGCAATGGGCGCGTTCATGGCCACCAACCAGCCCTGGACCCGCCTGATCTCGGCGCATGGATATGCGGACTTCTTGTATCCGCAGTCCGATTGGGCCGGCTTCATCATCACGCAGCAATACGGCGACGAGAAAGCCGTGCATGATTGGGTGCTTAAATACGCCCCGGTGCCCAAACCCTACGTCAACGAGGAATACGGTTACGAAGGCGCGGCCACCAAGCCTGGCCATGCGCAAAACAGCGACTGGGTGCGTCGCTGTCACTGGGCGATCGCAATGGCTGGCGGCTATGCCACCTACGGCGATTGGAGCGGTGGGGTCAGCCACTTCTACATGGGCGAGCCAGGGCCAGGCCAGGCCGCGCGCCAACTCCAGCACCTGCGGATATTCTTCGAGGCCCTGCCGTTCGCCACGCTCCAGTCCGAGGATGCACTGACAAGCGCGGGATTCTGCCTGGCTCGCAAACCGGACGTTTACGTGTTCTTCTTTCCACGCGGTGGCCCAAGTGAGATCGACCTGCGTGGCCTCAAGAATGACAATGTTCGAGGTCGCTGGTTCGATCCACGCGAAGGCCGGTGGCAGGACGGGCCGGCTCTGCGTCCAGGTAAGAATACCGTGCAAACGCCCACCCTCACGGACTGGGTATTATTGGTGCCGGCGAATCTGACACTGAACACGAAATGAGGTCTATCTCTACATCTACACTGCGAAACCCGCCGGTCACTGGATCGAGGTCTGGTTCGACGACGTGGTGGTGCCGACGGAGTACGTCGGGCCCATCGCCAAACCCTGACCTGCTGGGCGGACCCTGGATCAGAGCAAGAGCGATGAGCCGAATCATCACTCACCTGGCTCGGGAAGCAGCTGTCACTTGCGACAAGCACAGGAGTGACCGGTGGCGGCGCTGTGGCGCTTTGCGGTTTGCCTCGGCTCTCGTCTTGGTCTCTCCCGCGCTTCTCGCTGCATCTGCTGGCGTATTCCCGGGCCGCGATTGGCAGGCAGCATCACCGGACTCGCAGGGGGTGAATGCGGCGAAGCTGAATGAGGCGATGGATTACATCCAAGCCAACAGCGGCGGTCCGGGCGCGGCGGAATCCGTGGTGGTTCGGCACGGCTACCTGATCTGGAAAGGCAGCCAGGCCGATACCCAACATTCAAGCTGGTCCTGCTCGAAGAGTTTCGCCAGTACGGTTCTGGGGTTGTTGATCGAGGACGACCGCTGCACGCTTGACACGAGGGCCGCCAATTTCCTTCCCAAGATCGCGGACCGCTATCCGGCCTACGCCGATATCACGCTGCGGCACTTCGCGACCATGACCTCGGGCTACGATGGGGTGGGCGGCGGCTACGCCGACAAGAACATGGACGGCAGTTCCACGTGGTCTGACCCTGCTCCACCCCTGTTCGCGCCGGGATCAGCGTTCAGCTACTGGGACGACGCCCAATCGCAGTTCGGACATGTCCTCACGCTGGCCGCGGGTGAGGAGCTCGGCCGCTATTTCAAGCGGCGGATCGCAGACCCGATCGGCATGACCAACTGGCACTGGGGCACGCACGCCTCGGCCGATGGGCGGGGCATCTACGGGTTCAACTGTTGGGTGAACGGCATCAAGCCCGACGGGAAACGCCCCTGGCCGTCAGCCCCGCCCAGGACGTTTCTGGCCCGCGGTTTCAACAACAACGTCTGTTTTGTGGTGCTGGAGTGGGATCTGGTGCTCGTCCGGATAGGAACGGCCAGCGAGCCCGGCACGCGGTTCGATGCCTTCTGGGACACGGTTTTTACGAAGCTGGCGCCGGGAATAGACTCGCGCCGGTAACGCGGGCGCCGGCACCGCCCGGAGGACAACATGTCGAAATACCGGAACTTGATGGTCAGCTTGGCTCTCCTCCTGATGACGGGCGAGACCCACTCGGAGAAGGCTTCGGGGCCACTGCGCATTCACCCGACCAACCCGCGTTACTTCACCGATGGCGCGAAGAACGCCGACGGCTCGCTGAGGGCGGTTTACCTCACGGGCTCGCATACCTGGACCAATCTCCAGGATGTGAATGGGTACAAGGAACTGACCAATCTTGAGGAGTTGGGGGGATTCGAAAGCCATCTCGCATGGCTTCAGTCCTACCACCACAACTTCATCCGCTTGTGGATCCTGGAGCACGCCTGGGATGCGGCCGAAGGCGCGACGATCACTCCTCTGCCATGGCCGCGCACGGGGCCAGGAGACGCGCTCGACGGAAAGCCCAAGTTTGATCTGGCGAAATTCGATCCGGCCTATTTCGACCGGCTCCGTTCTCGTGTCATGGCCGGCCGGGAACGGGGGTTCTACGTGTCGATCATGCTGTTCGACAGTTGGAGCGTCGAGCATGCGGGTACCTGGAAGGGCCATCCGTTTCACCCGGGCAACAACGTCAACGGCATCCATGGTGATCCGGACAACAACGGCGTCGGGATCGAGACCCATACCCTCAAGATTCCCGCCGTCACGGCGCTCCAGGAAGCCTATGCCAGGAAGCTCGTCGATACCGTCAACGACCTCGACAACGTGCTCTATGAAATCTCCAACGAGTCCGAGTACGGCGCGGACTGGCACAACCACCTGGCCAGGGTGATTCAAGCCTATGAAAAGAAGAAACCCAAGCGGCACCCGGTGGGGATCACGGGTGGCGGTCCCACCAATGAGGAGCTTTTCAACGGGCCCGCGGATTGGATATCGCCAACCGAGTGGACCGATCCGCCGAAGAGCGACGGGCGCAAGGTCGTGATTATCGACACGGACCACCTCGGCTCGGTGGATCGCACGTGGGTGTGGAGGAGTTTCCTGCGGGGACACAATCCCATTCTGATGGATTGGATGCAGAAAACCTCTCCCTGGTACAGCCCGACCGATCAGGAGGCGATGCGCAAGGCGATGGGCCAGACACGGAAAATGGCGGACCGGATGGGCCTTGCTGGGATGGTGCCCCTGGACCATCTGGCCTCCACCAAGTACTGTCTGGCGAACGCGGGCAAGGAATACCTCGTTTACCTGCCCAGGGGCGGCGAGGTCACGGTGGACCTCTCGGCAGCGTCCGTGCCGTTCGCGGTGGAGTGGATCCACCCCGTTACAGGGACGGTCACGTCCAGTGAACCGATCGCGGGTGGAGCCAAGCGTTCATTTCGGGCACCCTTCGCGGGTGAGGCCGTGCTTTACATCAAGACGATGCGCACGAGTGAGGGAAAAACATCGCGATGAAACGCGCGCTCATGTCCATCATTGGCCTCTGCGGGTTGACTCTACTCCTTCTCGCTGCCCCATCGGGTCAGGTTGGCAGCGGCCGCTTCGCCTTTCCAGAAGCGAAGCCCGAGCACGTTGGCATGGACGAGGCAAAGCTCATCGAGGCACGTGATTACGCGCTCCGAGGCGGCGGGTCCGGCTGCATTCTGCGCGGCGGGCGATCAGTCCTGACCTGGGGCGACCAGGACTGTCGCTACGACATTTTCTCCTCCACCAAGTCCATCGGCGTGACCGCACTCGGGCTGGCCATCATGGACGGAAAGGTCAGTCTGCAGGACCAAGCCAGACGTCGCCTGCCCGGCGTCGGCGTCCCACCGGAAAGCAACGCGCAGTCCGGCTGGCTGGGCGAGTTGACCTTGTGGCATCTGGCCACACAGACGGGTGGCTTCGAAAAAACACGGGGCTGGTGTCGCCAACTGAAGCCGCCGGGCACGGCGTGGATGTACAGTGACGGCGGCCCCAACTGGCTGGCGGATTGCCTGACGGTGGCGTATGGTCGGGATCTGCTCGAGGTCATGAACGGGCGCGTCTTCCAGCCCCTGGGCATTACCGTGGGCGAGACGCCCTGCGGCGGCGACCACGACTTGCACTGGGGCTTCAATTACCTCGACCGGCCCCAGCAACTGAACGGCATCAACCGCCGTCCCTTCGGTGCGGGCATCGACTGCAACGTGCAGGCCATGGCCAAGATCGGACAGCTCTACCTGCGCCAGGGCCGTTGGCAGGGGAGGCAGATCATCCCGGAGGAGTTTGTCGCCACGGCCACGGCGACCCCGCCAGGTCTCGAGGCGCTGCCGGTGGCGGACGGCCTGGACTGGACCGCGGGCGCCTCGCGCCACTACGGGCTGCTCTGGTGGAACAACAACGACGGCGCCATGCCGGGCGTGCCGCGCGATGCCTTTTGGGCGTATGGCATGAAGGAGAGCATTCTCGCCGTCATTCCCAGCCTCGGCCTCGTGGCAGTGCGCGCCGGCGATTATCTCGCGCCGTCGGAAGATCCCAAACGAAGCGACACCTACAACAACTTGGTGAAACCGTTCCTCCTGCCGATCTGCCAATCGGTCGCGCGGGGCGCGCCGTATCCGCCCAGTCCGGTCATCACGAGCATTGCCTGGGCACCGGAGGAAGAGATCCTCTGCCCGGCGCGGCGGGCGGACAACTGGCCCATCACGTGGGCCGACGACGGCCACCAATACACGGCGTTCGGCGACGGCTGGGGGTTTCAACCCGAGTTCCCACCGCAGACGAAACGTAGCCTCGGCTTCTGCCGCATTGAAGGCGACCCGCCGAACGTCCGGGGCTTCAACCTGGACTCGAACGGCGACCAGCGAGGCGATGGCGCAAGGGGCAAGAAGGCCAGCGGTCTGTTGTGTGTGGACGGCGTGCTCTATCTGTGGGTGCGGAACGCCGAACCCGGCACAGGCCGACAGAGCCAGCTCGCCTGGTCTGGCGATCATGGGCGGACGTGGCAGTGGTGTGAGTGGAAGTTCGCCGAATTCGGTTATCCGTGCTTCCTCAATTTCGGCCGGGACGATGCGGGTGCGCGCGACGGACTTGCGTACGTCTATTCCCCGGATACCCCGAGCGCCTATTACGAGACCGACCAAGTGGCGCTGATGTGCGTTCCGAAAGGCCGCATCCGCGACCGCGCCGCGTACGAATTCTTCCAGGGGTTCGATCGACAGGGTCAACCCGTGTGGACTTCGGACCTGCGCGCGCGCGGGCCGGTGTTCCGCTTTCCCGGCGGGTGCAACCGCATGGATATCACCTGGGATCAGGGGCTGCGGCGCTATTTGCTGGTGATGCGCAGCCGTCCGCACATGGCCACAGACGCAGGCTTGCCCGACACCACCCGGCCCGGTGGGGTCAATCAGTTCAGCATCTATGATGCGCCCGAGCCCTGGGGTCCATGGACAACGGTCTATTACACCGACCAGTGGGAGGGAAAGAAGCTCAAGGACCTGGAATACTGGCAAGGTTGGGGCGAGAGCGCCCACTTGCCGGCGAAATGGATGAGTGCCGACGGTACGACCGTGCATCTGGTGTTTGCCGGCGGGCCGGGCGGCTTCTCGATCCGCCGCGCGGAATTAACCTCGACCGCCACGGCCGGGGTGATACCCTCCGGCGTGAAAACATCCCTGCCCACCGTGCTCCGCTGAGTTTGCCATGAATCCCCCAGCCCTTCGGGCCACCACTTCGCATGAAAGTAGCGGGTATTGGTACACAACGACTTGCTCCTACTTTCGGGGTAAACCGACATCGACTCCAACTGCGATGCTCTCCGCCGTGCTGCTTGCGGTTTTGAGCGCCTCGGCTGCGACCCCTGCGGCCGGACCGCTGCGCGTGCATCCGGCAAACCCGCGATACTTCACCGACGGCAGCGGCAAGGCCATTTACCTGACCGGCTCGCACACCTGGAACAACCTGGTGGACATGGCGCGGGAAGATCCGCCGGCGGGATTTGATTTCGACGCTTATCTCGATTTTCTGGGCCGTCACGGCCATAACTTCATCCGGTTGTGGACGTTCGATTCGACGGTCTGGGACACACGTGCCAACGGAGCGTTAGGCAAGGACTTCATCCATCACGTCGGGCCGTTCCCGTGGGCACGGACGGGTCCCGGCCCGGCCCTCGACGGCAAACCCAGGTTCGACCTGACTAAGTTCGATCCCGCTTATTTCGAGCGGTTGCGTAAGCGGGTCGCTGCGGCAGGGCAACGGGGGATCTATGTCTCGGTGATGCTATTCGAAGGTTGGGGATTGATGCACGGAAACCAGGGTAGGGCCGCGCCGACCGGCTGGGCTTGGCGAGCGCATCCTTTCCACCCGGGTAACAATATGAATGACATCGATGCCGGCGCAGGCGGTGACGGTCTCCGTGGACGCGTGCATAGCCTGACCCATTCGGCGGTCAACAAACTGCAAGCGGCTTACCTCCACAAGGTGGTGGACACCGTGAACGACCTCGACAACGTCCTATACGAGGTCATCAACGAAGGCGGCGAGAAGGACTGGGATTGGTGGGTCGTGAACACCCTCAGCGCGTATGAGCAGACCAAGCCCAAACAGCATCCCGTCGGCATCACCGGCCATGGCGTGGAGCGGTTGCCGAGCATGCTCGACAGCCCCGCCGATTGGGTTTCGCCCGGTCGTGCGGATGGCTACGCCGAAGATCCGCCGGCATGGGATGGGAAGAAGGTGAGCCTTTTGGACACCGACCACATCTGGGGTGTGGGCGGCACCGTTGCGTGGGTATGGAAGAGTTTTCTGCGCGGGCACAATCCCATCTTCATGGATCCGTATGACGGGTCGGTGCTGGGCAAGCCGGCGGACCCCGGATGGGACCCGATCCGCCGCGCACTCGGCCACACGCGCCGCCTTGCCGAACGGGTGGACCTGGCTGCCATGATGCCGGCGGCTGGCCTGGCCTCGACGACCTATTGCCTCGCCAACGCGGGGAAGGAGTATCTGGTTTACCAACCCGACGCGGGGAAAGCATTCTCCCTGGACCTGAAAGCGGGGAAGTATCGATGCGAGTGGTTTGATACCAGGCAGGGGGTGAACGCCGCCGGCGGCCCGATCGAGTCCTCGGGCGGCGCGCAGCAATTCAAAGCCCCGTTTGAAGCCGAGGCCGTCCTGTATCTCAAAGCGGAATGAAACGGTTCCTTGAGTATCGGCCAGCACTCTTCGCCGCGGCACTGGCTATCGCGGCCACGACCGCGGCTGCCGCCGCTTCACCAGCGGATGCCGTGGCGCCGATTCGCCTGCATCCCGACAACCCGCACTACTTTCTGTGGCGCGGCCGGCCGACGATCCTGATCACTTCGGGAGAACACTACGGCGCAGTGCTGAACCTCGACTTCGACTACCGGCGCTATCTCGATGAACTGAAAGCCCACCGGTTCAACCTGACGCGCACCTTCTCGGGCACGTACCGGGAAGTCTCCGGTTCCTTCCACATCACCGGCAACACGCTGGCGCCGGCCGCCGGCCGATTCCTGTGTCCCTGGGCCCGGAGCGGGACCCCGGGAGCCGCCGATGGCGGGAACAAATTCGACCTCACCCAATGGGATCCGGCGTATTTTGAGCGGCTGAAGGACTTCATCGTCAAAGCCGGACAGCGCGGCGTCGTGGTGGAGTTAGTCTTGTTCTGCACGATGTATGACAAGACCGTCTGGAACGCCAGCCCCATGAACGTTCGGAACAACGTTAACGGCGTCGGCGGCGTCGGGCCAGACGAGGTGTACGGCGGGATGGACGAGAAGTTGGTCGCGGTCCAGTGCACCGTGGTGCGCAAGCTCGTCACCGAACTGAACGGGTCCGCCAACCTTTACTACGAGATCTGCAACGAACCCTACGAACGCGGCGGGCTGACCCGGGAATGGAACGATCAGATCATCGCGACCATCGTGGACACGGAAGCCGCTCTCCCGACCAAGCACCTCATCGCGCAAGGCTTTCCTCCCGCATCCTCCGCCGTGACCGATCTCAACCCGCGCGTTTCCGTCCTCAATTTTCATGCCGCGACACCGGCTGCCGTGCGCCTGAACTACCACCTCAGCAGAGTCATCGCCTTCGATGAGACCGGCGGCTCCGACCGCAGCGACCGCAAGTATCGCACCGAAGGCTGGCACTGGCTCGTGGCTGGCGGCGGCGTGTACGATCATCTGGATTTTTCCTTCACGATAGATCGTCCCAATGGCGCGGCGGTACCGTTGCCACCGGGCACACCGGGCGGAGGCGGCCCGGAACTGCGGCACCAACTTCGGGTCCTCGAACAATTCATTGACGGCTTCGACTTCATCCGGATGGCGCCCCGAGACGACATCATCACGAAGAGCCGGATCAGCCCCCCAGCGAGTGATTCGAGGTCCGCAGCCAGGCCAACCGTACGAGTCCTGGCGGAGTTAGCTAAGGCGTACGCCATCTATGTCAATGGCGGGACGCAGGCCGAACTGGACGTGGAACTTCCGACAGGCTGTTACAAAGCCGAATGGCTTGACCCAAGGACTGGCCGCGTTGAGAAGTCCGAGACGTTCACCCACGCTCGAGGGGCCAGAACGATCGTCTCGCCGACCTATTCCGAGGACATGGCGTTGCGCGTGAATCGCGCTGAATGAAGACAGGTCTAAGTTCGAGAGCCATGTCACGACTCACCAATAGACAGATCAAGAAGAACGCGCTGCTGCGCGCCGTGGTGCTGAGCGTTTTCGCGGCAACGGTCAGTGTCACCGGGGCGCCCACTCGCGCAGCTTCAGCCGACGAACCAGCGAGCCGCGCCGGCAAGGCGGATTTTTTTGTGTCGCCGCGCGGGAACGACAACTGGTCGGGAAGGGTTGCCGATCGCAGCGAAAACGACGGACCTTTTGCGACGATCAGACGCGCTCGCGATGCGGTTCGCGCCTTGCTCAAGGCACAGAAACGGTGCATTCGCGTGGTGTTGCTTCGAGGAACCTATTATCTCGACCAGTCGGTGGAATTGGGGCCTGAGGATTCCGGCGCGGAGGACGCGCCGGTGGTTTACGCTGCCGCAGCGGGTGAGAAAGTGGTTCTGAGCGGGGGACGCCGTCTGGAAGGCGGTCGTTGGGGCGAAATCAACGGTCGCAAGGCCTGGGTGGTGGACATCCCGGAGGCGAAGGAAGGCCGATGGCGATTCCGGCAGCTCTTCGTGAATGGTGAACGTCGGCCCCGGACGCGGCTGCCAAAACAAGGCGAGCATCAGATGGAAGCCCTGCCGGACGTTCCGATCAGCAACGAAACATGGGACAAGCCCGTGCGACGGTTCGTTTTCGCCGGAACGGACATTCAACGCTGGCACAACCTGGGTGACGTGGAGGTCGTGGCCCCCTGTCGCTGGGTGGACAACCGGTTGCCGATCCAGGAAGTCGATCTGGATAAACGCCTCGTCACCTTTGACCGCTCCAGCCGTTTCAACCTGGTTGAGCTCTACCACACCAAGCCCTCGACCTACTGGGTGGAAAACGTCCTTGAGGCCCTGGACACCCCGGGCCAGTGGTACCTCGACCGAGCCCTGGGCCAGTTGTTCTGTTTGCCGGCCAGAGGTGAGGACATGGCCAGCGCGGAGTTGGTCGCCCCCCGGCTGGCTCAAGTCGTGCGCGTGGTCGGCCGACGAGACGCTCCGGTCCGGTTCCTCCGTTTCGAGGGCATCACGTTTGCGCACACCGAATGGCAGCCACCGGCGGACTGGGCGGCCTCGTCTCAAGCCGCCACGGACGTGCCGGGAGCGCTGTTCCTCACGCACGCCGCCCGGTGCGCCATCCGCCAATGCCGGGTGGAACACGTCGGCACTTACGCCATCGAGGTGGGCGTGGGGTGCCAGGACGTCGAGATCTCGCAGAACCGGCTGACCGATTTGGGCGGAGGCGGCGTCAAGGTCGGGCACGACAGCCAGCGCACGACGGTGGCGGATAACGAGATTGCCCACGCCGGCCGGCTATTCATGAGCGCGGTCGGCATTTGGGTGGGGCACAGCGCCGGCAACCAGATCGTCCATAACCACATTCAGGATCTCCATTATTCCGGGATCTCGGTCGGTTGGCAGTGGGATTTCAAGCCGAGCAAGGCGGTGAGCAACGTCGTTGAACATAACCATATTCATGATTTGGGGCATGGCCTCTTGAGCGATATGGGCGGGATCTACACGCTCGGAGTTTCCCCGGGCACGCGGCTTCGGTTCAACGTGATCCACGACGTCAAGGCGCGCGCCTACGGCGGTTGGGGGATTTACCCGGATGAAGGGAGCAGCGAGATCGTGATAGAGAACAACCTGGCGTATCGGTGCAGCTCCAGCCCGTTCTTCCCGCACATCAACCGGGAGATCACCGTGGAGAACAACATCTTTGCCTTCGGCGAACAATGCCAGGTCGAGCGTGCCGGTGCGACGTCCGGGCCCGAGCGGGAGTACGCCTTCCGGCGAAACGTCGTTTACTACCAGCAGGGGCAGTTGGTCGGATACTGGGACACTCAGAACCGGAACTTTGCCTACGAACGTAACCTTTACTGGAATGCTTCCGGTGGGCCCGTCACCTTCAGCGGCAAGAGCCTCGCCGAGTGGCAGGCGGCTGGGCAGGACAAGGATACCCTGATCGCCGACCCGTTGTTCGTAGATGCCGAGCGGAATGACTTCAGGCTGCGGCCAGGCTCCCCGGCGACGAAGATCGGCTTCCAGCCGTGGGACTTCTCGGCGGTCGGCCCGCGCCCGGCGGTGTCGAAATAGAAACGAATTTGATTTTATGTCGCACCCTATAAATCGTCGCGGATTCATGCAGACAACCGCTGGATCAGGCATAGGACTTTGGCTGGGCGGAGGGCTCTCTGCGCAAGGTGGAGCCCCGAAAGATGCCTCAGGCTCGGTCGCTATTCCGGATTCTGCCGGAGTCGCCAAGAAATTCTGGATCGATCCTAGCATCGCCGCATGGCGGCCTGGGCCGTGGAGGAAGGTTCACATCGAATACCATACTTCCCGGCATATGCCGCGGCTCGCCGAGCGTTTTAACGCCGACGAGTTCGGTGACGGACTGCTGGCAGCGCATGTCAACGGCGCCACTGTTTTCGCCAAGGACATGTACGGTTATTGCTACTATCCAAGTTCCTTGGGGCCGATGCATCCCGGACTGTCCTTTGACATCTTGGGAGCGCAGGTGGCGGCCTTGCGCAAGCGGAAGATCCAGGTCCTGGCTTACTACATGACGACTCTTAATCCGCAACTTGCCGAGCGCCATCCGGAATGGCTGAATGTCCGCCGACCCCCGGCCAGCCCGGCGCCCAAGTCCGAGAAGACCTCCCCCATCGACCGGGAATATAACCCGTGGGAGCGGTCTTTTAGCCTTGCCCAAGACGATTTCGTGAAAGAGGAACTCGCGCGGCTCAAAGAGCTTGTATCCCGCTATGAGCTCGATGGCGTGTGGCTCGACGGCATTGGCTCCGATGTGCTGAGCACGTCCTTTCTTAAGCGTGTCCGGGAAGTGATCAAGGAAACGCGTCCGGCTTGCCTCGTGTGCCCCCAAAACCAAGGTGGCGCCTACGGTCTTGCCGAGCGGGCCCCGTTTGTCGATTACTCTTCCCAAGAGGCGCTCTTCACGGATGCCGCCCATTACGGCTACCACTATTTTCCGACGGTGATTCGCTACGCACGCGGCTACGGGATACCCTTCCATGGCTGCACTGTGATTTTCAAGGATTTCTGGGCCGACTTCGGCGGCCTGAAATCGCCGGCGCAAATGCACACGGAAGTTGCCGCTTACGTATCGCAAGGCGCGCGTTGCGACATCGGCGACCAGGTGCATCCTAACGGCCAACTCGACCCGGCGGTGTACCACGTCATTGGACAGGCCTACCAGCACATCGAACGGATCGAGCCCTACCTGGAACAGGCAGTGCCGGTCACCGAGGCGGCGCTGCTGGGAAGCGGCGATGCCCCGTGCAACGAGG
>Ga0315274_10001680_pt1 | contig 33846 bp, 29 predicted proteins | sample YL17G02_20_MG_FD_203700 | JGI IMG/M metagenome (GOLD analysis project Ga0315274, IMG submission 203700) | Sediment microbial communities from Yellowstone Lake, YNP, Wyoming, USA - YL17G02_20 | ecosystem: Environmental > Aquatic > Freshwater > Lake > Sediment | place: USA: Wyoming | collected...
TCAACGCCCACTTGGTGCGCTTCTGGAAAGACACAGTCAAAGATGTCACCCTCTCCCGCAGCAGGCCCTTCCACAAGAACTCAACCCTGGTGAGGGCCTATCTGGGCTCGGCTCGCTTTGACACTGCCGCACAAACCAACGCCATCAACCAACTCTACGAGAAGATGTGGCTCTACTACAAGTTCTTCCAGCCGGTCATGCGCCTCAAGGAGAAAACAACGAGTCCCTCGCTCCCCGCCGAGGGCCAACTTTCACGCATCAAACGACGCTTCGACCCAGCCAGGACCCCCTTCGACCGCCTATGTGAAACTGATGCCATCTCTGAAGAACAGAAGGAGCAACTTCGAACTCTCCGTGACCAAACCAACCCTCGACAGCTCCGTCGAGAGATCTACCAACTCCTCGATCAAATCTTCCTCTTGCCTGGCCCCGTGCCAGGGCAGACAGACGATGTCTACGAGACCCTATTCGCACCTGTTGAGATCCAAGAAGGAGAGGGCATCCCGGTAACATTATCATTTGAAAGCATAACTTCCCTTCGGTAACAGTATCATTTGACTGGACAGGGTGTAATGCGTGGCATCAGCAGATGATGCGCCCCGGGCGGGCGCTTGACGCCAATACCTGGTCCCCATATAATCTGGCTATCCAGTTGCAGGACGCCCTGGCAGGGGCGGTTGGACGACACACGTGGGAGACGGACACTGAGGATCAGCATGATCGGCCCTTTTGGCCTGCGCCAGAAGGGCACCAGTCGCGCCAGGCTTGTCCCCCTGGCCGGGGCGCTGGCCGACCGAGGGCACCAGATCAAGGTCGTACTGCCCCCGTGGGATAGCCCCTAAGACTCAGCTAAGGATGTGCAAGTCGAAGGCGTTGATGTATACCATGTTCCACTTCCTCCTTCCTTCCCAGGTCTGTTCCACATCCTGCTGGCCCACCGTCTAGTCACGGAAGCGCTGGCCTTCCGGCTCGATGTGGTCCACTGCTTCAAACTCAAGGCCTACGCAGAGGTGGCCGCTTCGCCCCCCTCCTGGTCGTTGCGCATCTCTACACGCTCTGCTATAGTTCACTGTGATGCTCATCGCCTTGGCGAGCCAAGACTGCCGAACAAGAAGTTGGGCATTTCTGACCCGAATGTCGGACGGGTAGGGTCCGTTGCGGCTGGACGGCCTCAGCGGCCGATATCTGCGCCGGTGGTCCATGTGCCGGCCGGAATCTCACAGCTCGCCAGCATCAGCATGCCTTCGATTTCCAGCCGATCAGGCAGCGACTTCTCAGAGCACACAGGAGCGCATGCATGGCCCCGCGATACAAAGATTGGTTTCGCCAGGCGCAGCGAGATCTTGATCACGCCAGGCAGGCCATGAACGGTGGCTACCACGAATGGGCGTGTTTCGCTGCCCAGCAGAGCGCGGAGAAGGCCGTCAAAGCGCTCTTCCTGCGTATCAACCGCACCGCCTGGGGCCACTCTGTAGCGGCGCTATTGCAGCAGTTGCCGGCGCCCTGGCAAGCAGACCAATCGCTGGTGGACGCGGGGAAAGATCTCGACAGGCACTACGTACCGCCCAGGTACCCGAACTCCTTCCCACAGGGAGCACCCTATGACTACTACACCAGGGCCGAGGCAGAACTCGCCGTCAGCCATACAGAGCTCATCCTCGCCTTCTGCGAGCGTCTACTGGCTGAACCTGGACCAGGTGAGGAGAGATCTGAAGAAGGCGGTAGAACGCCTGGCCCATGAGCACACCGAGATCGAAGAGGTTTGGCTCTTCGGCTCGCTGGCGCGCGGCGATGCGGTGCCCGGCAGCGACGCTGACCTGCTAGTTCTCCTTCGCGATAGCCGATCCTCCTTCCTGGACCGCATGGTGCAGTACCAGCCAGACTTCTGTGGGGTTGGTGTGGACGTCTTTGCCTACACCCGGGCCGAGATGGCTCGCATGCAGGCCGAGGGCAACACCTTTGTCAGGGGTGCTCAATCGGAAGGAATCCTCCTCTTCCAGCGCTCCACTCAGAATCCACAACGGTGAGTTTCCACCAGTTCCCCGGGCCGAGTGGTGCCCTTCGTCACTCGCCGGGATCTGCCTTGGGTCCGTTTCTGATCGAGGCCGCCAACCCCCGTCAGGAGCGCCATGCTGCCCGCCCCTGTGGCTGAGACCGCAGCTCTGAGACAGCGATCGTGCGGCGATCAGGCGACATCCCATCACCGGGCCAAAGTTTGCTGCTGCCTCTGATCCGCCCTATAATTGGCACCGAGCTTGCAGCCAGCACAGGCACGGGACGGGTGGACGACACACGTGGAAAAAAGACGATTAAAGATCAGCATGATCGGGCCCTTCGGCCTTCGCCAGAAAGGCACCAGCCGTGCCAGGCTCCTTCCTCTGGCCCGGGCGCTGGCCGAGAGAGGCAACGAAATCACAGTCCTGCTGCCCCCCTGGGATAGCCCCCAGGACTCAGGCCAGGAGGCAGATGCCGACGGCGTGGTGGTTTCCCATGTTACGCTTCCCCCTTCCTTCCCCGGTCTGTTCCACATCCTGCTGGCACGACGCTTGGCCGCGGAAGCGTTGGCCTTCCGTCCGGACGTGGTGCACTGCTTCAAACCCAAGGCCTACGCGGGCATGGCCGCGTTCTTGGTGTGGTACGCCGCGCGCCTGGGGGTCACTCGCGTGAGGCTGGCGCTGGACACGGACGACTGGGAGGGACCGGGAGGTTGGAACGAGATAGGTCCGTACACGGGGATTCAGAAGCGCCTCTTTGCCTTCCAGGAGCGCTGGGGCTTGGTTCACTGTCACGCGCTCACTGTAGCTAGCCACGCCCTGGAAACGATAGCCTGGTCCAGAGGGGTGCCCAGGGATAGAGTGTTCTATCTTCCCAACGGATGGGGCGCGAAGGATCCCAAGCCAGAGGTGGAGGCCTCGGCGCCTTCACGGGGAAAGGTAGCCTTGCTTTTCACTCGCTTCGTCGAGTTTGACGTCGCCTGGCTCATCGAGGTCTGGAAAGATGTTCTGGCGCGCGTACCTGATGCCAGGCTCCTGGTGATTGGAAAAGGGTTCTTCGGTGAAGAGGATTCCCTCCAGCGGTTGGCCGATTCCGAGGGCCTGGGCAAGAGCATGGAATACCTGGGCTGGCTGGAAGGCGATGAGCTGCGCCAGCAGCAGCAAGCGGCGCAACTGGCCATTTTTCCCTACCAGGATACCTTGATCAACCGCACCAAGTGCTCCGTCAAGCTGATCGAACTGATGGCCTCGGGCCTGCCCGTCGTGGCCACCGACGTGGGAGAGAACAGCCACTACATCGAACACGGGGTGTCTGGCTGGCTCGTGCCCCCTGGCGACAAGGAGGCGTTTGTCAATGCGGTGGCGTCACTGTTGAAGGACCTGCAACTGCGGACGAGATTGGGCAAGCGAGCCCGCCAGCGTATCCTGGACGAGTTTAAGTGGTCGAATCTGGCTGAGCGCGCCGAGCAGGCCTACCTGAGGGCACTGTTATAGGCGTTGGAGCCACTTAGAGTTAGCTGCGGACGGCGCCTTGTACAGCAACCTCATTGGACAAAGCTAGCCCAATGACGAACCTGAAAGTACTCATGATCGCTCCCACATCGTTTTTCGCCGACTATGGGGGACACATCCGCATCCTCGAGGAAGCTTTAGCCCTCCAGAAGCTGGGGCATCGGGTCACGATCTGCACCTACCACAATGGAGAGGACGTGGAGGGACTGGACATCCAACGGACGCTCCCCATCCCCTGGCGGCAAGACTACGAAGTAGGCTCCTCGCGTCACAAGATCGCCTTTGATGTTCTTCTGTTTATCAAGTCCTTGCAGGTGGCGCTGAGCATGAAGCCGCATATAATCCACGCCCACCTGCACGAGGGTGCTCTGATTGGCTATCCCATCAGCCGCCTGCTGCGTGTGCCCTTGGTCTTCGATCTCCAGGGCAGTTTGACCAGTGAGATGATTGACCACGGATTCCTGAAGCGGAATGGCTCGTTCTATCGCCGCGCCCGGTGGCTGGAGCGAATCATTGATCGCTTGCCAAACACGATCATCACCAGTTCCCAACACGCCAAGGACATGTTGTCCCACGACTTCGGATGCGACGGTCGTGGCATCAGTATCATTCCCGACAGCGTCAACGGCCAGTACTTCCAGCCCCGGCCTGGGCAGGAGCTCAGGGACCGGCTCAAGTCTCACCTCGGCATCCCGCCGGATCACCAAGTGGTGGTGTACCTCGGGCTCCTGGCGGAGTGGCAGGGGATCGGACTGCTTCTGGACGGCATAGCTCAACTCCGCGAGCACCTCGGGAACACCCATTTCCTGGTGATGGGCTTCCCTGCTGTGGAAGACTATCGCCTGAAAGCCAAGCAGCTTGGTATCGAGGATCGCGTCATTTTCCCGGGCAAGATACCCTATTCTCAGGCCCCTCAATACCTGGCTCTTGGAGACGTCGCGGTATCTCCAAAAGTCTCGGCCACCGAAGGATGCGGAAAATTGCTAAACTATATGGCCATGGCTCTACCCACCGTGGCTTTTGACACGCCTGTCAGCCGCGAGTACCTTGGCCAATGGGGAGTATATGCCCCGAAGGGAAACTCCGTCGCCTTCGTGAAGGAAGTGCTGTCGCTTCTGGAAGACGAAGGCCGCGCTGAGGCGCTGGGACGCGGCCTTCGCAACAGAGCTCTCAAGGAGTTCTCCTGGGAGAAGGCCGGCCGGGACCTCGAGGAGATCTACTGGGTTGCCTTGAGGCCCGAACGAGATAGGGAGGCCAAATAGGTGTTACAGACCTGGCGTGAGTTGCTGCAGTACCGTTTTCTCCTCAAGCAACTTGTCATCGTCAACCTCAAGGTTCGGTATAAGAACTCCGTACTGGGCTTTCTCTGGACCCTCCTCAACCCGCTGTTCATGATGCTGGTCTTCACGGTGCTGTTCACCATCATGCTGCCGCAGGCGGCCGTCCCCAACTTTCCGCTCTTCGTGCTGGTGGCTCTGCTGCCCTGGCAGTTCTTCTCCAACTCGGTGATGATGTCCACCTCCAGCGTCGTGGGCAACGCCCACCTGATCAAGAAGGTCTACTTCCCTCGAGAGGTTCTGCCTCTCTCCACCGTCCTTTCCAATCTGGTGAACTTCGCTCTGGCCCTCGTGGTCCTGTTCGGCATGATGGTAGTCCTGAGAGGTCCCTTCACCATCTGGATCTTGCTATTGCCGCTCATAATCGCCGTGCAGCTGATCTTCACTCTGGGATGGGCCTTCTTCCTTTCGACCGCGACGGTCTTCTATCGAGACGTACCTATGATCATGGACGTGCTGATGCTGGCCTGGTTCTTCCTGACCCCGATCTTCTATCCCATAACCATTCTCCCCCAGTCCAAGGAGGTCTTCGGCATCGTGCTCAACGTCCAGCGATTGGCCTATGTTCTCAACCCCATGGCCTCGCTCATCGCGTCCTACCGCGTCATCCTTTACGACGGGGCCCCGCCGGCGTGGGATTTCCTGCTACGGACCACCGTAACCGCCATCGCTTTCCTGATTCTCGGCTACCTGTTCTTCAGGCGCTTCAGGCGCTCCATGGCGGAGGAGGTCTGATGTCCGCAGCCATTTCCTTCGACGACGTTTCCAAGCGTTTTGTCCTTAGACACGAGCGTGCGTACACAGTTCTGGAGTCCATGATCGGCCTGGTGAAGCCGGCCAGACGCAGCACTGAAGAATTCTGGGCCTTGAGGGATGTGAGCTTCGAGATCGTCGCGGGGGAAACCTTCGGCATCATCGGGCCCAACGGTGCCGGCAAGAGCACCATCCTCAAGCTCATGGCCAGGATACTCGAGCCCACATCGGGTGAGGTGACGGTCAGAGGCCGCATCTCTCCGCTTCTCGAGCTAGGCGCAGGCTTCCATCCCGAACTGACGGGCAGAGAGAACGTGTACCTGAACGCTGCTCTCTTCGGCGTCAGTCAGGCGGAGGCGCAAGACAGGTACGACGAGATCGTTGAGTTCTCTGAACTAAGGGATTTCATAGACGTGCCCCTGAAACACTACTCCTCGGGGATGTACATGCGTCTAGGGTTCGCGGTGGCCGCCAACATCATCCCCGACGTTCTGCTGGTGGACGAAGTCCTGGCGGTAGGGGATGAGGCGTTCCACAAGAAATGCCTAAGCAAAATCGAGGAGTTTCGGCGGGAGGGGCGCACTATCGTCTTCGTCTCCCACGACCTGCCCACGGTAAGGCGAATCTGTCATCAGGCCATGTGGTTGGATCGAGGCCAGGTCCGGGCCGTGGGACCAAGCGAGCAAGTGGTCGACGGCTATCTGCGCTCCTCATTGGCCGTCTAGTGGCGCCCCGGCGCTGAATGGCCAACTGCCCCCTCTGCTGCGCGACGACGTACCGCTCCCATGCATCGCCCGTGATGCTTCCTGGCATTATTGTCGAAGGCGCGTCCTGATCTGGCACTTGCCTCGGGCCGCTCCCTTGCCTGACCATCTGGGGGGTGATACAATCGAGGTGCAACAGCCCAAGACCAGAGCGCAGCAAGAGCGAAAACGACCCGCGGACGGTCACAGAAAGGGACTCTCGGTGGACCAACTGAGGCTGCCTTTCGATCAATACCAGAGGTACAAACTGATCCAAGAGGTCATCCAGGTGCTCAGGGCGTCACAGCCGATGCGCATCCTGGATGTGGGTGGCGCCCCCGGCATCATGCGCCCCTTCTTTCCCTCCGATGAGGTGGTGATCATCGATCTTGATGCCACCGGCTGCGATTTGTGTGGCACTGGAACATCTCTTCCCTTCGACGCGGCCGCTTTCGACGCAGTCGTAACCACCGACACCCTGGAGCACGTCCCCCCGCATGAGAGGCAGGAGTTTGTACAGGAGCTAGCGCGGGTCACCAACACCTGGCTGCTCATTGCCGCCCCCTTCGACGATCCTCAAGTGGTGCAGGCCGAAGAAGTACTCCAGCAACTGGTTCTGGCGCGATACCTGGAAGGCAACCGGTTCATCGAGGAGCACCGCCAGAATGGCCTGCCAGATCTATCGCAGACCCTCGGTCTTCTGCGCAGCGCTGGCTTTGACACCGTGGTGCTACCGAATGGCTACCTGCACCGCTGGCTGCTGGCGATCTCGCTCTTTTTCCTGCTACAAGCCCGCTTCGACGACCCCGAGTTGTCGGGCCGGGTTAACGCTTACTATAACCGATCGTTCTACAGAGAAGACAATCGAGAGCCGAGCTATCGCAAGCTCATCGTAGCGGGCAGGGCCGCTGACGATGCCCTTTCTCGACTACCCAGCCTCTTGGTGGCACCAGGAGACGATGATTCCGCAAGGGATCTCATCAACTTCCAGGTCCTGAATCTCCTGGTGCAAATGCTGGGTGAACGCTGGTCTGAAAGGTGCCTTCAGGCCGAGGCACGCCTGCAGCAACTCCACCGGGAACATGAGGGAGTGCAGGGCCAGCTGGAAGGCATCCTGGCTTCCAAGACCTGGCGCATCGCACAGGCCGGGCTTAGGGTGTACAAAGCTTTCGAGGCTGTTTGGCAGCACCTGACGGGCCCACTTAGAAAGAGGCGATGAGCTCTGCCGACACCCACAACCCAAGGACACAGGCGCGCAACTCAGCCGCTATGCACCGGGTCGAACCATTAGTAACCGCTCGCTCGCCTGGAGGCGCATGACTCTTCAAACGAATCCTACAGTCGCAGCTGGGCACCTAGCGGATCCGCATACCCGGCGACGACCTGGCCTCGACCCTGATCGACGGCCTGCTTCACCGGCACCCAGCGGGGGTACGTCCCTATGCGCCCGAGACAAGTCAAGCCGCCTATCTCAGTTGTGATCCCGACGAAGAATGCTGGGGCCAGCTTCAGAGAGAGCCTGGACATGGTTCTTCGCCAAGAGTCACCGTACTCCTTCGAGGTCATCGTGGTCGACTCAGGGTCCGAGGATGAGACGCTGGAGATCTGCAGAGGCTACCCGGTCAACGTCTTGCAGATCCCTGCGGAGGAGTTTAGCCACGGTGGAACGCGCAACTACGCAATATCGTGCAGCCGCGGCGAATTCATAGTTCTGGTCGTGCAGGACGCTGTACCGGCCAACCGGCGGTGGATGGGAACCCTAATCGCCTCTCTTGAATCAGATAGCAGGGTGGCCGGGGCGTACAGCCAGCATCTTGCCAGGCCCGAGGCCGACTTCCTGGTTCGTCGAAACACCGAGCACTGGCACACACAGCAAAAGGGAAGGGTGGTCCAACGGATTGAAGACCCCGAGGCCTTCGGCCAGATGACCGTAGCGCAGAAGATGAGCCTGTGCCGATTTGACAACGTCAGTTCAGCGATCCGGCGGTCGGTGTGGGAGATCTATCCCTTCCCGACCATCCCCTTCGCGGAAGACCTTGCCTGGGGTTTGCAGGTGCTGAGGCTGGGGCACCACTTGATCTACGAGCCCGAGTCGATGGTGTATCATTCCCACGATAGAGGCTTCCTCTATGATCTGAGGCGAATGTACATAGATACCAAAGCGGTATCGGGCATCCTGGGACCCTTCCCGCAGAACTCCGAGGGATCTTTGCCCCTGAGTCAGATGACAACCGTGATCCTCGATCTGCTCAGGTCGGCGTCACACAGCGGCGCGCTGTCTCCCCGGTTGATCTTGCATATCCTATGCTTCGGCCTGGCCACCACACTGGGAAGCAGGCTGGGCACTTGGGCCTACTTGACAAACGTCCACGGGACCAGTGGGCCCATTCTGCCATCCATCGACGCCTTTCTGTCCAGAGGGATATAGCTGTGAGAATCGTGATGGTCCTTCACCAGTTCTTTCCTCGACACCAGACGGGGGTAGAAGTGGTCACTCGCGCGTTGGCCCGAGAGTTGGACAAAACACATCAAGTCACGTTGTTCTACCGAGAGCACAACGCTGGAGGCGCTGGGCCTTCCCCGCCAGCACTAGAGGAGGAGAGAACAACTGTGGAAGGGTTGAACGTCGTGCGGGTCCGGCGCATCGGCCCACGACCTCTAAACCCTCTCCGAGTCTTTCTCGACTACTACTACAATCCAGACATTCAAGCGGCTTTCGAAAGGCTCTTGGATGACGTCAAGCCAGACATCGTCCACATACAACATCTGATGTACCTCTCCGCAGGCATAATCGGGGCAACCGCAAGGCGGGGCATCCCGACGGTGCTCAGCTTACACGACTACTGGTACATTTGCCCCAATGCGCAGCTCGTGCGCCCCAGTGGCCGCATATGCCAAGGCACCACCTTTCGCCTGCGGTGCAGCGCGTGTGCGGGCGCCGCCGTTGGCCAGCCCATGTTGCTGCTACTGAGCCCGCTCTTATCCTTGCTATTCCGCCACAGAGCCCGATACTTGAGGCGCCAACTGGCCCAGGCAACGGTGTTCCTTTCACCGTCCCACTTCCTCAAAGGAGTATACGCATCGCGGGGCTTTCCCGAGGAACGCATGCTGGTTGTCGAAAACGGCATCGACACGTCAGGACTCGTTCCCAGAAGAAAGCGCAGCGGCTCTGCCATGCGCTTCGCATACCTGGGTTCCCTGGCCTGGCAAAAGGGGGTGCACACTCTCGTAAGAGCGTTCAACCAGATGCCCGACGGTGCGGAGTTGATGATCTACGGCGATCCCGCAGTGTTTCCTGCATACGCCGAACGACTGCGCGGGTCGGCAGAGCATGGGGGCATTCACTTCGCTGGCCAAATCAGCCACGAGCAGGTCTGGCAAGCCCTGTCGGAGACCGATGTGCTGGTGGTGCCCTCCTTGTGGTACGAGAACTCGCCCACCGTGATCCTTGAGGCCTCTGCCGCAGGTGTTCCCGTGATCGCATCAAGGATAGGCGCTTTGGCGGAGAAGGTGCGCGACGGTGTCGATGGCCTGCATTTTGAGCCAGGAGACGCCGCGGACTTGAGCAAGAAGATGCTCTCGTTAGCAGCGAATCCAGCGAGCACGGGCGCCCTGCGCTCCAATATCCGGCCTGTTGCCTCAGTCGAGCAGCAGGCTAAGGAAGTTGAGCTGATATACCGGAGATTGCTCGATGGCAAGGGACCAGCGTAATGCCATCCGCGCCGCCAGCCAAGCACGGCACATCGACCCCTAAGCCTGAGAATTGCGATTGACGAACGGAGTCATGTCTAGAACAGCGGCAGCCTCCGTGTTCCACGAATTGACCCATCTGTTGGAGAGCGACTGCATTGCAGGAGCAATTCTCTTAGCCATCCTGCTATCCGTCTTCTTCGCCCCCATCATCTTCTCCGACTCCACGCTCCTGACGGCGGCATTCGTCCCACAGACGATGCCCGGCGGGCCGTACGCTTACCCTGGAGACGCAGTGCGTCACATACCGGTGATGGACCCCGGCGCCACAGGGTGGGCGACCGAACCCTGGGACAAACTCATCTCACGCATGTACCAGTCCGGGCAACTACCGCTTTGGAACCCACACCAAGCGGCAGGGACCCCTCTGGCCGCAAACATGCAATCTGCCCCCTTCTACCCAGTGACTGCGGTCGCCAATCTCGTGCCCGACCACTACTGGCCGTACGTGCGGGATCTCGGCCTGCTCTTCCAGTTGTTCCTGGCTGGCCTTTTCACTTTACTGTTCGCGCGTTCTATCGGCGCTGGGCCCATCGGTGCTGTCGGCGCAGCGAGCGCTTACATGTTCACCGGCTACCTGATGCTGTACATCGGTATGCACCATCAGCACGTGGAAGTGCTTATTCCCGCCCTGCTGTGGGGCTACGAAAGGCTTCTCACTCGTGGAGGGGTTGGAGCCGTGTTCCTAGTGGCCGCCATAGTATGCTTGTCTATACTGGGCGGAATGCCTGAAGCCTTCTTCTTCTCCTTCGTTTTTGCAGGCCTATACTACACGTTCAGGACAGTGGCGGAGGCCAGGGCTCGTACGGGCCCTGGCCGTCCGCGCTTCATCTTGGCTTCACTCGCTCGGGGACTGGGACCGGCTATACTGGGCATCCTGCTCGCAGCCTTCTGCCTTCTGCCCTTTGTTGAGTACCTGGCATTGTCACACCACGTGCATCCCCCCGAGCGGGGAATTGGCCTGGCCTACTATCCACTGAGGACGGCCATCTCCATCTTGGTACCCTACTTCCTGGGCTGGCCATTTGAGGGGTGGCACCCCGACAGCCCGACGACCGTCTTCACGGTGCTTTACACCGGCATTCTACCATTGGCCCTGGCGTTTGTGGCCGTGTTGAACCACAGGCGGGTGCCGCGCGTCAGCTACTTCTTTGCAGCGGTCTGTGGGTTCTTTGTCTTGAAGGCATACGGAGCGCCGGTGGTGAACTGGATCGGCCTGTTGCCAGGCTTCAACGTCAGCGTCTTTCCCCACTTCGCCAGGGCTGAGTTCTCATTCTCGCTGGCGATCTTGGCCGGTTTCGGCCTAGACACGGTGCGTCGCCGCCAGGCCGGCGTGCGGTCAGCCGCGATCGTGGCCTGCCTCCTGACCGCGATCATCGCCGCCTTCACGTTCAGCTACGCTCGAGATATGATCACCTACGATGCGACAGCACACGTGCTGAGACAGCTTGCCCTCAGCGCGGGCTTCATCGCGATGTTCGCCCTGATCTTCCTCGCAGGACACATTAGGATCCCCAAGCGCACCTCGTCTCCTGGGTCAGCTGGCTTGACCGCCCCATTCCCAGACGCCGAAGAGACTCCACCGAGGTGCAGAGACGGCGCCACTGTGAAGGCAGCACTTCTTCAACGTCTGATAGCCAGCAAGCCCTGCCTGCTCTTGTTCCTTTCTGCGGCCATACTCTTTCTCAGCTTTAGGGCCGCGGTCCTGGCCACGCCTCCCTTCACACTGAATGTAGGGGACTACGATGATGAGCTGTACGTGCACGGCTTTCATCAGCGCGAGGCCAATGAGTGGTCCACTTTCCGATGGACCAAGGCTCACTCGTCCATCACCGTGCCGGGGGCCAGGAACTTGCCCGCGACGATCACCCTTGCCCTGAACGGGTGGAGGCCCGAAGGTGAACCCGGCCCTCGAGTACGCGTGGTGGCGCACGGGCAGGAGTTGGCCAACGTCATCGCCAAGACAGAAATGACGAGTTACCAGATTGAGTATACGCCTGGCTCTCCCTCGCTGAGCACTAGGCTGGTGTTGGACATCTACGCCGAGACGTTTTCACCGCCCACTGATGCAGCAAATAGAACGCTTGGAGTCCTCGTCGACTCTGTAGAGGTGAGGCCCACTGACGAGGCCTGGTGGCGTTCGGACTGGCTCTCTATCGGGGCTTTGTGCGCGGCCATCGCGATAAGCTACTTGGTTCTTCGCTCCCTGGGCATGGCCAACCTTTGGGCCTTCGCCGGCTCCCTCGCCATCCTCGCGCTCCTCTCCTTGGCCACGATGCTGTCGCTCTGGCAGACCCTTCAGTATGCCCTCTTTGTCCCCGTTGTGGTACTGGCTGTCTGGGGACCATCGTGTCTGGTGCGCCGCATAGTCCCTGGTCGCGCATGGCTGCAGCCCGCGTCGCTCTTGCTGGGACTTCTGGTGCTTGAGCTCTACATATACCTACCCAAGGATCGCGCGCAGCGATACGACCCTTTCACCCCACCGCCCTATCTGGAGTTCCTGCAGCGCGACACGGAGCCACACCGGGTGCTGGGGCTGGATCTTGTACTGTACCCCGAGACAGCAAGCGCGTACGGAGTGGACGACGCCGGTCACGTGGATGCCATGCTTGTCGCCAGGTACTCCTCTTTCGTCGCACGTTTCATCTGCCCAGAGTGCTTCATGGTAACGAGTCAGGGGGCGCCGCTATACGACAGCAAGTTTGTAGATCTGCTCAACGTCAAGTACCTCTTGACCGCGTACCCACTGCCAGATCGATGGCGCTCAATCGATCTCATGGCACCGGGGCGGCTTGAACAGTGCAAAGCGCTGGAGGGCCAGCGGGAGGTCCCTCTTGCCGTCGAAACCCAGTCGTTCGGAGACGACTCGCGTACGGTGCTGGTGCAGCGCCTGCCTTCACGACTGGAGTGTACAGTCGGCGTCCCGCGCGGCTTCGCCTTTCTCGCACTTGGCGCCTCGGCTTACAGCGCCGATCGAGAGGAGCAGCAGACGGCCCAGGAGAGTGTGCTCTTTGAGGTCCATGTCACGGACTCTGATGGGCAGCACAGAGTGTTCTCTGAGGAGATGAGGCCCGAAGGTGCCATAGTGCCCACGTGGCACGACACCGTCGTCGACCTCTCGTCCTTTCAGGGCCAGGAAGTGACTGTTACCTTCGCTACCTCCACAGAGTCCCCGACGGCGGCCACACACCTCCGTGCCGGGTGGAGCAACCTAGCACTTCTGAGACCGACGGGCGACTTCGCCACAATGCCGGGGTGCTGGACGTTGTGGCTTCCACGCGATGGCCAACTTGACGGTGTGGCGAAAAAGTGGGAATTGGTCTACGAAGATGAGATCAAAGTATATCGTAACAACCAGGTTCTCCCCAGGGCGTTCATCGTTCATCATGCGCAGGTAGTCACGGGTGAGACCGAGGTCCTGGACACAATGGATAGCCCAAGCTTCGACCCGCGCACCACCGTGGTGCTTGAAGAAGAGCTGCCCGCTGGGACCGTGCAGGCTCTCGAGGTCATTCCACCCGAACATGGGTCAACAGCGCGCATCGTTGACTACGAGCCTGGGCGCGTGAGCATAGAGACCACGCTGGGAAGGCCTGGCTTCCTGGTGTTGACCGACACCTATTATCCTGGCTGGAAGGCGTCAGTAGATGGGCACGAGTCCAAGATCTATGCAGCCGATTATCTCTTCAGGGCGGTCCATCTCGAGGGGGGCAAACATACCGTGCAGTTTATCTACGATCCGCTCTCTTTCAAAGTTGGATTGTGTCTCGGGGTAGGCACCTTGCTAGGGATACTCGTGTACGTGATAATGACTAAAGCAAGGTTAGCAAGAGCCAAACAGTAGTCCTGGCTGCCCACCAGTTCCCTCAGAAACACTGATGACATCTCTTCGCGCCGACCATGAATGGAAGATAACGGGCGGTCGGGTCACTGGGCATGGATTTGCAAACCGCCCTCTTGGGCTTGGGGGGGTTGTATTGAGGCATTCTTGCAGGTTGCAGTGACGTGATCTGCAGAGCCAAGTCGCACATTCAGGTACGATTTGACGCAGATGGCAAACATGGCTGCTATTGCTGGCAAGCTGTCCGGCATCCTGTCCTTGTCGGATGACCGCGGGGCACTGCCGCAGAAGTCAGGAGGTAAGTTGCGAGTTTTTGTTGCAGGCGGTGCTGGGTTCATCGGCAGCCACCTGGTAGATCGCTTGATTAGCACAAGCAGCGCCATCATCACAGTCTACGATAACTTCTCCTCTGGTCGAATGCGGCATCTTGAGCCTCGCCTCAAGAGCCCGCGCGTACAAATTGTCCGAGGAGACATCAAGGACTTGAAGACGTTGACTGGAGCTATGCGCGGACAGGATGTGGTTTATCACTTGGCCTCCAATCCTGATATTGCCAAAGCTGGTGAACAGCCTGTTATAGATTTTTGGGAGGGTACGTATCTGACCCAAAACATCCTAGAGGCAATGAGGGTCAACAGCGTAGGAAAGATCATCTACGCATCGGGGAGTGGTGTGTACGGCGACGCAGGCGAAACGCCTGTCGCCGAGGGCCATGCCCCAATGTTGCCTATCTCAACCTATGGGGCCAGCAAACTGGCAGGGGAGGCCCTCATCTGTGCGTACTGCCACATGTTTGACGTGGTGGGACGGGTATATCGGTTCGCTAATGTGGTTGGGCCGCGCCAAACGCATGGGGTTGGTTTGGACTTCGTGAGGCGGTTGAGACAAGATCCGACGCGTCTGCACATTCTCGGAGATGGAAAGCAGAGCAAATCCTACATACATGTTGAGGATGTCCTGGCTGCGATCGCGTGGACAGACGAACGTTCCCTGGAGCAATTCGATGTGTTCAACGTGGCAACGGATGATTACATCACTGTCACTGAGATCGCTAACCTGGCCATTGAAGTGCTGGGCCTGTCGCTGGACTGTGTCGAATTGACCTATACCGGTGGACGCCGTGGTTGGAAGGGGGATGTGCCTGTCGTAAGGTTTCACCTCACAAAGATACACTCGACGGGATGGAGAGCGGAACGTACTTCGCGCGAAGCCTTGTGGGATGCCATGCAGGCAATCGCTGCAGAGAGTTGAGGACGCGGACTTGGGACATGGAGCGATGATAATGGATGAGCCAAAGCGGGGGGTGGCAAGCTGGGGTGACGCCCACCGCTGGTCGCCCGCGCCCCGTCATCGGCGTCGTCTAATATTGAAGTGGATCGCAGGGCTGGAATTCGACAACGTGCTCGATGCAGGCTGTGCGCAGGCATATCTACTTGAACAGATACTCAAGCGATACCGCGTATCTGTCTGCGGGTGCGATTCCTGCGAACAGGTGATTGAAGAGAATCGGCTGCGGTTTCCCGAGGCGGAATTCGAGGTTGTGGACCTGTCGATGTCACGTTGGCCTGGAGGGAGACAGTTTGACCTTGTTGTGTGTTCCGAAGTGATAGAGCATATCGAGCAGTGGACCACTGCGCTGTGCAACGTGGCATCGATGGCGCGTCGGTGGTTGCTGGTGACGGCGCCGAGCGGGACCGTATATCCAATTGATCACCACGTGGGGCATTTCCGGCACTTCGACGGTCAGGAACTTGACAGCCAAATAGAGCAGCTTGGGTTCCGCATTCTACGTTCCCGGCATTGGGGTGTGCCTATGCATGCGCTCTACAAATCAGCAGTCAATAGCATCAATCCGCAGGCGGTGTATGAAGCCTTCGGCGAAGCAGAATATGGGCTCGGAAAGCGGGCGGTTGCGAATCTCCTATACGCGTTGTTCTTCGTTAACGATTTGTTCGATGCAGGTGGACAATATGTGGTGCTCGCCGAGCACGTTCGTTGAACTCAAGTAGCAGGTAGCTTGACATGGACATAGTCTTGGGCGACGAAGTGGAAATGGGCGAGGAACACCCTGCAGAAGCAGATCGGCCGCTCGTCTCCATGGTTGTCCCAGCGTTGAACGAGGAGACTACCGTAGGTGAGTTCATTGACTGGTGTTGGGAGGGCTTGGACAAGGCTCGGGTTCAAGGCGAGATCTTGATTGTGGATAGCTCGATGGATTGCACGGGCGTAATTGCCGAGGCCAAAGGAGCGCGAGTGCTGCGAGTGCCCAAGCGCGGACTCGGGCGCGCCTACATTGATGCCACTCCATATATCAGGGGCGAGTATGTCATTATGGGCGATTGCGATCTGACATACGACTTCCGTGAGCTGGGGCCTTTCGTTGACAAATTGCATGAAGGCTACGACTTCGTCATGGGCAGTCGCTTCAAAGGCTACATTGCGCCCGGTGCAATGCCCGCATTACATCGCTACTTTGGCACCCCTGTCACAACCTGGGTCCTTAACTTGATGTATGGCACTAGGTATACTGATATCCACTGTGGCATGCGTGCGCTGACGCTAGACTCCTTGAAGCGCATTGGCCTGGAGTCTCAGGGCTGGGAGTATGCCTCGGAGATGGTGTTGAAGGCCGCCCGACTGAAGCTACGCACATGTGAGGTGCCAGTTCGATTCTATAGCGACCGCGAGGGTCGCGTGAGTCATCATAAACGCACTGGGTGGTTCTCTCCATGGAAGGCGGGATGGCAGAATCTGAGAGCCATGTTTCTGTATGCGCCTGACTTCTTTCTTGCCAAGCCCGGGTGGGTATCTCTTGCGCTCGGGCTTGCATTGACGCTGAGCCTGGTTGGGGGTCCTTATCAGTTGTTCGGAGTCGGGCTGAACCTTCATTGGATGTTGCTGGGGCTTACACTGACAACTCTAGGCTATAGCGCGCTTCAGCTCGGCATCCTGGCACGTGTGTTCTACAACTTTGATCCGGCCTATACCCGACGCGTGGAGAGAATGATTACCTACAATAAGGGGGTGATCACGGGCATCACACTTGGTTCAGTAGGCGTGGTCTTGAACTTGGGGCTCGTGATCATCTGGCTGAGGAGCGGCTTGCGGCTTGCCGAGTTCTACCATCCAGCTATTCTCGGCCTATTGCTTATTATCCTTGGGTTCCAGACGTTCGCCTTCACTCTGTTGCTTCATATGATTCTCAAAGATAGGACGCGTCCTTCTGAGGAGTGAATGTGCTTGCTGGTTCTGGCTATCGTGGCCATTCATACGGCCAGCAGAGAATGACCATACTTGACCGCGTCGGCGTCTATCTGTCTAGGCGGGCTATCCTTCGTGATTTGCCACGTCGTTGTGACTTAGTGGCGCTCGATCTGGGATGCGGCTACCAAGCGAAACACTTGACTAAGACCCTGTACCCATACCTCATCGAAGGGGTAGGGGTGGACCTGAAAGTACGTGACGATCTGAAGCAGGTTCCCCGATTGTCTTTTGTCGAGTCTGCAATCGACGAGGCCCTGCCCCAATTCCCCGCTGAAAGATTTGACGTAGTTCTGATGATCTCAGTGTTGGAGCACCTATGGGATCCGGAGTCTGTTCTCAAGCAGTGCGGGAGGGTTTTGAAGGGCGAAGGCACTTTGCTAATCAATGTACCAACCTGGCGGGGCAAGCGTTTCTTGGAGTATTCTGCCTTTCGGCTCGGCACTAGCCCTGCCGAGGAAATGGATGACCACAAAATGTACTACGACAAGCGCGACTTATGGCCTCTATTGGTGACAGCGGGTTTCAAACCAAGCCAGATCCGGATGAGATACCATAAGCTTGGGCTCAACCTTTTCACTGTAGTACAAAAGTCGCCAGCCGAACTGTTGGAAGGAGGAAAAGGTCGAGATGATCATCACCCGTAGCCCGTTGCGTATTTCTCTAGGTGGCGGTGGTACGGACTTGCCATCTTACTATTGTGACCACAGCGGCTTTGTCATGGCAGCAGCAATTGACAGATATGTCTATATCACGCTCCATCAGCGCTTCGTACCTCAAATACTTCTCAAGTATTCGCGGATGGAAGAAGTAGACTGCGTGGATGATATCGAGCATCCCATCTTTCGAGAGGCGCTGCGAGCCCTCGAGATGGATGCGCAATCTCTGGAAATCACTAGCATGGCCGACATACCCGCAGGTACAGGGCTTGGTTCCTCCGGGAGTTTTACCATAGCTCTGCTCAAAGCCCTGCATACTTACAAGAAGAACATTGTTCACCCCGATGAGTTGGCGGAACAGGCTTGTCACATCGAGATCGATGTACTGGGCGAGCCGGTGGGCAAGCAGGACCAATACATTGCCGCGTATGGCGGTATCGCCTGCTTCGAGTTCCTACCTGACGACAGGGTGGAGGTTGAGCCCCTCAAACTGGATACAGAGGCCCTCTACAATCTGGAGGATAATCTGCTGCTCTTCTTCACCGGCTACTCTCGACCTGCCTCGGCGACTTTGAAAGAGCAAGACCACAAAACCCGCCAAGGGGAGCAGGAGATGATAGAAAACCTGCATTTTGTGAAAGAATTAGGGTTGCAGAGCAAAGCGGCTCTGGAGACAGGGGATCTACATCACTATGCCGAGCTGATGAATGTGCACTGGGAGCACAAGAAGAAACGCTCCGAGAAGATGAGCAATACCGACATTGAACGCTGGTACGGGTTGGCTCTGAAGAACGGGGCGGTGGGAGGCAAATTGACCGGTGCGGGAGGAGGCGGCTTCCTGATGTTCTACGCCGAGGACAAAGTACGCTTGCGCCATGCAATGCGAGAGGCAGACTTGAAGGAAGTGCGCTTCCGCTTTGACTTTGAGGGCACCAAGGTGGTGATCCAGTCGTGAGTAGTGAAATGCTTCCCGTGGCTATCTTGGCCGGAGGCCCGGCCACACGATTGCGGCCCATCACCGAGGCTATCCCCAAGGCCCTGATTGATATCAACGGCGAACCCTTCATTGCGCATCAGTTGCGCTTGCTGCGTACTCAGGGGATTGAGCAGGTGGTATTGTGTGTGGGATATCTGGGCCAAAAGATAGTTGATGTAGTCGGCGATGGGGGTGCTCGTGGAATGCGGGTGACGTACTCCTTCGACGGTCCAAGGTTGCTGGGCACGGCAGGGGCGATCAAAAGGGCGTTGCCTCAACTGGGCGAAGCTTTCTTTGTCCTGTATGGCGACTCTTACCTGGAATGCGACTACCAGGAGATCAAGGTAGCCTTTGAAGCCAGCGGCAAAATGGCTCTGATGACCGTCTATCGCAACGAAAGCCGCTGGGATACGAGCAATGTAGAGTTTGTTGATGGGAAGATCCTGGCGTACGACAAGCGTCGTCAGACTCCACAGATGCGCCATATTGACTACGGTCTGGGGGCTTTCAGGAACACCGCTTTGGCGATGGTGTCTGGGGGCGAAACGTTGGACCTCGAAACTCTGTACCAGGATCTGTTGGCAAGGAGGGAGTTGGCGGCCTTTGAGATCACACGCCGTTTCTACGAGGTTGGCTCACTCGAAGGGTTGGAGGAGACACGGCAATACCTGGAAAAACGAGGGAAATGCGCAGATGTCATACGCACAAAGGCACCTGAGCGAAGCCATCCAGGTCGCTGAAGGCCTGGACATAGACGCGCTTGAGCGGATGGTGGCCCTGCTGGTCGACCTGCGTGCGCGGGGCGGACGTCTGTTCATCCTAGGCATAGGGGGTGGCGCGGCCAATGCCTCTCACGCGACCAACGATTTCCGCAAGCTATGTGCACTGGAGGCCTACGCACCCACTGATAACGTGTCAGAATTGACTGCTCGTACCAACGACGAGGGCTGGGAAACTGTGCTGGCAGCCTGGCTCAAGACCAGCCGCCTCAGCGGCAATGACATGCTGCTCATATTCTCGGTTGGCGGTGGTGACCTGGAGAAGAACATCAGCCCAAACCTGGTCCGTGCTCTGCAATTAGCTCGGGACGTGGGTGCAGGCGTCATCGGCGTGGTGGGGCGCGAGGGTGGATACACTGCGCAGGTCGCCGAAGCCTGTGTAATCGTGCCCACCGTTAACCCAGAGACGATTACGGCGCACACTGAAGCGTTCCAGGCGGTGGTTTGGCACCTGATTGTATCGCACCCTGACCTGCAAATCGCACGCGGTAAGTGGGAATCGCTGAGCACAAGGAAAGCCTGAGTCAGAAGTGAGCCAATGAGACGAAGGGCCGTCTTTCTTGACCGCGACGGGGTCATAAATCGGACCATCATGCGCAATGGCAAGCCGTGTCCTCCCGCCAGTGTCGAAGAGATCGAACTCCTACCAGGTGTCAAATCGTGCTTGGAAAAGCTGTGCGACCTAGGGCTGTTTCCCATCGTGGTGACCAACCAACCGGACGTGGCTCGCGGCGCACAGCGGATGGAAATCGTGGAGCAGATCCACGCGTCGTTGATACAACGGCTGCCCTTGCAAGGAATCGTGGTCTGCTACCACGATGACTCGGATAACTGTTCCTGTCGCAAGCCTGAGCCGGGGTTGCTGCTGGAAGCGGCCGCTCGCTGGTCCATTGACCTTGAGAGAAGTTTCATGATAGGGGACCGTTGGAAGGACGTGGAGGCAGGCCGGCGTGCCGGATGCACCACGTTCTTGATAGAGCGCACCTACAGTGAGAAGGAACGGTGCGTGGCCGACTACTGTGTCGAGAGTCTCGTGCAGGCAACGGAAATAGTTGTCGACCGCATTGCCCAGGCGTCGCATGAAGGCACTCAAGATCAATAGGCGTGGTCTGTCCTGGATAGGTATGATCCTCAGTGTGGTCTGCCTGTTCCTTCTGCTGAGAGGACTGGACCTTTCTGCCGTGGTCGGCACACTATCCGAAGTGGACTATGCGTGGCTGCTTGTAGCTCTGGTCCTGTACTGGGTAGTGGTGTGGCTCAAAGTCATCCGCTGGAGAACCATGTTCTATGGCGAACCAGTTCGCCACTCAAAGGCCCTATCAGCCTTCTCCATTGGGTACCTTTTCAACGCTGTCATGCCCGCGCGCCTGGGGGAGCTAGTGCGGGCCTATGTTATCGGGGAACTGGAGCACATCAGCAAGGCGTTCGCCCTATCGACTATTGTGGCGGAAAAGGTACTAGATGTGGTCATGGTTCTGTTGCTGTTGTTGCTGAGCTTGCCTGCGTTTGTGCAACTGCCGGACTGGGCGCAGACATCCAGCCTGACGGCGGTGGCCTTCTTCCTTGTGCTGTTTGTCGTCATCGTAGCCGTCGCGCGAAAGAAGGAACGTCTGCTATCTCTGGCGCGGTCTCTCCTGCAACATGTCCCCCGCCACTCGCAGGGTAGCGCATCTATTCTGGGGGGCCTCGAATCACTGCTGAGCGGCCTCAGCATACTGAGTCGCCGAGACTTGGCGATCAGGTTGTGGGGCCTGTCTCTCGTATCTTGGATCATCAGTATCCCTAGTGTATGGGCCTTGCTAGCCGCGTTACGGGTGCCTCTGTCAACGCCCTGGCTCGCTGCCACTTTCGTGTTGTGCACTACCAGTCTGGGCATGACCATACCATCTTCGCCGGGCTACATCGGGCCCTTTCACTACATCGCAGTCTTGGCGTTGTCCGTCTTCGCGGTGAGCCGAGAGATGTCTATGAGTTTTGCCATACTTCTGCACCTTTACACCATCTTGCCTATTTCATTGTTGGGCGTCGTGATGATGTGGCGCGAGAACTACTCGTTGGGTAGGCTTGAATCCGCGGGCCTTGGTGGCTCTCGGCAGAACCGCGAGGATTGTAGGAATGCGTCTTGATTCGCCTGGCACGATGGGCTCATAGGCCGTACCATCGGAAGGACGAACACAGTGGTGCAACCTGCGGCCCGGCCGCGGTGCGAGGTGTAATACCATGCAGTTTAGACTGTCCTGCAGCTAGTGTCCCGTGGACCGGACTTGGTTGCTCAAGGGTCGCCTGCAACCATTAGTTTTCTTTCAAGCGAAGGAGGCGCAATGAAGACTCTGAGCGAACTCAAGGTGAAGATCTTCGCTGACGGCGCAGACCTAGCTGGTATGTTGGAGATGTACCGCAATCCTCTAATAAAAGGCTTCACGACCAACCCGACCTTGATGCGTAAGGCGGGAGTGTCTGACTATCGGTTGTTTGCTCTTGATATTCTACAGTCCATTCCGGACCGCCCGATCTCGCTCGAGGTCTTGTCCGACGAATTCGCGGAGATGGATCGCCAGGCTCGTGAGATTGCCACATGGGGGGAGAATGTCTACGTCAAGATCCCCGTCACTAACACCCGTGGCGAATCCTCTATTGGGTTGGTTCGTACTTTGGCTGAAGCCGGCATCAAGATTAACGTAACAGCCATGATGGCCCTGGATCAGGTCCGCGACATGAGTGCTGCTGTGGCCGCGGGGCCGCCCGCATTCGTGTCAGTTTTCGCCGGCCGTGCCGCTGACACCGGGCGAGACCCCGTGCCCCTCATGGCTGCGGCAGTTCAGCTTGTACGTATGCATCCAAATGTCCAATTGGTTTGGGCGAGCCCTCGTGAGTTGCTGAACATATTTCAAGCTGACGCGGTTGGCTGCGATGTCATTACGGTTACGAATGACATCTTGAAAAAGCTGGATTTGGTGGGCAAGAGCCTCCACGAGTTCTCTCTGGATACGGTCAAGATGTTCCGGGATGACGCGGTTAAGGCTGCGTACACCCTCTAAAACCTCTTGAATGGGGGCGCGTCCGTTTGTTTGCTTTCACCTGGTTGATGCGCGCGGCGAAGGTGGGCTCAGGTGCCGACGAGTACATCAATGGCGTCATGAGTTCGGGGAGGGTTCGACAGTTGCTGAGGGAGTGGGTCCGAGGCGTGAGGCATCGAGGATAGCTGCTGTTCTCCCCGTAGGAGCGCCGGCCTCTGGCCACCGCGACGGTCTCAGACCCCTTGGCTAATGTCGTCCATCCCGCCCATCTGCTCCACCTGAGCGAGCGTGCAGCTAGGCGGGGCCAGCCATCCCCCCTTCGCCGCCTGCCGTTTGCTCGCCCCTTCGCTCCTGAAGTATCATTGATCGAGACTCCATGAGAGGTATCCCGCACGTACCCCACGGATATGCCAGTGTCTGAGAATTCAAGCGATCAGCGAAGCCAGCCTCCGCGAATTGGCGGGAGATGGCTTACGCTCGTTCTGCTGCTCCTCATCCTCGTAGCCTTTGCCACTCACACCTACCTGCTGGATGCCAAGAGCATGTGGATAGAGGAGGGGTTGAGCATCTATCGCGCCCAGCTCGATCTCCCACGCATCCTCTCCAATGTGATCATGATCCAGGATGTGGCAACCCACGATACTCACCCGCCCCTCTATTTCATCTTGCTGCACTTCCTGATCGGGCTGGCTGGCAGCAGCGAGTTCGTGCTCAGATTACTCTCCGTAGCCTGGGGCGTTTTGCTCGTGCCCCTGCTCTACGCCTTCGGAACCAGGTTGCTGGGCCGCAGAGTCGGCCTCTGGGCGGCCGCGATAGCTGCGCTATCCCCGGTCTACCTCTGGTACTCCCAGGAAGCCCGGAGCTACACGATGCTGGTTTCCCTAACGGTCTTCTCCAATTACTCGCTGCTCCGCGTGTGGCAATCGACATCGCGGCCCCGAATAAACCGCGGACAGGTTGCCTTGTGGATCAGCGCCTACCTGCTGGCCACCATCGGCAGCATCTTCACGCACTACGGAGCTCTCTTTATCCTCCTCTTCCAGTGGGTCACGGTGCTCGGCCTGACCATATGGCACCGCCGGTGGTGGCTGCTCGCCCTCTTGGCCGCAGCATCGCTCGTCATCATGCCACTGCTTCCCTTCATGGCGGCCCGCCTTCAGACAGGCGCCGAACGCGGGTTCAGGTTTGTTGGTGCATGGGAGATGGCGCGCGACCTTCTGAACGCCTTCAGCCTTGGCATCGCGGTACGCTGGGATGACGTCTATTTGCTGGACCTGCTCTTTCTCCTGCTAGCCCTCTTGGGCCTGGCGTTCACGGCTCGTAGGCGACGGCTCACAGGGGTGGGGACCTCCCTCTACCTGTCAGGCTATCTTCTCATACCGACACTTGTTCTCTACGTCCTGTCGCACCTCAAACCGATGTATGAGGGTGTTCGCCATCTGCTAATCATCAGCCCCGCATACTATCTGCTCCTGGCAGCGGGCCTGGACGCCTTGGCCCGCCGCTTCCGGTACGTCGCCATCGTGGTCATACTGTTCGTGGCTGGAGGCGTGGCTTACTCTACGCACAATCATTTCTTCCATCCTGGGTACGCCAAGGATGACTTGCGCTCTGCCGTGAACTACGTCAGGGCTGACATTCAACCGGGAGAAGTCGTGGTCCTGAGCGAGCCCATCTTGTGGCCCCTCTGGGAATACTACTTTGGACCCAACCTTGACTGGACCGGACTACCCCCCTACCCTTTCACGGCAGGGGAGGAGACCAAGGTTCAGGCCGCTGCTTTGGCGGAAGAGCACACGGGCATCTGGTTCGCCTACGCGCCGACGGGCGCACCGAGGGACAACCGCGGTCTGGTGAAGGCCTGGTTCGACGAGAATCTCTTCCAAGTGGACGATGCTTCATTTCACTCCGTCAACAACTTCGTCGCTGTGGCCCACTATCTCACTAGCCCGCCTTTGGTCGCCGAGGCTCCACCAGCCGCCAGCGATGCCAGGGTCAACTTCGCCGACGAGATGTTGTTGCTGGGATACTCGGGCATGCCCACCTCCATTGCTCCTGGTCAGCGCCTGCACTTGACGCTCTACTGGCAGATCCTGACCGGACCCAAGGAGGACTACTCCTTGTCCTTTCTGCTCGTCGGCCCTGACGGGGCGCCATGGGGCCAGACCGACGTCGTGCCCTTCAACGGCTTCTATCCGATGTCTCGATGGGAGCCCGGCACCATAGTAGCTCAAGCAGTCTCCATCTCGTTACCCTACGCCTGCCCCCCAGGGCAGTACCAGTGGCAACTCTTAGTGTACTCCCCACTGACCTGGCGCCCAGTAAAGGTGGTTGACGCCCCTACTGCCCCCTCCGGCCCGGCTGCGACCATCGCCACCGTGGAGCTCCCGGCGACCGCGGCGAGTCCTAAACCGCCCCTGTCAATTCAACACCCCATTTACCAGCTCTTCGATGGTCGGATTGCGCTCCTGGGCTACGACTTGCCACAGGCAGAGTACCGTGCCGGCCACACCATCCACCTTGACCTCTACTGGCAGACAGTCGTCGGCTCCACCGCGAATTACCAAGTTGTCCTGAGTCTCGCGGATGCGACGGGCCAGGCGCTGGCCCAATCCGCCTCGGTGCTTCCCAACGCGCCGCCCGCAAGCCTCGTCCGCGCCCAGTACGCCCTAACCATACCCGGTCGCGCTTCCGGCCAGCGATGCTCGCTGACCATCGAACTGCGCGACGCTACCACAGACCGCGCCCTGGAACCTATCCGTGTTCCGGCACACTCACCAAGGACGCCCATTACCGTCGGGCACGTCCTGATCCGCGACGAGCAGCGCCTGGTCACTCCACCACATATCCAATACCCGCGCTCAGCGCTTGTCGGGCGCGAAATCGAGTTGCTCGGCTATTCACTGGAGAGCGCCTCACTCACCCCCGGCAACGGGGTCAGTTTCACGCTGTACTGGCGCGCGCTCCGGGACATAGACCAGAGTTACACGGTTTTCGTCCACCTCGTCGACGAGGGGGGACGCATATGGGCTCAGGGTGACGGCCTGCCCTGCGGCGGAGAGCGGCCAACCTCCGGCTGGATTCAGGGCGAAATCATTGTCGACGAGCGCCAGGTGATCGTAGACCATAATACGCCTCCAGGCCTGTACACGCTCATGTGCGGCATGTACGACGCCGCCACCGGGGCTCGCCTGCCTCTATCGAGTGATACAGGCGAGCGGTTGCCTGAAGATGCAATAGTGCTCGAGCAGATACCGGTCACCAAGTGAGCCGCCTTGGCAGCGTGGACGAGCGGCCCGTCCAGGCCGAGGGACCCACGAAACCGTTCAAGAGAGAAGGTCACAAGGGAAACCATGACGCATATCCCATTCAACCGGCCCTCCCTGGTGGGCAAAGAATTCGAGTATATGCAGGAAGCCATCGCCAACTGGCACATCTCTGGCGACGGCACCTTCACCAGGAAATGCAACGCCTTGCTGGAAGAGGCCTTGGGTGTCCCCAAGGTGCTGCTCACCACGTCCTGCACACACGCCCTGGAAATGGCTGCCTTGCTGCTGGAGATTGAGCCTGGCGACGAAGTCATTGTCCCGTCTTTCACCTTCGTTACCACCGCGAACGCCTTCGTTCTCCGGGGCGCCAAGCCGGTTTTCGCGGACATTCGTCCGGACACACTGAACATAGATGAAAGACAGGTGGAGCGACTCATCACACCGCGAACCAAGGCCATCCTTCTGGTACACTACGCCGGCGTGGGGTGCGAGATGGATAGCCTCTGCGAGATGGCCCAGCGACACAGTATCGCCATCGTGGAGGACAACGCCCACGGCCTCTTCGGCAAGTACAAGGGACGCTTCCTGGGCACCTTCGGATCCCTGGCCTCGCTCAGCTTTCACGAGACCAAAAACTTCACCTGCGGCGAGGGGGGCGCCCTGCTCATCAACGATCTTCGGTACGCCGAACGCGCGGAGATCATCCGTGAAAAGGGGACCAACCGTAGCCGCTTCTTCCGCGGCCAGGTAGACAAATACACCTGGGTAGATCTGGGCTCCAGCTATCTTCCATCAGATATCCTTGCTGCGTTCCTATATGCCCAACTGGAGGCTCGCGAGCAGATTCAGGCTATTCGCCAGCGCGTCTGGGAGTACTACTACGACCATCTCCAGCAGTGGGCCGAGGATGAGGGCGTACAATTGCCTGTCGTGCCCAGCCATTGCCAGCAGCCGTATCACCTTTTCCACCTGTTGCTCCCCTCCCTCGAGCAGCGCCAGGCTTTTTTGGCCCACTTGAGGACGCACGACGTCTCCAGCGTTTTCCACTACCTACCGCTACACCTGTCGGACATGGGAAAGCGCTTCGGTGGGAAAGCCGGCGACTGCCCTGTGACGGAGGACATAGCCGATCGCCTGGCGCGCCTTCCGTTCCATAACAGCCTCACGGAGGCCGACCAGGAGCGCGTCGTAGACCTGACACGGCAGTTCAGGTCCACGAGCTAGACTGGCGGCTCTTGGGGGATGGCCGCTGACGCACATAGGTAACTGGGCATCCTTCGTCGCAGTCGCGCCCATGGAGGAAGCTCCTCACCAACCCCCTTCTTCTCTCCAAGCCGCCTGAGAACGCGCTCTCGCACGGATTTGGGACATTGAGCCTTCGCCCGCAGGCCGTCTCCCTCGCAGCGACTACGAACCTATGTGAGGGAGTTGCACGTCTGGTGTCGGCCCCCCTTTTGCTGTATCATAGCCTGGGGAAAACAATTGCGGTGGCCTGTAGCCCTCGCGCCGAAGACCCTCACCTGTGGCCGTGTTGCAGAGCTGCGTCCCTTACCTTCCTGGCGGAAACACAGACCCGCACGTAGAGAGTTATGTCGACAAAGAACAACTTCAACGAGCCGAGGCACCGTCTGGGGAGCTCCAGCAATGCCAGCCCTCGTTTGGCCATTGGTGTCTCCAAGAACAGCGAACCTCGCTCTATGCGCTCCGCGGCAGAGCCTGTACCAGCCGTTAAGAACCGCCACCGTCTTGCCCTTGGGCTATGCACCCATGATGCGTGACTTCATCACCAAGCTATCGTTTTCCCAGGTTCTGCGCTGGGGGGTCCTGCTCTTGCTCCCGGCCGCCGTCCTCGGCTCCGTGGCAGCCTGGCCCGGGCTGAGGACGCTGTCCGCCTTCCGCGTCCTCTACGTGGCGCTCGGACTCGGCACGGCGGCCTGGATTCTGTACCACCGCAGACTGTCGTTCAAGCTCCACGTCACCCCGTTCCTTCTCTTCCTCGCTTTTTGGGCTGCGTGGACGTTTGTCTCGCTGATCTGGGCCGAGGACAAGGCAGCCGGGATCAGGTATGCCATCTTCCTCACCATGATGGCCTCTCTAACCGCGGGAACGATGCTGGCTGTCAACAGCGTGAAGACACTCCGCGCCGCGCTGTTGCTTCTGCTCATGGTCTTCGGGGCGTCGCTGGGCATTGCACTTCTGGAGATCCTGACCGACTTCCGCCTACCCACCTCCATGCTGGTGGGCAAACCGGCCCGCTACCAGTGGGCCGTGACCTCGATCTTCCACAATCAGAACGACTTCGCGACCTACATCGCCCTCTGGTTGCCTTTCTTGCTGGCTATGCCTTTCGTCGCCCGCCGCGTCTCCGTCGTTCTCCCTGCCATAGTCTGCTCCTTTCTCTCCGCAATCTGTCTCCTCTACACCGGTTCGAGGACCAACCTGCTGGCCCTGGTCCTGACGGCCCCTGCTATGTTGGCGGTCCTTGCCCTGAGGAGAGGGACGAGCAGCAAGAGGTGGCAGTGGATAATGGGCGTCGCCCTTCTCTTCGCTGTGGCGTGTTTCCTATTCCTCGGCACTAGCGGCGAGCTTCCCCTGATGAGACTGCCGTGGCTCGGGGTCCAACACTGGCGCTTCGACACCCTCGAGGCGGAGATAGATGAAGGGTCCGGCTCCGGAGGCACAAGGATCAGACTCATCGAGGGTGGCGTCCGTATCTCCCTGGACTCTCACCTGCTGGGCGTGGGTCCTGGCAACGCCGAGTACCATCTGCGGCAGATACCGGGCCTGGAGAGGGTCTACAATCTCCACAACTGGTGGCTGGAAGTGCTGGTCAATGGTGGTACCCTGGTCTTTGTCGGGTACCTGGCCTTCTACGCTGCGCTCCTGTGGGGCCTCTTTCGCGTAGCCAGGGATGCCAGAGATGGACTGACGGCCCTTGCGGCAACGTCGCTCTTCGCGGCTCTGGTAGGCTACATCTTGGGGTCGTTGTCCCCCAGCAGCGCCATCCACTTCACTCCCATGTGGATTCACTTCGGCCTGAGCCTGGCGGTCACCAATCTGCACCGCGCCCGCGAAGCCGATGGCGGCCCGGTAGCCTGACGTGAACGTCCTGATCGTATCCCGTCTCTACCCACGCCCAACCGATCCCGTCCTGGGCGTCTTCGTGGAGGAGGAGGCCAGGGCACTGGCTCGACACTGCAACCTCAGGGTGGTCTCTCCCACCCCCTGGTTTCCGCCCGTGAAGCTATCTCCCAGATGGTATGATTACTCGCAGCTCCCCCTGCGGGAGGTGCGGCAGGGCATCGAGGTGTACCGACCTCGAACGATGGTCCTCCCCAGGAATCTCCTCTTTCCTCTCCTGGGCCTCTCTTTCTACCTTACACTGCGCCGGCTGGTCCGCGAGATCGAAGGGGAGTTCCCCATCGACCTCGTCCACGCCCACACCGCCTACCCGGACGGGTTGGCAGCGGCGAAGCTGGGCAAGGCCCTGGGCCGACCCACGGTGCTGACCCTGCATGGCGGGGACGTGACTCTCTACTTCCGAAGCTACTTTGGCCGCAAGTTGGGCCTCTCGGCTATCACCAACGCCGACCGCGTCATCGCGGTGAGCAACAGCCTGCGGAGCAAGGTCGTGGAGGAAGACGGGGCATTCGCGGGCAAGATCACCGTCATCCCCAACGGTGTAGACGTCTCCAGATTCGTACCCCTGCCCCGCAGTGAGGCGCAGAGCAAGCTCGACCTCAGCGACCGAACATCGAGGGTTCTGTACGTCGGGGGCATCACCAAGTCCAAGGGGCTCGACTACCTGTTGATGGCCTTCAAGACGCTTATGGCCAGCACCCAGGGACCCATCGAGCTGGTCCTCGTGGGAGACGGCGACTACGAGCAGCCAGCCAGACTCCTGGCGCGAAGGTTGGGCCTCGCCGATGACGTGTTTTTCGCTGGGAAGCGACCAAACGCCGAGATCCCCCTGTGGATGAATGCCTCTGATCTCGTGGTCTTGCCCAGCCTCAGCGAGGGCTTCGGGGTCGTCTTGGTCGAGGCTATGGCCTGCGGGAAGCCGGTCGTTGCCACCGCGTGCGGCGGCCCCGAGGACATCGTGACCTCGCACACGGGAATACTGGTCCCGCCCGCGGACGAGAAGGCCCTCGCCCAGGCACTGCTCGACGTCCTCAAAGATGGAGACCGTTTCGCCCCCGCAGTCATCCGCCAGCACGCCGTGGACAACTACGCCTACGAGGGGATCGCTGCGCGCATACTCGACTTGTACGCCGAGGTCCGGCAAGGCTAGCACCTGGAGCGGGCCGCCACAGAGGGAATGGAGCGTGAGATCGGACGTCTTCGGCAGGGCGCCCTCATCCTGGCTGATGGTGGAGACACATCGTTTGACAAGCCAAATGGGCTAATCTAGAATTGTTGGATGAACCTCGGCCCTCGGTCTTATCCCATCGCGCCAGGCTCCTTGGGGCACACCCTGAACGATGATCCCAACAGTTGTCCGGTCACGAGCTACCGATGAAAGCAGCGACGTTCGCTAAGGACACCGGGGTGACCCTGGTCGCCAGAGTGGTCGGGATGGCCCTGGCGCTGCTGGCCTCCGTGGTCATCGCCCGTGCACTCGGGCCCGAGGGAACTGGCGTCTACACGCTGGCCACGCTCTTTCCTGTGCTGGTGCTCGTTTTCGTCAACCTGGGGGTCGGACCGGCCACCGTCTATTACGTGGCTCAGGACAAGTATCCATTGCCAGAGGTTCTGGGCACCAACGTCATCCTGAGCGTCCTCGTTGGCACCGTGGCCAGTCTGATAGGGCTGGCTGTAGCCGTCTTCCTTCATGGCTATCTCTTTCCGACCGTGGCCCTATCCTATCTCCTGCTGGCGCTGCTCCTGATTCCGGTCAACCTCTTCAGCCAATTCTACGCCAATCAGATCCTGCTGGGGGCGCGGCGCATCAAGGACTTCAACGCAGCAACAGTGCTGAACAGGCTCCTCCTCTTGGTGCTGGTCCTCCTCCTCGCTGTCACCGTCGGGCTGGGGATTGAAGGGGCCATCTGGGCCACTTTCCTGAGTTCCCTCGTGGTCTGCTTCTTCTTGTACCCCTGGATCAGGCGAATCGCCGGAGGGGTGCGCTTTCGCCTCAATCCGCGTTACGTCCGCGACACGCTGAGCTACGGCCTCAAGGCCCACCTCGGAAACATCGTGGGCTTCTTGAACTACCGCGTCGAAGTGTTCATGCTCGGGGCCTTTGTCCCCGCCAGTATGGTAGGCTTCTACTCGGTCGCCGTCGGCCTGGCAGAGAAACTCTGGTTCCTCTCCGAGTCGGCGAGCATCGTCCTCTTTCCCACCGTGTCCGCTGAGAAAGATGAACACGCCAGAAAGACCTTCACGCCGATTGTCAGCAGGAGCGTGCTCTTGATCACAGCCATCGGTGCCGTTGGCCTGTTCCTACTGAGTCAGTGGGTGGTGGTCCTGCTATACTCCTCCGAGTATGTATCCGCCGTGCATCTGTTTCGCATTCTTCTGCCAGGGATCGTGTTCCTCAGCGCGGGGCGCATTCTGGCCAACGACATTGCCGGACGCGGCAAGCCTCTGCTCAACACCTACGTGGGGGGCATAGGCATCGTCACTCAGGTGCTCCTGAACCTGGTCTGGATCCCCCGATTCGGACCCGCGGGAGCCGCGTGGGCCACGACCATCTCCTATGGTCTCACTTCGGCAGCCTGGCTTTGGATGTACATGAGGCTTTCCGGCAACTCTTTGACGACAGTGGTAGTGCCGCAGACTTCTGACTGGCACCTCTATCGCCAGCTCGCCCGGCTTGCCTGGAGCAGGCTGCGGGGGCAACTGGCTCATTGCTAGCATGGGAGTGACGGCAGTGGAGGGGACACAGATTCACGACACGGCAGAGGTCTCGGACCAGGCACAGATAGGCGAGGCTACCAGGATCTGGCACCACGCCCAGATAAGGGAGAATGCCAGGGTCGGCCGCAACTGCATCATTGGAAAAGGCGTCTACATCGACCACGGCGTGATCATAGGCGACAACGTGAAGATCCAGAACGGGGCGTTCGTCTACCACGGGGTCACCTTGGAGGATGGGGTCTTCATCGGCCCTGGCGCCTGCCTCACCAACGACAAGTACCCCAGGGCCATACTGCCCAGTGGGGAACTGAAGGGAGTTGACGACTGGCAGGTGGACCCCAGCACCATCAGGCGTGGGGCCTCCGTGGGCGCGAGAGCGGTGGTCCTGCCCGGGATCGTCGTCGGCAGGTTCGCCATGGTCGCCGCTGGTGCGGTGGTCACCAGAGATGTCCCCGACCAGGGACTGGTGCAGGGCAACCCCGCCAGACTGGTGGGGTTCGTGTGCGCCTGCGGCAGGAGGCTCACGGAGCAGGGTGGCGAGGGAGAAGAAACGCGCATGGTCTGTCTCCCCTGCCAGCTCAGCCTCTTCATGCCCCCTGACCTCCTCGACGAGGCGGAAGATGATCCCCATATCTAGGCCTCTGATCGGTAAAGAAGAGAAGGAAGCGGTCCTCGCCGTCCTGGAGTCGGGTCAGCTTGCCCAGGGACCCAGAGTTCAGGAGTTCGAACAACATTTCGCCGCCTTCTGCGGTGTCAAACACGCCATCGCCACTTCCTCCGGCACGACCGCCTTGGTGGCTGCACTATTGTCCCACGGCGTCGGCCCCGGCGACGAGGTGATCACCACACCCTTCACCTTCATCGCTTCGGCCAATTCCATCCTCTTCACTGGGGCCAAACCCGTCTTCGTGGACGTGGACGAGGAGTCCTACAACATCGACCCCAACCTGATCCAAGAGAGGATCACTGAGAGCACCAAGGCTCTGCTGCCAGTTCACCTCTACGGCTATCCGTGTGACATGGACGCCATAACGCACATCGCCGCCGAGCATGGCCTTGCCGTTATCGAGGACGCCTGCCAGGCCCACGGGGCTGCCATTCGCGGCAGGAAGGTGGGAAGCTATGGCACTGGATGCTTCTCCTTCTACCCCAGCAAGAACATGACCACCGCCGAAGGCGGCATGATCACCACCGATGACGACGAGATAGCGGACCATGCCCGATTGATCAGGAACCATGGCCAGAGCCAGCTCTACCTGCATCAGACGATGGGCTACAATTTCAGGATGACCGAACTTCAGGCGGCGCTCGGGCTGGTTCAGCTCCAGAAACTGCCAGAATGGACCAGCAAACGTATAGAAAACGCCTCATACCTCTCCCAGCGGCTCTCGAACGTCGGCACTCCCCAGGTGAAAGAGGGGTACAGGCACGTGTTCCACCAGTACACGGTACGGGTGGGGCTCCATCGCGATGGGTCGCTGGAGAGACTGAACCAGGCGGGGATCGGCGCCAGGGTGTACTATCCGCTTCCGGTACACCAACAGCCATTCTACCGTCAGCTGGGATATGACGAGTCCCTCCCCGTGGCAGAAAGGATGAGCCAGGAAGTGCTGTCGCTGCCGGTCTATCCCGCGCTCACGCGGGACGAACTGGACAAGATCGTGAACGAGGTGTCCAAACTGTGATCAAGGCCGCCGTGATTGGCGTGGGCTCCATGGGAAGTAACCACGCACGGATCTACGATTCCCTGGAAGGGGTTACCCTGGTCGGAGTCTGCGACGCTGACGCAGAGCAGGCCGGCAGGGTGGCGTCTCGACATCGAACCAGCCCCTACCGGGATCATGCCACGATGCTGGACCAGGAACGGCCTGATCTGGTCTCGGTGGTCGTCCCCACGCGGCTCCATCGCCAGGTGGCGCTGGACGTCATCGAGAGGGGATTGCCGCTGCTGGTGGAGAAGCCCATCGCCGACACGGTGGCCAACGCCAGGGAGATTCTGGAGCGGGCTCAGGCCCAGGGCGTGCAGCTCATGGTGGGACACATCGAGCGCTTCAACCCGGCGGTATCCGAACTGAAGCGCAGGCTGGAAGATGGCC
>Ga0315274_10001681_pt1 | contig 33837 bp, 34 predicted proteins | sample YL17G02_20_MG_FD_203700 | JGI IMG/M metagenome (GOLD analysis project Ga0315274, IMG submission 203700) | Sediment microbial communities from Yellowstone Lake, YNP, Wyoming, USA - YL17G02_20 | ecosystem: Environmental > Aquatic > Freshwater > Lake > Sediment | place: USA: Wyoming | collected...
GTAAATTGCTTTTAATCGGCCGCCTCTGCCAATCAAAGCGCAAATTTTATATTTTTTATCTTCCACAATTAATCACAATTAATATTTGAACCTTATCGGCTTTTTTCTGCCATTTCCTAACTGGCGGAGGGTGCAGGATTTGAACCTGCGAGGGGATTTCTCCCCAACCGCATTTCGAGTGCGGCGCATTAGACCACTCTGCCAACCCTCCCCTCTTCATCTTAACCAATTATTCCAACTCCACAACATCCTGATAATTTGGGACTTCAGCTGCAATCGTGCACAAATCCCGCATTTTTTGTGCCAAGACATTGCTCGATTGCTCCTCGCCTTGGACTACAAAAGCTTTTTTCAAATTGAAGCGCATTGGTTTAATCCAGCTTAAAAGCATTCCCTGGTCAGCATGGGCTGAGTAAGCGCTGATTTGCCGAATTTGCGCTTTCACTTGCACTCTTTCGCCGTGGATTTTCACTAATTTTTCGCCCTCCAAAAGCCGACGGCCCAAAGAGCCAGCCATTTGATAGCCGACAATTAGCAAAGTACTGTTTGGGTCAGGCAAATATCTTTTTTCGTGATGCAAAATCCGGCCGCCTTGAGAGGAACCGGCTCCAGCCACAATAATTTTCGGCGCTGGCACATTATTAATTGTTTTTGATTCCTCCGTAGTTAAAGTAAAGTTCAGGCCGGGAAAATTAAAGAAATCCGTGCCTGATTCCACCATTTTGAAGGCCTCTAGCCGCAAATAAGTTAGATATTTTTCATAAACGCCGGTCAGCCGGATTGCCAAGGGACTATCAATGAAAACCGGAATTTGAGGAATGCGGTGATAACTCACCAATTCATCCAGTTCAAACATCAATTCCTGCGTCCGCTCCATGGCAAAAGCAGGAATCATCGCCACTCCGCCATTTCTAACAGTTTCTTCAATCGCATCTTCCAACATATCCTTGCGCTTATCGGGTTTCTCATGCAAGCGATCGCCGTAAGTTGATTCAATCAAACAATAATCACCTTCGGTTAAGACGTCTGCTTCCGGAAGCAGCATATTTTGAGGATTGCCCAAGTCGCCGGAAAAAACCACCCGAATTTCCTTCTGCGGCGATTTTCTAATTTTCAACATCACAATAGCAGAACCGAGAATATGACCGGCATTATAAAAAACAAAAGAAAATTTTGATGAAATCCTGGTCTCTGTATGATACTCCGCAACCTTCCAATCGTTCATGACTTTTTGGAGGTCTTCCAGTGAATATAAAACATTTTTCTTTTCTCTTTCTGCTTCCTCCATCAATAGGTGCTGGGCGTCAAGCAAAAGCAAATCAGAAACATCGCGGGTCGGCGGCGTAGAATAGACCTGACCGCGAAAACCATTTTTATAAAGCAGAGGCAGGCGGCCAGTGTGGTCAATGTGGCCGTGGGTAATAATCACCGCACTAATCTCGCTGGGATTAAAAGAAAACGGCTCATAATTCAAATGGCTGGATTCTGAACTTTGATGAAGGCCGCAATCAATTAAAATCTTCTCATCGCCGCATTCAACGAGATAGCACACACCATCAACCTCTTTGGTGCCGCCGAAAAAGTGAATTTTGGGGTTAGAAGATGCTATTGGGGATTTTTTGGAATTCATTGATTTATATTATTACCCGAGCTCTTTATTTTACCATAAGAACGTCGGGATAAAAACTCATTGGCTGATTGAAGAATTTTTTTGGCATCTTTAAAGGTTAGGGCCTCCAGCGCCCCCTCAGTCGTCAGCCACTTGCCTTCCAGGTGCTCAAACGAAGTTTTAATCTGGTTTTCGCTAGTCTCGGCCAGATGGAAAACCACTTTTTTAAAAGTTAGTTTTTTCTCTTGGGAATCAGTGTATTTGGCTGGATTTACCCTGTTAAATTTGCTTTGCAAATATTTAACAGGGTTAAAAAAATATTGGAGGGACTGTTTGAAGTCCGGATAAAATTTCAAGTTTTTGATGCCGGCCTCCTCAAAAACCTCGCGTTTGGCAGCATCAGCCATACTTTCGCCTTTTTCCACATGACCCTTGGGAAAATCCCAGTGGCCAGCCACGTAATGGAGAATTAGCCAGACGATTCCCTGCTTGGTTCGTCGAAAAACCAAGGCGCCAGACGAAAGCTCAAAATTTACTTTCGATTTCTTCTTTCTCACTTCTTTAATAATTTTAACATTTCTGACCAAGAACGGCTATTAATAATGTCATTTTTAGTTGCCCAGCCGCGGCGGGCCTGAGCAATGCCAAATTTCAGATATTGAAGGTGGTTCACCGAATGGGCATCAGAATCAATGGCTAATTTCACGCCGGCTTCAATCGCTTTTTTGACATGTTCGTCTTTTAAATCCAATCTGTCCGGATAGGCGTCAATTTCCAAATAGGTTTTGGTTTTTTTGGCGGTTTTGATGACTTCATCAATATCCACTTCGTAAGGCGGCCGCCGCAAAATTATCCGACCAGTCGGATGGAAAATAATGTCAACATAGGGATTTTTCATTGCTCGGCAAATCCGCCGAGTCATTTCCTGGCGGCTCATATTAAAATGAGAATGAACCGCACCAGCCACAATATCCAATTTCGCCAAAACTTCGTCTTTAATATCTAAACTGCCGTCTTTGAGAATATTGACTTCGGCACTTTTTAAAATTTTCGGTTTACCGCCGAATTTTTTATTCAATTTATCAATTTCGGCCATCTGCCGCAATAATTTTTTCTCGTCAGAGCCGCCAGTCATCGCCAAGGTCCTGGTGTGGTCGGTGATGGCGATATATTCCAAATTCATTTTTTTGGCAGCCAAAGCATATTCCTCAATAGAATTAGCGCCGTCAGTCCAATCAGTTTGAATCTGCAAATCGCCTTTCAAATCGTCATAGCCGATTAATTTCGGCAATTGATGCTTTCGGGCTAATTCAATCTCTCCCCAATTTTCCCGCATTTCCGGTTCAATATAATCCAGACCTAAGACCCGGTAAATTTCTTCCTCAGTTTCACCAGCAATCATTACTTCTTTTTGGATTTTGGATTTTTGATTTTGGATTTTGAATAGTCCGTATTCATTTAATTTCCCTTTTTTAATGGCAATTTCTCTTAGAGCGATATTGTGTTCTTTTGAGCCGGTAAAATAACAGAGCGCTGCGCCAAAAGATTCCGGGGGAACCACTCTTAAATCGGCATCCATCCCATTTTTCAAACGCACGCTGGATTTGGTCTGACCGTGAGCCAAAACCTGCTGGACTTCAGGCATAGTGACAAAGAAATCCATCACTGGGCCGGGTTTTTCGGAAACAATCAAAATATCCAAATCGCCGACAGTCTCTTTCATCCGGCGAATCGAGCCAGCCGCTTCAATTTTTTCCACTTCTTTGATTTTTTTTAAGCGACTGACGATGTTTTCGATTTGGGGATAGACAAAACCTAAAACAAACCGCTGGCCGCCTTGACGCAAAAATTCAATGCTTTTCAAAATATTTTCTTCGGATTTGGCGCCAAAGCCCTCCAGTTTTCGGATTTTTCCGACGCGGGCGGCTTTTTCCAAATCAGCCAAATTGCGGACTTTCAATTTCTGGTAGAATTTTTTGATGATTTTCGGTCCGACGCCCTCCACGCTGGTCAATTCGCTTAAATTCACCGGCGCCTTTTTTCTTAATTGCTCGTAATATTTGGAGCGGCCGGTTTTTAATAATTCTTCTATTTTTTCAGCAATGGAAGCTCCAACGCCAGGAATTTCTTCCAGGGCTTTTAAGCCGCCTTTTTGATAAATTTCTTTGAGCGGTTCATCCAAAACCTCAATCGCCGAAGCCGCCTTTTGATAGGCCTGGGGCTTAAAAGCCACCTCATCCATCTCGAGGTATTCGCCGATTTCATTTAAAATTTTGGCAATCTCGAAGTTGTCAATCATAATTAAAAATTAAAATAATGTGGGTTCGCGAGAAATTTTCGGCTCGGCCGCATCAAAAATTTTCACCTTGCCGTATTCGCCGTCATAGCCGGGCCGGATTTTCACCTTTCCCTCCCGCATCCGGCCAATTGCCTCGCTCAATTCCGGAGAAGCTTGGGATTTAATACCATTTAAGTCCACTTCCAGCAAAATTTTTAGTTCCGTGCCAAGAATACCAATCAACCTTTCGTATTCTGCTATCACTTTTTTGGAACCGGGTAAAACGCCCAAAGATTCGGCAATTATTTCATTTAGCGGCACTAATTTTTTAAAAGGGACGCGGCCTTGGGGTTGATAACCAACCGGCCGGTCGGCCAATTGCCCCACCCGATTCATCACGCCGATAGTCAGGGGCTTGCCGCATTTCGGGCAGATATTGTTGTGTTTTTTTGTTTCCTCGGGCGAAAAGACAATGCCGCACAGGCGATGGCCGTCATAATGGTATTTGCCCTCCTCCGGGAAAAACTCAATGGTATATAAAAATTTTTTCGGATCTTTTTCCCTGATGGCAGAAATTATTCCGTTATAAGATAATTCGGCATCAAAAACATTGGCTTCGCGACCGACTTTTCCCGCCGAATGCGAATCAGAATTGGAAATCAAAGAAATGCGGTCCAACTGCGACAAGCGCCAATTCATTTCCGGATCCGATGACAAGCCCGTTTCAATGGCAAAAATATTTTTGGCATAATCGCCAAAACATTCTTCAATGGAATCAAATCCAGACATTGAACCGAAAATAGAAAACCAGGGAGTCCAGGCGTGCGCCGGAATAATAACGGCTTCCCCAGAAATATTAAAAACCAATTTTGCCAAATCAATGCTGGAAATCCCTAAAATCGGCCGGCCGTCTGATTTCAAATTCCCTTGCCAACTTAAAGCCACATTGATTTTTTCCGCAATTTCCAAAGAGGGCGCAAAAACCAAATTGTGAATTCTGCGGACTTTGCCGCCTTGCGAATAAATGCTGGAAATTTCAGCAGTCAGTATAAACCGCGTTTCTGAACCACCTTTTTTGAATTTATAAAGTCCCGGCTCAGCTGGCTCTAATTGTGATTTTAACTCTTGAAACCACGCTGGGTGCGTAAAATCGCCGGTCCCCATCACTTTGATGCCCTTGATTTTTGCCCATTTATCCAAAGATTCCAAATTCATATCCTTGGAAGTGGCGCGCGAATATTTGGAATGGATGTGTAAATCAGCGACAAATTTCATATATTTTAGACCCTATAAATATATAATGTCTCCAGCGGCCTATCGGACGAAAACACTCTTTCCGGATTTATCTGGTCGCCAAATGTAAAAGAATTGGAAAAAATAACCGCACCCGGTTTCAGCTCATTTTTTAATTTAGTAAACAGCTTCTCCATCAGCCCTGGATAAAGATATAAATAGAGATAATCAGCGTTTTTCAAATTGACTTGGAAAAAATTTTTGCGGAAAAACTTGAGGTTCGGCCGGCGCCGGAAGAGACGAGCAAAAATATAAAGAACCGGATTTAATTCATAGCCGATGAATTGAACTTCCGGATATTTCTTGGCCAAATAAAACAGGACCCAGCCATCGCCAGACCCTAAATCATAAAAAATTTTTCCATCAATCGGCGGCTCCTCGCTTATAATAATTTCCATCAATTTATCTTTTGAAACAACAAACGGCACGCCCAATTTTAACCGGTAGATTGCCAGGCACAACAAAAGAACCGCCAAAATCAGCATGATAAAAGTTAAAAATGAGAAAATGATGATTAGGGCCGCCATTGATTCCATTATATCTCACAATGCCGATTTTCTCCAGATTTTGACTAAAAGCCGCAAATAAACTATTATTTTATATTGGTGGGGTGCTAGAGCGGTTGAATAGGCCAGTCTTGAAAACTGGTATATCCGAAAGGGTATCGTGAGTTCGAATCTCACCCCCACCGCCTTCGCTTCGCCGTAGCCTTTGGCGAAGACGAGCTTCGCCCAGCCACGTCAAAGCTACGGCGTGACGAAATCCGCCAGGTTGGGCGTAGGGCTAATTATCAGCCATTCTCCTTTAAAAATCACCTCAGCAAGTCGTATGAATCAAGGCATTAACTCTTTTGCCCTCTTTTATTTTGGCATTGAATATTTCACTGGCTTTGGGGGCTATGTCGGCAATTACTTCAATGCCTTTCTTTTTCATCTCCTCAAAAAATTTCTCGTCAATCTCCATCGCGCCATTCTGGCCCGTACCAACAACAATAATTTCGGGATTTTCTTCCAATAATTCCTCTATTTCCCAATCTCCTATTTTGTGGGAGGTGCCAAAGAGGTCCTTTAATTTTGGATAATCCCTTTCAGCCACCAAATTCCCGACAATCAAAACCTGACCGTACTTTTTCCCATCAACGGTAATTTCGCCAAATTGTGTTGAATCAATGCGGGGCATATCAATTATATTGTATGCCAGAAATATTTAATCCAGCAAGGATAAATAAAAAACAAAAGCTGCCTTGGCTAAGCCGAAGCAGCTTTTTAATATTACAGTCAATCTTTAATTACTGGCTTTCTAAATATAGGTGATGGTTACTGAAACTTTGTTGGCCGGCATTTCAATGCCGAAAGAGGAAATCTGCGGCTGCGTTGGTTTGGTCAACCCCCACTCGCCGCCGTAATTTTTCCAAAGATAATAAGCGATGCCAACCAAGACGATAATTACCACCACAATAATCAAAATCCGCAACAAAGTAGTCGCCTTTTTTGGATTTTGAGCAATTATTTCAGCCATACTTTATCAAATTTAGAAAATCAGAATAGCAGCAGCAACGATGATAACCACCACCACTATGCCGATAATCCAGCCTGCGAGAGATTTCTTGCCTGCTTCCGGCGTAGAAGTTGGGGTTACTGGTATTTGTGAACCGTTCATAGATAAGTTTTAATAAAATAGAGCGACCTTGAAGACGAATGTCTTGCCTTTTAATTATAAGCTAAAAATTAAAAAGCAACAAATCAAGCTGTGGATACCCGCTCCTTTTTAAGGGGACCGAAGGGCTTTTTTCTTCTTATAAAATGAGGTAAAATATAAATGATGAGAAGGCAAAAGGGTGCGGGATTCACCATTATTGAAATGCTCGTAACCATTGGAGTCCTAACTATTTTAGGCGGTCTTTTAATCCTTTACTCCCGTTCTGGCGAACAAACTTCCACTCTTTTAAGGGAAGCGGCGAAAATGACATCTGATGTTAATCGGGCGAAAAATTTAACCATCACCACTGCGGAATTCACCACTAAAGATGGCGAAAAAATAAATCCTTGCGGCTATGGAGTTTATTTTGACCAGCCGCAAAATCAATATATTATTTTTGCCGACCCATCCTCAGATTGCCAAACCTCCGACCATTTAAGAGCTTCGGACGGCTCAGCAGACGTAGAAACCATTCTCCTAACCAATCCTTTGAAGTTCAGCTCGGCCAACATTGAACAGGTGTTTTTCTTAGCGCCCGACCCAACTATTTATTTCCAACCTCCCGAGACAACTGAAGCAGACATCCAATTTCGGGCGCCCAATGGTGCAAGTATGGGAGTGAAAATTAATCAAGCGGGCCAGGTTTCCACATTCTGAGAATTTTAGCCGCAAAAATAAGTCAATATCAATAGACGAAGGAGATTTATAAATTTTAATAAGTTTGGCATGAAAAAAATTCATCAAAAAACTAAAAAAAATTACCAGTGCGGTTTCACTCTGGTAGAATCAATGATTGCCGTGGGCCTGATTGTTACTGGCGTGATGGGCGTTTTAACTTTAGTCAGCCGCTCTTTGGGCTTTAGCGGATTGGCCTTTAATCGGCTGGTGGCAGCCAACTTGGCCCAGGAAGGCGTAGAAGTTGTCAGGAATATCCGCGATACGAACTGGCTTAATAAACAGGGTTGGGATAATGGCTTGGCTGATGGCACATATCAACTTAGCTATGCCTCCCAAGCCCTTGAAATTGATACTGACCAATCCCTGCTTTTGGATGAAACGACCGGCCTTTTTAATTATGAAGCCGGAAAACAAACTCCTTATAAAAGAAAAGTGGAACTGACCCACACCAGTTCCAACGAATTAAAAGTTGCAGTAACTATCAGTTGGATTGGTCGTGGAGGCGGAAAATTTGACACCATCATCGAAGACCATTTATTTAATTGGTTCTAATTAAATGAAAAACGAAAAAGGAAAAAGGGGAAATAATATTTTAAGGAGCTTGGTTTTACCCAAAAAAGGTGCGGGGTTCACCATGCCAGAAATGCTAATTTCAGTCGGCTTATTTGTGATAATTATTACCATCACTTCTTCTGCTTTTTTGGTAGGGCTTAGAACCCAACGCCAGGTTATTGCCCTCTTGAACGCCAATGACAATATTTCCTATGCCTTAGAGGTGATGGCACGCGATATTCGCACGGGCAAGTCTTTCATCTCGCCATCACCAGACAATTTGAGTTTCACCAATTCCAAAAATGAGGTGGTGGTTTACCGCTTGAATAACGATACGGTTGAACGCGCCATTGGCAGTGCTGATTTTAATCCGCTCACCTCTTCAAATGTCCGAGTTTTAAACCTGTCTTTTCGCTTAGAGGGTCAGGGACGCTATGATAACGAACAGGTGCGCGTCACGATAAGTCTGAAAATCGCCAGCCGCTACGGCAATCAGGAGGTCGTTACTGATTTGGAAACAACCATTAGCCCGCGGGAACTGGAAAGTTAAATGCCAATTTTCAATTATCAATTGTCAATTTACAATGAATGATTCCCAAAAAATAAAAAACCAAAGAGGTCAGGTACTGCTCGTAACAGTTTTGATTCTAATGAGTACCTTCGCTCTGGCCATGACCATCGGCGGGATGGTCTTGTTTGAACTACGCTCAATGAATTCCAGTGGAGAATCAATTAAAGCTCTTTACGCCGCCGAATCCGGAATAGAGTGGGAACTTTATCAGACCAACTACGGCGCCATTGAAGAGCCGGCAATGGACAATGGCACCTCTTTCCGAACAACCAGCGGCCCTGGCTATATCCGCTCCGTCGGCACCAGCATCAAAGTCAACCGGTCCCTAGAAGCTACTTTTTAATCAGCATATGAATAAACAGGGGGCTCAGGAAAGAATTGAAAAATTAAAAAAAGAGATTAATTACCAGCGCTATCTCTACCATGTTTTAGACCGTGGAGAAATATCACCAGAAGCATTGGATTCTTTGAAAAAAGAGTTGTTTGATTTGGAACATCAATTTCCCGATTTAGTCACTCCTGATTCACCCACCCAGCGCGTGGCTGGTCAGCCCCTTAAAGAATTTAAAAAAGTTGTCCATCCCGCGCCGATGATTTCCTTTAATGATGCTTTCTCTGAAGAAGACATGAAAGATTGGGAAAGGCGCTATGTTGATTTTTTAAAAAATCAGATGTCGCAAAACGACAGGCGTTATTATTGCGAATTGAAAATTGACGGTTTGGCAATAGAGCTTCAGTATGAAAACGGGATTTTTAATCTAGGTGCCACCCGCGGCGACGGAAAAATCGGCGAAGACGTCACCCAGAATTTAAAAACTGTTGAGGCCATCCCCTTAAAATTATTGGAAAAAGAAGAGGTGATTAAAAATTTGGAAAAATCGGGATTATCAAAAATCGCTAGTCAATTAGCCAAAAATTTCCCGAAAAAATTAGTGGCCCGCGGCGAAGTATTTATGAATCGCCGCGATTTGGAAAAAATCAATAAAGAGCAAATTAAAAAGGGGCAAAAACCTTTCGCCAACCCGCGCAATGCCGCAGCCGGCTCAATCAGACAATTAGACGCCAAAATCGCTGCCAGCCGCCATTTGGATTCTTTTGCTTATTCTTTAATAAGCGAGTGGGGACAGAAAACCCACGAAGAAGAGCATATTATTCTTAAGGCCTTCGGTTTTAAAACCAACCCCCACAACGAGCCGGCGAAAAATTTGGAAGAAGTTTTTAAATTTCAAAAAAAATGGGGAGAAAAAAGAGAAACTCTGCCCTATGAAATTGACGGCATTGTGGTGATTTTAAATAATGAGGGGGATTTTCAAAGAGCCGGGGTAATTGGTAAAGCTCCCCGAGCAGCCATTGCCTACAAATTCTCAGCCAAAGAAGCAACTACTCAAGTTTTAGATATCCAAGTTCAAGTGGGCCGCACCGGCGCCTTAACGCCAGTTGCCGTAATGAAACCGGTCCGAGTCGGCGGCGTCACCATTTCCCGCTCCACCTTGCATAACTATGATGAAATCCAGCGCTTAGGTCTAAAAATTGGTGATACAGTGATTGTCAGCCGAGCCGGCGATGTTATCCCGCAAATTACCAGTGTTTTAACTGATTTACGAACCGGCAAAGAAAAAAACTTCAAAATGCCGAAAACTTGCCCGATCTGCGCTTCGCTGGTCAAAAAAGACGAGGATGGCGTTATCTGCCGTTGCACCAACAAACAATGCTTTGCCCGAAACCGCGAACATTTGTATCATTTCGTTTCCAAAGCGGCCTTTGATATTAAAGGTTTGGGCCCGAAAATAATTGACCGACTTTTGGACGAAAACTTAATCAAAGACGCGGCCGACTTGTTCGGCGTCAAAGAGGGCGATTTGGCGGCCCTAGAAAGATTCGGCGAAAAATCAGCAGAAAAAATCATCAGCTCCATCCAAAAACACAAAGGCATTGAACTTCACCGCTTTTTATATAGTTTAGGAATTCTTCACGTTGGCGAAGAAACAGCCATCCTCTTGGCACGGGAAATTTCTAAGTCCCAAATCACAATTTCCAATATTAATAATTTAATTAAAATACTGCGGGATATGACACTAGAAAAACTCCAAGAAATTCCCGACATCGGACCGAAAGTGGCAGAAAGCATTTATAATTGGTTCCGTAACAGCAAAAATGTGGAATTTCTTAAAAAATTGGGCGAGGCGAACATAAAAATAGAAGGCGAAAAGATTGAGGCCAAAGAACAAAAATTAAAAGGACTGGTATTTGTTTTAACTGGCTTTTTAAAGTCACTGAGCCGGGAAGAAGCCAAGGAAAAAATTCGGGATTTGGGCGGCAAGTTCGCTTCCTCGATTTCCAAAGAGGTTGATTACGTGGTAACCGGCTCGGAGCCGGGTTCGAAATATGAACGGGCTAAACAAATTGGCGTAAAAATAATTGATGAAAAGGAGTTTTTAAACATGATAAAATAATTATTATGGAAAAACATAATAAAGTTATAACTGAAAAAACGGTTGAGCATCTTTTGGAATTAAGCCGAATGGAAATCAAAGAAAAAGAAAAAGAGCAACTCACCGCTGAACTCAACGGCATTTTAAATTATGTCCGGGAGTTGGAAAAAATTCCCACCGACGAGATAAATTTAGATACGGCTCAAAAGCCTGGAAAAAATTTGCGCCAAGACAAACCGGAAGAAGAAAAATCAAACGAGTGGGAAAGATTAATTGACGCTTTTAGCAACCGCAAGGAGCAGTGGCTGAAAATTCCTCCGATTTTTGATAAAAACCCATGAAAACTATGATTACCCTTCACGAACTCACAATTAAAAAAACGCATGAGCTATTAACTAAAAAAGAAATTTCCGCCTTTGAATTAACCAAAGAATTTTTGGAATATATTCAAAACCGCGACAAAGAAATCGGCGCTTATTTAAGCATCCGGCACGACGAGGCCTTAGAAGAAGCCAATGAAGTTGACCGAAAAATTGCTAGCGGCCAGAAAATTGAGTATCTTGCTGGAATACCAATGGCCATCAAAGACAATATTTTGATTAAAGATTGGCCCGCCACTGCCGGTTCTAAAATTTTAAAAAACTACCGGGCCGCTTATGATGCCACCGTTATTGAAAGATTAAAAAAATCCGGAGCGATTTTTATCGGCAAGACGAATTTGGACGAGTTTGCCATGGGTTCTTCCACGGAAAATTCCGCTTATCAGTTGACAAAAAATCCTTTGGATTTGGAACGAGTGCCAGGCGGTTCAAGCGGCGGCTCGGCAGCCGCAGTAGCTAGCCACCAGGCAGTTTGCGCTCTGGGTTCTGAAACCGGCGGTTCAGTCCGACAGCCAGCCGCTTTCTGCGGCTTGGTCGGATTAAAACCGACTTACGGCGCAGTTTCCCGCTTCGGGCTTATGGCCATGGCTTCCTCTTTGGACCAAATTGCTCCTTTGGCCAAAAACACGGAGGATGTTGCTTTGCTTTTTGAAAAAATCATTGGAGAAGATAAACATGATGCCACTTCCCTTCCTTATCATTTTAATTTTGAAGAGGTGGAAAAAATAACTGACTTGAAAAACTTTAAAATCGGGATAATTAAACAATGCCTTGAAGAAGGATTGGATGAAGACCTGAAAAACGCTATAGCTACCAGTATTAAAATTTTGGAAAGCTTGGGAGCTAAAGTTGAAGAAGTCAGCATCCCTCACATCGGCGCTTCTCTCGCCTGTTATTATATTTTGATGCCGGCCGAAGTGAGCGCCAATCTTGCGCGTTATGATGGATTGCGTTATGCTTTTAATGAATTAGGTGGGACGCTCAATGATTTATATTTTAAAAACAGGGGCCGGAACTTTGGCAAAGAAGTGCGCCGCCGGATTGTTTTGGGAACTTTTGTGCTCTCTAGTGGCTATTACGACGCTTATTATCTTAAAGCCAAAAAGGTCCAGCAGTTGATTAAAAACGAATTTGACGCCGCTTTACAAAAATTCCAACTCCTTCTGACGCCAACCGCCCCGACATCCGCCTTTAAATTCGGCGAAAAAACCAAAGACCCCTTGACTATGTATCTTTCCGATATTTTTACCGTGCCCGCTAACATCAGTGGTTTGCCGGCGATTTCTTTGCCGATCTGGGGGAAAAATAAATTGCCCTACGGCCTGCAACTGATGGCCCCGGCACTGCAAGAAAAAAATTTGTTTGCTGCCGGCCTTCTTTTTGAGAAAGTCACTTCGCGGCCCAAAAAGTAATTTCTTATGGATACTATTCTAAACATTCTTCATTCGTCTTTTTCTTGGATTGCAACATTTGAACAAAGCAATTTGGTTTTCGGTTTAAAGATTTTGTCAGTTTTGATTTCTTTGGGACTCATCATCCTAATTGTTAAGCTGGCCCTCAAAGGCAATGTCGTAAAAGCTCAAATGATGAGGTATCAAACTTTCTGGGAGGCCGCAAAATACGAAAAAAAACAGACATTGCGGATTTGGAAAAAAATTATTAAATTATTGAAGATGCACGAAGAAAATGGCCGCAAAGAAGCGGTCCTTTTGGCCGATAAATTGCTTCAGGAAATGTTAGAGAGAGCCGGCTGGGTCGGCTCGGACCTGGACGAGATTCTATCCAAAATGAGCAGCGTCCAGTTGCCTAATCGAGAAAAAATTATAGCCAATCGCGGTATTGTCAAAAAAATCGTCAGCGACCCGAATCTGCAACTGAGCCACAATGAAGCGGTCCAAATTTTATTAGTTTACGAAAAAACATTCCGGGACTTTGGCCTTATTGAAGATTAGAAATTCTTGGATAAAAACAAAAATTTATATGGCAAAGAATAAGAATTCCAAAAACAAACCAGAGATTATCAAAGAGCTGGGGGTTAAAAAAGAAACTAAAAAAACCGTGGCCGGGTTAGTTTGCTTCGGCCTCGCCCTTTTGATTATTTTAAGCTTCTTCCAGCTGGCTGGGCCATTGGGCCAAAATATCTACAAGGCCTTCCTTTTCCTTTTCGGCTGGGTCTATTTCTTTTCGCCTGTTATTTTCATTATTGCTGGCGCGATTTTTATCGGTTCACTACGGCGGCATATTTATAGGAGCACTTTAATCGGCCTCCTCTGCCTCACTTCCGGTATTTTAGGAATGCTGGATATTTTGAAGCCGCCGGCCGGCGGTTTTTTTGGTAAAATCTTGGGAGAAACAGAAAAGCTTCTGGGTTTATGGGGCGGACTGGTCTTTTATTTTATTTTGGGGCTTATCGGATTGGTAATTATTTTTGAATTTTCCCTGAATTTGCGGCGAAAAAAAGAAATTAAAGAAGAATTATTTATTGAACCGGTAAAAAAGATAATGATTAAAAACGCTGGCGAACCAATGAAAGAAGAACCGAAAATTAAAGAGGCGAGGGCTGATGTTCAACCGACCTTAAAACCGGAAAAAATAAAAAGAGAAAAAATTATTGGCAATTGGACCTTTCCTCCTTTGGATTTATTGGAATCAGATACCGGTCGGCCCAGCAGCGGCGACATTAAAGCCAATTTAAATATTATAAAAAGAACATTAGGAAATTTTGGAATAATGGTGGAAATGGACGAAGTGCAAATTGGGCCGACAGTCACGCGTTATACTTTGAAACCAGCCGAGGGCATGAAACTTTCCAAAATCGTGGCTTTGCAAAATGACCTGTCTTTGGCTCTGGCCAGCCATCCGATTCGTCTGGAGGCGCCGATTCCCGGCCAATCACTGGTGGGTATCGAGGTGCCCAACAAAAGCAAAACCACAGTGAGATTAAAAAATCTCCTATCTTTGGAAAAATTTTTAGACAGCGGGTTTTTGAATTTCCCCTTGGGTCGCGATGTGGCTGGCGAACCGATTTTTGCGGATTTGGCAAAAATGCCCCACCTTTTGATTGCCGGCAGCACCGGTTCGGGGAAATCCGTCACTATCCATTCTCTAATTATAAGCTTGCTCTATAAAAATACGCCAGAAACTTTGCGCTTGCTTTTAATTGACCCCAAAAGAGTGGAGCTTTCCATTTATAACGGCCTCCCGCATCTCATTTCCGACGTAATTATTAATCCGAAAAAAACCATTATGGCTCTTCGCTGGGCGGTTTCGGAAATGGACGAACGTTACGGCAAATTACTTAAAGAAGGCGTGCGCGATATCAACAGTTACAACCAAAAAATACTAAAAAACAAGGGGCCGTTAATGCCTTATATCGTCGTTATTATTGATGAATTGGCTGATTTGATGGCAGCCTATGGCCGGGAAGTGGAGGGCTCAACCGTTCGTTTGGCGCAGATGGCGCGCGCCACTGGAGTGCATCTCGTAGTTTCAACTCAGAGGCCGTCAGTAGAGGTAGTGACTGGACTGATTAAAGCTAACATCAGCTCGAGAATCGCCTTGCAAGTGGCTAGCCAGGTTGATTCTCGGACAATTCTGGACATGGCTGGAGCGGAAAAATTATTGGGTAACGGCGATATGCTTTATCTGGCCGCTGAAACATCCAAACCTCGCCGCATTCAAAGCGGATTTGTTTCTGAAGCCGAAATTTCCCGCATCAATAAATTCATTATGGAAAATAATGAAGAGTACCTGACGGAGAACGGAGCTAAAGAGGAGTTTGAAGAAGAACTGGAAAAAAGCTTTAATGCGCCGACTGATTTTGAACAATTTAGCGATGAATTTGACATTGATGAACTCTACCCCGAAGCTTACAAGGTGGTGGTGGAAGCCGGCAAGGCCTCAGCTTCATTTTTACAGCGCCGCTTGCGCGTTGGCTATGCCCGAGCAGCCCGACTTTTGGACTTGATGGAAGAAAGGGGGGTGATTGGGCCGGGCGACGGCGCTAAACCAAGAGACGTACTGGTGAAACCAGAAACTCCTCAATCCCTTCAGGAAGAAAATGAACAAGAAGAAAATGAACAGAAGGATGAGGAATAAAAATTTGAATTTTGATTTTTGAATTTGGCATTTTTAATTATGCTTTCGGAAATTATCAAAAAAGAGCGCGAGAACAAACGTTTGACAACTGAGGACGTTCGCCAACAGACCAATGTGCCGCTTAAATACATCGTTGCTTTTGAAGAATCGGATTTTTCCAATCTGCCAGCGCAGGTTTATGTTCGGGGCTATTTAAAAAAAATAGCTTCTCTTTTGAATTTAAATGCCGAGGAGCTTTACAATCTCTTCTTAAAAGAATATGAGGGGGCGAAGGCGCCGATTGTTGATATTTTGCCGCAAAACCGCTTTGAGCAGCCGCTAAAATGGCGCTATATATTTCTAAAAATTGTAAAATTCCTGCCAGTCATTCTGGTAACTATCGGCGTGGCTGGCTTTTTGGCCTATCAAATTAAATCTTTTGTCGGCGCCCCTTACTTAAAATTAGATAATCCAGCTGTGGATTTAATCACCAAGGACGCCTCAATTAAAATTGAAGGTTTGGGCCGGCATAATTCCTACATTACCTTAAATGGCAAAGAAATTTATTTGGGCAAAGACGGAAAATTTTCAGAAGAGCTTTATTTAAATACCGGGGTTAACGAAATTAGGGTAGAGGCGAAAAGCCGACTCGGAAAAACAACTACTATTATCAGAAGAATTATTAAAGAGTAAATTGACCCCGCACCTTTTCTGAATTTAGCTTGAAAAGGCGCAGAGTTGACCCTCTACTATTTTTAAAATACAATTAAAACAGTCGTTTCTTATTAGGATTTGAAAGATTATGCCAAAAACAAAAAAAGACATCGCTGAAGAAGCAAGCCAAAAAGATAAAATTTTGGACGATACCATAAAAAGCATCCAAGACAGATTTGGCGAAGGCGCCATTATGAAGCTCGGTGAGGCGCCGAGAGTTGACGTGGAAGCCATTCCCACTGGCTCCATTTCTTTAGATATTGCTTTGGGTGTTGGGGGAATCCCGCGCGGCCGCATTATTGAAATTTTCGGACCGGAATCCAGCGGCAAAACCACTCTTGCTCTCCACATCCTCGCTTCAGTTCAAAAAATGGGAGGTAAGGCAGCTTATATTGATGCCGAACACGCCTTGGATCCTGAATATGCCAAGCGCATCGGTGTAAAAATTAACGACTTATTTATTTCCCAACCAGACGACGGGGAAGAAGCACTGATTATTATGGAAAATCTCGTCCGCTCCAATTCTTTGGACGTTATTGTTATTGATTCAGTGGCGGCGCTTACCCCGCGAGCAGAAATTGAAGGAGAAATGGGCGCCCAGCACATCGGATTACAGGCAAGATTAATGTCGCAGGCCTTAAGAAAAATCACTGCTATTGCCGCTAAATCCAAAACAACCATTATTTTCATCAACCAACTTAGAATGCAAATCGGCATAATGTTCGGTAATCCCGAAACAACGTCTGGCGGCCGCGCCTTAAAATTCTATGCCTCAGTCCGCATTGATGTCCGCCGCATCGCCCAAATTAAAAAAGGCGAAGAAGTCACCGGCTCGCGGATCAAAGTCAAAGTTGTCAAAAATAAAGTAGCGCCCCCTTTCAAGCTTGGAGAGTTTGACATTATGTACAATGAAGGAATTTCTGAAGAAATGGATTTGATTAATACCGGCGTTAAATACGAAGTCGTCAGCCGCTCGGGAAACACTTATAATTTCGGCGAAATCAAATTAGGAGTCGGCGCTGATAATGCCAGAGAATTTCTAAAGCAAAATCCCAAAATTTCCAAAGATATTGAAAAGGCTATCTGGCAGAAAGCTAAAAGCTAAAAAAGCGATAATAAAAACACAAATATTTTGGCGTTAAATTAAAAAGGGGACAAAAACCCCTTTTTAATTTCTAAATTATTCCAATGTTCTGAAAAATATTGGAATGCCCCTTATTTCAAATATTGAAGTTGAGCGGCTTTGTGTTCTTCCAGGGTCTTGGAAAAAATCGTTTTGCCGCTCCCCCCATCCGACAAATAATACCAGAACCCTGATTTTTCCGGAAAAAGAGCGACGCGAAGAGCGGAGAAACCCGGATTATTAATTGGGCCTGACGGCAAACCCACTTTTAAATAAGTATTATAGAGGGAATTGATTTTAAAATCGGCCTTGCTAATCTTTCGGCAATCGACCAGATGCTTAATTTCGCATTTAATATAAATTATCGTAGCATCAACCTGAAGCGGCATAAAATTATCCAATCTTTTCCACAAAATTCCGGCTGCTATCGGCCGGTCGGCTTCGTGCGGAATTTCCGCTTCAATCAAAGAAGCCATCGTCACCGTCTCGTAGTAGCTAAGTTCGGCCTTTGCCATTTGCGTTTTTAATTCGGCAGAAAATTTATTCTGGAAATTATTCAAAAATTTCTTAATCACCTCTAAGGCATTGCTGTTCTGATTGAAGCGGTAAGTGTCGGGAAAAAGAAAGCCCTCTAAGCTCGCTTCTTTTGGCGCACCATTAAACATTTCAAAATAATTTTCGCTGTTTTTGTCTTGAAAATCTTCGATTTTCAAACTGCTCAAATTATCACTCGCCGACAGAACACTGGCATCCCTCAATTTATCTTCAATCGTTGACAGAGTCCATCCTTCAGGAATGGTTATGCTCACTTCTTTTACAGGACCATCGTAAAAAATTCTGGCAATGGAACGGGCATCTAAACTGCTTGGGATTTTATAAGAGCCGGGTTTTAATTTATCGGCCCAGCCTTTTAGCAAAAGATAAAGCTTAAAACTGGCGGCTGACCGGATTAAATTGGCTGATTGCAGATTTTCGGCAATTTGTTGAAAGCCGCTTCCTTTCCCAATCACAAATGATACTTCGCCGCTTGTTGCTGCTGCTGGCTTCAGTTGATAATTAAAAACAAGGGTAAAAAATCCAAAGGTGACCAGAACGATAAAAGAAGTGATAAAAATTAATGGCTTCATAAATTAGACGCTTCGCAGTTTAATGCTTTGAATAATACCGAGAGCAATAAAATTTATCAATAGGTTGGAGCCACCGTAGCTTAAAAACGGCAGGGGCAAGCCGGTCACCGGCAAAAATCCCAAATTCGCTCCGAAATTAATAAAAATCTGACTGACCAACAATAAAAGATAGCCGAAAACAAAAAGCCGCGAAAAATTATCAGGAGCGTGCAAGCCGATATTCATCAACTGGAAAACAAACCAGGCCAAAACCAGACAAAGAAGAAATCCGCCGAAAAACCCCCACTCTTCAATAAAGGCCGCCAAGAAGAAATCGGTTTTGGCTTCGGGTAAAAATCGGAGCTGCGTTTCCACGCCCTGGCCTAATCCCCGACCCCAAAATCCGCCGCTGCCAATGGCGATTTTCGCCTGAATTACATTGTAACCAACACCCAAAGGGTCTTTGGCTGGATTAAAATAGCTTAAAATTCTGTCTTTCTGGTATGGCCTAAGAAAATAGTTCCAGCTCAGACCGGCTAAAATTAAACCAATCAGCAACAAAATAATAAAGTGTTTGAATTTTAATCCCGAAACCAAGAGCATTCCCAGCCAAATAATCACTAATAGGGCGACCGAGCCCAAATCCGGCTGAAGAAAACATAAAAAGCCGTAAAGACCGGTATAAAGCGCCGGAACCAACAAGCGCCGGGGCCGCCAAATTTCAATATGCCAAGTAGCAAAATATTTGGCCAAAAGAATGATTAATGCTAATTTGGCTAATTCCACCGGCTGGAATCGAAGAAAAGAAAAACCCAGCCAACCAGTTGTTCCGCGCACCTTGAGGCCCAAAATTAAAACCAAGCCCAACAAAAACAAACACAAAAAATAAAAAGTCACGGAAAAAAAGTTTTGCGCATAAAGCAAGCGATGGTCGAAAAAATTGCTTAAAACAAACAGGGCGGCAAAGCCCAGCAAAAACCAGACGATTTGTTTTTTGAAAATTTGAAAAGGCTGCTCATCATTGGCGGACAAACTGGCCAGAGTAAGCAAACTAAAAATAACCAGCAACAACACCGGCAGCAGAAGAGAAAAGTTCAAGCGCTTCAAAAATTGCATAAAAATTAATCCGGCCAGGCCTCAGCCAAAAATTCAATCCGGTTCAAATCCAGTTCTTGGAAGCCAGAAAAGTAAGGAAAGCCGTTGTAAAGAAAATTTCTGATTTCATTGGCGTTCAAATTAGAAATTTCGCTCTGGGCTGCATATAAGAGCTGGCCGGTTTTGGAATAAACGATAAAAGTCAATTCTACCAAAGGAAAATCGTGGCTGGTTTTATTTGTAATTTTGCCCGCCACCTCCAAATAGCCGCTTTCGGTGGCTGGTAAAAGCCGGGAGCTTTTATCATAGATGTCAAAAAGGTCGGCGCCGCTCTTAGTGACTGGATGCCAATCGGTTTTAGTAATAACGACTTCCAACCGAGACAATTCGCTGGCTGGAAAACTGATTTTCGGTTCAATTAAATATTTGTCGCTATGGGGCAAAATGAAAGACTGGCCGCTAATTTGCCCGAGTTTCTCGCTTAAACGGCTGATAAAATTAATCTGATAAGAAAATTTTGCGCCGTAATCGGCATTGGAATTTCGGATTTTTACCACCGTTTCATTAATATTCTGACTGGCTCCCAGAACCTCGCTCGAAACAACATCAAGCGGCGCGGCATATTTAATTCCACAAGAAACGCAGGGCCCGCCGCAATCAACGCCCTCTTCACCACCATTCTTCTTGTTGTCAAAACAAGTCGGCGCTGGTTGACTTAATATCACAATTAAAATAATCAATAAAATAACGAAGGTGGCCGGTACTGAAGCAATGACAATTTTTTTCCTTTTTCTCCATGCTTCCCTGATTTTAAATTGCTTCATTAGCGCATCTGACATAATTTCATTATATCATAAATCATCGTAATAACTAAAATTAATTTAGTATCCAATCACGCCGCCGCCCAAGAGCTCTCCGCCTTTATAAAACACGGCTGACTGACCGGGGGTAATGGCGCGCTGCGGCGCGCTAAAAAGTATTTTGTATTTGCTATTTTGTATTTTGAAAATTTTTGCCGGGCTCATTGGCGACAGATATCTAATCTTAACTTTGCAGCAAAAAGGAAATTTCGGCTCTTTGCCCGAAATCCAATTTACTTTTCTAACAATCGTCTCTTTTTGAAAAAGCTTGGATTTCAAATCATCTTCCTTCCCGACAATTAGAATATTTTTCTTAAAATCTTTTTTTACCACATAATACGGCCCGCTGCCGCCGATTTTTAAACCCCTTCTCTGACCAATGGTATAAAAAGGCAGGCCCTCGTGCTTGCCGATTTTCTTAGCGTTAATGTCTTCAATTATTCCGCCATTCGCACGAATATGCGCATTAAGAAATGCGTATAAATCCGTATTAATAAAACAAACTTCCTGGCTGTCTTTTTTTTCAAAAACCGGCAAACCAAACTTCTTCGCCATTTGTCTCACTTCTGATTTTAAATAATCGCCGATGGGAAATAAAATTTTCTTTAATTTTTCTTGCGTCAAGGCCCACAAAAAATAACTTTGATCTTTACTCTTGTCTTTGGCCGCTAGTAATCTATATTTTGGGGCTTGGGATTTGAGATTTGGAATTTCCCGCCTCAGGCGGATATAATGTCCTGTCGCCAGAAAATCCGCCCCAAAAGCCAAAACTTTCTCCATTAATAATCCGAATTTAATCCATCGGTTGCATTCAACGCAAGGATTGGGCGTCTGCCCGGCTCGATATTCCCTAAGAAAATAATCAACCACCCGCTTTTTAAATTCTTTTTCCGCATTAATGGTGTAGAATGGAATTTTTAATTTGGCTGCCACTCGCCGAGCGTCTGTTTGAGCCTCAGCCGAACAGCACCTGTTTTCTTTGCCCCTGCCGGGCTCTTTCCAAAATTTCACAAAAACGCCGATAACTTCAAATCCGGCTTTTTTTAACAAAGCCGCGGCTACCGAACTATCCACGCCGCCCGACATTGCTACGACGGCCTTTCGCCTTCGCCTGGAGCCAACCGTCTTAGTTTGTTCTTTTCTTGATTCCATAACAACAATCTTAATAAAAATCTTCTAAAAAACAATTTTTACCGGGATTTGATATTTTCGGCTTAGATTTTTAACTTCTTCGCGAAGATTTTTCTCATAATTTTTTAAATTTTTGGCGACAAAATAAATATTGCGATATTTTTCCAAAAGCGCCGGAAAATGCTTCTTCAAAACATTGGCCACGCCAAACCAATTCTGGCCCTTGGTGTTTAAAGTGTCGGCTAGAATATAACCCGCTTTGTCTTGAAGGGCAGCGAAAATTTTCTCCAAATCAGTGAAGTGCGGCAGAATCGGACCGACAAAGGCATAAGTCGGGATGCCAGATTTTTTTAAAATTTCCAAGGCCTCCAATCTTTTTTGCGGCGCCGCTGCCTCCGGCTCTATTAATCTTTGAATTTTTTCACCTAGAGCGGTAATGGTCAAACCCACCTCCAAATTTTTAATTCTCTTCAAAATATCCAAATCGCGCAAAACCAAATCGGACTTCGTCAAAATATCAACGTTAAAATCGTAATCAGCCAGAATTTCCAAAATTTTACGAGTGAGGCAATATTTTCTTTCCGGTGGACCATAGGGGTCTGTCACGCTGCTTAAAAAAATCGTTGAGTCGGCTGGAATTTTTTTGATTTCTTTGGCCAACAATTCTGACGCATTAATCCGCGCGTCGCAAAACTGACCCCACGGCTCAGGGTGGTTAGTAAACTTCTTCATAAAGCGGGCGTAGCAATAAACGCAGCCGTGGAGGCACCCCACATAAGGATTGATGGCGAAATCAATTCCGGGCAAACCGCTTTTAGATAAGATATTTTTTGCTTTAATTTCTCGAATAATCATCAAAAATTAACAATTAACTGCTCTAAGGCTGTTTCGTAATCAATCTTGCCGGTTTTTACCGCCAAATCAATGGCGGCCAATTCTTCATAGAATTTAAGCAGTTTTTCTTTTTTGAAACGCCACAATTGTGATTTGATTTTTCTAACAACAAAAGGATGAGCCTCAACTTCGTTGACTTGGCCCAAAATCAGCAGGATGGCAGCTCGCAACTGACCAATCAATAAGTTAAAAATTAAACCAGCATCTAAGCCGGACTTCAGCGCTTCTTCAAAACACAAAAGTGTCTTTTTTTTGTTTTGTTCAAAGAAGGCATCGAAAATTTTAAAAATATTGGGCTGGGCCTCCAAAACCGAAATTTTCAAAACATCAGCTTTGGTTGTTTTCCTGTCGGGTTGATACAAGCTAATTTTGCGAAGTTCATTCATCAAGCGCCAGCTATCTGCGCCAAAACTGCTAAAAAGCGCCTCCAGAGCCGCCTCTTCAATGTTTAAATGGATTTTTTCCGCTTCTTTCTTCAGCCAGGACTTAGCTTCTGAATATGAAGTGAATTTTTTAAATTCTTGGCCAATGGCTGGTTTTTTCTTCAAAAAATTAAAAACTTTCTTTTGTTTATCCTTCAGCTTGTCGACCTCCCCTTCAAAAATAATCAGAAAATTGTCCTGAGACGCCGAAAGGCCTGACTGTTTGATAAATTTTTCCAAACTTTCCATAAATGGTGATGAAAAAATATTTTCCACCACTGCTAATTTTTTATTGCCGAACATCGCTGAGCTTCCAAAAAATTGTTTTATTTCTTCAAAAACCTTTCCTTCGTTCAAATCAAACTTCTCAAAACTCAAAAAACCGCCGTGTTTCTGCTGATATTGGCTGATGATTTCTTTTAATTTTTGACTAGCGCGGTAATTGTCGCTGCCGTATAAAAAAATTAACATCTTTTTAATTACCAACTGCTATTTATAAATTGCCGCTCTTACAAATTCTCTAAACAGCGGGTGCGGTTTTAACGGCCTTGATTTAAATTCCGGATGAAATTGGGTAGCGACGAAAAACGGATGTTTATTTTTTGAAAGTTCCATAATTTCCATCAATCGGCGATTCGACGAAAATCCCGAAAAGATTATCCCCTTCTTTTCTAAATGCTCAATATAATCGGGATTAACTTCATAGCGATGGCGGTGGCGCTCGGATATTGAATGGTTTTTATAGGCAGAATAAGCAATGCTTCCTTTTTTAAGAACCGCCGGCCAGGCGCCTAAACGCATTGTGCCGCCGTAATCTTTTTTGGCTAATTTTTGTTTTTGTTCCGGCAAAATATCAATAACCGGATAAGGAGTTTTTGGATCAACTTCGGTAGTGTTTGCTTTTTTGAAGCCGGCTACATTCCGGGCAAACTCTACAACTGCCAATTGCATTCCGTAACACAGCCCCAAAAAGGGAATTTTTTTCTCGCGGCAATAACGGATGGCCGCAATTTTTCCTTTTATTCCTCGGCTGCCGAAACCGCCAGGAACGATAATACCGTCAAATTCTTTTAAGGTTTTAAGTTTTGATTTTGACTTTTCAAATTTTTCGGCATTAAGCCACTGAATAACCGGTTTGCGATTAAAATAATAAGCGGCATGTTTTATTGCTTCAATAACGGAAATATAGGAATCGGCTAAGATAAATTCGCCGCTTCCAAAGTATTTTCCTATAATACCGATTTTTACCGGTTTTTTGCTTTCTTTAATATTTTTAACCAAGCGCCGCCAGTTTTTTAAATCCTGCTTTTTTGACCGAATTTTCAATTTATTCAAGATCAAATTACCTAAATTATCTTTTTCAAAATTGACCGGTATCTCATAGATACTTTCAACATCCGGGGCGGAAATGATGTCTTCTTCAGAAAGATTGCAGTTAAAAGCGATTTTTTCTTTGCGTTTTTTGTCTAGAGGAACGCCGGCTCGGGCCAAAATAATATCCGGCTGAAGCCCAGCTGAATTTAAAGTTCTAACCGCATATTGTGTTGGCTTCGTTTTAAGTTCGCTTTGTTTATTTTGAAGCGGCAAATAACTCACCAAAACTAAAAGTGTGTCATGCGGCTTTTTAATTTTCAACATCCTGACCGCTTCCAAAAATAAAATATTCTGATATTCGCCAACCGTTCCGCCAATTTCTACAATAATAATATCGGCTTTATTTTTTTCAGCAGCATTATCGATTTTTGATAAAACTTCTAAAGGAATGTGAGGCACCACTTCAACACATTTCCCAGTGTAACCTAAATTTCTCTCTCGATTAATCACTGACTGATAAATACTGCCAGTCGTCATATAATTATCTTTCGTTAAATTCCGGTCTAAAAATCTTTCATAATTTCCCATATCTTGATCGCATTCCATTCCGTCATTTAAAACAAAAACCTCACCATGTTCTGTTGGATTCATTGTTCCGGCGTCAACATTGACATAGGGATCGATTTTAACGGCAGTCACTTCAAAACCGCGAGATTGAAGAATTTTGCCGATTGAAGCCGCGGCCACTCCTTTACCAACTCCAGACATCACGCCGCCAACAACGAAGATGTATTTTTTCATAATTTTTGACATTTTGGACAAAAATGAGCTGAACGGCCGCCAATTTTTACTCTTTTGATAATTCCGCCGCAGCGCGGACATTTTTCGCCTTCTCTTTGATAAACGCGGCGATGCTCGGCATAATGGCCCTTCTTTCCTTCCGGGTCGCGAAAATCACTGATAGAAATGCCGCGCAAATTTAGCGCCTCCTTCAGAATTTTTTTCGTGGCTTGAAATATTTTCTTAAGCTCTCGTTCGCTTAACCTACTCGTTGGCTTGAAGGGATGGACCCGCGCAGTCCACAAAATTTCATCAGAATAAATATTGCCGATGCCGGAAATAACGTTTTGGTCCATTAAAACCTGCTTGATTTTGCCGTTTTTCTTTTGCATGGCTTCTTGGAATTTTTTAAAATCAAAGTTCTCCTCCAGTGGCTCCGGCCCCAAGCTTTTTAGTTCTTTCAGATTCTCAATTTCCTCTTTTGAACCCAGCACCACTTTAGCGAATTTCCGCAAATCTGACAAGGCCAATTGCCAGCCGTTATCTAAATAAAAAACGATGTGGATATAATCATTAACTTTTTCTCGCATTGCGCCCGCAATTAAACTTCGGGTTTCGGATTTCTGGTTTCGGATTTTTTTAATGGCCCATTTTCCGTACAACAGATGGCCGGTCATTTTCTGATGCACCAACAAGATTTTGTTCTGGCTTAAAAAAATCAGAATATTTTTGGCGCGGCGCCTGACACCTTCGATTTTCAGGCCCTTAATTTCTTTTTCAAAATCAGCTGGTTTCGGTTTTTTGATTAATTTTGGTGCGTCAAACCAGACCGAAATTATTTTTCGGCCGATAATTTTTTTTCTTAAATCCTTAACGATGGTCTCCACCTCGGGTAACTCTGGCATACAATTTTTAGTTTATCATTAAAATCCGCGGCTGACAACCAAAACAAAAAAGAACCTTTCGGTTCTTTTTTGTATTTTACATTTTTTCAATTTCTTCAGAAAATTCCTTGTATAAATCAACGTCGCCGCTTTTGTTAATCTGTTTATGTTCATAAGGTATACCGAGCCGGCGATAAAATTCATCAGCAATATTTTTGAAAACACCGGTTACAGTTGCCAACAGCCAATAGCGCATTTTACCGAAGCGCTGACGGATAACTTTCAAAGCCAAACGGGTGCAAACATAATTCAAAAATCCGGCGAAAGCGCCGTCGTAATTCTCTTTTTTTGATTCTTCAACAATTTTTTCCGCCAATTCATCAATCAGCGGATCAAATTGTCCCCGATTTTTCGGATTAATATACGGCATAATATTATCTCTGCTCAAAATAAAAATTTCGACTTTATTTATTATTTATCTCAAAGTCCAACCGCCGTCAACAATTATTGTTTGGCCGGTGATGTAATTCGATTTTTCTGAGGTAAGAAAAACAATGGCATTTGCGATATCTTCCGGCATGCCCATTCGGCCCCACGGAATAGCGGCGATCGTTTGTTTTTTGACATCCTCGTTAACAGCTCCCATGGCGCCCGGCGTGTCAATCGCACCCGGAGCAATAGCATTAACATTTATTTTCTTTGGCGCCAATTCCAAAGCCAAAGCCCGAGTGAAACTGGAGACGCCGCCCTTTGAGGCGCAGTAGTGTGTCAAACCATCAAAGCCGACAAAGGCGGCGATGGACGAGATGTTCACAATTTTCCCACCCTCTTTCATAAATTTTAATGCTGCCTGCGAGCACAAAAACATGCTTTTTAAATTGACATTCATTACCCTATCCCAATCGGATTCTTTCATTTGGGTAAAAGGCACGAACGGAAAAATTCCGGCGTTATTAACTAAAATATCCAATTGGCCAAAAGCTTCCATAGTTTTGGCCGCTAAATTATCAACTTCAGTTTTATTGGAAACGTCGCATTTAACCGCCAAAGATTTAACGCCGAGTGCTTCTATTTCTTTGGCAGCCTTATCGCAACTTTCTTGATTAATATCGCTGACCACAACATTAGCACCCTCTTTGGCTAGGGCCAAAGCAATGCCCAGGCCGATCCCGCGGCCAGCACCGGTGACGATAGCTATTTTGTTTTTGAACATATTTTTATTTTATACAAGTTGGGTTAGTTTTAGTGGACCTGGGGGGAATTGAACCCCCGACTCGACTATGCCATAGTCGCGTGTTACCACTATACTACAGGCCCATTTGTTAAATTTAATTTAGCAAATTATCTTTAAAATTTCAAATTGAAATTGGTCCCCTCGGCAGGAATTGAACCCGCATCTCGCCCTTAGGACGGGCTTGCTCTATCCGTTGAGCTACAAGGGGCAGAAGACAATCTTTAATTTCTAAATTTCCGATTCTTTAATGCCTGATTTTTTATTTATTATTCGAGCAAAAAAGAACAAGAATTTAGAGAGATGATTGAGATAAATAATAATGTCGGCATTGATTTTCTGCCGGCGGCTTAAAGCAACAGCTCGCCTTTCAGCTCGGCGGCACAAGCTGCGGCTGTAATCCAAGCAGGAGCTAACCAAAGAAGCGCCGGGTAAAATAAAATGTCTGAGCTCTGCTGTATTTTTCTGGCAGAATTCCAGTCGAGCGTCCAAATTTTCAATTAACTTTTTCCAATCTTCTTTTTTTGCGCCAGCCAATTCAGCGCACAGCCAAAAAATGTCTTTTTGTGCCGCCCCAATCCAATTTTTAAATTTCCGGTCTTTAATATAATTCTTAGCAAACCCCAAAAAAGAAGTTAATTCGTCTAAATCACCCAAGACCTCAAAAACAAAATTATCTTTGGCCATTTTTTTGCCGTTGCATAAAGCGCTTGTGCCGTTGTCGCCGATAAATTTTGCCATAGTTGTTAAAATTTTTGAACTCATGTTGCAGCAATAAAAATTTTACTACAACTATGAGCACCCCGTTAAGTAAAAAATTTAATCACTATTAAATTTTTATTGATATTTCATTATTTTGTGAAGATAATGAAATATCAATACTTAGCGGGGTTAAGGTTTTCTAGTTCCGACGAAAATGTCGGAAAGAAAGCCCTTAATACGAATAAACATCAACTACAAATCCCTGACTGTCGCGTAAAATCAGCTTATCGTGGTCTGGTAGCAAAAAATTGTTGCCGCTATAAACATACCAATTTCGGCTGGAAAAATCAGAATCGTAGAGATAACGGCTAACACAACCTGAATAATTTAAGCGATTAGTGATGAAATTTTGGCATTGGCTGTCAAGATCATAATTGCTAATATCGAAGCTAGTAGGAATCTGACAGGCCCATAAAGTACGAATATAATTCTGGCAACTAATACTCAGATTGGACATCTCAGAATTATCTGGACTCGGACAATTGTTATCAAAATTAGGGGTGGGCGTCGGCGAAGGCGAATAATTAAGATAACCCAAACATTTATTCAAGCGATAATTAACGCCAATCGGGCTAACTTGGCCGATGATTGTTAAATAATCGCCACTTTTAAAAACAATGTCTGAGCTGGCCCTAGAAGAGGCCACGTTATATAAGTTTGTGCCAGTTGGAATTGAATATTTGACAGTATAAGATTGTAATGTCCAACCACTAACATCAACATCTGAGCCGCCATTAGACAAGGCAATTCTCATAATGGAATAGGGATATTGGCCAGGACTAGCGGAGGTAATCTGAACCTTGTCTAAATAAGAAGAAATTTTGGCTTGAAGACTGCGCTGAGCTGGCGTTAAATCGTAAATGCCATCTGAAGTTTTGGCGCGAACTTGAAAAAGATAAGTTTTGTCGCCAGAAAGAAGGCGGATTGTCCGACTGTTACCATAAGTTGCCTGCCAATCCGTATCAACGTCGCTAACTTTTGTTTCAAAACTAATATTATTTAAATCACCGGACCAAATAGCTGCAAAATAAAACGTAGCTTCAATATCATTATCAATAACTGAACCGTCTTGCGGTCCAGAAATAATTACTGTTTCTGGTCGCACGCCGGTATAGGGCGTGCCGGTATAAGTTGCGGCGGGAGTGGTTGTGCTGGACAAGTATTGTTTTTGACCGGACGGACCAGAGATTAACGACGGCATTTTCTGCGCCATGAAAATTAAAAACCCCAAGATAACTATTAAGAAAAAAATTGGAACGGCTTTAGACATATTTTGAGTCGGGCCGCCGAGATTTGAACTCGGGCTAAATCCTCCCGAAGGACTCGTGCTGCCACTACACTACGGCCCGAATTTCTTAAATTCTAGTTGTTTTGGACTTGGGATTTTGATGTTTGGGTTTATTCTTAAACATTGTATTTCCTTTTCATTGATTCGTCAATTTCTTCTTCCAGCTCTTCTTTTTTAGTTATGGCTTCTTGGGATAATTTTTTCAACTCTTCCCCGGGCAGATCCCCCAATTCTTTCAGCCGAGCAATTAAATACTTTTCTTGATTTTTTTTAGGTTCGTCTAAAACCTCTTCCAATAAAGCGTTTAACATCCAGCCGACCTTGGGACCGGGCGCAATTTTTAAAATTTCCATCACATCATTGCCGTGAATTTTAAGCATTTTCGGATGAATGGCGTCCCGGGAGACCCGTTCAATCATATAGCGCAAATGCTTTAAGCGGTAAGAAGAAATTTTCGGCAAACCCGAGCCACTTCTGTCAGCTTCGCGCAAGCTCAACAAATCCTGGATGTTTTCCGGCCCCACTCTCCGAATCAGACGTCTCACCCCGGCTTCGGTCACCTCGTCAACATTGTAGAAAAAGAAATGCCAGCGCACCAAACTAACAGTTTTTTCAATGATTTTTTTGGAAAAATGCAGTCGTTCCAGTGCCTGAATCGCCATTCGCGCGCCAACTTGTTCATGGGCCTTAAAAGTCGCTTCCAGGCCCTCGCCCTTCTTGGTTCGGGGCTTACCTAAATCATGAAGTAAACTGGCCAGGCGCACTTCCAAATTAAACTTTTGCTGAGCTGCGTAATCCAAAGTTTTCAAATGATGCTCAAACACCGACAGCTCATCATACTTAATGTGGCCTTTTTTCTTTTTGGTCACTCCAACCACGCCAACGCCTTCAATCAATTCAGGCAAAACATATTTAAGCAGTCCCAGTTTTTCCAAAAACTCCACGCCCCAGGCGGCTTTTCCCGCCATTAAAATTTTTATAAATTCGTCGCGGATTCGCTCTTTGGAAATAAATTCTAAAGTGGCGGCTAATTTTTTAATGGCTTTTTGGGTATTTTCTTCAATTTCAAATTCTAATTCCGTTGCAAAACGAATGGCTCGCATTAAACGTAGGGCGTCTTCATTAAATCTTTCTTCTGAATTGCCAACGGTCCGGATAATTTTGTTCTTTAAATCTTCCTGACCGCCAAAGAGATCAATGGTTTTTGGGGCCATCCCTGCGGCTACGCTCAAGGCAAGGGCGTTAATCGTAAAATCACGTCGAGCCAAATCATCATCCAGTCTTTGTGCAAATTTAATTTCGTCGGGGTGTCGCTTGTCCGAGTATTTGCCCTCCAAACGGAAAGGAGTGATTTCCACGACTTTTAGTGATTCATCAACTGAATCGGTAATCACTGAAACGGTGCCGAATTTATTCTCATAAAAACTTTCTGAAAAAACTTTCTGAATTTGTTCCGGTGTGGCATTCGTGGTTATATCCCAATCTCGGACTCCACGCCCCAAAATCAAATCCCTGACGCAGCCACCAACAAGATAGGCGTCAAAATGCGCCTCTTTTATTTTTTGCATAATATTCTTGATTTCTCCGGGCATTTCCATATTGCTATCTTAGCTTAAAATACGCTTGTTTTCAAATGAATAATGACTTGAAAATTTTGGAAGAAATGTTATGGTAAAGTTAGTCGCGCCCATAGCTCAACGGATAGAGTGTTGGTCTTCGAAACCAAAGATGAGGGTTCGATTCCTTCTGGGCGCACCAGACAGGAAAAGTCAAAGAGTTTTGGTTCGCCTCGCTTCGCTCGGCGACTAATTCGTATTCAATTTTGGGGGTAAAAAAGAATTCACGGTTTCGCAAAATATGGTTCGAGCCGATGTTTTTCAGAAATGTTGTCATTGCAGTCGGATTGGGAGAAGAAAGCAGATTAGCGGCTTGATTTAAGGATTTTACGAACTCACGAGCCGGTTCGAGCCAAGACAATCCTTTTGTCTCAAAATCGGTAATTTTCTCACTTAACGACATTTTTTGAGACAACAAACTCTGCTTTTTGGCGGTGTATTCTTCTGTGGATAAAGCGTCTGCTAAATAGACATCGAGTAGTTTTTGAAGTTTTGCCTCAACTTGCGATAATTGCTCTTTCAAAACGCTAACCTCACCTTGTGCGCTCTCTCGCGCTTTATCCTGTTCGCTATCCAACGCCGCCAATACTTTCTCGGTGTCTTGGCTCGACAAAGAAACTTTTTGAAGATAAGAAGTGATTTGTTCGGTCAATGCTTCTTCGCGTAAATAATGCTTTTCTTGGCAAGGCCCTTTTTTACGAGTGCAACGATAATAGTTATGACCCTTCTGTTTTTCGGCAGTAATACTTGCTCCACATGAGTCGCATTTTAAGAGGCCAAGAAAAGCAAAATCATTTTTATGTACTTCGTGAACTCTGCCACGTTTCGCCATCACCTCTTGGCAAGTATCAAAAAGTTTCTTTGAGATTAACGGCTCGTGTTGTCCCTCATGAATTTCCCCACCATATTTCATCAGCCCAATGTAGAAAATATTTTGTAGAATACTTTGCACATTGCTTAACGCTATTTCTTTGCCGAGATTGCCGTGCAACCCCTTTTCTTTGCACCAATTTGCGAGAGAATGGAGCGTATATGCTCCAGTGGCATACATTTCAAATAGTTTCTTAACCTTAGGTGCTTTCTCGTTATCAACATCAATACCGCGTGTCTTGGCGTTGTTTAGATAGCCCACCGGAGCCCAGCCGGGCCAAACGCCATTTCGTATTTTCTGTCGTAGTCCACGCTTCACATTCTCTCGCAAATTATCTACAAAATATTTTGATTGACCAAAAGCGATATTGAGCATAAACAAACCTTGCGGTGTTGCTTCAAACCAAAAGGTGGGAAATTTGAGGGACTTAATCAAGCCGCGATCTACGAAATGGATTATCTCTCCACCGTCCACGCTGTTTCTCGCTAATCTATCGGGGTGCCATGAAATAATCCCGTCTGCCTTTCCTCTCTCGATCAATGACAACATTTCTGCGAATTTAATTCGCCCGGGTTCTTTTGCGGTTTTGGCCTCGCATAGCGAGACAACAATTTCAAGTTTTTCTTTGGCGGCATACTCTTGCAACTCTACGAGTTGCGCTTCAATACTTAAAACCTGTCGGTCGTCTTCTTCGGTGCTCTTGCGAGCATAAAGTATATATTTCATATTGTTTTTGGATTAAGGATTAAAAAATTTTCTTTCCCCAAAATGCGAAACCGTGAATTCTTTTTACCCCCAAAATTGAATACGAATTAGTCGCCGAGCGAAGCGAGGCGAACCAAAACTCTTTGACTTTTCCTGTCTGGTGCAGTATTCTTGAATTAGTCCGAACGCACTTTTCCGGAAAAATCCCCCCGCGAAAATTCGGAAAGGCGGCGGAGCCGCACCGCTCAAAACCGTAAAAGAACCCGTAGAAAAACATCGGCTCGAACCATAATTTAATTTTGGGGGAAGAAAATTTTTTAATCATATGAATTCCAATGAATCGAATTCTAAACAAACGGAAATTTTGACCAAAAAAGCGACTGATCCACTCCAGTACGATTCTGTTAATTTGGATTGGAGGAAAGAAGGGATGTTGGATTCTCCCACGCGCCAGTTTTTTCGTGAGTATCTTGAGCAAAACATTGAAGATTTGACCGATAAAAGCGTTATTGATATCGGCAGTGGAACGGGTCATCTTGCTAAATTGTTTCGTAAGTTTGGAGCAAGAGAAATTTATGGGATTGAACCGTCCCACAAAAATGTTGAGATTTCGCGAGAACTCTACCCAGAAATGATGGTTGATGAAGTTGGACTTGAAGAGGCAAAGACCGAAAAGACATTTGATGTGGTTGTTGTGGTGATGGCCTTTGAGCATATGCGAAATCTTGATTCGTCGTTTCAGAAAATCTCTCAATTGGTAAAACCGGCCGGAATATTTTATGCAATTGTGGGCGATAAAGAATATCTTACGACTGAACGCTTCGGATATACTCTCAAAATTGAGGACTTGGGGAATGGTGAGGTGGCTGTATCTACTAAACGACCTTATGGTGTAATGCATGATATATTTCGCCCAGTTTCTAATTTTATTGAAGCGGCAAAAAATAGTGGCTTCTCTCTTACAAAAAATATTCCACTGATACCAACAGAAAAATTTATTCAAGTTGAACCAAAGTATAAACAGTTTGAAGGAAAACCGCTGGGTCATCTTCTTGTATTTAGTCATAATTAGTGATTTAATTTTTTTAATGCCGCCAAAGAAAAACTTGAAATTGTCAGCGGTGCGGCTCCGCCGCCTTTCCGAATTTTCGCGGGGGGATTTTTCCGGAAAAGTGCGTTCGGACTAATTCAAGAATACTGCACTAAAAAGAAGGAGTTTTAAAATGCTCATTTACAAATTTCTATATTGGTTTATCTATCTCTTGTTCAAACCGCAAATTTCCGAAATTAGCGGCCTCGAAAATCTGCCCAAAAACGAAGGTTTTGTTCTCGCCGCCAATCATCAAAATTCTTACGATCCGCTGGTGCTCGTTGCGGCTTTAAAAAGTTTCCTCTGGCGCAACTTTATTCCGCAGGGTAAAAAGCTTTATTTTTTGGGGAATGTTCGTTTGAAGGTGGGCGTTCTGAAATATT
>Ga0315274_10001682_pt1 | contig 33830 bp, 25 predicted proteins | sample YL17G02_20_MG_FD_203700 | JGI IMG/M metagenome (GOLD analysis project Ga0315274, IMG submission 203700) | Sediment microbial communities from Yellowstone Lake, YNP, Wyoming, USA - YL17G02_20 | ecosystem: Environmental > Aquatic > Freshwater > Lake > Sediment | place: USA: Wyoming | collected...
ATGCCGCAACTCATGGGGGGAGACAACCCACTTTTTCAGAAAACGCAATGTTCTCAGCGCTTCGACGACCCAAAGAACTGAGAACTTTTGACACTACGTCTCGGGTGCATAGGAGGCAGTGCGATGAAGCCGGCAATTCTGATTCTTGCGATGACGGTGGCGGGCATCAACGTCGCCTCGGCGGCGAACAATCTGCCGCCGCAGATTCCTCGGCCCGAACACCCCCGGCCCGATTTCCAGCGGTCGGCTTGGGTCAATCTTAACGGCGCGTGGGACTTCGATTTCGATCCCGACAAGGTCGGCGAAAAGGAAAACTGGTTCGAAGCGGGCCGCCGCAACTGGTCGCAGAAAATCGTCGTGCCGTTCCCGTGGGAAAGCGAACTGTCGGGCATCGCAAAGCCCGACTATCGCGGCGTCGGATGGTATCATCGCAAGATCGCCGCTCCCGCCGACTGGAAAGGCAAACGAATCGTTGTGGTTTTTGGCGCGGTGGACTGGGCTGCACGCGTATGGCTGGACGGCGAATTGATCGGCACGCACGAGAACGGTTACTTGCCTTTCGAGGTCGAAGTGACCGACGCCCTGAGCGACGGCCGCGAGCACGACCTCGTCGTTCGCGCCGAGGACAACGTGGACCGCGAAACCCCCACCGGCAAGCAGACCGGCTGGTACACCCCGTCGAGCGGCATCTGGCAAACGGTCTATTTCGAAGCGCGCGGCCTGCAATACATCGAAGACTTCCAGGCCTATCCCGATCTTGGCGCAGGCGCGGTGAGAATCCAAGTGCGCGTCCGGGCGGGCGAATCCGGCCGTTCACTTCTCGTCGAAGCCGAATCGCTCAAGGATGAATTCAAGAAGGTATCCTCGCCGGTCTCCAACGGGACGGCCTCGCTGGTCCTCCGGCCCGCGGTCGCCCGCCTCTGGTCGCCCGAATCGCCCCATCTCTACGAGTTCCGTCTCAAACTGCTTTCGGGACCGACTGTCGTGGACGAAATCCAATCCTACACGGCGCTGCGCCAGATCGCGACCGGCAAATGGGGCGACCAAGCGTTTGAATCCGTCTTACTCAACGGCAAGCCAGTCTATATCCAAGCCGCGCTTCACCAGTCGTTCAACCCCAAGGGCATCTACACCTATCTCTCGGACGACGCGGTCCGCCACGACCTTCAGTTCACCCGCGACTGCGGCCTCAACTCGCTGCGCGTCCACATCAAGGTCGAGGAGCCACGCTTCTACTACTGGGCCGACAAACTGGGCGTCCTGATCTGGTACGATCTGCCCAACTTCAGCCGCTACAGCGAGCGTTCGCGCCAGACGTGGGAAGCCACGCTGCGCGGCGCGATGGCCCGCGACTTCAACCATCCCTCGATTTTCTGCTGGGTCCTTTTCAACGAAACGTGGGGAATCGGCGATGGCGGCTATGGCCCCAGCCAGCAGGGTTGGGTCCGCAAGATGTACGAACTGGCCAGGAAACTCGACACGACGCGCCTGTGCGAGGACAACTCCGCCTGCCGCTACGACCACGTCGTTTGCGACCTCAACACGTGGCACTTCTACATTAACAGCTACGACCGCGCGCGCGACCACGTCGCCAACGTCGTCCAGGCCACGTTCCCCGGCTCCGAGTTCAATTTCATCAAGGGTCTTGCCCAGGGATCCCAACCGCTTCTCAACAGCGAATACGGCGGAATCTCGGCGGGCCTGGGCGACCAGGACGTCTCCTACTGCCTCCACTATCTCACCAACCTCCTTCGTTCCCACGACAAAATTCAGGGCTTCATTTACACCGAGCTCACGGACATCGAGTGGGAGCACAACGGTCTGGCCAACTACGACCGCACGCCCAAGGAGTTCGGCTATCCCGAGATCGCCGGTCCGACGACGGTGCGCGACATCTTCAACCCCGATTTTGTCGTGCTCGACGGCCCGCCTGTCCGCGACGTGAAGCCGGGCGAGACGGTCGAGGTGCCGGTCGCGATCAGCCATTATTCCTCGCGCGAGATCAAATCGCCTGTTCTGCTCTATTGGATGGAGGGAATCGGTCCGCTTGGGGCTCGAATCGAACCGAACAAGGATACGCGGCCCAGCCAAGCCGTCGAGAAGATGAAGCAGTTTTCTGTTGCCGATCAGAAATCCCTGAACATCAAGATTCCGGAGACTCCCGGGCTGTATCTCCTCAAAGTCGCGCTCGCCAACGGCCGGGCCGATCAGCGCGTGGCCGTCAACTGGATGTGGTTCAATGCCGTCGGCGCTCCGTCGCCGCGCGTTGAAAAGTTGGACGATAAAACGATTGCCCTGCGGTTCGATCCTTCGTCCAGCGTCGCGCCGGGCGAGACCGGCGAGCTGGGACTGCGCGGCGCCACCACGGGGTCGGGAAAGTATATCGGATATGGCAAGGGGCGGGCCGAGTACCGCGTGGTCGTTCCCAAATTCCTCGACCCCAGGACGATCGAGAGTGTGGAGTTTCTCGCCGAGGTAGCGGCCAGGGCGCGCGACGAGAAGCTCGACTGGCCGGCTCGCAAGAAGTCCGTGGACTATCCTCAAACCGACGCGAAGAAGTTCCCTTCGCAGGTCGTGGTGTCGCTGAATGGCGTGGAGGCGGCCAAATGGACGCTCGAGGACGATCCCGCCGACGAGCGCGGCATCCTCTCCCACCAGAAACGCCAGCAGCCGGGCGCTTACGGCTATCTCCAGCGGGCGAAACTTGCCGTGTCCGAAGGCCCCGCCCGCCAAGCCCTGGAGCGCGACCGAACCATCACGGTGGCGCTCGACTACGGCCCGATCGAAGGCAAACGGTCGGGCGGCCTGTCGGTGTTCGGCGAAACCAACGGCGCCTATCCGGTGGAGCCGACCCTTGTCCTCCATCTGAGGCAGCCCGTCGCGATTCCCGGCGACTACGATGTCAAGGCGCCATTGACGCGCGGCGGCAAGCCGACGGTTCGGGCGCTGCTGCCGTCGGTCGGCCATGGCGAGACGAAATGGAAGTACACGTTCGAGAAGCCGCTGGCGCGATGGACGACGCCCAGCTTCAACGACGGCGCGTGGCGCTCGGCCCTCCACGGGTTCGGCACCCAAGGCACACCCAACACGACCGTCAACACCCTGTGGGACACAAGCGATATTTGGCTTCGGTGGAAAAGCGAGTTTCGACCGCTTCCCGCCGCCGCGCTTGTTTGGATTGACTACTATCACGACGAGGATATGGAAGTGTACGTCAACGGCAAGATGCTCCTGAGACGCAGCGGGTATGTGAGCCAATACCAGACCGAGCTCCTGACCGACGAACAGCGCGCTCTATTTGTCGAAGGCGAGAACACAATTGCGGTTCATTGCCACCAGACGGTCGGCGGCCAGTTTGTGGACGTCGGTTTCTTCACGCGAGGGACACCGTAGATTGGAGGCTCAGGCCGATGGATGTTCGCTTTTGCATTGACCCAGAGACGAACCTGCCCCATATTCACCGGCATGGGTTGACGAAGAGGAAGTTGAGGATGTATTGCTCAACCCCGGAGAGGATCGCATTGGAGACGAAGGTGCTCGGGTCGCAACCGGTCAAACGTTCGGAGGAAGGTATCTCCGGGTTGTCTATGTTCCCGATCGGGAGACCGACAGTGTCTTTGTCATTACAGCATACGAACTCACCGGCATGCCATTAACTGCTTATCGTCGGCGACGTCGGAGGAGAGGAAAATGAGACAGAAGCGTTTCCCACCCGGCTGGGATGAAGATCGTGTCCGCCGTGTCCTTGCTCATTACGAGCAGCAAACGGAGGAAGAGGCCGTCGCGGAGGACGAAGCGGCGGCTGAAGATCAAGGGCAGACGTTTATTGAGGTCCCCGATGATCTGGTGCCCGCTGTGCGGGAGCTTATCGCAAAGCACCAGCAATGACCACATAGCCGTTGGCCCTATGTCTCGGGAACACGCGCACGCTTTAATCCGGCGCGGTGTATCTTACTCGCGGAACGTCAGACTCAGGAAAATCAGCACGATTCCGACGAGCGTGAACATGAGCGTAAACACGGTCTCGACGCCCCGGAGAAGAAAGCCGAGCAAGAAACAAAGGACCGCCCCGACCGCGAAGAGTTTTGACTGACCGGACATCGCCGCGTCGTTCCCCGCCTGCCCGCGCCGAAGCGCGACCCCGCCCCTTATTTCGCGGTCGCGCCCGCCGACGGCTTCAAGAGGTCTGCAAGGTATTTCTCGGGCGACTTGAGGAAGTTCTTCTCGCAGTCCGGACAACACAAGCCGATCTTGCGCCCGTTATAGACCATCGCGCAGTCCGTGGACACCTTTTCGCCCGTCACGGGACAGGTCGTGTTCGCGATGTCCTGCGGCGCGCCTTTCGCCGCGATGACTTTCCCCGCGGCGTCCTTGAGTTCCCGATCCAGATAGGCCTTCTTGTAGGCGGCCGCCGTGTCCTTCTTGATCGCTTCGGTGCATCCCGGACAGCACATATAGACTTTGGCGTAGGTGTGCGACGGGGGATCGCTGTAGTCCACGAACAACGCCGGATTGGTCGGGTTGCCCATGATCGGACAGACGGCGTTGCCGAAGAACGTCGCTTCCTGGGCCATTGCCTTGGCGCCCGCCTTTGCGCTTTCCTCGGCTGTCTTTTTCGCGCGCGGCGTCAATTCCGGCTGGCTCTTGCATGCCCCGAACACCACAGCCCCTCCCGCCACCATTCCAACCACCGCGACCCATGCAAGTCTTCTCATGTCGGTTCTCCGTCCTTACCGTTGAATCTGTCCCACAGCAAAATCAATGGCGCGCCTGGCAGGATTCGAACCTGCGACCTCTTGCTCCGGAGGCAAACGCTCTATCCAGCTGAGCTACAGGCGCGCGGGCGACCTTCGCAACTGTTGACCGGGATCTTGGGGAGGACGCGCCGCGCTGTCAAGGGATTTACCTCGGAACATCTTGCGATTTGTGAAGGATTCGCTTCTGCTTTGGGCTACGGTCCGCAGGCGGGTCGCTTCCGCCTCGACTGAGCTCGTCGCAGGCCAGCGGAGCCCTATCCTCCCGTCAGGCGGCGACGTGATCCCTTGCGAACATCGCTCTCCCAGGACAGGGGCACACCCATGAACGAGTCTCAGCCCTTGACTCGCCCACTTTCATAGATGCCGAAAAGGGAGTTGGACACGCCGCGCACTCGCCGCCGCGAAGCGCTTTGGCGAAGCAGGGAGCGCCTGCGCTGCGCGTAGGCCGGCAGGCAGAGGAAGATGTGGGTTTCGACGCGATGGTCGAGGTGATGAGAAATCGGCCGTCTCGCCGCGCGGCTTCGGACCCAGGTCGCCCAGCGAGCACACGGCCTTCTGCCGCGGCCCCTTCGGCGTCAGAACCGACTCGACCAACACGTGGTTGACGTAGGTTTTTCCGCGGACCGTTTTCTTGCTCTCTCGAATATACATGAGTCACTATATGACTCATCACATACTCCACCTGTCAATACAAATCGTAACACAAAACGACACTGCCGAAAACAGTTCGTCACTATTTAGACCCGTTCCAAACATGCACCCCTGAAAACACAACACTTCCCCCATGCCTACCCCCCAAAAACCGTTGAAAACGACCCTCCGCGTGCGGAAGTTGGGCGAATGTCGAACGTCGAATGTCGCGGCGGAACATGATCGAAATAGACGGTACATTCGGCGAGGGCGGCGGGCAGATTCTTCGCACCTCTCTGGCGCTGTCGGCCCTCACGGGCAAGGCGTTTCACATCGCCAGGATTCGTGGCCGGCGGCCCAAGCCCGGCCTTCATCGCCAACACCTGACGGGCGTTCTCGCGGCGCAGCGGGTGGCCGATGCCCAGGTGCGCGGAGCGGAGCTCGGCTCGAGCGATCTCACGTTCGCTCCCGCGCGCGTCGCCGGCGGGGAGTTCCGTTTCGACGTTCAGACCGCCGGAAGCGCGATGCTCGTGCTCCAAACGATCCTGCCGCCGCTGTTTCGCGCCGGTCGGCCTTCGCAGGTCACAATTCGCGGCGGCACTCACAACCCCATGAGTCCGCCGTTTGATTTCCTGGCCGAGACGTTCCTGCCCGCCATCGCCCGCATGGGCTTTCGCGCCGAGGCGAGGCTGACTCGCCACGGGTTCTATCCGGCGGGCGGCGGCGAGATCGTCGTCGAAACCGAGCCTGCCGGAATTGTCCGGCAGTGCGATTTCGCAGCGCCCGACGGCCCCGCCGTCCTTTCGGCGCGCGTCATCCTCGCCCGACTTCCCGACCGCGTCTGGGAGGCCGAAAAGCGCGCCCTCGAATCGCTCGACCTGCCCCTGACCGCCATCGAGCGCCGCGACATCAGCGATTCCGCCGGACCCGGCAATTGCGTCGAGATCGTCGTGGACCGCGGCGAAGGAGACAAGCGCACCCGCTCGATTCTCACGGCCTTCGGCGAACGGGGCCGCCCCTCGGCCCGCGTCGTCGAGGAAGCCGCCGGCTATGCCCGCGAATTGCTCGCGAGCGGCGCCGCCGTGGACCGCTTTCTGGCCGACCAGCTGCTGATCTACGTTGCCATGGCCGGCGGCGGCTCGCTCAGCGCACCCTCGCTGACCCTCCACGCCACGACGAATATGGCGATCATCGAGCAGTTTCTACCCGTTGAGTTCGTTGCCGAGCAAGCTGCCGGCCTGACGCGAGTGGAATGCTGCGCGCGCCCCGGGTAATCTCACGAAATGTAGCCGCCGACGTAAGGAGGCGGACTGATGGCGCTCCGATAGCCTCTGCCTCCCTGCGTCGGCGGCTGCAACCCACAGCAGAATCTTATCGCCTACACGACGTCGTGCTCAAGGAATCCCAATTCCGTTCCCAGCAAGGCCAGTGCGGCCGCCGTCGAACGGGCGGTCGGGCCGGGGTCTTGCGTCAGCGCGGAGGCGTGGCGGGCCAGGGCGGTCTTGAACAAGTTCTGTCCCTGCCAGAAGAACAGCGGCAGATGGAGCGACTTGGCCTCGCGCACAAAGGTCGCGGCTTGTCGCGCCAGCGCCTCGTCGGCCGTTTCGACCAACCGCGCCAACAAGCCGTTGAGGTAGGCGCGCACGCGCGGCTCCATCTCGGCCAGCCGCAGCGGAATGTTCCAGCGGCGCGCCTGCGACAGCACATCCGCCAGTCGCTCGCTTTGTCCTTTCTCGAGAAAGTCCCGCACGGCCCCTTCGAGGGCATCATTGAGCACACTCTCGGCGGCGGCCAGGAAGCTGCGAGGCACCGGCGCGTCGGCCTCGCGCACAAATTCCATCAGCCGCTGGTTGTCCTCATACAGCGACCGGAACACTCCCTCGTAGTGCTCCAACTTCTCGCGGGTCACGGCGGCCAGAATCCGGCGACGGCTTTCGAGAAACAAGTCCTTCAGGGTAAAGTAGTCCTTCTCAAAGTGCCGATCGAGCGCCCGCACGACTTCCGTCAGACTCGCGCCCTCGTAAGTCGAAAGCAGACTGCTCTTCAGCGCCTCGCGATTGGGGATCCCGCTGCTGGCGCGAATCGAGCACTGCACGTCGTGGCCGCCGAACGTCAGAACGGCGAACGTGACGTCGTCGGTTTCCTGCGTCACCATCGAGCGGGTCTCGATTCGCCCGACCGTCAGCGACGTCGCCCCGGAGACGGCGCGGTGAAAGTCACGCGGGACGATCTCGTAGCAAAACAATCTGTTCTCGTCCCATCCGCTCTCGAAGGCGCTTTCCATGGCGGCGTGGGCCGCCACCCGCCGCAGGTCGGCCATCGCGGGCCGAGCGTGGCGCCGATAGACCTCCGCCCCGTTCTTCTGCTCGGGGAGATTGCTCTCGGCCTTGGCCAGCCGTTCGAGAAACGCCTCCTCGACCGACAGCCCCAGATCGCCCGCCAGCTGAATGGCCCGGCAGGTAAACTTCAGATTCTGGACCGCTTCCAATCCTGAGATGTCGTCGAAAAACCACGGACAGCTGGTGAACATCAACATTCCGTGGCGCTGCATTTCGAGCAGCTTGAGAAGCTCGACCAGAGCCGACGGCGTGAGCGCGCGACATTGGTGCGCCGAGCAGAACTCGCCCAGCCGCTCCGAGCGGCGGTCGGCGATCACCCGGACGTAGTCGTTTCGCGCGGCCCAGGGGTCTTTGACCAATGCCGCCGCTCGTTGCTCGAAAAACGGGTCCATCCGGCTTCGCAGCCAATCGAGCGACTCGCGCAGCGGCGCGCGCCACCTCTGGTGCCAGTTGCGGCTCGGATCGAGCTTGCAGCCGCAATCGCTTCGCCAGCGCTCGATGCCGTGCGCGCAACTCCACGATGTGTTCTCGACGATTTCGACTTCCCACGCCGGCGGATTCTCGGCCAGGAAGCGACCGTAGTTGGTCAGGGCGACGTCGGGATCGCGCTCGACCGTCGCCAGCGCATAGGCCAGCGACATATCGCCGTGGGGCCAGTGGTGGCCGTACGATTCGCCGTCGGTGGCAATGTGGACCAATTGCGGGTCGGGGCGCGTCGGATCGAGCGCGCTCTTGAGGCGGCGGCCAAATTCCTCGCCGTTGGCCAGCAGCCGCTCGAACGCCACCTGGCGGGCGATCTGCGCGTCGTAGAAGAACAGCGCGATGGTCCGTCCGCCGGCGAGCCGACACCGATACGGGCGGCGCGGGTCAACCGTCCCGCCCGCAACCTCAACCCACTTGGTCGCGCCCTTGGGCAGAACGCGTTTGGCCTGATAGGGCGAGAGGATCGTAAAGCGAACGCCGTGCTGCGCGAGAAGATCGAGCGTCTTCAGGTCCACCGCCGCTTCGGGGAGCCACATGCCCTCGGCCGCGCGGCCGAAACAGCGTTCGAATTCGCGCAGCCCCCAGACGATCTGCGTGACGCGGTCGCGCTCGCTCGCCAGCGGCATGATCATGTGATTGTACGGCATGGCAATGGCGTTGCCGTGGCCGTCGTGGCGGGCGCGACTCTCGCGGTCGGCCTCGACGATGCGGCGGAACTCATCGGGCGAATGGCGCTCGATCCAGCCCAGCAGCGTCGGGCCGAAGTTGAAGCTGACGCGCGCATAGTTGTTGACGATCTCGCGAATCCGCCCCTGCGTGTCCACCAGGCGCGCCGCCCCGTTGGGCGCATAGCATTCCACGGTGATCCGTTCGTTCCAATCGTGGAAGGGGTGGGCGCTGTCCTGGACCTCGACGTCCTCGAGCCAAGGGCTTTCGCGCGGTGGTTGGTAAAAGTGGGCGTGGATGCAGACGGCGTTTTGCTTCATCAGGCGATTTCGCTCCTTCGAATCTTCGGACACTTCGCGCCGACCGTGCCACGCGCTCCTGCTCGTGCTCGGTTTTGGGTACGGCCAAAGGCGACCTCAGATTCTTCGCTGACCATAGTACGGCGGGTCGCGCATCACAAGCGAATGTTTGCGTCGGGACCGGCGCGCCCGACGACGGCGTCTTCCGGCCCGGGTCGCCGCCGCACGCCCGGTATGCGCCCTCCGCGTTCTCCTCCGCGTTCTCCTCTCGTTTCCTTGACTTCCGCCGTCCTGCCCTCCATATCACGACAGACGGAGGAAACGATTGTGACACGGGTGCTGGTCATCGGCGCGGGGATGGGCGGCCTTGCGGCGGCAGCGCGTCTGGCTCGCCGCGGCTTCGACGTGACGGTCGTTGAACAGCGTTCGCGGCCCGGCGGCCGGTGCGACGTGCTGGAATGCGACGGCTTCCGATTCGACACCGGCCCAACGCTTCTTCTCATGCCCGCTGTCTTTGAGGAAACATTCACCGACCTGGGCGAGCGACTCAGCGACCATCTCGATCTCGTCCGCAACGATCCGACCTACCGCGTCCATTTCCACGACGGCAGTTCCCTCGATCTGACCGCCGATCTGGTCGCAATGCGCGACCGGCTCGAGGCGATGGAGTCGGGCGCCTTCGAAGGTTTCCTGCGATTCATGGCCTCGGGATGCCGTTTTCAGAATGCCTCACTTCAGCATTTCCTCGGGCGGAATTTCTATTCATTCTTCGATGAATTCAACCTGCGCACTGCCCGGCTGATGTTCCGAATGAAGGCGCTGACGCGCCACTACCGTCACGTGGCCCGTCATTTCCGCGACCGACGGCTGCGTGCCGCCTTCTCCTTTCAGAACATGTATCTCGGCCTGAGTCCCTACGAGGCGCCCGCCACCTATTCCCTGTTGCAGTACAGCGAGCTCGGCGACGGCGTATGGTTTCCGCGCGGCGGGATGTATCGGACCATCGAAACCCTCACGGCCATCGCCGAAGGGTTGGGAGCGAGATTCCTCTATGATGCGCCGGTTCGCTCGATCGAAATCGAGGGAACGCGGGCAACGGCCGTCCGCCTGGAGAGCGGAGAACGTTTGTCGGCGGACATTATTCTGGCCAACGCCGATTTGCCCTATGTGTATGCTTCTCTGCTGCCCGACGACGGAACCGCGGCGAGACTTGCCCGCAAGCGTTACTCCAGTTCGACTCTGATGTTCTATTGGGGGGTGCGAGGCGCGCGCCACTCGTCGCTGCTTCACCACAACGCGTTTCTCGCCGACCATCGCTATCGAGAATCGTTCGACGAAATCTTCTGCGACCTGACGTTGCCCGAGGAGCCTTCCTTCTATGTGTGCGCGGCCACGCGCAGCGATCCGTCGTTTGCGCCGGCCGACAGCGACGGCCTTATGGCGCTCGTCCCCGTCGGTCACCTGAACGAACAGTGCCCCCAGGACTGGGCGTTGCTTCGCGACCGCGCCCGGGAAGCCGTCTTTCGCGGTCTGACGAAAATCGGAGTGAACGACCTCCCCTCGCGAATCCTTCTGGAGAGAACCTTCGGTCCCGACGACTACCGGCGGGTGTTCAATATGGCCAAGGGAGCGGCCTTCGGGTTGAGCCACAATTTCGCGCAAGTCGGATACTTGCGACCGCACAACCGTCACCGCCGCTTTCGCAACCTGTATTTTGTGGGCGCGAGCACCCATCCCGGCGCGGGTCTGCCCATCGTCCTGCTGTCGGCCCGGTTGGTCGTCGAGCGCATTCTCAAAGAACAGGGAGTTCCAGTCCGCGCGCGCGTGATCAAGCCCTATCCTGCGGCGGAGGAGAGAGCATGAGCGGCGGCCAGGAGGCGTGGGAGAAAAGGCTGCTGTCCATGGCCGCCGAAGGGTTGGACTCGCCCGAACCTGAAGCGACGGTCACGGCGTCGGAGTCTTGCCTCGAGCGGGCGTTTGCCCATTGCGAGGCCATCACCCGGCGTCACAGCCGCACGTTCCACTTTGCTTCGGGACTGCTTCCACGCGCCAAACGCCGCGCCGCCCGCGCCCTCTATGCCTTCTGCCGCACCACCGACGACATCGTTGATCAGGCCGGCCATGATCCGCTCGCGGCGCTCGACCGCTGGCGGCGGCGTTCGGCCGCTCTTTCGCCCCCGGAAGATGATGGGGTTCTCGTGGCATGGGCGAAAACCCGCGCGACCTACCGAATCCCTCACCGATACGCCGAACAGTTGATTGACGGCGTCGCTCAAGACCTCACGAAAACCCGTTACGCGGACTTCGGTGAGCTCGCCGAGTACTGCTACGGCGTCGCCTCGACGGTCGGCCTGATGAGCATGCACATCATGGGTTTTGCCGGCCCCGAGGCGCTGCCCTATGCGATCAAGATGGGCGTGGCGTTGCAGATGACCAACATTCTTCGCGACGTGGGCGAGGACTGGCAAAGGGGGCGGGTCTATCTGCCGCAGCGCGATCTCGCCGCGTTTGGGCTTTCGGACAAGGACATCGCGGCGGGACACGTGGACGACCGCTGGCGGGCGTTCCTGCACGACCAGATCGCGCGCGCGCACCGTCTCTATGACGAATCGTGGCCGGGCATCGCGCTTCTCCATCGCGACGGGCAGTTCTCCATCGCGGCGGCGGCCGATCTTTATCGCGCCATTCTGGCGGCGATCGAGGCCAATCGCTACGACGTGTTCCATCGCCGCGCGCACATCGGTCTCTGGAGCAAGATTGCCCGTCTGCCGTTCATCTGGCGGCGCGTTCGGCGACTGAGGAAGACAAGGAGCGGGCCCCGGTTGTGAATTATGGTCGCCGACCTGAGGATGTGGACGGTTAAAAGGACCAAAGAGACCAAAGGGACTAAAGGGACCGGAGAGACTAAGACCTCCAACGGGTGTTTACGTCGCTTGCGTCTTCTCTGTTACCTGGATCGTTTGTCTTTCCGCTTCCTCACGTCGGCGGCTCCAGTTTTCGTCAATCAGAATGTGGCTCAGGATTGCCGTTCCGGCAGCGAGAGCGCCAGCGCGCACAGCAGCTCGGCAACGCCGTCAAAGGAGTCCAGCGCGCGCACCGCGCTCTGGGCCGCCTCCGAGGCGAGGCAGCGAGAACGTTCCAGTCCGAACACCATGGGGTACGTCAGTTTCTTCTGTTGCGCGTCTTTCCCGACGGTTTTGCCCAGGCTCTTTCCATCCCCCGTTTGGTCCAGAATGTCGTCGGTGATCTGAAACGCCAGGCCCAGCCAATAGCCGTACTCGCGCAGCCGGCGGATTTGTCCGTCATCGGTCCTTCCGATCAGGCCGCCAATGGCGCAGCACGCCTGCATGAGAGCGACGGTCTTGCGCTCGTGGATGCGCAAGACCGTCTCGGGCGACCGGTCCGTGTAGTTCGTTGTCTGCTCAGTGATGTCCATGGCCTGTCCGCCGGCCAGCCAACGGGAGCCGGCGGCTTGCGTCAGGGTCTCGGTGCATCGCAGCGCGGTCGGCGCGTCCAATCCCGTTTCGGGCAATCGGACGGCAAGAATCTCAAATGCCAGGCTCAGCAAAGCGTCGCCGCACAACACAGCCATACCTTCGCCGAACACTTTGTGGCAGGTCGGTTTCCCGCGGCGCAGGTCATCATTGTCCATGCACGGCAAATCGTCGTGCACGAGAGAATGAGTGTGGAGAACTTCGACGGCGCAGGCCGCCGGCATGGCGAGTTCTACGTTGCCCCCGACCGCCCGGCAGGATTCGAGGACCAGAAAAGGACGCAGGCGTTTGCCGCCGGCAAAAACCGCGTAGCGCATGGCGCGGTGCAGAACGGCAGGCGGTTCGTCTTCGCGCGGCAGCAGCCGATCGAGCGCGCTTTCGACGTTGCCCCGGCACTCGGTCAGACGCTGCTGAAGAGGTTCGTTCGCGGCTTCCTTCAACGACACGGGAATCCTTTCGTGTTTCTCACGCCCCATCCGAAGCGCTCGGCGCGCCGGTTGCAAGCGGTTTCTCGCGTGGCGCGTTCTCATGGGCGGCCGCGAAGGCCCCGGCCGACTCGCATCCGATTCCTGATTTTCTCATACACCAACGCGTTGAGGAACATGAGGCTCAGGCCATACAGAAAATCCTCGATCGGGATCGTGACGACGCGCACGCCAAGTTGATACGATGCGTTGTAGATGACCACGGGTCGCGCGGTCAGGTATCCGTTGAAGAGGAGGACCAATCCGCAGACGATGAGAAGAAACAGATATGTTCTGGCCTGAAGCAGGAGATTCGCAGCCAGCAGACGGTCGAGCACGGCGACGATCCCGACCGCAATGAGAGCAAGCCCTGTATATTCTTTCCCGGTTGCGAAAACCAGTGCGCCCACCGGGATGCCCAGACCCAAGAGAACCCGCACCGTCTGCAGTCGAGCCGTCTCCTTGATCTCGAAACGCGCGGAAAGTCCCTCCCAGATGAACAGAGACGCGGACGGCACGGTGACGAAAAACAACCATTCCTCGATCGGCAGACCGGCCACACGAACACCGAGCGTGTAGCTCTCGCTAAACGACCAGTGACGATTCGTCACCAGCGCATCCCAAATGACATACGGGATCATCGCCAGGACAACGCTGAGCAACACCGCCGGCCAACGGGCCACCCTCTCCGCCCGCCGCCCGACAGTGGCCGCAACCGGTCCGGCAATGACGAGCAGGTTGAAGATCAGATATTCGCACTTCATTTCGCGGCGCCGCGGCGGTGGAAAGCGCTCACTGAGCAAACCGTTTATGGACGCGGGCGGCCGGTCTGTCAAGGGCCACTTGTCGTAGCTGAACCCCAAGACCCGTCCGTAGTCCCCCCTGTGGTTCTGAAAAAAAACGGGCGCATCGGGATCGGATGTTAGCGTTCGAGAGCAGCGGCGCCGAGGGTGGAGACGACCTTGTCCTGTTGGGCGGGCGTCAGAGTGGGATAGAGTGGCAGGGTCAGAAGGCGCGGGGCGAGAGCCGACGTGACGGGCAGCGCGTCGTCGGGCGTCGGGAAGCAACGGCGGTAGAATGAAAAGTCGTGCACGGGGCGAAAGTGGATGCTGGTTTGGATGCCGTGGTCGCGCAGGAAGCGCATGAGGCGGTCGCGCGGCGGCGCGCCGTCGAGCAGAACGATTGGGAAGATGTGGTGAACGCTTTGGTGCGGGACAGGGGAGTCGGACCTGTCGGACAGGTCGGACAGGTCAGACGGATCGGACGGGTCAGACTGGTCGGACAGGTCGGACTCGGACGAAGCGACGGGCTGGCCGGCAAAGGGAATCTGAATCCATTCGATCTCGCGGAGCAGGTCGCGATAGCGGGCGGCGCATTCGGCGCGGCGGGCGGTGTTCGATTCCAGCTTGGCCAGCTGCACCATTCCGATGGCGGCGCGAATCTCGTCAAAGCGATAATTGAACCCCAGATCAACGACATCATAGCCGAACGCGTGGCCCTTGTGGCGGTCGAGCGTCTGATGGGTCATGCCGTGGGAGCGAAGCAGGGCGAATCGTTCGGCGAGACTGGGATCGTCGGTGACGATCATGCCGCCTTCGCCCGTGCTGAGATTCTTGTTGGAGAAGAAGCTGAAAACGCCGGCATCGCCGAACGTCCCCACCTTGCGGCCGCCCCACTCGGCCAGCGGGGCGTGCGCGCAGTCCTCGATAAGGCGAAGATTGTGGCGGCGCATCAGGGCGACCAGGTCGGCCATGTTACACGGATGGCCGGCATAATGGACGGCGACGACCGCGCGCGTGCGCGGCGTGAGTTTGCGTTCAACGTCGGCGGCGTCGAGCAGCGGGCGATCGGCCGACTCGACGTCGGCAAAGACCGGCGTCGCGCCCGTTTGAACAATCGTGTTGGCCGTTGCCACGAAGGTCAGCGACGGCAAAATCACCTCATCGCCGGGGCCGAGTCCCAGCGCGTGGGCCGCGAGGTGCAGGCCAGCGGTACAGCTGCTCACGGCGCAGGCAAAACGACTGCCCATGCGCTCGGCAAACGCGCGCTCGAACTGCGCGACGCGTTCGCCCTGCGTCAGCCAACCCGACCGCAGGACGGCCAGGACGGCTTCTTCTTCGGCGGCGTCGAATTGGAGATCGAAAAGAGGAACTTCCCAGTGCGAAATGCGGAATGCGGAATGCGGAATCGAGCGTGCGGAATGCACAGTGCGGAGTGTGGAATGCGGCGCGCGGGTCTTCTTCTTCATGACGGTTGCTCGTGAGTCGCAATACCGGGAAGCAGGCGCGGACGCAGCGCCTCGAAATCGGCGACGGCCCGCTCGTAGTCGTCGGGACGACCGATGTCGAGCCAGTAACCCTCGTGCGGAAACGACGCGACGTGTTCGCCGGCCTCGAGCAACGCCAGCACCAGATGATCGAAACCAAATGGCCGGCCTTCGGGAATCCGCGACAGGACGCGCTCGTTGAGCACATAGACGCCCATGCTGACGCGATAGGTTTTGAGCGGCTTCTCCTCGAATCCGACGATGCGATGGTCGGCGCCTTCCTGCAAAACGCCGAAATCAATCGTCACTTCGCGCCGGCAGGTGGCCACCGTCAGAGCGGCGCCGCGCGCGCGGTGGAATTCGACCAGCCGCCGAAAATCCAGGTCGGTCAGCAGGTCGCCGTTCATCACCACGAAATCGCCCTTCAAGCCGGCGATCAGCCGGAGCGGCGCAATCGTGCTGAGGGGCTTGTCTTCGATCGAGTACTCGATCGTGACGCCCCACTTCGATCCGTCGCCGAAGAAGCTCCGGATCAGTTCGGCGAGATGGCCGACGGCAATCGTCAGGCGGCGGAATCCTTGCGCGGCGAGCTGTCGAATGACGATTTCGAGAATCGGCATGTCGCCGACGGGGACGAGCGGCTTGGGAAGGACGGTCGTGTAGGGCCGGAGCCGCGTCCCTTTGCCGCCGGCGAGGATCACGGTTCGAATCGCGTCAGAGGACATAGGCGCCGATCCTGTATTCGTCGAGGTGGCGGCGAATCCATTCGATGGTCAATCGCAGGCCGTCGTCGAGCGAGGTCTGCGGCTGCCAACCGGCGAGAGTGCGCGCCAACGAGGCGTCGCAAAGCAGGCGCATGACTTCGCTTTCGCGCGGGCGAAAGCGCCTGGCGTCGGTTCGGATTTCTTTTGGCTCGCCGACGAGAGCGATGATCTTGCGCGCGAGATCGCCGACCGAGATGCCGCTGCCGCTGCCCAGATTGACTACGCGGCCGACCGTCGCGTCACATTCGGCGAGCGCAAGAAGCCCGCGCACGGTGTCGCCGACGTAGGTGAAATCGCGGACAGGCTCTTGCACGCCCAACCCCACCGAATCGCCCGCCAGCGCCTGCGTGATGATCGTCGGAATGATCGCGCGGGCGGACTGGCGCGGCCCGTAGGTGTTGAACGGCCGCGCAATCGTCACCGGCAGATTGTAGGAGCGATAGTAGCTTTCGGCGAACTGGTCGGCGGCGATCTTGCTGGCGGCGTAAGGCGACTGGCTCTGAAGCGGATGCGTTTCGTCAATCGGAACGCGGACGGCCGTTCCATAGACCTCGCTGGTCGAGGTGTGGACGAATCGCTTGATCGGCGCGGCCCGCGCGGCCTCGAGAAGATTGAGCGTCCCGCGAACATTGACCTCGTTATAGCTCGCGGGCGAAACGTAGGAATAGGGGACGGCGATCAGGGCAGCGAGATGAAAGACGTACTCGCATCCCTCGACCCACGACCGCGGCGTGAACGGGTCGCTCACGTCGCCGAGAATCACCTCGCAGCGCACGCGCCGCTCGGCCGACAGCTCTTCGAGCCGGCCCCACGAGTTGCGACTATTGTATCGAACGAGCGCGCGGACGCGGGCGCCCTGGTCGAGCAACGCTTCGGTCAGATGGCTGGCGATGAAGCCGCCTGCGCCCGTCACGAGAACCCGTCGGTCTTTCCAGAACGTCTCTGCCATGCGAATCGTTCCCGCAGCGCCGGTGCGATACGTACAACCAATAATCCTTGGTCTCGCACAGCAAGCCTACACCAGCGCCGACCGAAGGCGTCAAGCATGTTTGTCGGAGAGCAACGGGCGCAGGGGTTGTCTGTGCGGCAGCGCGTCGACAAGATGCGTCCGCTTCTCCGGCGGCCCTTCCGGGCGTTCTTCCTTGACATTGGGGGAGATTCCGACGGAAGAGGTGGCGCTGTTGCGCACGTGAAAACTGCTCTGCCAGAATAAGGAGAAAAGGCGAAATGAGAGCGTCCGTTTGGTTTGTTGGCCCGGCTCTGGCCATCGGATTGGTCGCCGTGGCCTGCGGCGGCTCGCCGGCGGCCGAAAAGAAATCGAAGGCGCCGGCGAAAGAAGGCGCCACTCTGCCCGACACCTCCGATGCGTCTCGGAGTCTCACGTTGGTCAACCTGGACCTCAACCTCGTTTACGATGTCGATTTCTCCAGGCCGCTGAAGTTCGTCAAAGAGAGCGCCCTGTTTGCCGACGGCAAGCGCGCGCGAAAACCCGAAGGCGTGGACTGGGTCCTCGAAGGCCAGGCCAGCGCGGCGGCCGAAGGCAACCGGCTCATCCTCCGAAACGAAGGCGGCCACCTGGTCCTTTGGAACACGCGCGAGTTTCCCGCCGATTTCCTGCTCGAATTCGGGATGTCGCCCGCCGATTCCAGCAAGGGACTGGCCATTGTCTTCTTTGCCGCCAAGGGGCTGAAAGGCGAGAGTATTTTCGACCTCGGCCAGCCGATGCGCGATGGCGATTTCAAGATGTATCACAGCGGCTCCATCAACTGCTATCATACGTCCTATTGGGCCACGGACGAGCAGGGACAGGCGCGCGAGACGGCGCACATTCGCAAGAACAAAGGCTTCTATCTTGTCGCGAAGGGCAAGGATTTCATCGCCGGCCAGCGGCCCGGTTTTCATCGCATCCGCATGCTCAAGGTCGGGGGAAAGATCGAGGTCGAGGCCGACAGCAAAATCGAGGTGCAGTGGACAGACGACGGCAAGACGCATGGGCCGGTGTTGTCCGGCGGCCTGATCGGCTTGCGCCAGATGGACTACAGCACGGAATGCCGCTACACGCACTTCAAGGTGTGGGAAGTCAGACCCAAGTGACGCGCACAATGAGTTCGTAGTAGCGCCGCAAGGCGCGTTTTCGCGTGACCGGCATTCTTGCTTCAGGCCCCGTGTTTCAACGCGCCTTGCGGCGCTACTACGAACTCATTTCCAGGGTAGTTCCCACTTCTGTGGAATCTTCGAACCGACAATGGCCCGCTAAAGTGGGGACTACGAACTTCTCGCCCCCGCGTTCCTATTTCGTCTTCAACCGATACTCGTACAGGCCATAGCCCACCTCGCGGCAGGCCGCGATCGTTTCGGGATAGGGCCTGTCGCAGATGTCCACGAAGCCGATCTGGTAGTTTTCGCCGTCGCTTCGGCCCGTGGTGGCCTGATCGAGATATTGAAACCAATGCGTTCCGACCATGTAAGGATTCCGCAACGCGCCCTGGACGTAGCTCTTGTATTTGGCCGCGCGGTCGTCCTGATTGGCCGTTTCCTTGAGTCCCGTGTGGAACATGCCGCGATCGAGCGCGCCGAAGTGGAACTCGCCCACGATCATCGGTTTGTCGAGCCCGTCGGGCAGGCGATGGTCGGCGACGCTGTAGCTGTAACGGTTATAGGCAATGATGTCGCAGAACTTTGCGGCGGCCCGCGCCGCCCGGTCGTTGACCCACGCAAACCGGCAACCGAGATAGAGCTGGTTGGGCGCGACCGCCTTGACCTCGTCGCGAATGGTCTTGAAATAGGTTTCGGCGATCTTCGTGTAGAAGGCGGTCAGGTCGTCCGCCGCCTTCTTCTTGTCGGGGGTCTCTTTGCTTTGCAGCAGCGCCTCCCACGTCGCGTGGTTGGTTCCCCAGGCGGCGTTCAGTTTTTCGATGGTCTGGTATTTCGCCTTGAGGTCGGAGACGAAGACTTTTTTGGCGGGTTGGTCGGCGGGAGAGACCAGCGCGCCCACGGCCAGCGACACCTCGTCGCCCCAGCCCAGCTCGTTGTGAACGAAGAAGCCGAGGCACCAGGGATCGCCCGCCGCTCCCCCCTTTTCCCGGAGCACGGCATTGCGAATCGAGGCCTGAAAGCTGGGATCGAACACGTCGTAGAACTTGCCCCAGTAGCCCTCGGAGCCTTCGATTCGGATGCCGCCGCCGCCGACCGTGGCCGTGTAGGGCGTTCGGCGCATCTCGCAGATCGCCCGATCCGACCAGTTGGCGATGGTGTTCATGCCCCAGCTCTTGAGGCGGCGATGGGCCACGTCGGCGAAAGTCCTCTCCCAGTTTTCGCCGTACTTGCGCAGGAGATTGGCGCGTATGAAGTCGTAAGTTCGGTAAGACGACAGTTTCTCGTAGTAGCCGTGCGCGGCAAAACGATCTGAGCCGTAGAACTTGGCAAACGGCGAATCGTCCTTGGGCAGGTTGCGGTAGTAGTTCTCGCGGTCGCCGATCGGGGTGGAGTTGGCGGCGCGGACACAGTCAATGCCGTGCGACCAGAAGAGGCGGCCTTCGGGGTCCACCAGCCACCACTTGCCCTCGTACTTCTCGACGCGGAAGAAGCCGGTGGCCTCGAGCTTCGGGCCGGCGCTCCAGCCGCCATATTGGTCGCGGTCGGGCGGGCCGGAATGAGCGGCGAGGTCTTTCTCTTCGGCCTTGCCGTTGGCGATCATCTCTTCGACCGAGTGGGTCTTGCCGGGCCATTCTTTGTGGATGAACTGGCCGAACTCGTCAATGAACGGCAGGAAGGTTTTGCTGTCGCGCGACGTGACGTGGCCGCCGGCGCGGACGTCGGCGATCTCGAACACGTAGTCCCGGCTCGGCTTCGTCACAAAGACCAGCAACCGCGTGACGTCGGACGGGTCTATTCGGGCGCGCTCGCCCGGCGCGCGCCGCATGCCGATCAACTCGAGGGGTTCGCTGAGACGGACGGCGCTCGGGCTCAATCGCACAACCAGCATTTCGGAGGCTTTGGGACCAACGCTGACGCTGCCGGAGGCGGAGTTCTTGTTGCCGTCGCCGCCGGAGCTGTCGGCGCGACCACTGACGGTGACCGCCGCCTCGCCGGGATTGGTCAACGTCAGGGCGATGTACTCGTAAGCGGTCAAGTCCCATTTTCCCTGCGGTGCCTTGAGGGTGATGCCGGGAAACGAATCCTTGCGGCCGGTCTGAATGCGCAGCGCGTTGCCTCCCTCGCGACGGGAAAGAGAGGCCGTTGCATCGCGCGCTTCGACCGCTTGGACATCAAAGCCCTTTCCGAAATCGAACAGGACCACCGGCGGTTGCGTTTCCGGCGCCGCCGGCGAAACCGACCGTGCAAGAAGGCCAGACAGCAAAACCGTCAGGACTCCCGTCAAGCGTGGCTTTCGAATCATCGTCTCTCTCCTCCGAGTGGTTGCCATGTGCCTGTGGACCAAACAGGTGGCCGATGTTGTCTGCGATGAAGAAAGCCGGTTCGTTGGACAGATGCAACGGGATTCCGCAGCCAACTTTCGGAAGAGGGCCGGATTGAATTTTCGGCAGATGAATTCCTGGCAGACGAATTTGAAGAGAATTCGGCTTCCGGAAATTCGTCTGCCGGCGCGCGCTTCAACCCGGCATCGCCTGCGCGGCGCTCAGTTGCTCGCGGAAGGCCTCGAGGCGAGTCCGCAACGCTTCGGACGCAAAAGAGGGTTGTTCGATCTCGATTGTCAGAATCGGCAAGTCCTGCGCAGCCGGCCGCGATCTGTTGCGGGTTTCTTCCATGGCGCTCACGGCGCAGCCGCGATAGTGAATGCGCAGAACCGCATCGGCGCGACGCGAAGTGTCCGGGCCGCCATCGGACGCGGCGCGCACCATTCTCACATCGGTTTCCTCCTCGCCGATGGCCAGCGTCTCCGCCGCCCATTCGAGCAAGGCGCGCCGCCCGCCGCGTGGCAACGTTGTCCGATTCGCACTGCCGCGATGCGCGCGGGAATCCTCGCCGACGATTTGAAAACCCGCTTGCTCGATCAACTCGATCAGCGATGGATCGGGGAAACCCGTCGGGCAACCGCTGAGTACAATGCGGAGCGCGGAATGAGAAGTGTTGAGTGCTGAGTGTTGAGTGCTGAGTGAATTGAATGCGGAGTGCGGAGTACCGACCAGAGCACTGACCTCGGCGGCCCAGCGGTCGGGGTCGGCCAGATCGAGCGCGCCGACGATGCGGTAGTAGTCCGAGGCGAGAAGCCGCGGCGGCGATTCGCAGCGAGAACGGTCGAGCTTGTGACACAAGGCGTCGAGCGCCAGGGCGCGACGGTGCGCCGCCTCGAAAGCCCGACGCGTGAGCGGCAGGTCGGTCAGGAGATCGAGCGAGCGGAGCATGTATTCGAGACTTCCAAGCCGCGCGGCTGATGTAGCCGGGCGCGCGTTGCCTCTGGCGGGCCCACGCGACATGGGTCCGACCGCTCTCGACACGTTGAGCGGCCAAACGGGCGCCGCGCCGGCGATGCGGTCCGTCAAACGCGCAATCCAATCGCACCCGGCGGCGACCACGACGGCATCCACCAGCCCGGCGGGAATCCAGCGGTTCGCCAGCAGGTCGAACGCCGTTCTCGCGGCGGCGCAGACATCGCGCGGAAGGTAGGACAGGTTGGCAACCTGTCCTACAGAGACAAACCGTCCCAGCGAGATCGGTACGGCGTCACAGGCCCAAAACAACTCTTCGGGAACGGCCATACCGACCAAAGCGATGGTCTTGCGTCCCGCGCGGCGCGCCGTCTCGAGCCGCTCGGGACGATCGAGCCTAGCGGCTACCTGCGAAAAATAGTCGGATGCGGCCACGTCGGTCCTGCCCCCGCCCGTTTGGAGTCCCGCCTTTAAGCGGAGTGGGACCCACTGAAGAATAAGTTCGTAGTAGCGCCGCAAGGCGCGTTGAACCACGGGACTCGAAGTGAGAACGCCGGTCACACGAAAACGCGCCTTGCGGCGCTACTACGAACTTCTCATCCCTCTCCGCGTGACGCTGAAGGCGTCATGAGCGACTACGAACGCTGAAAATGGACAGGGGCGACGCGCGCGCCGCCCCTTCCACCTGATCTTGATTCCAACATCTCACTCGCCACAAAGCCCGACGCCGCTGTCGGGCCGGATTTCGAACGGCGAATCTACTTCACGGCCACCGCCGCGTTCCGCAATGTGGCCCCCGCGTCCGCCATCCCGCTGTCGAGGTTGCGAACCTCGAAGCCGAGCGCCACCGGCTCGGTCTCTTTCCAAGTGTAACCGGGGAAATTGGCCAGCGGAATCGCCGCCTCGATCAGGTAGCCGTCGCGCGAAACAACGCTGCTCAATTCCTCCTGGATACCGTGTTTGTTCAAGCTCACCAAGCCGATGTCGTACGTCGGATACTGGAGAACCAGCGTCGGATTCTTGACCAGCCCGGCGGCCGGAACCAGCGCCAGACGATAGAACCCTTCGGTCATTGCGGGCTCGCGGAAAGGCGCGCGCCGCGTGTCGAGGCACAGGCTGATGTAGTCGCCTGCCGTGAGATTGGCGTCGTCCACAATCACTTCGCGGTCGCGCACGCGCGCGAGGACGTAGAGGAACCGGCTGTCTATCGCCGCCGTCACCTCGGCTGCGATCTCGCCATCGGCCGGCCTGGCCGATTCAGCCAGTGTGCGCCCGTCGCGCGTGACGAACAACTTCGTTCCCGCGGCCTTGGCCCACTCGCCGGGATTGCCGTCCACTTTGATCGCGCCGTCGGAGACGTGCCGGATCGTCACCGCCTGAGCGACCTTGGACTCCGGCGCCAGCTTGGGTGGTTCGGCGGGAATTTGCTTGGTCTTCACCGCGTCGGCAAACAGCGCGCCCAGCTGATCGGGTCGCACGACGACGAACTTGTCGCCGAGCTTCTGGGCGGTCTTCGCAATCGCCGCCACGACGTCTTCGTTCGGGCCAAACCCGCTCTCGTCCACGCCGATGAAGAGGAAACGCTCTTTGGCCTGCGCCAGCGTCGCCGGCAACGCGTCGAGGCCGGCTGCATTAGCGACCAGATCGGTGTAGGTGAAAAGCACGGGCAGATTGCCCGCCATGAAACTGGCGCGCTCGAGAGTGCGGTTGGCGCCGCTGACTCCATAGAAGACCGCCTGCAAGCCCGACATGTTCTTGGATAGATTGTCGAGCGTCGGCTGGTCGAGCCACGCCATCCACATCGTCGAAAGATCGAGATGACCGAGGTACTCTTTCGACCGCTGGAAATAGCCGGTCAAAAGATTGTCGGGCTGGTTCGATCCCTTGCCCCACACGGTCGGCAGGGCCAAGCCGAGTCCGCCGATGTCGGCCACGAAGCAGTCGGTCGGCTTCGCTTCGTTATAGTAGAACTTCGCGATGTTCGGCGCGACGTCGGCGGTGGCCAGAGGAATGCCCCAGCCCAACGGGACCGAGCCGCGCGACGCGACGTCCCAGTGGCTCGGACGCAGCGACATAAACCGCCCAAGCGAGTTGCTTCCGGTCAGGCAGAACGCCACGTAGCTCTTCACCGGATCGAGAGCCACCGGCGGAGCAGGCTTCTGTTTGAGAGCCGCCCGTTCCTTGTTGCGCTGGCCCGAATGGATGCTCAGGTTGCCCGCCAGATTCGAATCCACGAAGTACTTGCCGAAGCGGCTGAACAGACGCAGCACGCGGGCGCTTTCGGCGGCCCCTTCGGAGCCGGTCTTGTTGGTCAGCTGGCCGACGACGGGGATGTTCATGGGCGACTGCGTCAAGACGTACTCCATGTGCTTCTCGTCCATGTTGTCGCCGCCGTAACTGTAGAAGGTGAAGAGGTTCCACTGGACGATGTAGTCGGTGAGGTCCTGTTCAACGCTGTCAACCGCACCCAGCGGCGGCATATAGGCGAGGACCTGATGGCTGCACTGGTTCTTGGGATTCTTGTCGTTTTTCCAGAAGTTGTTGAAGGCCCAAGCGTACAGCGCGTAGGCCGCCGCCTTCTCGTCGCCGTGGAACTTGTCAATGTTGAACTCATCCCACTTGGTCGTGTCTTTCACGATCGGCAAGGGCTTGCCGCCCATGAGTTTCATCAGGTCCTGATACAGCCGGGGCGTCAGCGGCACCGCGCGCTCGACGGCGCAGATCATGCGGACTACGTTGAGCATGTCGCGGGGCTGCGTCGGTTTGGCCGCCGGATCGAGCAGCGCGGGGTCGTAAACCACGCAGCTAACGATGGACGGCGGGTCGAATTCCAGGATGAAGCGCTTGACCGCGACCAGATAGTTCTCGTTGCCCGTTCTGCGAAGCGTAAATCCAATTTGCTGGGGGCCGATGGCCCCCTTCTTGATGCCCTTGATGGGCGGGCCGGTAATTCCGTCCTTGAAGAACTGGCGGCTGCCCTTGAACCAGAAGTCATCGCCTTCGGTGCAATACCACATGCCTTTGACACGGTTGATCAGTCCCGACGCGGCGCGGCAAAGGAACTTTTCGTCGGCGGTCATGTCTTTCATCTCAAAGAGCATGTGCTGCTGCCATACCGGCGTATCGGTGCGCGGCAGAATGCCCTCGAACATCGCTTTTTCGTCAATCGGGGACTCGTTGGCCTTGCGCCAACAGTCGCACCAGTGGCCCGAAAAATAGCGCCGATAGGGATCGCTGTAGAGCTCGACGTGAGGCAGCGCCGTCGCGGCCAACTGCACCTGGCCGGGGGACGCCGCCGGGGCCGTGTCTCCGGTCCGTGCGGCGCAAGTCGCCCATAGCAACAGCGCGCCGAACGCCATGCTTCCTACCACTTGTCTCATCCTGTACTCCTTTCTCCTTCCGTTGATGTGGAGGGCCGGCCCTCATGCCGGCCGTGTTGTTTCTTTCTCCTTGCCCATCTTGTCACAGGCATACCGAAAACTGGAACGCATAACGCGCCGGCCGAGCCAGCGCGCTTCCAGGACGTTATCTTCAGCACAAGCCTCGACGCATTTCAAACATAAATGACATGCGGCCACGCGAACCGACGGCTTGGCACGCTCCTCGAACACCTCGGTGATGTCCACCGGACAGGCCCGCTCGCACGACCCGCAGTAGGTGCACCGGTGCGGCTCCTTGACCAACTCGAACATTGCCCAGCGGTTGATCCGCAGGAACCGCATCAGGATTCCCATCGCGCACAGCCGGCACCAGAACCGCCTCATGACCGGCGTCAACAGGAGAAACGATCCGGCGGTCACCATGCCGAGGATGCTCATCACCCGCGTTGTGGCCGAGTAGCGATCGAAGAGGAAGAAGTTCTTCGCATCGCCCTGCGCCAGAGGCAACAACTGCCGCGCCGGGCAAAGCTGGCAATAGGGCGCGGCCAGACTTCCCGCCAGCGGATAGAGCCGGCTTTCCGGGCGACCGATGAAGATGGATAGGAAGACGGCCAACCCCAATAGCGTATAGGCCGTCCACGCGAAAACCCGCTTGGTGCGCGGCCCGGCCCGTAGAAATCCAAACCCCAGCGCCGGCCGAATCCGATCCACACAGTCCTGAAGAAACCCCAGTGGGCACGCCCATCCGCACCACGCCCGCCCAAGCAGCAGGCAGAAAACCAGGAAGAACGCCGTCGGCTCGATCAGGCTGGCGTAGCGATCGAGCGCCCCGCGCGTCAGGAACGTCTGGAGATCGTGCAGGTAACACTTCATCACTTTCTGCGGCACGAATTCGCACGACAGCGTGGGCAGCGACGGCTCGCGTCCCCCGACCGTCAATCGCCTCATCCCCATCAGTCCCGCATAGACAAACAGAACGAAGCACGCCGCCTGAACGAAGAACCGCAATCGCGAAACGCGATAGAACGACGAACGATGAACGATGAACGATGAATCAGACTCGTTCGTTTCTCGGCTCTCCGCTCTTTGCGTTTCCGTTTTCCGTTCCTCATTCATCATTCATCATTCCGCATTCCGCATTCCACATTCCGCATTCGTAATTGTCATTTCATCGTCATCGCCACGATGCACACGTCGCCGATTCCGGGGTCTTCCAGACCGGCGTTGGCCGGGTCGGGCCGCGGAAAGTAGATCTCGTCCACCTGGCGCTGCGCATCGAGGTCTATGGCCGCATGATACATGTAAAACGGCGACGACGGAAGATTGAGTTCGGAGCCGTCGGCCAGATGGATTTCCGAATCGCGGTGGACCGGATCGAGCCGCCGCCGTTCCAGGGGGTCGCGCTTGAGCATCTCGCCCTGCTGCCAGGGGGGGACGGCGAACGCCGACACCTGTTCCTTGCCGTCCGAATAGAGCACGCGCACCTGCGCCGTGACGATTCGCTCTTCGGGCGTCGTGTTGAAAACGAGCAGGTGCATTTGGCGCACCGCGCGCGGCTCGACGTCGAGCTTCTGGCCGCTGATTCGTAGACCCGACCGAAACAGCTCCAGGTCGGTGCGCATCGTGCCCCCTTTGAGCGGCGTCAGATAGGGCAGGCACGGCAACTGGAACACCACGTCGGGATGCTGGGGGCAGCGAATCAAGTCGGGAATGTGTTTCTCCTCGAACGAGTAGCCCGCCTCGAAGCGGCTCAGATTGTTGGGATAGCGCACGAAATCGCGCGAGAGCGCAAAGGCGTTGAAGGCGCGCGTCAGGTCGGCCTCGCCGTTCTCGTCCACCGGCGTCCGGATCACCTGCGTCTGGCGAAGCGTGTTGACGTTTTGTTCCCAGAGAATCCTCCAGCGGTCGCCGTATTTCTCCTGTTCGCGGACGAGCGGCGAGGTTTCGACGGCGAGCCACGCCTGGAGCGCGCGGGCGCGACACGCTTCGGCCACCGCCGCGGTCGTGTCGTTGTCGGAAAGGCCGACGCTCTTGGCCAAACGGGCCACAACCGGTGGCTTGTAGCGTCCCAGGAGTGAGTTCCACATTCGGTCTTCCCAGATTGCCGATTTCAGAACAGCGAACGGGACATAGCCCGGTTGGGCGGCGATTGCCTCATCGAGCCGCTGGAGCAACGCATCGTAGTCCTCGCGGACGGGGCCGCCCTGGGCGAAAAGGTCGCGCAGCGACTTGTAGGTCTGGCGGCAGCCCGGAAAGTCGCCCTCAAAGTCGCGCACCTGGCGCAGAACCGACGCCGTTCCCGTGACTTCAGGATTGCGCAGCGTATAGCCCAGCGCAAATCCGACGCCCAGCGCGGCGGCGATGGCGGCATTGTACCATTTTTTCAGCGTCGGTCGGTCCATTTGTCAGTTCTCAGTGCTGAGTGCTGAGTGCCGAGTTAAAAGTTCAAAGTTGAAAGTTGCGAGTGGCGTGTCGGCGCGGCAAACTTCAACTTCTCACCTCTTGCCTCTCGCCTTTCACCTCTACTTGTGCGGCAGCGAAGCGAGCAATGCCTCCGCATACGCATCCTTCGGATCGAACTTCAAAGCCGTGTCCCATTGGTCGCGGGCCTTGTCGAACTGTCCCCGGCAGTAATGAGCCAATCCCAGAGCAACGTAGCCGTTGACAAAGCGCCGGTCGCCTTCGACGGCTCGTTCGAAGGACTCGCGCGCCCGCGCGTAGTCGGCCAGCTTCATACAGACACGCCCCAGCCCATAGTGGGCCGCGACGTTGTTGGAGTCTTGTTCGATCGCCCGCTCATAGCAGCGTTGGGCCTCATCATAGCGACCACGCGCGTAGAAGTTGTCGCCCAACTCGCGATGGGTGTCGGCATAACCGGCGCGGTCGCTCAACGCCTGCTTGATCTCCTTGTCCGGGTCGCACTCGCACGCCGTCCCCGTAATCGCGTGGTTGTGCGAAGGGACCGACAGCGCGGCCTGGGGATCGAGATGATAGCGCACCCAGCCAACATCATGGGCGCGATTGAGCCAAACCGCGCCCGCGATGATCGCCGCCGCTATCGCTACATAGAGCGCCATTCTTCCGATCACGGTATTCGAACCTCCTGTCCCCGCGCGAGGACGCGATAGTTGCGAATTTCGCCCAGAACCGTCTTGCCATCGCCCGAATACACCGTCAGACGATGGGGGGTTGAATCATTCTGCCCGCGGCGCAGATAGTCAAGCCCTCCGGGACGCGCCACATACTCGGTTAGAACCAACCGCGCAACTCCCGACGTATCGGCCGTGGCCTCGACGTTTTCGGGCACGGCAGCGCCCTTCTCGCTTTCGGCCACGACGCGACAGCCGGCCGTCGGCGTTCGAACCGCGACCGTCCATTGCCGTCGCACGCTCCCGCCGTCGCCGGCGAACCGAATCGAATCGAAGTCGCAGTCGCGCGCCACGATCTCGCCCCGGCCGCGCACGTGAAGGTCGGCCCCTCCGCCGCGAATTGTGCATTCATTCAGAATCAGCGGAGCATTGGACACGTTGCCGACCTGTCCCACTTCCATGCCATAGATCTTGTGGTCGAGCAATCGCAGCCGAGCGATTTTTACGGGCAAGATGCCCGTGTCACTTCTGCCGCTGACGCAAAGCCCGGTGTGGTTCGACGTGGCGATCTGCGAATTCTCGATTTCCAAGGCGCCGCCGCTTGAGCGAACGACGAAGTTGCCCGAAATGTCCGCTCGGTGGAGAATCAGCGCTCCGGCGGCGGCTTCGATCACATTGCCTTCGTTCTTGCAGGCGTCATTGCCTTCGTCGGTGCGGACTGTCGCGATGCGAGCATTCTCAATCCGCAAGACAGGTTGCCCACCTGTCCCACCCGAAGAAGCAAGTACGATTCGCGCCTGGCCACACTTGCCCACGTCAAATTCCAGGCTGCCGACGTAGCGATAGATCGAACCGCTTGTCGCTGGGCCGCCGATGCTCAGCTCGCCGGCGATTCGCACCGAGCGGGCCGAAACCGCCGACCCGGTCTCCGGATCGAACGAGAGAATCGCGGGATCGCCGACCTCGCGCGCCGCCGATTCGAGCGTGTTGCCCCGGCCCGTCACGACAATCCATTCGCCCTCCAGACGCGCGGAAGCGAAGGCGGAAGGATGAAGGATGAGGGATGAGAGAAAAACCAAAATCAAAAGACCAAAGCCGAGATGGAGATGCCGAGCAAGCCTGAGTAGAGCAAAACGCAATTGGGGGACCAAATTGAGTAGCGGTTCTGGCATCTCTCCCGTCCCTTTTGTCCCTTCCGTCACTTCGGTCCCTTCAGTCGAATGACAGCGGTCGAAACCGCATGAAGAGTAGCGCCAGAACCAGCGTTCCTATCATACTGGCGCCGATTCGCTTCAGCATCGCACGGCCATAGGCAGGATCGCCCGTGCGCGGCAACCATTCGGCGCTTCGGTCGAGCCGATAGGCGTGAATCCTGCCGTCATAGAAAGGCACAATCAACATGTCCACGTCGCCGATCCGAACCGCCGCGGGCGATTCCCAGATTGTGTCGCCCACACCGCGATAGGCCCACAGAAACGCTCCAGGCGAAAACTGCCAAAGGCCGCGACCGCTTCGGCCATCAATCGCATGAAGCACGTCGTCGTCCGAGGGGACGAAGACCTCGACTCCGCCGCCGCGCGGCACGACCGCCGCCGAGGCCGCCACGTTTCCGCGCGTTGCATAGCGCCACCGCGCCCGGCCCGTTCGTGCGTCGAGGCCATAGACCCGTCCGTCGTATGATCCAAAGATCGCGAGGTCTCTACCGTCCGAACCTGAAACGATCGCCGGCGTGGCCTGCACCCAATGGCCCGTCTTGAACGACCACACGCGGTCGCCTGAGTCGGCATCGAACGCTCGAATGTCACCGAACTCCGACCCGACCAGAACCAGCGGCCTCCGGCCGGCCTCATCGCCCTTGAGAAAAGCCGGCGTTCCATCCACCGGGAACTTCGAGGTTCGGCGCCAGATTTCGCTCCCGTCGTTGCCGTCGAGGCAATAGAGGTTGCCGTCCCGACAGCCGACGTAAATCCGCGTTTGATCGCCGACCCTTCCCACGACCGGATGCGTTGGCCGGCTTTCGGCGAACCGCCGCCGCCAGAGCAACCGACCGGTTCCGCCTTCGGGAACGACCGCCACCACCTCGGCCTGTTCGGTCGCCTGCTTCGCCGACGTATCAAAGACCCACGCGGCGACAATAATGGTTGGCCCTTTCGGTTCGAAAACGACAATCGGCGACGAGAGAAAGGCCCGCCCGAGCGACTGTCGCCATTCATAAACCTCGTAGGCCCAGAGCTTTATCCCTTTCTCCGCGTCGAGACAGTAGAGCGTTCGATCGGAGGAAGCCGCCAGTACACAGTCCCGGCCATCGAGGCGAGCGACCGCCGGCGTCGAATAGACGCCGTTGCCCGTCGGATAGCGCCAGAGCTCGCGCCCCGTTGCCGCGTCCAATGCATAGACGTTGTGATCGTAGCTCCCAACGAAGCAGACCACGCGCCCGCCGACCTCTGCAATCGCCGGCGAGCTCCAGACGCTGACGCCCGGCTCGTAGTTCCAGACCACTCCGGCTCCGCGAAATGTCCACGACGCGGGAATCTCGACCGCAGGACTGGTCGTCAACCCGTCTGCTGGAAAATCCCGCCATGCCGTCGCCTCGGGTCCGCCCCGGAAGCCGTTCCACAGAATTTCACTCTCGTGGCGCAGGCTGTCAGCCTGTGAATACTCCGCTCTGCCCGCGACGACCGCAAGAACAAGACCGAGAACTGCGCCGGCTCGGATCAGACCTGCCCGACTCGTCGGCGATTTGGCTTGAAACTCGCCAAACGGCTTCGCCACCAACGTCAGCGCCCCCTCGGGGCAGCGGTCCACGCATTTCATGCAAGCGATGCAATCGGAGACGGCGATCTGGCCGTCGCGGACGGCCTCGACCTCGCACACGCGCGAGCACACGCCGCAGGACGTGCATCGCTTGTCTGTCTCGATCTGGAAGATTGCGTGCCGCGCCGCCCAACCGCAAACCAGCCCGAACGGGCAGAGATAGCGACACCACGCGCGCGCCACAAAAATTGCCGCCCCGACAATGACCAGCGCCGACAGCAGGCTCGCCCAGTCCTGAACATTCATGAAGATGAAATGCACCGGCGAGAAAACCGAGATGCCCGCAACCGTGAATCCCAAAATCACTGCCAACGACACCGCCCGAAACGATTTCAGCGCCGCGCCGTGGCGCGGGGCCAGCAAGACAAACGCCACCAGAACGCTCAGCGATCCCGCCCACAGCGTCGCCGAATCTTCGAGAATCGGCCGCCGGCCGCTGAACACCCGATAGGCGACCATGAGATAGGCCACGACTAACGCGCACCAGAGCAAAAAGAATCGGACAGGTCGGACGGGTCCGACGAGTCCGACGGGTCTGACAGGTCCGACAGGTCGAACAGATCGGAGTCCCGTTCCGCGCGAGCGCCGCGCGAGCCAACCCGCCCACTCCTGAAGCGTGCCGGTCGGACAAATCCAACCGCAGAAGACCGCGCCGCCGACGAATGTCGCGCCCACAGCGACCACCGTCATACTCAGCCAGTAGAACGCGCTCAGGTCGTCCTGTTGGCTGAGCAGCTTCAGCCCGAGAAAGGCATTTCGGATCAGTCCGAAAACTCCCAAACAGGAACTGACGACCAGGAAGAAAACGACGAGGCTGACCAGCTGAACGATGAATCGCCACATCTGGCGCCGGCGCCGCACAACCAGCGCCGCGGTGGCCAGCAGACACAATCCCAGAAAGGCCGCCAGTTCGACGTAGCTCTGCTCGAACGGAGCGAGCACACGATCGAAGAGCTTCCAGACGTAGAATGGTTGCATGGGGTTCACCCAGGAATTCGGTGTCCGCGGTACCGCGGGGCATAAGCGGGCGATTTGCGGGAGGGCCTCCCCGGTTCAAGGTGGTGGGATTAAACAGGAATGCGAATCATTCTCGCAAGCTCTTTTTCCGCTCCCACGCCGCGGGGTTTGCGGTTGACAACCCTCGCTACCCCTTCCTTCAATCCTTTTCACCATGAACGGTGTCCATGGAACACCACGCCGTGGTTCGAAAAATGCTACAAAAGCGGCGGCAGTCAAGATGAAGTGCATCGAAATCCGTTCGACCGAACGGGAGCAGTGGATTCCCATCACATCGCACGTCGAGGCCGCCCTTCGCGAGTCGGGGCTGACCGACGGCGCTTGCCTGGTTTATGTTCCCCATACGACCGCCGGGGTGACCATTAACGAAAACGCAGATCCCGACGTCGCCGCCGACCTCCTCATGGGTCTGTCGCGGCTGATCCCGCACAATTGGCCTTTCCGCCACGGCGAAGGCAATTCCGACGCCCACCTCAAGTCGTCGCTCATCGGCTGCTCGGTGATGATTCCGGTCCACAAGGGGCGGTTGGGCCTGGGTACGTGGCAGGGCGTTTATTTCGGCGAATTCGACGGACCGCGCCAGCGCCGGTGTCTGATTCACTTTCTCCAGGAGGGCGGAGACGGTGGCTGAGCCGGGCAAGGAACCGACCGCAGTCGAGTTCGCGCAGGTCGAGGGCAAGGTAGCAGTGCTCCGCCTGATTGGGCGGTGCTCCTTTCAGAACAGCCTCCATCTCGAGAAGGCCGCCGAGATTTGCGAGAGCGAACTCGGGCCCTGCTCCTACGTCCTGGACCTGGATCGCTGCGAGTATATGGACAGCACGTTTCTGGGCACGCTGGCCGGCATTGCTTTGCGCCAGAAGCGGGCGGGCCATGGCAGCCTGATCGCGGTCAACGTGCCGCCGCAGATTCGGCGAACCATGTCGCTCCTGGGATTGACCCACGTGCTCGACCTCCGCGAACGCCGCATCGAGGGACAGCCCGATCAGGTGGTCGAGATCGCCGAAGCGCCCAAAGTCGAGCTGTCGCGCAGCCAACAGGTCGCCCACATGATCGAGGCCCATCGTCGCCTGGTCGAGCTGGACAGGGGCAATGAGATTCGGTTTCAGGACGTTCTGAAGTACTTGAACGAGAGCCTCGATCGAGCGCGAGCGAGCGAAAAGAAAGACTCATCCTGAATCCGGCAAGAACCTATTTGCCGGGCGGGCAGTACTTGGCAACGTAGCCGCGCAAGTCTTCGACCACCTGGCGAACTTGATTCTGGCTGCCGTCGAGCCGCAGCGACTCCTCCCAATAGCGAAGCGCTTCGCCGTATTGCCGCTGGCTGTAGTAGTGGTCGGCAAACGCATTGAGCGTCGAAACCGATTTGGGGTCTATGGCCAAGGTCTCCTTGAACAAGCGGACGGCTTCGTCGGGCCGGCCCAGGCGCGATTCGCAAACGGCCAGTCCTTCGAGCGCCTGGATGTTGCGCGGGGAGTCCTTGAGGATTTCGCGGTAGAAATCGCGGGCGCGGCGATAGGAGCCGTTCTCGCGATAGGCGTGGGCGAGACCCAACTTCGCTTCTTCGAAGTCGGGCTGAAGACGAAGCGCCCCCCGGAATCGGACGGCGGCCTTGGCGGTCTCCCCCTGAGCCAGATAGCCCTTGCCTTCCATGAAGAGGGCGTGCGGGTTGTTGGGATGGTGGAGCGTCAGACGCAAGACAAAGACGTCGCGCGGGGGAAGAATCTGACATCCCGTCAGGAGCGCCGCCGCAAGCACGGGCAAAATTTCGATTGTCCTTGTGTGTGCCATTGCCTATGGATTGCCCCAAGACTTGCGGTTTGGTTTTCGGAATCGCTCGATCCGGTTACAGGAAACGGAAAGTCTTGTGGATTGCAATCAAATTCTGTCTGGGAGAAACCGGGGAGCCTCTTGCAGAATCAGGCATACGTCGGAGCGCCGGCGGCCTCGCCGGTATTTTAAGCCGGGATTCAGCCGCAAA
>Ga0315274_10001684_pt1 | contig 33803 bp, 28 predicted proteins | sample YL17G02_20_MG_FD_203700 | JGI IMG/M metagenome (GOLD analysis project Ga0315274, IMG submission 203700) | Sediment microbial communities from Yellowstone Lake, YNP, Wyoming, USA - YL17G02_20 | ecosystem: Environmental > Aquatic > Freshwater > Lake > Sediment | place: USA: Wyoming | collected...
AGCAGGAAGTGCTGCGTGCGTTCGGCCGCATGTGAACTCGCCGTGCTGCTCGACCCCATGTCTGCCGAAGGACGGGCGACGGATGAAGATCGTCCTGGTCGGAGACAGCATTCGGATGGGCTATGAACCTCTGGTGCGACAGAAGGTGGGCGACCGGGCCGAGGTGTGGGCGCCGGCGGAGAATTGCGGGAACAGCATGGCCCACAGGGACCGCTTCGTCGCATGGGCGATCGAGCCCAAGCCGGACGTCTACCACTTCAACTGTGGCATACATGACCTCCACGTCATCGACCTGGGGGCGCGTTTCACGGTGAGCGCCTATGCGCGCAACCTCAGGATCGTCGTCGAGCGGCTCAAGACCGAGACGAACGCGCGGCTCATCTGGGCCACCAGCACGCCGATGCTCGCCCCGCTCAACCCGAACGCCAAACGGTATCCTGCCGTCGAGCTCTACAATGCCGCCGCGCTCCGCGTCATGGAAAAGAACGGCATTGAGGTCAACGACCTGTATCAGGCGGTCATGGACGCCGGCGCCGAGAAGTGTCTGAGCGAGGACAAGGTCCACATGGCGCCCTACGGCAATGAGGTCCTCTCCGACGCCATAGTGCGGTTCATCTTCGGGTGAGTCCGTCAGGGCTCGGCGCTCGGCTTCTCTCCTGTCTTCGTGGCCTGTCCTCGGCGCTTTGACTTCCAGGTGTTGCGCTGGGTCGAGGACGCGGCTTGCCCGCCAGTGGCGGGGCGAGGGCGATTCACGGGGGGCGTTGCGCGGTTTGAAAGCCCCTGTGTTTCTGCTACAATCACTCGCCTTGCGAGCCTTTCCGCTTTTCGCGAACGTGCGGCCCTATCTCGCCATGAGCAGCGACCAGATCAGATCACTGCCTGGAACAGAAGACCTCATGCCCGACCACGGTGGCCACTGGCGGGCGTTGCGCGAGGCGGCGGTGCGCCAGTTCGAGCTGCACGGATACGGCGAGTTGCGCACGCCCATCATCGAGGACACGCGCCTGTTCATCAAGGGCACGGGCGAGACCACTGACATCGTGCAGAAGCAGATGTACACCCTTGAGACGGGCGAGGGTGAGAGCATCACGCTGCGCCCCGAGGGGACCCCGTCGGCGGTCCGCGCCTACCTTCAGCAGGGCCTGCACAAGCAAGAGCCGTTTCAGAAGTTCTGGTATGCCGGGCCCATGTTCCGCCGGGAGCGGCCGCAGAAGGGGCGGCTCAGGCAGTTCCACCAGATAGGCGTTGAAGTGATCGGCAGCGCCAGCCCGCTGGCGGACGCCGAGACGCTGCTGCTGGCGGCTGGGATATACAGCGCGGTGGGCCTGAAGAATCATCGGGTCTTTCTGAATTCCATCGGCTGCGAGAAATGCCGCCCCGCGTGCCGCGACGAATTGCGAAGGCGGCTCGAACCGCACCGCTCGGAACTCTGCGAGGATTGCCGAAGCCGCCTGGACCGGAACGTGCTGCGCGTCATGGACTGCAAGAACGAAGCGTGCGCCGCGCTGGTCGCCGAGCTGCCCGGCGTGAGGGGCTACCTTTGCGAGGAGTGCACGGCGCACTATGAGGGATTGAAGGCCGTCCTCGAGCGGCGGGGACTTCCGTTCCAGGAGGACCCGCGGCTCGTGCGCGGCCTGGATTACTACACCCGGACCGTTTACGAGATCAAGCACGCCGGGCTGGGCGCGCGCGATACGATCTGCGCCGGAGGACGCTATGACGACCTCGTGGAGCAGCTTGGCGGGCCGGCGACGCCGTGCGTGGGATTCGCGATGGGAGTTGAGGCGTCCGTGTTGGCGATGGAGGCTGAGTCTGGTCCTGCGGCTGCGTCTGGAGTTCGGCCGACTGTCTTTGTGGTCTGCTTCGATGAGGAGGGCCGCGGCAGGTGCTTTGACCTTGTCTGCGCGCTGAGGGCGGCGGGCGTGTCGGCGGAGATGGACTTCGAGAAGCGCAGCGCCAAGGCGCAGATGCGCAGGGCGAACCGGCTCGGCTGTCCCTACTGCTTCCTCATCGGCGAGCGGGAGTTGGCTGAAGGCAAGGTGCTGATAAAGCAGATGGCCGGCGGACAGCAATGGAACGTCGCCTGGCAGGACGCGCCGGCCGAGATGGCGCGTATCGCAGCGGGGAAGTGAACCACGAAGATCACGAAGGGCACGAAGAACGCTAAGAATGGAATTCGATGAGCTGTCAAGCCGCGTTATCGGATGCGCCATTGAAGTTCACAAGAACCTTGGCCCCGGGCTGTTGGAGTCCACGTACGAACAGTGTCTTGCCCATGAGCTTTCCCTGGCCGGAATTCCGTTCCAACTGCAATGGCCGCTTCCCGTCGTTTACAAAGGCATTCACATTGACTGCGCATATCGAGTGGACGTGTTTGTGGCCAGGAGCCTGATCGTGGAGGTCAAGAGTGTGAACGCGATTGAGCCGATCCATGAGGCCCAAATCCTCACTTACATGAAACTTGCAGGGGCCGGAATCGGATTGCTGATAAACTTCAACGTGCGGCTGCTCAAGGACGGGATCACACGTTTTGTCCTTTGAATATCGCTTCGTGCTCCCGCCTTCGCGGGGCGCCATAGCGCCGCTTCGGCGCGCCGGCGGCTTCGTGTCCTTCGTGGTGACTAAGGTCGTGAGGTCTTTGGCGTATGGCGGGATTGTCGATTTTCGATTTTCAATTGCCGATTTGACACCAACGTTTTCCAGAATCGAGAACCTGAAGCGCGAGACGCTAAATGCTGAAGAGAACACACTACTGCGGCGAGGTTCGTCCGTCACACATCGGGCAGCAGGTCACGGTCAACGGCTGGGTCGCCACGTGGCGCGACCACGGCGGCCTGGTCTTCATTGACCTGCGCGATCGAACCGGCATCGTGCAGGCGGTCTTCAACCCGGAACTGAATGCCGAGCTGCACCGTCTGGCCAGCACCCTGCGTAGCGAATATTGCGTCGGCATCAAGGGAAGCGTGAGAGCGCGCCCCGACGGCATGGTGAACCCCAAGCTGCCCACCGGCGCCGTCGAGATCGTGGCCTCGGAGCTTGAAATCCACAGCACGAGCGAACCCCCGCCGTTCGACGTGGACGACGCGAAGGGCGTCTCCCTCGACGTGAGGCTGCGCTACAGGTTCCTCGACCTGAGGCGCCCCGAGATATATCGCATCATGGCCTGCCGTCACCGCGTGCTCCAGATCATGCGCAACTACTTCGACGAGCACGGGTTCATCGAGGTCGAGACGCCGTTCCTGACCAAAAGCACCCCCGAGGGCGCCCGGGACTACCTCGTGCCAAGCCGCACCGTGCCCGGTTCGTTCTACGCGCTGCCGCAGAGTCCGCAGCTTTTTAAGCAAATCTTGATGATAGGAGGGCTGGACCGATACTTCCAGATCGTCAAGTGCTTCCGGGACGAGGACGTGCGCGCCTCCCGCCAGCCCGAGTTCACGCAGATGGATGTCGAGATGTCGTTCGTGGACGAGGGCGACGTGATGGAGTGCATAGAGAAGCTGATGGCGAGGCTGTTCAGGGAGGTCGTCGGGTGCGAGATCGCCCTCCCGCTGCCGAGGCTCAAGTACGCCGTGGCGCTGGACCGTTACGGCACCGATGCGCCCGATCTGCGGTTCGGCCTGGAGATACGAGACGTGAGCGACGTCGCGGCGGAGTGCGAGTTCCAGGTGTTCCGCAAGGCCGTCCAGTCAGGCGGGAAGGTCCGCGGCATCTGCGTGCCGGACGGCGCCCGCATGCCACGGCGCGAGATTGACGAGCTTGTCGAGTGGGTCAAGCAGTTCGGGCTTGAAGGACTCGCGTGGTTCAAGCTGGAGGGTGGCAAGGCGCAGGGCGGAGTGGCCAAGTTCTTCAGCGAGGGCAACGTGTCGGCCATCGCAGAGCGGTTCGGCGCGGAAGACGGCTCCCTGTTCCTGTTCGTGGCGGCGCCGAGGCGGGAGGGCGACGTTGCGCTTGCCCACCTGCGCCGTCGCCTTGCCGCAACGTTCGGACTGATCCCTGAGGGGCAGTTCAACCTCTGCTGGGTAGTTGAGCCGCCTGCGTTCGAGCCGGACCCCGAAACCGGCCGCCTGACCTTCCCGCATCATCCGTTCACCTCGCCGTTCACGGAGGACCTGGAGCTGCTGTCCACCGACCCGAGCGCCGCGCGCACCCGCGCCTACGACCTGGTCCTGAACGGCGCGGAGCTGGGTGGCGGGAGCGTGCGGATCGCCGACCCCAACCTCCAGATGCGCATATTCGAGATCCTTGGCTACAGCGCTGAGGAGGTGGAGCAGCGATTCGGGTTCTTCATGAACGCGCTGCGCCACGGCCCGCCGCCGCACGCCGGCATCGCGCTCGGCGTGGACAGGGTGGTGGGCGGCATGATCGGCGTGGACGACATCCGCGAGACCATCGCGTTCCCCAAGACCCAGCGCGCCATCTGCATACTTACCGGCGCCCCCGCTCCCGTCAGCAAAGAGCAGCTCAGGGAGCTGGGCATAAGCATTGACGCCGGCGAGTGAAGTGTAGCGCGGGCGCGGCTCGACAGCGTGTGTCTTGAGCCCGCGTAGCGGGCGAGTGAGTCGTAGCCCGGCGCGCAAGCGCCGGGAACGTCCATACGCAGGACAACTAGCCCCCGTAGGGGGCGTCTCATCGGGCACGCCGCCGATTGAACCGCCCGCCACGGCGGGTAAACCTGCGGCGGAAATCTCGGCGCTCTCGACAGCGGATGTGTCCCCGCGTTCTCTGGAGCAGCCCGGCTTGAAACCTGATCGCAGTCCTGAGATCTCACTCGTCATTCCCGCATGGAACGAAGCGGCTTATCTGCCGCGGCTCCTGGACACGGTTGACGAGGCGCGTCACCGATACGAGGGCGGGGCCGACGCGGTGGAGGTCATCGTCGCTGACAACGATTCCACCGACGAGACCTCGGAGATCGCGCGGGCCAGGGGCTGCCGCGTGGCGCACGTGGCGAAACGCTGCATCGCCGCCGCGCGCAACGGGGGTGCGGCGCTCGCCCGAGGGACGCTCATCTGCTTCACGGATGCCGACTCTCTCATCCATCCTGAAACGTTCAACTACGTCACGGCCGTCATGCGGCGGGGCGGCTTCATTGGCGGCGGCACCGGTGTGGAGATGGAACGCTGGTCGGCCGGCATCGCGGCAGCCTGGTGCGTGATCATGCTTCCGCTCTGGTCGGTCGGGCTTGACGGGGGCGTGTGGTTCTGCCGGCGATCGGACTTTGAGCGGATGGGCGGGTTCGACGAACGTCTTCTTGCAGCCGAAGACGTGTGATTCCTCAGGGCCATGCAGCGGCTTGGGCGTGGGCGGCGTCCGCGAGAGGCGGTGGCGACACAGTTCACGGCGCGGAGGCTGGGCCTACGTCCGGCGATTGCCGTAGCCTCGTGCCGGAAGATGGACAAGCGCGGCGACTGGTACCTGCTGCCGCTCTCACTTCGCGCCCTGTTCTGGATGCTCTTCTCCCGCCGCAAGCTGGACGAACTCATCCATGAGCACTGGTACGAGCGGTAGGAGTTGTCTTGCAGAGCGCATCGGAAACGCGAAAGTGAGAAAGCGGGCCAGCAAGAATGCTGTGGGGCCGGATGATGGAACAGATCGGGCCATGGACGAATAAGTGGGCGTAAGGGATCCCGGGAACCTGGTCAGATGCACTACGACTGGAAGAGAGGGTCCGCAGGGCCCGGCGCCATGTTTGCATCGTCGGCACAGGTTACGCTATCATTCCATTAGTCCTTCAGGCGTGTCCTTGTCTAGTGGAGTGCGCAAATGCTGCGGCGGCAACGAATCATCCTCTCGATGCTCAACGAGGCAGGTACGCCCCTGCACAAGACCCTCCTGGTCAAGCTGGCGTTTCTCCTCCGCGTCGAGACGTCGGTGGCCAAAGAATGCGCCTTCTATGACTTTGTGCCGTACAAGTACGGCCCGTTTTCCTTTGTCCTGTACCATGAGCTCAATCGGATGGAGAAGGAAGGTCACGTTCTCATGCGGCCTGATCACGTCTGTGTAACTGCGCAGGGCAAGCGGCTCGTTTGGGACACAGACGCCGCGCGAACGGACCCCGTGGCACCAGCGGTTGCGTTTGTGATCGCATCGTATGCCGCGAAAGGGTTGCCGTGGGTCATCGAATACGTCTATGAACAACACGGATGGTATGCGACGAGAAGCGAGCCTCGACAGTCGTCGGCGGTACCTGAGGCCTCGAACACCTGCACTCCGGCCGCGGTGTACACGATCGGCTATGAGGGGACTTCGGTAGATTCCTTTTTCGATAAGCTACTCAGGGCCGGCATTCCTTCAATAGTTGACGTGCGTGCGAATCCGGTATCGAGGAAGTATGGGTTCTCGAAAGGCGCTCTGTCTCGGATCGCGAGGGACCTTGGCATCAACTACAAGCACGTGCCTGCGCTGGGCATACCTTCTCGCCTTCGGCGGGATCTGGGTGATATGGCTTCCTACCAGGGGCTGCTGGACATATATGAGTTCGAGATGCTTCCCCAGCGGGAGCGAGAGCTTTCGGCACTCGCGGGGCTGTTCAGGGAAACACCTTCAGCTTTGGTTTGTATGGAGAATGACCCGAGGCGGTGTCACCGCGCGAGGCTCGCGATCGCATTGTCAAATAAGGTGGGCCTTCCCATACTGCATCTGTGAGGCAACGCGGGCATGAGCGAACGCCTCGATGTCCTCATCACAGTCAAGACATATCCCATACCTTCCAAGAAATATGATGAACTCGTCTGCACTGCGGGCGTGACGCGGGATGGAGACTTCATCCGCCTGTATCCCATAAACTTTCGTGATCTTCCCTTTAGCAAACAGTACAAGAAGTATCAGCGGATCAGAGTTGAAGTTGAGAAGCACAAAGGGCGCGACACTCGCAAAGAGAGCTACAGGCCGGATTGCAGCACGATTCAGACGCTCGGCCCGCCGATCCCAACGGTGCGCGGCGACTGGTCAGAGCGAGCAAGATTCGCCCTTGCGAAGAAGTCGGATTCCATGGAAGAACTCTATGACAAGCAGAGGGCTGACCGCACGTCACTTGGCGTGTTCGAACCCAAGAGGATTCGCGATCTTGAAATCTCCCCGGACGATCTGGAGTGGGACCCCGGCTTCCTAGCCGCCCTTCGGCAGGCACGTCTCTGGGAGACTCGGACGGTCAGCAAGCAGCCGCCACGTAAGGTGCCGTTCAAGTTCCAGTACGTATTCGACTGCTGTGACGATCGGTGTAAGAGCCATCGAATGATGATCGAGGACTGGGAGGTTGGCGCGCTATTCTGGAGAATGGTTGACAAAGGTATGTCACATGGCGAGGCTGCTGAGAAGGTGAAGGACAAGTTCCTCACAGATATCTGCGGTCCAGACAAAGACACTCATTTCTACGTTGGCACAGTCCTGGGTCGTGGTACCTGGGTTGTGATTGGGGCCTTCTATCCAAAGAAGTCACGGAAACCTGATGCTGGCTGCTTCCCCCTGTTTGGGTGATCAGCCGGCGTGCCGTGGATAGTCCATCGTGGCCGTCCGTTAATGTGGTCGTGATCCCCGAGCAAAAGACTATCGCGGGCCCGGACGCGCAGTAGCTGCGTGACTCCCCCCGGGCCCGCGTTGATTTGCACCTGGACCCTCTTTACTCCGTGACTTCTTCTTCGCCTTTCTCTTCGAAGTAGCGGCGGAGCTCCTCCCGGATCATCTGCCGCATTCTCTCCTCAGCCGGCCGCGCCTCGCGACCGAGCATCTGACCCTCGCCTCTGCCGCCGAAACCCATTGGCCCGGGTCCTTCCATGCGCTCGGGCTGCTGCATCATGCCCTGTCGCACCAGATGCTGGAGGCCGGCCTCCCCCGTACTCTCGCGAACCTCGCGAACGTTATAGAGCCTCTGGGGGAGAACAGTCTTGAGTTTCTCAGCGATCTGGGGGTTGTCCGAAGAGAGCTCAATGATCACGCCCTTGTCAGTCGGGGTGAGTTTCGTCTGCACCTCCGGCGAGAACATGAGGTTGAGCACCTGAGCTTCGCGAAGCATGGCGCCCGGGTGCTCCGCGATCTGCTGGCGGAGGACCTGCATACGCTTTCGCAAGCGCTTGGCGTTCTCGATGTGCTGGGGAACTGTCTGCTTGATCTGCGCGACGACGTCGGGATCGTCGCTCGCCATGAGGATGTCCACACCCTTGTCGGTGGGCACGACCTGCACGCGGACCTTATCCGACGCCAGGAGGTTGGGCCCTTTGGGGACTTCGAGCCCGCGCTCTTCGCGACGCTTCTCGATCTCCTCGCGCCGCCCCTCCAGCTTGCGCGCCTGCTCGCGGAGTCGCTCGATGCGCCCGGGCAGATTCTCCTGAAGCCTCTTCGCGATGTCGGCGTTCTCGGTGGTGAGGTGGATCGTCACTCCGTTGTCGTTCTCCGTGACGTTAACGTCAACGTTCGGATGCATCACGAAGTCGTACGGACCGGGAGCGCGACGCACCTGGTTGGCCAGCCAGCGGGGTGGGATGTTCTGGGGGGCCCCCAGGGTCGCGGGCTGCTGGGCGATCGTCTCGTCGCCTGGATTATCCGGCCCGGCGGGCTGGGCATTTACCCTCACCGCGAGAGCCAGCGCCGCCACAGTGACTGCTGCCACTGCCATCAGTCCGACCTTAAGCTTTGTCCTCATCGCCCCAACCTCCTTTCAGTCCAAGATGGGTCTTAATTGCGCCAAGTTTGGCCCTTAATTGGGCCAAGATTGGCCCTTTTCCGGCCCCGCTTTGGCCGTCAACTCGACAGCGGTGCTTGGGGCGGTGAGCGCCCCTCGTCGTCCGATTTTCCGGCATCTGCGCTTCGTCTGCTTCCTCCGTCGAGCATTCCGTTCAGTTACAATATTTGATATGGGTAGAGCATAATGCCGCTATGGGCAGGCGCGTTCATACCTTGCGGCCCGTTCGGCTCGGGGGGCGGTGGTGGTGGGGACTCCCCACGCGGTCCGCGCAGCCTGTCCGGCGCCTCGGGATGAGGACCGCGCATGCCCCGCAGCATCCTGCGCAGCTCGGCCCTTTGCCTGTAGTCAAGCACGTCCCTCGCCCGGAGAAGGTTCTCGAAGACCAGCCGTCGCATTTCTGCCTGGGCGGCGGCGATCTCATCTTGCGTGGCCTTCAGCGCCTCGGGGTCGGATTCCGGCGCGGCGAGCAGGTCGAGCAGCTTTTCCTGTGCGGCCTCGACGCGGCGCATCGGTTCCTCTATCCCCCGCCGCAGCGCGGCGTGCTCCGCCATCAGCCTGCGGCGCTGCTCCTTGCTTAGGTCGAGTTCGGCAAGCGCGACTGCGATTGGGGGTCTCTCCCGCCGGGCCTCCCGCAGTACCTGTTCGCGAACCACGGGCCGAACGAAGAAGTAGTGGTACACCCACGCTCCTATGAAGGCGCAGTTGAGCGCCAGCGAGAAGACCAGCAGCACCGGCAATGCCTTGCGCTTATCCATTGTTCTCTGTCACCTCCGAGTTGCCGGTAAGCTCAAGGTAGTCCTCCGCCAGCGAACCAGGCGCGAGGGCGCCGACGAGTCCCAGTGACAGGTCCTCCTCGGCTTGCCCTGTGGCCGCGGCTTGCTCAGTAGTGCGCACGAGGGCAGCCGAGTTGCCCATCAGTCCTCCAACCAGCAAGCCGGCGCCCAGCGCCAGCATTGCCGCCGCGCGCACGGGTATTGGGTAAGCGCGCCACACCTCAGGCGTTGCGCGCCGGCGCACGCTGACGGCGTGCCGCGAGGCACGTTCACGCACCAAGCGCGCAAACCCTTCGGGCACCGTCGCCGCCGGCGGCTCGTCCAGCAGCTGCCTCAGTTTCTGATGCGCCGCCCACTCGTGCGCGCAGGCGGAGCATCCATCGAGGTGCGCCTCCAGCGTCTGGCGCATCTCGGCCGGCAGCTCGCCGTCCAGATACGCGTTCAACCTTCGCTGGACCTGCTTGCAGTTCATCTGCTGCCTCCACATAAACAAACGGCGGGGTGTGACGAATCCTGCGGAGAAACTCTCGGTCTTTTCCTCGCTCGTCGGTGGCAAGTCATATCTGGTTGTGCTCCAAGGGGTTACAGTGTGCCGCTCAGCCACTTCCGCAGTTTTTTCTTCGCCCTCACGAGCAGCGCGTCCACCGAAGATGCGCTGCATTTCATCACGGCGCCTATCTCCTCGTAGCTCATGTCCTCGTAGTGCTGGAGCACCAGCGCGGCCCTCTGCCTGGCCGGCAGGCGCTCAATGGCCTGACGTACCTGCTCCGCCCGCTCGCGGCGCATCAGTGCCTCTGGGGCCGTCTCCGCATCGTCGCTGACACTGTCCAGTTCACTGTGCGTTATGGGCTCTCGCCTGCGGTACTGGTCAATGCAAAGGCGGGTGAGGATACGGTAGAGGTAGGTGCGAAAACTCGCGGTGGGGCGGTAACGCGGCGCACTCTCCAGCACGCGCAGGAATGCCTCCTGTGCCGCGTCCTGCGCGCGGTGCTCGTCGCCCAGCAGTCGCAGCGCCACAGTGAGGACGCCCTGCTGGTGCCGACGCACAAGGACCTCGAAGGCATCCATGTCGCCTTCGGCGGCCGCGCTCATCAGTTGCTCGTCGGTTGTTGTGACCCTGCTCTCCTTGTTGCAGTCCCCGGCCTGCATAAACTGCCAGTTTGCGCTGTGGTTGCGTGCCGTCTTGTTGCTGCTGTTGCGCCCTCGGGACGGCATCCGGCGCAGAGCGTCCTGCCGGGCCGCCCTCAGGTGAGCGCGCCCAGCAACTCCTTCTCGCTGTAGAGCAGGGCGCGCGCGAAGGCGCCTTCGCCTCGGAAATCACCCCGGTCAATCTGCCACTCCGGGACCACGCGGTCATGGTACTCCCAGTCGGCCTCCTTTAGAATCAGGGGGGCGTTATAGTATGCCGTCACGATGCGGTCTCCCAGCTTCGCAGTTGAGGGGTAGCCCAGGTCCTCGTGTTCCAGGTCGTCGCAGAGGATCAAGCGGCGCGCTTCCCAGGTGCGTCCCTCGTCCTTGCTGATCAGACCCTGCACGCCGCGCGGCTCATGGCGTATGCCGAACACCATGAGAACCCAGCCGTTGGAAAGCCGCGTGAGGTCCGCCGGATGCTCGCTTGTCTCGGTGACCCTCACCGGCTCGGACCAAGTATAGCCTTCGTCATCCGATCGGCAGACGCCCAGGCACTGGGTGTTCAGCCCAGGCCGCTCCGAACGCATTGCCGCCAGCAGGGCGCCGTCAAGCAGCACCAGCAGCGCCGTTTCGCTGTAACCCTCTGCGATGAGGCTCGGCTCGTCCCATGTTCGCCCGCCGTCGCGTGAGCGCAGGATATAGGAGTGACTGGGCGTCTCCTCTTGAGCGCCGAGACGCGGACCGTAGATCGGCATGAGAGCCGTCCCGTCGGGCAGGGTGATGATGTGACCGTAGCCGCAATGCTTGCTCATCGGCTCGTAGCTCAGGGGCCGGGACGCTTCCCAGGAGGCGCCGCCGTCCGCGGAGCGCGTCACGAGCATCTGCACCCGGTCCGCGCCGTGCTCCCAGTTGCCGTGTTCGCCGTACGAGCTTTGCTTTTGATAGGCCAGGACAATGCTTCCGTCCGGCATCAGGCCGACGGCGGGGTTGCGATCGTCCGCTTCGCTGTCCACAATCACGGTGGGCGGCTCCCAGGTGAGACCCCCGTCGGGCGAGCGGACTGCATCGAGCCGTCCCGTGATGCCGAGGTGCCCGGCACCGCCGCGCAGGACGGCCAGGATTTCATCGCCGGCGGGGTTCACAAGCACGGGGAAGTATCCTTGGTCACGGCAGATCATCACCTCCTGCGAGGAAGGGAGACCGCGCAAGTCGAGCGGTTTCATCGGGATACCTTCTTTGCCTTTAGGTCACGGCGGATCATGCGCCGGTTCTGTCTTGGCACGCTGTTGCTGTGCGTCCCGATTATATGTCCGCCCCCGCGCATGCGCAAGCTGTGGCCCTGGGTTGCAACTGCGGCAGACGTTTGATTGTCAGCGTGTTTTCGATATGATGTTGACTCTTCGTGACGGGGCGTTCTCCGCACCAGAAAGGGGCGCATTCATGGCAGAGAAGGTGAAGGTCGGCATAGTGGGATGCGGCAACATCAGCGGCGCGTATTTCGACGGCTGCAAGAAGTACGATCTCCTCGAGGTCGTCGCCTGCTCCGACCTCGTTGCGGACCGGGCGAGGGCCAGGGCTAAGGAGTTCGGTGTGCCCAAGGTCTGCTCGACTGCGGAGATGCTCGCGGACCCTGAGGTTGACATAGTCGTCAACCTCACCACCCCCGGTGCGCACAGCGAAGTGAATATGGCCGCCATAGAAGCCGGCAAGAACGTCTACGTCGAGAAGCCGCTGGCGGTGACGCGCGAGGAGGGGCGCAGGACGGTCGAAGCCGCCAAGCGAAAGGGCGTCCTGCTCGGCGGCGCGCCCGACACCTTCCTGGGAGGCGGAGGGCAGACGTGCCGCAAGCTCCTTGATGAGGGCGTCATAGGCGAGCCGGTCGCGGCGACTGCGTTCTGGGTCTCCCCTGGGCACGAAGGGTGGCATCCCGCGCCTGAGTTCTACTACAAGAGGGGCGGTGGGCCCATGTTGGATATGGGTCCATACTATGTGACGGCGCTGGTGAACCTGCTCGGGCCCGTTGCGCGCGTGACCGGCTCAACGCGCATGACCCGTCCCACGCGTGTTATCGGAAGCGAGCCGCTGCGCGGGAAGGTGATAAAGGTCGAGGTCCCGACGCACGTGGACGGCGTCATGGACTTTGCCAGCGGCGCCGTTGGGGCAATCATCACCAGCTTCGACGTCTGGTTCTCCAAGCTGCCGGTGATCGAGATCTACGGCACCGAAGGCACGATGTGCGTTCCTGACCCCAACACGTTTGTGGGGCCGGTGCGCATACGCCTGAAGGACGAAAAGGAATGGCGTGAAGTCCCCCTGACCCACGACGACCAGGTTCGTAGGGGCATCGGCGTCGCCGACATGGCCTATGCGCTGACCTACGGACGGCCGCACCGCGCCAGCGGCGAGCTGACTTACCATGTGCTCGACGTCATGCAAGCCTTCGACGAAGCCTCAAACAGCGGCAAGCACATCCAGATAAAGAGCACGTGCTCAAGGCCGGCGCCGCTGCCGGAGGGACTCGCGCTCGGCGAGCTGGACACCTGATCGGAGCGCCTCTGTGCGTTCACCTGTTGCGACTGACTGCATGGTGTCGGCCTCACGGTCTATCGTGCCTTTGGGCTGGTTCTTGCCACTTTGGGTGATTGCGGAGTGAAACAGCAGTGAAGAAGATCACGCTCGGCCGCACAGGACTCAAAGTGTCTCCCATCTGCTACGGCTGCTGTCAGATGGGGCAGACCCTGTGGGGGAAGCAACCTGTCGAGACCCTCATCGAGGCCGTGCATGCGGCGCTGGACGTCGGCGTAAATTTCTTCGATACCTCTGACGTATACGGGCACGGCACCGCCGAGCGAACGCTTGGGCAGGCGCTCAAGGGCGTTTCGCGGGACAGGTTCGTCGTGGCCACAATGGTGGGCCATCACCTTTATGATGATGGCCGGTGGCATCACCCGGACCTGAGCCGCGAGTATCTTCTCAAGGCCTGCGAGGCATCGCTGAAGCGGTTGGGACTCGACTGCATTGACCTCTATCAGGCCAACGGCGTCGACCTGCTCACGCCGGTGGGGGAGTCGGCCGGCGCATTTGAGAAGCTGAAGAAGGACGGGAAGATCCGTGTCTACGGCGTGAGCAACTTCACTGTTGAAGAGGTCCGCGCCGCCAGACGCTTTGGCAAGTTCGAGACGGTCCAGCGGTACTACAACCTCCTGGACACGAAAGCTGAGCTGGACATGCTGCCTTACTGTGTTTCGGAGGGTCTCGGCGTTCTGGTGTTCACTTCGCTTCACTGGGGGATGTTGACCGGCAAGTTCAAGGGCGGTGAGACCTTTGGCGACCTGCGCGCCGGCAACCCCCACTTCAAAGGCGAGCAGTTCAGGGAATTCATCGCCAGAGTGGAGAACCTGCGGCCGATAGCCGAAGCGAAGGGATGCACCGTGACGCAGCTCTCGCTGGCCGCGACGATTGCACACCCTGCGATCGACTGCGCGATTGTCGGCATCAAGAACGCAGGGCAGATTCGCGAGGCCGCTGGGGCAGCGGATGTGAAGCTGACTCGCGAGGAGTGCCACGCTGTTCGGGAAGCGATCTCGTAGCAGGCACACCGGTGGCTCTCCAGGCGAGCGCTGCGCAGACTCCGCTTGACGGGGTAAGTGAACTGCCATACATTGGTGCTTCGCCGCGCCTGTTCCCAACGTAACCAGAAGCGAGGTTACCATGAGAAAGGTCACACTAGGCAGCACGGGACTGGAGGTGACTCCCATTTGCTACGGATGCTGGCAGATGGGACAGGAGTTATGGGGAAAGCAGCCTGCGGACAAGCTTGTCGAAGCCGTGCACGCGGCCGTTGACGTGGGCGTGAACTTCTTTGACAACGCCGACGCCTACGGAGACGGCGAGGCCGAGCGCATCCTCGGCAGGGCTCTCGGGGACATAGGCCGGGACAAGGTAGTCGTCGCGACAAAAGTCTACCATCACTTCTACGAAGACGGTCACCGGCATCCTGACCTGAGCGGCAAGTATATCCTTCGAGCGTGCGAAGCCTCGCTCAAGCGGTTGGGACTCGACTACGTGGACCTTTACCAGGTCCATGCCTACGACCAGTTCACGCCGCTTGCGGAGACCGCAGGTGCGCTGGACAAGTTGAAAAGGGCCGGCAAGATCCGCGCCTACGGTGCAAGCAACTTCACAGTGGAGCAGTTGCGCGCTGCAAGGTCCTTTGGTGAGTTCGAGACGATCCAGCCGTACTACAACCTGCTGGAGCCGGACGCGGAGCGGGACCTTCTGCCGTACTGCATGGCGGAGAACGTGGGCGTTCTTGTCTACAGCCCGCTTCTGCGCGGCCTGCTCACCGGCAAGTTCAAGGGTGATGAAACCTTTGACGACCTGCGCGGCGGCGACAGCCGCTTCAAGGGAGAGGAATTCAAGAACCTCATTGCCAGGGTGGCGAACCTGAGGCCGATGGCCGAAGCCAAGGGGTGCACGGTGACAGAGCTTTCTTTGGCTGCGACGTTCGCGCATCCGGCGATTCACTGCGCGATTGTCGGTATCAAGAACGCCGACCAGATTCGCGAGGCCGCTGGGGCAGCAGACGTGGAGCTGACGCGCGAGGAGTATCACCGCATCCGTGGTGTGGTGTCGTAGCAGCCCATAGCGTAGCTTGATTGCACAGCCCGTAGCGATTCATAGCTTTGCTCACAGGGATGGTGTGACATGCCAACTAAGAAACAAGGTCGTCCGAGACCCACGGTTACGTTGTGCGGCATCGCCGATGAGAAGGTACGGCAGGAGGCCCTTGACACCGCCATACGGGCTTTCACGAGGCCTGAGGGGATGGAGCGGCACCTTGAGCTCAGCCTGTGGCAAGGTGAGCTCTTCGATCCGGAAGACACCCGCGTGGCGGTTGCGGAAGGCAGGGCTGTGAGCCTGGTCGTTTTGACGCCTCGGATGATCCGCTTCGGGCCTGTGAAGGTGCCCGCGATGAGCGTGGGGCCGGTGGGCACGCACGACCACTACAGGAAGCGGGGCTACAGCACGGCGGTGATGAACGATGCGTCCGCCCGCATGAAGGCGAAAGGCATCCTTATCGCTTACCTCGTGGGGATCTCTGGCTTCTACAATCGCTTCGGCTACTATCCGTTCATGGCTCGTTCCAGTGTGAAGTTCTTCAGGGAGCCGGCGGAGACGGAGCTGCGGCCGGCCAGGCTGCGGGCGATGACGCGGAAGGACCTGCCGAGCGTGCGCAGGCTCTATGACGAGGCGACGGCGGGGCGCATCTGTGCGGCGGTACGAGACGATAAAGTGTGGGACTGGCTGCTCCGGCCGGGCGGCCACACCTGGATCTTTCGGGTCCCCAAGGTGATCCTCGACGCCCGCGGGCGGCTGTGCGGCTACCTGACAATGGAACCGAAGGGCGAGCTGAACATCCGTGAGATCATCGTGAGGCAGGAGGAGGAGAGCTGCCGCGTTGCACTGGGAGCCATGGTGCGTGAGGCCAGGCGGCGCGAGGTGAAGGAGATCACGCTGCCGCTCCCCTGGGACGATGCGCTGACGGTGTTCCTGCGGCAGTACGTCCGGGCGGAGTTCACGATGGCGAGCGACGCGACGGGAGGCGCGCTCATGAAGATTGTGGATTTCCCGGCCCTCATGCGGCGGCTCGGGCCGCTGTTTGCACAGCGCTGGAAGAGGGCGGGGAAAGGGCTGCCTGCTGGGAAGTTCACGTTGTCGAGTGAGATCGGATCGGTTGGACTGACCGTGACGCGGGGCAGCGCGCGCGTCGGCGATCCCGCTGGCGGGCCGCGGGTGCGGATTCCGCAGCGGTGGCTTTCAGGAATGATCACGGGCTACTACCCGTTGAGTGAAGTCGCTCCGCGGCCGGGAGCGGTTGTCCCGTCCAGGCTGATGCCGGTGTTGGAGGTCCTCTTTCCGTCGGGGTGGCCGTTCGTGTACCAGGGCGACAACATGTGAGCGAGTTGAGGGAGTGTCTCGGATGGATCGTTTGGGCTACGGCATCATAGGCATGGGCGGCTGGGGAGTGGTGCATCTGAGGGCCGTCGAGGCGCTCGAGCGGGAAGGGGAGGTTACGCTCCGGGCGGTGACGACGACGTCCCCGGACCGGCACAGGGAGAAGGTGGACGAACTGCTGGCTCGCGGGGTAAGGGTCTACACCGACTATCTTGAGATGCTCCAGCAGGAGCGCGAGCTGGACATTGTCAGCATTCCGGCGCCCATCCATCTGCACGTCCCGATGTCAATGGCTTGCTTCGAGCGCGGCCTGCACGTGATGCTCGAGAAGCCGCCGGCGGTGCTGGTGCAGGACGTTGATCGCATAGTGGAGGCCGCCGACCGGTGCAGATGCCTCTGCCAGGTGGGTTTCCAGAACGTGGCCGACCCCGCGGCTCGCGAACTCAAGGCGAGGATCGCGGCAGGGGAGATCGGGCGGGTGCGCGAGATGGTGGTCACGGTCGCCTGGTGCCGGCTCGACAGCTACTACACACGGGCGAGGTGGGCGGGGAGACTCCGTGTCGGAGACGACTGGGTTCTGGACGGACCGCTCAATAATCCGCAATGCCATTACCCGCACCAGGCGCTGCTGGTCGGGTGCTCGCGTGAGTACGATACGTTGCGTCCCCTGACGGCGCGGGCCGAACTCTACAGGGCGCATCGGATCGAAGGTGAGGACATCCTGTGCGCCAGGGCGGAGCTTGAGGAAGGGGTGACACTGCATACCTACTTGACGCTGTGCGCGCAAGACAACTATCCCCCTACCATCGAAGTCGTCGGCGAGCGTGGCACGGCGATATGGCAGCTCGGCCGATATGAAATGAAGGCCGACGCGGGCCACGTGGACCGAAGCTTCGAGCTGGACGAGGTGGCGTTGTATCGCAACCTGGTGCGCGCGGTGCGCGGCGAGGAGCCGCTGTGGTCCCCGCCGGCCGCGACGCGTAACATCATCCTTCACAACAACGGCTGCTTTGCGTCTACTGGCGTCATAAGGCCGCTGCCGGAGGAGAAGGTCCGACGCACCCCGACGCCCGACGGCGACGTTCTTACGGAAGTGGACGGTCTTAAGTCGCTCATTGACCAAGCGGCCGCGTCGCGGCGTTTGTTCAGCGAGATGGGTGTTGACTGGGCCGTGGAGACGCCGACAGTGCTGCTTGACTTCAAGAGCTTCGATCCGTCACCGCTGCTCGGACAGTGACGGCGGCGTGCCTTCTTCCTTCGAGTCTGTCGCACTCATACCTCGATGCCCTTAATGCCCTGGTTATGCAGCACCAGGCGCATTGCTATCTTCGTCATTGCCCCATCGAGCACGTGGTGCAGGCGCGGCTGTCGCCGGTCGAGTCCCTGCTCGCACTTCCCGCAAAGCTCCACCGCCTTCTCGGCGTCGCCCCGGTAGGCGGCTTCGTAGACTTGGGCAAGTGAGCGGACATACCAGGCATGGTCTCGCATGATCTTCCACGCAGCGGCCGTGGTCTTGTCTGCCGCGCGGCAGCCCTTTTCGATGGTCGGGCGGAACTCCTGCACGAGTGCGGCGACGTGGGCGAAGCTGCGCAGCGCTTTCTTTCGCGATGCTTCATCCTTCTTCTCGCCGCGCAGCAGCGGAGGATCGAACAACCTGGTAATCCCCTTCAGGTAATTCTTTGCTGCCGCCCCCTGGCGGCCGAAGACATCCGCGAAATACTCGTCCACCAACCTCCCGTACCCTTTCCGCGCCTCCCAGAGCCCCTTGCCCATGGCATGCATGTAGAGGCCGGTCGGGAAACAGATCCGCGTGATCTGGCAACTGATGAAGCCGTTCATGCCGAGCCTGTCGAGTCCGCTGACGTCCTCGAAGAGCACCTCCGCGAGGGCCGTCTGGCCGGGGTCGAGATTGTGGTCGCGGTAGAGGTGATAGTCGAAGTCAACGCAGTCCCCCTTGAAGTGCTTCAGCCAACCGTCGAGCAGCTTAAGGTTCGCCCTGGGACTACTCGGGAACACGAGCTTGTTGCACACGTAGGGACCGATCTTCTCGGCGCTGCGGGTGTCTTCGAGGAAGGACTTCGTGTAGCTGCGCGTGATCGGCGCGAACATGAGGATGAAACGGTCCTGGTTCTTGATCCGCTGTTTCGTTGGCGCCCAGAGCAGATCAACGTAGGCGAGGAAGACGATGCGCGTGGACAGGTTTTTGCGCGACAGCATCTCGTCAATCTCGTTCAGCATCATGACGTAGAATTCGCTCGGGCGCGTGTTCCGGCAGTTCGGGCACTCACAGAAGTTGTTGGAACCGTCGGCGAGCCAGACGTGGATCACTTCCTCGTCGGGGTGCGCCTCGGCGTAGCCAGCGACCTCCCGCGCCATGATGGTGCGGGCCTTCGGGTTCGAGTAGCACAGTTGCGTGTTGACCGGCACGCCGTGGAATAGCTCTCGTTTGCCGCCAATCTGGGCAAAGAACTTCCTGGCGGAAGCGGGCGGGCGGCTCGCTTGTGTCCACTGGTTGGCCTTGATGCCCAGTGACTCGGTGGTCCAGCCATGGCCCACCATGTGAGCGATCATGCCGCGCTTGCGCAGTTGCGCCTTCAGCCGGTCGCAGATTGCGGATGCGTCCTGCTCCGAGAATGTGCCCGGTTTCCGGGGCAGGTGTGTGTCCTTCGAATACCAGCGGTCGAAGAACACGAACGAGTTGCGGAACTGGAAGAAATACGCGTTGAAACTGCGTTTGGCGGCGTAGTCAATCATGCTGCGCACGTGCTCCTCCGAGCAGGAGCCTTCGATGCAGATGCAGCGGTGGCGATATGACGGCGCTTCGGCCACGGCTACAGTCTTAGCGAGGGGATTGGCGCGGCCCGGCACCCGCTCGCCTTCCCTCCCCGGGCGCAGCCAGCGGCAGCCCAGTTCCTCCAGATAACGGTAGGCTGCGAACACGGCGCTGCGGGGGTTGACGCCCGCTACGACGACGTGTCCGCCCCGCGCGTTCACGAACACGGCGTCGTCGAACGGGTGCTCGCGTCTGGCCAGATGGGCGGGCACGACGCCCGGGAAGGCGTCCGCCGTTCCAACCCATATGCCCTTCGCGCCTGCGCAGTATGAGGCCGCGGCGCGGGCGTTGACCGGGCGCCCGGACATCTTCTTCAGATATCGTTTCAGCTCGCTCGCGGCGAACCGCACGGGCACTTCCTTGCCCAGTCTGTGAACCGTTATCGCATCATCACCTTTGCGCGCCATGACATGACCTTTCTTCTCCGAACGTGGATGGGCATTCTCCCACAAGCACGCAAGGACATCAACTGCCCGCCTCGACGCCGCGCCCGGTGGGCCGGGTTGCGATTCGTCGTGGCTATGCTATATAGTGTCCGCACACGCGTTCCGGCTCTCGGCGTGACGGCGAAGCCCATGGCGCAGAAGAACATACTCCTGTCGGTCGGCGACGAGTCGGGCGACCTCCATGCGTCGAACCTGATGAGGGCGATCCGTGTGCAGGACGCCGACGTGGCCTTCTTCGGGCTCGGCATGCAGCGCATGAAGGCCGAAGGCATGGAGCCACTGGAGCAGCATGAAGAGCGCGGCGGCGCGATGTGGCTGCACAATGTGCTGCGGCTTCGTGAGTTCCGGCGGCGGCTCGGCCTGTGTAGGGAAGCGTTCAGGGCGCGCAGGCCGGACCTCGTCGTGCTGGTGGACTTCGGCGGCTTCAACCTCTACGTTGCGCGCGCCGCCGCTGAGGCGGGGATTCCCGTTCTCTACTACATCCTTCCCCAATTGTGGGCGCACGGCCTTTACCGCATCAAGAAGATCAAGAAGTGGGTCACGAAGTCGCTCGTCATCTACCCGTTCGAGCCGGAGCTCTACCGGCGCCGCGGGCTCGAAGCGCAGTACGTCGGGCATCCGCTCTTCGACGAGCTTGAGCGCAGGCCGCCTGATGAGCAGCGCGTCGAACACGTGCGCCGCACGGCAGGGGGGCGGGTGGTCGCCCTCTTTCCGGGGAGCCGGCTCCAGGAGGTGCGCGCTAACCTGCCCCTGATGCTGAAGAGCTGCGCGAGGATCAAGGGGGAACTGCCTGGCGTTGGGTTTGCGTCCGTGTGCCCCGAAGGGGTGCGCCCCTTCGTGCGAGAGATACTCCGGCGGAGCGAGTGCGAAGTCGCCCTGCCTGACGTGCGCCCCGTCGAACTGGCCCAAGCTGCCTCGCTGTGCATCACTAAATCGGGCACCATAACCCTCGAGGTCGCCAGCCAGCTCTGCCCTATGGTCATCCTCTATTGCATGAGCCCATTCTTGTGGTTCCTTGGGATGGGCGTTTCGGCGACGCCCCACATCGGGCTTGTCAACGCTCTGGCGGGTCGCGTCATCTGTCCGGAGATGGCGATGTGGCGGCCTGACGTGGATTGGCTCGCCGGGCAATCCCTCGCACTGCTGCGGGACGAGAAGCTCCACGCCCGGTGCCGGCGCGAACTCCAGGAGCTGATGAGCGATTTCGCACGCCCCGGCGCTTCCGAGCGCGCCGCACGCGTAGCGCTGGAGATGGTGGGACGCTCAGGCGGCGTTGACTGAATCGAACATCGCGGCGTCGTTCTCGGGGGGAACGTCGCTCAGCCCCTACCGAAAGCCGCTCTCCTGTGACTTGACGGTCCTCGGAAGGTATGGTTAGATTCGTGGATCGGAAAGCGTGCCCGTAGAGGGATTCGAGGATGCCTGGGAAACGTCGCACGTGGCCGCGCCGGACGCGGCGTCTCGTTCAAGCTCTGGCTCTTGTTGTCTTCGCGTCGTACATAATCTCTGTCCCGGCGCGGGCCGCCGCCGGGTTGTCCGCAGACCGGCTGATGCGCTTTAGTCCTTTGAGCGGTTTGGGCGCTTCCCTTTCGTCGTGGGAGCTAATGCTGGCGTTCTGGCCGGCGCTCGTTCTCCTTGTCGCAGCCGTCTTACTCGGGCGCTACTTCTGTGGGTGGCTTTGCCCGCTCGGGACGACGATAGACTTCGGCGACAAAGTCGCTGCGTATCTTAGGGGCAGGCAGCCTTCCGACAATGGGGACACTCCCTTTGAGTCTACATCCTCCCGCCGGCTGAAGTATTACTTGCTCGCGCTGTGTGTGGTAACGGCGCTCGCGGGACTCTCTCTGTTCGGCTACCTCGATCCTCTGAGCATAGCCGTGCGCAGCTACGTCCTCGTAGTGCACGCGTATGTTGCCGACGTGCTGGGCTGGGTGCTGGGCGCGTTTGGTCTCAGCGGCGCGCGCGACGTGGTGCGCGCGGGCCTCCAGGCGCCGACGGAGATCGTGTTCCGCCTTCACGTGATCACCGCCCTTTCTCTGCTCGCCATATTGGCGCTTGCGCTGCTGGGGCGGCGCTATTGGTGCCGGACGGTCTGTCCGCTTGGAGCGTTGTACGCGCTGGCGGGGAAGCGCTCGCTGACCGCGCGCAAGGTGAGCGATGCCTGCATACACTGCCGGCGATGCGTTGCGGCCTGCCCGACGGCGTGCATCTCGCCCGACGGCGAGCGTACGCTTGCAGGGGAGTGCATCCTGTGCCTGAACTGCCAGGCTGTCTGCCCTACGGATGCGATCAGGTTCTTCGGCCCTGAGCGGGATCAGCTCGTCGAGGTTGACCTGACCCGGCGAGGCGCGCTGGCGGCCTTGGCGGCTTCCGCAGTCTGCTATCCTCTCTTCAAGATCGACCCTTCCGGCAGGCTGACCAAGGGCGGCACGTTCATCCGCCCGCCGCTGGCCGGCAGCGACGAGGAAGAGTTCCTTCAGAGGTGTCTGCGCTGTGGGCAGTGCATGAGAGTTTGCCCTACACAGGTGATCCAACCGGCCGGGCTTGAGGGGGGTCTTGAGCCCCTGTGGACGCCTGCGCTGGCGACGAGACTCGGCTATTGCACCTACGAGTGCGATCGCTGCGGGCTGGCCTGCCCGTCAGGGGCGATCCCTCGCTTCACGCTGGAGCAGAAGCACAGCACGGCTCTGGGCCTGGCATACGTGGATACGACCCGATGCATCCCGTGGCTCGGATGGCAGCGCCGGGATGAGGAGGGAATCGAGTGGGATACCTGCAACTGCGGGGTGTGCGAGGAAGTGTGTCCCGTCCCGGGCAAGGCCATCCATTTGCAGCGTCAGCGCATGCCCGGTGGACAGGAACTCAGGCTCCCCTACGTGAGGGAGGAGACGTGTGTGGGATGCGGCTTCTGCGAGTATGCGTGCCCGGTGGCGGGTAAGGCCGCGATCCGCGTGACGGGCGGATTCCGCCAGTTGAAGCCTCCCGAAGCGGGGGCGGAGAGGACTGCGATCCAGGAGGCGCTGCCTGTTGCAGTGGGCGGGATGCGCATCATCGCTCCCAAGCGGCTCTACGAGGGGCCCAATGAGTTGTTCGATTACATAGACGGAGGAGCCGACCCTTATCTGGAGTTCAGTTTTGTTCGGGTTGCGACGGCGACGTACGCCGCCGATGGCGCGAAGTTGCGGGCGGACCTGTGGGAGTTCAAGACGGCGGACGACGCGTTCGGCGCCTACAGCCAGGATCGCTCCGCCGGCGCCGGGCCGCTAGACGTGGGGGACGAGGGGGCTGTCAAGGTCGAGCCTGACGGTCGGGCTTCCGTTTGGGTGAGGGGCGGCCCGTACATGATGAGCATCATACCCGCGGGCGGGGCGAGCACTGAGGAGCAGGCGGTCCTGCTGGCGCGCGAGACGTTTGACGCGCTGAATGCGCCTGCTGCTCCGAGGCCGGAGATATGCCGTCGCTTGCCGAGCGAGGAGTTGAACCACGACAGCGTCCGGTTCGCGCGCACCCCGCGCCACCTATACCCAATCGGCCTTTCGGACGACGTCATCGGGGCACTGGGTCTGACCGGTTCAGCAGTCGCTGCCTATGGCGAGTATGGGGTCGCCCCGGCGACGACCGGTTTGGTCCTTGTCCGATACGCGGACGCAGCGGACGCCCGGGCTGCTGCCGGGCGATACAGTGAAGTCTGCAATAGCCGGGGTTACGAGGCGCGCGAGGCGGAGGGGGTGCCGGCGTTTCGCGTCGCGGAGGGAAAGTTCTCGGCCGTCGGATCGGCGGGGCTGCACCTTGGGGTGTCGCTGTCTGCACCAACGCGCGAGGCGGCTGCGGCCCTCGTGCGGGCAGCGCTGGGCGAGTGATCTGCGTCCCTGTTCGGCACCGCACACGACGTTGTCCGGTGTTCCCGTTCGCACTTGAATGGGCCTGCGGATGCTAGGACAATCGTGTCGCCAAAGGCCGCTCCTGTATAGATTGCAGGGAGGACGGTGTGGCAGCGTTGCAGAAAAGGCTTCGAGCGGGCGACGCGGCCCTCGGTCTGGTCTTGAATTACCCTGCGCCGGGCATCATTGAATGCATGGGCGCTGGCTGGGACTGGCTGTGGATTGACGGCCAGCACGGCCAGATGGATTACCAGAGCATGCTTCAGTGCGTTCGCACGGCGGAGGCATGCGGCCTTGCGCCGATCCCCCGCGTGAGCGGCCATGAGGTCGGCACGATCAGCCTGGTCATGGACATGAGGCCCGCAGGCATGCTCGTACCTATGGTGGACACTGTCGAGCAGGCGATGAATATCGTTGAGGCAGTGTATTTTCCGCCTCTGGGGAAACGTTCTTTCGGGGGCAGGCGAGTGGTTGACGTCGGCGGGCGGGACTACTGTCAGACGGCGAATGACGACACGCTGCTCGTCATGCAGATAGAAACCCCGGAAGGCGCGGCCAACGCTGAGGCCATCGCGGCGCTGGATGGGGTAGACGCGCTCTTCGTCGGCCCCGATGACACGAAGGTGCGCCTGGGCATACCCATCAACACGCGCATTGCCGAGTCGGACGAGTTGGCAAGGATGATGGAAGGTGTCGCTAAAGCTGCCAGGAACGCCGGCAAGTTCGTGGGCTGCCCGGTGGGGGACCTGGAGTCGTTCGCCATGGTGCTCGGGCTCGGCTACCGCCTTATGGCCTGCGGCGGGGACGTTCCTTTCCTTCGCACGATGTCCGCCGCGAGGCTTAAGGAGCTTCGGCAGGCGGTCGTGTGACCCATTGATCTTTCGAAAAGGAATGCAGCACCGCTTTCTTGTGTACGGGGACACCTTGCGGGTCCGCAAGGTGTCCCCGGCAAGGAAGGCACCCTCCCCCTTCCCTCTCCCACCGGGAGAGGGGCTGCGGCGTTCCTTTTGTTATCGGAACATCAATAATGCGGAACAATATGTCGAACGCGCCCGCGCAGGAACAGAGCAAAACTTCCCTGAGCTGTTGCAGCTATAGGGAACGACCGAGGCATGGGATCGGCAACATCCGCGCTTGCGGCTCTATGTCCTTTCCGATTCACCGGCGACCTGCCGGGTGGCTCGGGCTTTGCCGTCGCGGATGGCCTCGATTTCCTCGCGGGTGTAGAGGCGCCCCTCGCCCAGGCCGGCGCAGCGGGTCTTGAGGTCTTCCCAGTCGGTGCGGCTCTTCAGCGGTTGCTCCCAGAACGGAAAGCTCTTGCACTGCGCGGGCCGGACCGGATAGATGTGGCAGCCAGCAGGTGTAAAGAAGATGCAATCACCATTGGGACGCTCCAGCAGGCTGATGCGCCAGGAGACGCGTCGACAGAATTGGCACTCGACGTCACTCGACGTCATCTTCAGGAATTGGGCGATCTCCTGGACAGCCTTCCTGTCCACCCAGACGTATCCGGGCTCCCCCGTGCAGCAGCGCCCACAGCGTCGGCAGCTGAAACGCAGGCCGCCTGCGTACCACGGGACGGCCGTGCGGTGCCGGTGCTGTTTTGGTGCTGCCACGGTGCTGCTTCTGTGGAGGGTGTGTGCGCGGGCAATGCGGCATTCTCGGGGTTAGGAACTCCCCTCCGCATCTACGCAGGAGGCGGGTTGGCGGCTATGCGGGGCTTTCAGCAGGAGCAGGCAGATCCCCGATTGCACGGCCTTCGGTTGACTCCCTATCGGCGTCGGCCTGCTCAGCCTTCACTTTCGCCTTCGCCGACTCCCTGACTGCTTTCAGCTCCTCTATGCTATCGCCGGCCAGTACCCTTTTCACCTCCTCGGCGGTGAGCGTTTCCAGCTTCAGCAAGGCGTTGGCAAGTGCGTGCAGCTGCTCTCGGTGCTCTTGGCACATCTGCGTGGCCTTCTCATGGGCCTGGCTCAGGAACGCCTGGATCTCCTCGTCGATCTGCTGTGAGACGTGTTCGCCGTGCTTCTTGGCGCGGGTAATCTCGGTGCCCAGGAAGATATGTTCCTCCTCGTCCGAATAGCAGACCGGCCCGATCTTCTCGCTCATGCCCCACTGGGTTACCATCTTGCGCGCCAGATTGGTGGCCATCTCGATGTCATTCTTGGCGCCTGAAGAGATGTCGTTGCAGAACAGCCCCTCCGACACGCGGCCGGCCATGTGCGTGGCAAGCCAGCCGAGGCATTCCTGCTTGCGCAAGCTATACTTGTCCTGCTCGGGCAAGATCATGGTCATGCCGAGAGACGGGCCGCGAGGAATGATGGTCACCTTGTGGAGCGGTTCCATGTCGGGATGCAGCGTGGCCACCAGGGCGTGTCCGGCTTCGTGATAGGCCGTCATCTTGCGGTCTTCGTCCGTCATGATGCGGCTCGTCTTCCTTCGGCCGAATCGGACCTTGTCGCGCGACTCCTCCAGGTCGTCCATCTCCACCGCCTTCTTGCCCTTGGCGCTGGCAAGAATGGCGGCCTCGTTCACAACGGCTTCCAGGTCAGCGCCGCTGAAACCGGGACTGCCGCGGGCTACGACCTCCAGGCCCACGTTGGGTGCCATTTTCACCTTTCTGGCGTGTACCTTGAGGATGGCTTGGCGGCCCTTCACGTCGGGCAGATCGATCATGATCTCGCGGTCGAACCTGCCTGGCCTCAGCAGCGCGGGATCGAGCACGTCCGCGCGGTTCGTGGCGGCCATCACGATGACCCCCTCGTTGGGCGTAAAGCCGTCCATCTCGCTGAGGATTGCGTTCAACGTCTGCTCGCGCTCATCGTGTCCGCCGCCCAGCCCGGTGCCCCTCTTGCGTCCGACCGCGTCAATCTCGTCCAGGAAGATGATGCACGGGTGATTGTCCCTCGCTCGCTGGAACAGGTCGCGAACCCGCGCGGCACCCACTCCCACGAACAGTTCCACGAAGTCCGACCCGCACAGGCTGAAGAACGGCACGCCCGCTTCCCCGGCGACGGCCTTCGCGAGCAGGGTCTTGCCCGTGCCCGGATAGCCAACCAGCAGAACGCCCCGCGGGATGCGCCCGCCGACGCCGCGGAACTTGTCGGGGTTCTTCAGGAATTCAATGGTCTCCTGGAGCTCCTCCTTGGCTTCGTCCACTCCGGCTACGTCGTCAAACGTGACGTCCACCTTCTCCCTGTTGACCTGCCGGACGTTGCTCTTCAGGAACGGCAGCCCGCCGTCGCGGGGGTTAACGAGCCTCATCTGCCGCTGGAAGAAATAGACCATAAGCAGGATCAAGAGCAGCAGCGGCACCACGTTCATGGCGATGAAGGGCCATACTTCGTGGTCGTCTTCGATCTTCAGCGCATCCGTGCCCCCCTGCGGCAAGTGCTGCATCCACTCACTTATGTTCTGGTCTAAGTAACCCTCCGTCGGCAGCAACGTCTTTAAGCTGGTGTACTGGCCGGTCTTGTCCCGGAGAATAGCAGTCGCATGCAACCCTTTGATTACAAGCTGCTCGACATCCCCCGCCAACACATGGTCCCTGAAGGCGATTAGGTCTACCGTCTTGGCAGCGGGCGTTCTCGTCCTCTTGTAGAGTGAAAGACCCACTACGACTGCGGAGATGACGAGGGCCCAGATCAGAAGCTGGCGGCCGAACTGCGGCCGCGGAGACCTGAAAGGTTCCCTGCCGTCGGACGGCTTCTGCTGCCGCTGGTTTGTGTTATCCTTGCGATTCACGGCTTTCTAACCCCTTGCTCCAGACGAACTTCGGTGAGCACAGCCAGCCCAACACCCCATTCTACCACTCTTTGCCCATCTTTTCCACTATGCGTTGCGCCGCCTCGCGGAATATCCCCTCTTCCACCGATTCGCCCAGAGTCACCGGATAGCGTCTGCTCTCGACAACAGTCTGCCAGGGAACGATGTCCCTCCCAGTCAGGTTGTCCACCCATCGGAACCGCACCCTGACGGTGAGAGTAGTCAGTATTATCTCATCACTCTTCGTCTTGGTGACGCCGTGCTGCTCGAAGGCTACCAGTTCCCCTTCCAGGATGCTCTCGGCCCGCTTCCGCGAGGCGAAGTTAAGGTTTGTGTGCAGCTCCAGCTCCTCCGTGACGGCCCGGGTCAGCTCCACCTCCAGCCCCCTGCGCCACGTGGTGTTCTCGAAGACCGGCACGCAGATGGTGTGTATGTCCTCGCGAAGCAGGGCGTACCGTGGATAGGTGCAGCCTGCCAGTGCAAGGCATCCCACAATCAGGACCAGCCTCCACATATGTCGCTTATCGTTCATTAGCGGCCCGCTCAAGAAACCAAACGCGCCACGAACCCGCTGCTCGCCCCCCGCCAGCCAAGCGCTCTCCACTTCTGCCCTCCCAAAGCCCAGAGCCCTGCCGACGGGCCGAAGGAAGCGCTCACTGCTCACTGTTCACCGGCCTCCCCAGGCTCGGCTGGTTTGACGCCCGGCAGTTCGAGCCTTCTGTAACGGTCCTTCACCGGGATGGAGGGATCGGCGAAAATCTCCTCCATCTTCTCTGCCGCCCATTTGGCCTCGTCCGTGTCCGGCAGTTCGCTCCTAATGTACTGAAGGTAGGGCAGTGAGGCGGCAGGCCGTCTGGCTGGCCCCAGGTAGTATTCGGCGATCACCTTATACCTGGCGACCTGCTCGATATCCACCTGCACAAGTTTTTCTTTGGCTTCCTGGGCCAACTCGTGTTCCGGGTAAGACGCTATGAAATCGCGGAAGGCCCTTCCCGCGCTCTGCAGATGCTCCGTGCCGCGCCTGAGCCACATGTCCAGCTCCAGCTCGCACTCCGCAACCTTGTACCAGCAATACGGCGCCCATGCGCTGTCGGGGTCGTACTCAAGCACCACGGCGTACTCCTCGCGCGCCAGCAGGTAGTCCTCCGCTCGCATGATCGCGTCCGCCTTCTCCTTCTGGCAGAGCACCGCATACTCCCGGCACCGCGCCGCAGCCTCCTGGTTCGGAGCCGCCACCTCACGGCTCTGCCCGTCGGCGATCAGTTCATCGAACAGGGCCAGCCCGGCGTCCAGGTTCTCTTCGGCTCTCAGAGTCGCCGCCTTGAGCTGCATCTCACGCGCGTCGTCTGCCCGTTCGCTCTCAGGGTACGCCCTCAGAAACTCCGCCCATTCCCGGAACGCCTTCTCATAGCGGCCGGCCGTGAAAAGGCCGACCGCGATCAGGTAATGCGCCTGTTCGACCCACTGCGCGTCGGGGCTTTCGGCGATGAGCTCCCTGAGCTGCAGCACGCCGCTCATGGCGTCTCCGCCGCCTATCAGGGCCGCAGCGTGCCTGAAGCGGGCCTCGAGAGAATCTCTGGGCACGTCGTCCAGGTTCACCTCGCCCGTTTCGGGCATCCAGACCTCGACCGCGCCGCACACCCTGCCGGCCAGCGCAGCAGCGAGGAGCGCGAGGATTACGACCGTCCCCATACGTCTGCTTGGTCCGGGGTCGGCCACGGCCTTACCTCCACTCTCATAAGCCCGCAATCATTGTAGCACAACGGGCGACCCGATTCACAGCCAACGGGTGCAGGCAATCAGCCTTCAGCCCAAGGTGCTGGCATGGCATCCGAGGAGGCAGTACAATTCGGGCCCGACCGTACAGCGCGTTTGGCAACGTAACCCCGGCGGTCGTTCATTTCAGCAGGAGCACAGTGTGAACAAGAAGATGACCGTGCACATGTTCGGGAATGCCCATCTGGATCCCGTGTGGCTGTGGAATCTGCGCTCGGGCGTGGACGAGGCTCTCAACACGTGCCGAATCGCCTGCGAGTTGCTCGACGAATACCCGGACCTGATCATTACCCGCGGCGAGGTGTGGGTCTATAAGCAGGCCAAGGAACTCGCCCCCGACCTGTTCAAACGCATGGTCAAACATGTGGAGAAAGGACGCCTCCAGGTCGTGAACGGATGGATGGTCCAACCGGACTGCAACCTGCCCACGGCCGACTCGTTCCGCAAGCACTGCGAACTGGGCAAGAAGTGGTTCCGGGACAACCTGGGCGTAGATGTCACCGTCGGCTACAACATTGACAGCTTCGGCCACAACGCCATGTTGCCGGCATTCCTCAATGAGTTCGGTTTCGACTCCTATGTCTTCTCCCGGCCCGGTCAACACGAGATGGATCTGCCGTTCCTGTTCAGTTGGCGGTCCGTGGACGGCAAGGGCATGGTGAACGCGCTCCGCGTGTCCGGCTCGTACTCCGTCGCCAACGCCAAGCAACTGCACGAAATCAACATTCAGCGCGCACTGGCCACGGCGAACTGGGACGTCGGCCATGTTCTCGTGTCGTACGGATACGGCGATCACGGCGGCGGCCCTACGCGTGATCAGATTGAGTGGATCATGGAGCACCGCGACTACAGCGAAGACATCGAGATCATCTTCAGTCATCCGCGCAAGTTCTTCGACGCCGTCAAGAGCAGCGGCGTTCAGTTGCCGGTGGTGCAGGGCGAACTGCATTACCATGCCGTGGGCTGCTACAGCGTCGTGCACATGGTGAAACAGGAGATGCGACGGTCCGAGGTCGTGACCACCCAGGCTGAGGGCCTTGCCAGGCGATTCCCGGACCTCGCCCCTCCCGACGCTGGCGAGCGGCTGAACACGGCATGGGAGAAGGTTCTGTTCAACCAGTTCCATGACATCATGGACGGCTCGTCCATCGAGCCCGCGTACCGGCACGTCGGCGACGAGCTTGGCCAGGCGAAGGTGCTCGCCAATGAGATCATCACGCACGTCACGCGCCGACAGATGCTGCAGGAGCCGCCGTGTGAACACCAGCGGCTGGTCATGGCCAATGTCTCAAACCGCCGGTTCCGCGGCCTCGTCACCTGCGAGCCGTGGATCCGCGCGGATGCCTTGCAGTCCCCGCTCTCCTTCACTGGCCCGGACGGCAAGCCGGTTCCGTTCCAGGGCATAGCCGGCCGCGCCACGGGAAACCACCAGGAATGGTACCTGATACCCGCCGATCTGGGACCGTTCGGCAAGACGGCCATCCAACTCCGCTATGAGCAACCGCCCGCGTTCCCGTCCACACTCAAGATCACCGAGGACTCGATCTCGAATGAACACCTGGCGATAAGGGTCAACAACACGGGGATTCAGAGAATCCACCTGGGACGCGAAGAGGAGCCCAAGGATGACGAGCAGAGGGCGAAGCTGAAGAAGGACACAGGCCTGCTCGGCAAGGGGGGGCTGCGGATCGTGTCATACCGCGACCTGACCGACGCATGGTCGCACGGCGTGACGGGTTTTTCCGATGTCTGCCTGGGCACATTCAGACAATGCGGGCCATGGCGCGTCGAGGATAGGGGCCCGCTGCGCGCCACGCTGGCTAACACATTCCGTTTTGACCACTCCGCGATCCTGTGGCGGATCTCGGTGGATGCGGGCGAACCCATTGTCCGCATGAGACTGCGCATGAACTGGCAGGGCGCGCATCAGATAGTGAAACTCGTCGTGCCTGTGAGCTTCAAGGTCAACGAGCGTCTCGACGGCATACCCGGCGGCACGCTCAAGCGCCCGCTGAGCACCCAGGAGTACCCTATCCACAACTTCACGTCTGTGACCGGCGACGAGCAGTCCGTCGCGATAGTCAGTGCCGATTGCTACGGCGGCGACGTCCAGCCGGACGGAACGATCCGGTTGACCATGCTCCGTTGCCCCGTGTATGCCAATCACGGCCCATTCGAAGTCCGCGAGGGTGACTTGTTCCCGGTCACCGACCAGGGGTATCACGAGTACGAGATCGCCCTGGTGGCGGGGAAGCGGTTCGACCAGGAGACCATTGACGCCGAGTCGCACCGGCAGACCAACCCGGTGGTGGTCAGCGAGGCCACCCTCGGCATGCCGTCATTCCATCTGCCTTAGCCCCCTCTTCGTCCTCGTCCTCCTCGTCGTCCTCGTCGGACCGCCTGGCGCGCACGTCGGCGGGGTTCTGGCCAGCCTACGATACCGGCGCGGTGAGGTGGCTTGCCAGCTGCCTTGTCAGCCCCCGCAATGATTTGATTGTAGGCGGCATGCTGGTAGAATGGCCTGAGCATTGACGGACGAGCGGGGTGGTTTTTCCGGTTCGCCGGTTCCGGAGCATGGGAGGCAAGGGCAAGGCGTGTGTTGGCGGAAGTGGCAGAATGCTCTCGTACAATAGGTGCTGACCGCGGGGAAAACGGGTACGGCAACCAAACCTTTCTTGCGTGAAAGGCGCTTCTATGGTTAGCACACCCCGGCCAACTCTGGAGGGAATGCCAATGGCAAGTAACATCGTCGTCAAGATCACCGAGAACCAGGAAATCCTTGGGGAAGGACCAATTGTTATCATCGGCCCCAATGGTTCCGGAAAAACCAGACATGCCGTAGCTATGCTGGGCTGGAACAACGCGGAGATGGTTGCTGCGCTACGGAATATTGCGCTCAGTGAAAATGTCGGGATGCAGCCGCTTCCAGAGGCAGAACGTAACCTAACTCATCTCCATGAGCGGCGAAAAACCAGGTATTGGGAGCTGTCAGATGAAATAAATCAGCTTTTCTCCAAACTCATGGCTGAAGATTCCGCATCGGCTGTTTCCTTTCGAGATAGATGTCTGAAAGGCGAGAACGCACAACCAGAAGGGACGAAGCTGACGTCGATCCGAGAAATGTGGGAGCGCCTATTCCCGGGTCGCCAAATCAACTTCTCAGGGTACAAACCCGAAGTGTCCTCGGTTCTCGGAGGAAGCAGTAGTTCCTATCCGGCGCAACAGATGAGCGACGGCGAGCGCGTTGCAGTGTACTTGGCTGCTCGCGTCATTGACACTTCAAAGGCCATCCTAATAGTTGACGAACCCGAGGTGCATTTCCACAGCCGCTTGGCCGCGCGGTTCTGGAATGAAGTAGAGGACATGAGGTCCAACGTGAGATTGGTCTACGTTACACATGACCTGCCCTTCGCATTGTCCAGAAGGAATGCAACCTATGTGATCATGAAGTCTCCAGGAAACCCCAGTATAGTTGAACTTCAAAAGGAGATCACTCGGGATCTATCACAATCCCTCCTTTCGGCGGCATCATTCTCGATTCATGCGCGCAGGATAGTGTTCTGTGAAGGCGAAGAAGGGAAGAGCCTCGATTACGATCTCTATTCTGCGTGGTTCCAAGGGCTTGAAACCACAGTTATTCCAGTTGGCAATTGCAGAGATGTCTCGGAAACGGTGGTCCGCTTTGCCAATAGCAGGCTGATCGCTGGGCTCACGGCGATCGGCATCGTTGATCGAGATTACTGGCCAGACACTTACCTTGATGCACTTGATGAGTCGATCTATGTGCTGCCGACCCATGAAATCGAGAATCTTCTTTGCCTTGAGGGCATATTCTGCGCGGTGGCAAGACATTTCGCCAAAGCCGACCCGGAAGGCCTCTACACCGGTTTTGCCACAGCGGCCAAGTCCAAGTTTCAAGGTAAGCAGCTGGTCCATGAGATCTCTGAGCGATTCAAGCATCGCGTGGAGAACGAGTTTCAGATCGCGAGGAATAGCTTGAAGCCGCAACCATCAATGGACGAAACCGAGAAGGAGTACGCACAAGCCTTGGAACCAGGAAGATGGCAGACTCGCCCCAACGATTCGTTCCGCATCGAGAGACAGCTCGTAGAGAATGCGCTTGCCGGTTCACCCGAGGATTTCCTTAAGGTCTTCCCAGGTAAGATGTTCTTCAATAAGATCAAGGATTCTCTGGGAATTGAGCCAAACGCATATGTTGAGCTTATCTGCAAAGCGTTGAGGGCTACAGAAGACGCCCATTCCATCTTGCATGCACTTGGCAAGGAGATTGAGCAGGCCTTGCAACCAGTACTTCCTCCGCGCAAGGAAACGCCAGAACCGCCTTCCCAATAGCGGCCTCGCTCTCACGCCACCTCTCTTCGAGCCACTTCCGCCGGTGGTTCGGCGGCCAGACCTTTCGAACTCGCTCGGCGATTGGGTCAGGAAAGGCTGAAGCGCGCGCAAGCCAAACCGCCAAGCGGGTAGGCGTTGTGAGGCGGTATTTGATGCTTTTACGGGGCGGGGGACTGGCAGTGGGGGTGCGGCAGCGATTACAATCAA
>Ga0315274_10001685_pt1 | contig 33798 bp, 50 predicted proteins | sample YL17G02_20_MG_FD_203700 | JGI IMG/M metagenome (GOLD analysis project Ga0315274, IMG submission 203700) | Sediment microbial communities from Yellowstone Lake, YNP, Wyoming, USA - YL17G02_20 | ecosystem: Environmental > Aquatic > Freshwater > Lake > Sediment | place: USA: Wyoming | collected...
CGCCTGTGCCATTCAATGTCGAGCGCGATTGCACCTGTGGCCACCACGCCCTTCCATAGATCGCTGAATGGCATCGTGAGGGCGAGGAGTTCACGTTCTGCAGCAGGGACTGCTACATGGTCTGGTTTCGACAGACCGAGGGCCTGCCCAACGTCGGACTGCGCATCGGCTACTCCAACAACCGACGACTTAAGACGTCTTAGCTTCCCGCGATTTTCTTCGATACCGTTGAATTCCAGAGCCGTCCGGGAGGCGGTTCCCCCTTGCCGCCCGGTATGCCTTCACACCGCGCCGGTCCCGGGCGGCTCTAGGGGCCCAGGAGTTGACGAAAGGAGGGTGATGAGAAGTGGCACGGCACTGGCGATTCTTGTCGGCCTTCTGGCGTTGGTACTGGTACTTGCGCCGCCAACGGCGCGTGCCGGTAGTCGAGCCGCGCAATCAGTGGGGGTTCCCGGAGACCTGGCGGTACGAGGCAGCGAAGCGCGCGGAGACCTACCGCAGAGCGTCTACCGCTGGCACCTCATGGTACACAAGTACTGGCAGCGGTGGTCACTGCGCATCCTTCACCGTCGGATCACCAACGCCGAAGTGCACAAGGCTCTCTGGATCATCTATCGGGAGAGTCGGGGGGATCCGCGAGCCGTGAACCGCTACTCAGGATGTGCTGGCTTGTTTCAGCTCCTGCCCGGCTATTCGCGGGGCAAGTACAACCTGCTGGATCCGCGAACGAATTGTTCACTGGCCGCGCAACTCTATGTACGACGGGGCTGGGCCCCTTGGCGGGCGACGGCATGGTGAATGCGCGCTCTCCATGGCTTGAGGGCAAGCCCGGCCATGCAGACCAGCGTCGGCGTGAACATCAGCGACGCAGTCGGCCAGAGTCTCAGCGTCTGTACGCCATCCGTCGTGCGCTCGGCATGACGGCGCGGCACTTCTCCTACGTTGGGCCCGTCAAGGAGGCGCGCACCGGCATCCTGCGGGCGGCGAGTCGTAAATCGAGACGAGTCTGGAGGTCGGCGCCGTGAGCGATCTGCCGCCTCACGTGCACTGCTGGGCCTGTAGTCGTGAGATTCCGGTCATCAAGGACGAGATGATCGCCATGCAGCACGTCCTGCAACCGGCACCACAATCGAATGGGCAACTGGCATTTGTCCCCCGGCCGGTGCCCATCTGCGGGATCTGCGTGGTCGCCACTGAGAAAGCCGCAGCCGAGGCGGCCAAGTCGCGGCTCATCATCCCGCAGCCGATGAGGCCGGTATGACCATCGTCGCATCCCAGCGCGTGACTCGCGTCGGCGACGGACCTGGCCGCCAGCAGAAGCGCTATCCCGCCGGCCGCATCTGCGCTGCCGAGGGTTGCACCACAAGGCTCTCCGTCTACAACGCGAGTCCGGTCTGCAACTGCCATCACGGAGGTGAACCCGTGCCGAAGAGAGAGTACGGGGCACCCCCTGAATCGAGGGCAACTGCCCGCGAGCGACAGGAGCGTGTGCTCGCACTGCTGCGGGCTGCCGAACCCGGTGAATGGATGATGAGGCCGGGCGACATGATGCAGCACGAGTGGGCCTACTCTGTGGACGCCTTGCGCACCCGTGGCTACAAGATCGATGGTCGCAACAAGAGCAATGGTGGCGGCTATCGTTTCGCTGCGGCCACTGACCCGCCCGAGGCATCCGAAGCGCCGCAGGAGCCTTCCTGTGCAGCCACAGAGGCCATAGCACCAGAGGAGTCAGTGTTCGTGACAGGCAGCGAACACATGAAGCGAGTGGCGGAGCGGCGTGAACGAGTGCTCGCCTTGCTTCAATCAGCACTAGCAGATGGCGATGGTTGGGTCACCAAACCGAATGATATGACCCGAGGACATTGGGATTCCAGCATCAAGAGTCTGCGCGAACGGCGCTATGTAATCGACGCACACCACGGCCTCGGTGTGCGCTTTGTTTCGGGCCCTGAAACTACGCTGGAGAACTCTATGCCTTCCCACCCGCTAGAACCCCCCGCTACGCCGCAGGAAGGCTCCAGTGCAGCCACAGAGACTGTGGCTATACCACCCGAGACCGACGCCGAGGTCTCTGCCATTGGCGACCTAGTGCACGCCCTGTTACGGCTCAACGACGATGAGTGCCGGCGAGTGCTCGAGTACACCACCCGCCGCTTTGCGGCCGACGATTTCAAGGTGGGCCTCGATGACTGAGCAACTGAGCCCCGCTCAATTCGCCGCGCGCGTCAGCGAACTCACCGGCCAACGGGTCGCCGCCGACCGCGTCACCTACGCTTGCCGCGCCGGCACGATCCGCACCACCCGCATCGGCGGGCGCTGGTGGATCCCGGCCGCGGAGATCGAGTCCTATGTCAAGGAGAACGACAAGCAGAAGGAGAGTCAAACATGAGCTGTGAAATACCACTATCACGTGGGTTCTCAGCTCTTGTCGACGATGAGGATCACGAGTGGCTGTCACGCTTCAAATGGTCTGTCCAACAACCGAATCCACAACGCCAGATCCACTACGCCGTCAGGCGGCAGACGGTCAGTCGCGGACATGCCATTTGGGTGACAATGCACCGGCAAATCCTACGTCCAGTCGGTGGTCTGGAGGTCGATCACATCAACCGCAACGGTCTCGACAATCGGCGCTGCAACCTACGGCTTGCAACACGGACTCAGAATCTACAGAACGCGGCCAAGCACCGCGGTGGGACATCGCACTTCAAGGGTGTCTGCTGGTCGATGCGTCATCACAATTGGCGGGCGACGATTAAAGCCAGCGGCCACTACATCCATCTTGGCTACTTTGAAGACGAGATAGAGGCGGCCATCGCGTACGACCGCGCAGCACTGGCTCACTTCGGTGAGTTTGCTCGCCCCAATTTCATACATCTTGAGGAGGCATCGTGAGTACCATTCAGATCATTACTCTCATCTGTACTATTCTCATCAGCGGCCCCTTTGCCATGGTCGTCTCGCAAGCGCTGAAGCGCTGTGGCTGGGCGGACCGCTGGCGCTTCCTGCTGGCCCTCGCAGTTGGTCTAGTGGTCGGCGTCGCGCAAACGTGGATCAGCGGTTCTCTCGGCGATCTCATACATCACTGGGGCGGACTGACCGCCCTCGAGGTCGTCACATGGATTGGACTCGTGTGGGGATCTTCGCAAACCTGGTATCACCTGTTCTTTGCCGACCTGCCTTGGATGCTGAAGCTCGAGAAGTGGCCGGGGGAGTGAAACAGCGGTAGGATGGGCGCGGCTACAAGGGGGACGATTGATATGAACGGCGGAATCGACAAGAGGCGGCGCAACAAGCCGTACACGGTCGGGGAGGCGACACGCATCATCAATGAACGCCTCGGCACCGACCTGAGCATCGTGACGATCCGCGACTACTGCCGCAGGGGCATCCTGCCATCGATTCAGCTGATGGGTCCCGGCGGCTGGCACAGGATTCCCGCCAGCGAACTAGAACGCTTCATCGAGACTAGAACAAAAGGACTTGACATCGGCGACGCAGGCGTGTAGAGTTCACCTACCAGACCACAGAGGACCCAGGAAGGCGAAAATGACCGAAGAGATTGGCAGCCAAGCGGAAGCTCAGGCGGCATTTGAGGCCGTCGAGATGCACCACTCCTTCGGCGAGCCGATTCCCGCTGGGTTCGCAGTGGTAGGTCGGGGACGCAGTCGGATCGCCCTCCGCTCGGTCGCCTCCGACGTTGTCTACAAAGTCCCATGCGACGCCGCCCTCGAGGCCAACGGCGCCAAGGACAACCGCGTCGAGTCCTACACCTACCGCGTCGAGTGGGCTGGCCGCGACTACTGCCCGCGGGCGACGCTCCATTGGGCGACCGACCAATACGGGGATCACGTCGCCGTCTTGGCCATGGAGTATCTCGAGAATGACGGCAGCGAGCCCCGAAATCTAGATGAGGTTCTCGGCGCTCTTGCCAGCCTCGGGGCGCTCGACCTCAACAACGGCAACTGGATCACACGCGACGGCAAGGCAATCGTCATCGATTGCGCGGGCATCTGAGACAAAGGCGAAAGGAGGCGCGAGGGACCCAGATCGATCGGCAGCCATGATGTAAGGGGGAAACCCGTGCATGCCCAAAGAGAAGGGGCCGCTCCCGCCAAAGAAGTCGGCCCCAACACCCAGCAGACAGCCGGACTTGCGTATGGTACCACAGGCACGCGAGAGTCAAGATTTCCGCGGATTGCCCTCCGTCTCGCCGATGCCGTCATGGTCATCCTGGCCGCCGGCATGTTCGGCGCCCTGATCTACGCCGCCGCGCTCGTCTCCAGCACCCTGCTCGCCCTCGGCCTTGTCCTGGGCGCGCTCGGATTCGGTGGCCTGGCGCTGGTCGCCATGCTCGGGGAGGTAAGACGATGAGCGCCCCATATCACTGGATCGCGTGGAGCCGGCAACTCACAGGTCGTCCGCACACTTATCACGGGTACGCCTTCGATGGCGACGGGACAGTTTGGTGCGGCCACGACCATCGCAGTGTCAAGGCGGCCGACCGCTGCGCTAAGAGATTGGCGCGGGCGCTGTCCCGCGCCGGGGAGGTCAAGCCATGAGTGCCCCGCTCATGACACAGGCCAAGCTCGACAGTATCGATCGCAAGATTCTGCGGGCGAAGAAGCAACTTGAACTGGCGTTGGCTGAGGCCGATGCGACTTGGCGCGTCGACGCCACTGTCTACTCACTCGAGGATGCTCTCTACATGGCCATCGCCCGTGCGCGCACTGCGCATATCGCGGTCAATCACGAGCGCCGCAACAACGCGGACTGTGGCACGCACATCACTCTCAATGGCCAGCGCCCGCGGTGCGCGCCGAAGCCAGCACCGGTCGCCATGCTCGGGGAAGTCAAGCCATGAGCGCCCAAGACACCAGGGATGCAGCACTTCGCGCTGCGCAGGATGTTCTGAACGAGGTCTTTGCGATGGAAGTCGGCAGGGAGCCCCGCTACCGCTACTTCGGACATCGTGGCTGGCTCTACTGCTGGACCACGGAGCGGATGGGCGACGGCAAGTACGCCTCGTTCGTCTACCGCCCCGTCGGGCCGGGTTCACAGAGCGGCAAGGCGAAACGCTGGAAGCTCACCAAGGAGACGCACTTCACGAAACGCTCTACGGCCAAAGCGCACGCACTCAACTGGTATCGCGCGGCGTGCAAGCAGAGCCGTGAGCGCGCCGCCATGCTCGGGGAAGTCAAGCCATGAGCGCCCCCGACTACAACGTGGACGCCGGCCTGTCCCCCTGCTGCGCCTACTGCGACGTACGGCGCAACTGCCGGTCGACGGTCAAGAACTGTTCCACACTCGCCGAGTTCGCGCAGATGCGCGAGTTCGCCGCCGCACTCGCCGCGGTCATCGGCCGCTTCGGTAGTGTCTACGGGCGCGGGGCCCTTATCGACTCCGTCGCCGACTGGTTTGGCGACTGCTATTCCAACTGGCTCGACGAACGCGAGTTCTCTGATGCCTGCAACCCTGGGGGGAAGGTGCCGGCATGAGCATCCCGCAACTACCCAAGGCGCTGACCGTGGGCCAACTCATCGACGAACTGGCCAAGTACCCGAAGTGGTCGCGCCTATGGATCCCCGACGCGAACACCCGCGAGTTCGCCGTTGCTCTCGGCGCCTTCCGCATCCGGGCGGGCGACCCCTTCGGCGGCGATGTGGTACTCGAGACGCGCGCGGAAGTGCGCGCCGACCAGCGCACGCGGGTGTCACTGGCATGACCGTTTCGGCCGTCACCTTCGACGCAACCGCCCACCGCTACACCATCGACGGGCGCGAAGTGGCGGCCGTCACCAAGGTGATCGGCAGCGTCATCCGCAAGCCGGCCCTCGAGCGCTGGATCGGCGACCTCGGCAATGTCGAGGCCAACCGCCGCAAGGAAGAAGCCGGCGACCGCGGCACGCTCGTGCATGCGCTCGCCACTCTGCACGCCGAGGGTACGCCCGACATCCCGCTTGGCGAGGAGGTTGCGATCCGACCGCAACTACGGCTCTTCGAAGAGTGGTATGCGGACCAGGTGAAGGAACTGCTCGCCTGTGAATTCATCGTCCACCATCCGCGCTATGACTACGTGGGGACACTGGACTTCCTCGTGCGTCTGCGCGGCGACAGGATCCCGACGGTGATCGACGTCAAGACCGGCGCCTCACTGTGGCCGGAGATGCGGGCGCAAACCGCTGCATATCGCGCCGCTGCCCTGCTGGGCATCCTGGCCGAACTCGGCTTCAAAGACTGCCGGCGGGCCATCGTACACGTGCCCGAGGGCGCTGTCATCGCTCGCTTCCACGAGCACACAGAGCACACCGCTGATTTCGAGGCATTTTTGTCTTGTTTGTACCTCTACCGCTGGCTACGCACATGAACGAACAAAGGGGGATCTGACCTATGGCTATGCCATCTACATCCATCGAAGTGCTGCCGGTCGAGTCGGACGAGCGCTTCCAAACCCTGGCAAGCGGTGCGCTCGAGTTGCTCGGTCGTGCCCGCGAGATCCAGATCAGAGACGACGAGTCCGACGCCGAGGCCAAGCAGTTCCTGGTGCAGGTGACCACGGCGCGCAAGCGCTGGGACGAACTGCGCCACTGGTTCGTTGACCCGCAGAACGCCCACATCAAGGCGATCAACAACCTGTTCAAGGCGCAGGCATCCCCCGTCGACGAGGCGGAGAGCGTTCTGCGCGGCAAGGTCGGCGTCTACTTCCACACTAGGCAGGAGGCGGCCCGCAAGGAGCAGGAGCGCCTGCGCAAGTTGGCCGAGGCGAGGAACGCTCGCCAAGCCGTCAGGGCCGAAGAGCGCGGCGAAGAGCCGCCGGCACTGATCTTCCCACTGCCCACCGTGGCGACCCCCGAGAAGACCACACACACCGAGTCAGGCAGCGTCACCGTGCGCAAGGTGTGGCGCTTCCGGGTCGTCGATCCGACACAGGTGCCGGATGAGTACAAGGTCGTGGACGAGCGCAAGATCGGCGCCGTCGTCAAGGCCGGCATCCGCAATATCCCCGGCGTGTACATCTTCGAGATTGAGGAAGTGGCGGTGAGATGACCAACGAGATCACGACATACCAGCAGGCCGACCTGCCGGCCCTCACAGCTGAGCAGGTGCGTGCCCGCGTGAACCTCATCCAGCAGGTCATGAAGGGCGTCATGAAGCCCGGTGTCCACTACGGCACTATACCGGGCACCGACAAGCCGACCCTCTACAAACCGGGTGCCGAGACCTTGGCGGTCACTTTCCGCATCGCGATCGACCCGCTGGTGGATGACCTCTCGACTGACGACGAGGCCCACATCCGCGTCACCTGCCGCGGCATCAGCCAGGACACCGGCGCGGTGCTCGGCTCTGGCATCGGTGAGGCTTCGAGCAATGAGGAGCGCTACCACTGGCGCAAGGCCGTCTGCGATGAGGAGTTCAATGACACGCCAGAGGATCGCCGGCGGGTGAAGTGGGCCAAGGGCAAGGGCGGCAGCGTCTACACCGTCAAACAGGTGCGGACCGTGCCCGCCGACGTGGCGAACACCGTCCTCAAGCAGGCCAAGAAACGTGCCCAGGTCGACATGACCTTGTCGATTACGGGCGCCTCGGACATCTTCGCCCAGGACATTGAGGACCTACCGGCCGAGATGCGGTCGGTGGTCGCCGAGGATCAGAAGAGCGACGGCGATCAGGCGACGATTGGCCCGGTCGCCTTGATGGTGCTTGAGCAGTTGATGGTGGCCAAGGGCGTCACAGAGAAGCAGGCCAAGGCCAACCTCTCGCGCAAGGAGCACTTCAACGGCGAGCTGGCCGAGATGCCGACGGCGACCTGGGAACGCCTCTGCGCGGGGCTGGCGAAGATGCCGGACAAGACGCCCAACGAGGAGGATCACCCGACGCCCCCACAGGTCATCGACGCGATCCTGGCAAAGTCGAAGCCCGAGCCGCCGATCGTCACCGACGCGAATGGTGAGGTGATCGACCAAGAACCTGAGGAGGACGTGCCCGGCGCGGGGCCGGAGGAGATCGACGACTTCTGGCCGGCGGACGATGCGGACGGCATGCACAACGCGTCCAACCCCGCCAAGGGCGAGACCGTCACCACGGGCGAGGTCTGCACCGAGAAGCAGCGCAAGCTGGTCTATGCGAAATCGAAGGCGGCCGGCCTCGATGACGACTCTCTGCACCAGATCATCCGCATGGCCGGCGGTGTCGAGTCCTCCAGAGACCTGCCGTTCGACAAGGTGGATGACGTGCTGGCGGCAATTGCCGACTTTAGACCGAGACAGGGGGCGATAGCTTGAGTGCCCCCTATCAGCTCTTCCGTGACCTGTCACCGGCCATCGAGGCCGCCCTGCGTGCCAGCATTGACCACTTCGGCGTGCTTCTGCCGGTCGTCAAAGACCAGCACGGCAACCTCCTTGACGGCTACCAGCGCACTCGCATCGCCGAGTCGCTTGGCCTGACGTACCCGGTGAACATCATCGAGGTCGCCGACGAGGCAGAGGCGCTTGAGATAGCGCGCACCCTGAACGAGGACCGGCGCGCCATGCCGAAGGACGAGCGACTGCCGGTGGAGCAACACCTGCGGGAAGCGGGCCACTCGCTGCGAGCGATTGCGGGGGCGGTGGGGGTCAGTGAGGGGCAGGTTCGGAAAGACATCGCTGACGAAGAGCTGCGTACCGGTACGCAGGTGACACCTGACCGAGTGATCGGCCTCGATGGCAAGAGTTACCCGGCGCAGAGGTTACCCGCTGCTCAGCGCGCCGCCCAGATACAGACACTAGCGACTGAAGGTCACAGCAGTGCTCAGATAGCCGAGCACCTGGGTATCGGCGCAGAGCGCGTGCGTCTGGTCGCCCGCAAGAATGCCATCCCACTTCCTGCTGATGCCGCCATGGGAAAGGCTAGAAAGTTCGATGACACACGCATCATTGAGCAGACCGTCAACTCGCTGGAGGGTCTTGCGACTGGGCTGAACTTACTCAGCGAGCACCCGCAAGTCGACCCGGTGCAGGCGCAGGGCTGGGCAGACTCCATGGAGCATTCTCGGCGCGCCTTCAATCGTCTCATCAGACAACTAAGGAGGGCAGCCCAGTGACTGAGGCTGACAACAAGGTAACCAGCAGGTCGGCACTTGAGTGGGTAATGCTCAATCGTACGAAGGTATCGTTGCACGCTCAGCGCGAACTCAATCCCGCCAGAGTCGCGCGACTTGTGGCCGATTTCGATCCGGAGCTTCTAGAAATCCCGACACTCTCACTTCGTGATGGCTGTTACTACATCATCGACGGTCACCATCGCATCGCTGCGCTCAAGGAGTGGATCGGCCCTGGGTGGGAGACGCAGCAACTCCGTTGCCGTGTCTATCGCGACTTGACGGAGGCACAGGAGGCAGAATTCTTCGACCGACTGAATGATCGTCTCATAGTGCGTGCCTACGACAAGTATCGGGTACGCGTCAACGCTGGTCGGCCAATTGAGACTGCGGTTGAAGAGGAGGTCCACCGCGCGGACTTGGTGACCTCGAAGAGCGGAGGCCCTGGCAGTATCCAGGCCGTCAACGCGCTCGTGCGCGTGTACTGCCGCACGGATGGCCAAACACTTGGTCGGGCCCTACGCATCATCCGCGACGCCTACGGTGATGTGGGTTTTCAAGGACCCGTCATCGACGGCATCGGATTGCTGTGCCAGCGCTACAACGGTGTCCTTGATGAGGACGCTGCGGTCCAGAGGCTTGCAGGAGCTAGAGGCGGCCTCGCTGGCCTACTCAACCGCGCTGAGCAAGAACGCAAGCAGACCGGCAGTGCCAAGTCTCATTCCATCGCTGCGGCTGCGGTTGACCTGATCAACCAAGGCAAGGGCGGCAAGAAACTGCCGTCGTGGTGGAAGACGTGACCGGGGAATGGCTGGAGGAGGCGATCGTATGAGCCCCGTCTTCAACCGCTACTCACCAATGCGTGAGTCGGCGCAGGAACTGGCAGCCTTACTACCCGACCCGGTGCCCGCCAAGCTGGCCGCCGAGATCCTCGGCGTCTCCGAGGATACCGCCTACGAGATGTGCCGCGCCTTCATCGCCGCCAAGGCGCGCGGCGACCTGGCCGGCATGCGCAACGGCATCCCCTGCATCAAGCCGGAGGGGCGACGGCGCTTCATCATCCCCCGTGCCGCCTTTGTGGTCTTCTACACCGCGGCCGGTCTCTCTGACGATCTGCTGCGTGAGCTCTACGGCAATCGGGCGGTGGCATCGTGACTGCCCTCGCCGTGGCCTGCTTGGGGCTGGCCGCATACATATGCATCCTCTGCCTGTTCGTGCGAGGCGGGCGGCCATGAGCATCAGATGGATCAAGAAGTCGCCACTTGAGGTATTCGGGGCAGCGTTCCTCACAGATAGACAGGCGCGTTGCGTCTGCTGCAAGGAGTCGCTGTCACACGATGAGGAGCACTGGTTCAGCCTGGAACCGCATTTGGCGGTCTTCATGTGCGAGTCCTGCTACGCGGAGAGGCAGGCGGAGGCGAGATGGGAGACCGAGGTGTCGTGATAAAGCGAACGACGGTAGCGAGCCACAAAAAGCACGACCCCGTCTATGCGCAGAAGTGGGGCGACGCATCGGCTTTCACGATGGGGCCCTGCATGGTGCTCGTCAGCAGGGACGCAGGACGGGCACACCTATCCATCTCCTGCAGCGACCGCTACCCCACGTGGGACGAGGTGGCCGACGCCCGCGAGGCGCTGACCCCGATGGACGTACCCATGGCCATGGTGCTGCCACCAGCGGGCGCCGAGTACTGTAATGAGTTCCCGTACTGCTTGCACATCTGGGAACTGCACGACCCGTTCCCGGAGTGGACGCCATGACCGGATCCTTCGACGAGCTCAAAGAGGCGCTGCAGACGGAGGTTGCAGACCGCTATCGCGCCGACGATGGGATGGAGTTCATCCTCGTCAAGGATGTGCTGCGCATCGTCAGTGTCTACGCCGCTGCGCACCGGCTCATCGACATCACGATCTGCGGCGGGCAGTGTCCGGCGTGGCACCGTGAATACTGCGGGAATGACCCGTTGGATTACTGCGCGGCTCTGCCTGACGGAAACCCCTATGCCCCCACCGGCAAGCCGTGCATCTGGAAGCCGGTGCCATGACCGCCGAGCGCACCCCGTATCAGGACACCAGCGTGCCGGTCGAGCGCTCCAAGCAACAGATTCGAGAGGCCCTGCGCACCGCTGGTGCCAAGGGCATGCAGCTCGAGGAGACCTGGACTGCCGAGCCGCGTCTGCTGGTGCGCTTCCTGTGGTCCCTGGGACCCAAGGGCCATGAGCAGATTGTGCGCGTCCGCGTAGAGGCTAGGCCGCTACCTCCAGTCAAAGGCACGCGAACGACGTGGCGCGTTTCTCCCGAACAGCGTGAACGTCAGGCCTGGCGGGCTCTGGCTTGGTACCTCAAGACGATGCTCGAGGCAGCCACGTTCGGATTGATGCGCTTCGAGGACATCTGGCTGTCATTCATCGAGGACAGCGACGGCCGCACGATCGGCGAGCACGTCATCCCCATGCTCGAAGCTGGGCGGCTGCAGCTGCCGAAAGGAGACGAGGGATGAGCACGAAGATCCCCTACCTCGACGAAGTGTGGAACCCGACAACTGGCTGCACGCCGTGCAGTCCCGGGTGTGATCACTGCTGGGCAGCGCGAATGGCGGGCAGGTTCAACCGGATGATGTGTGTGCGCTGTCATGGCACAGGGCACGAGTACATCGACTGCGGGAACGAGCGGTCGGGGTACGACCTCCGGCATCTGTGCCCCGACTGTGGTGGCGGGGGCGACGTCCCGGACTTCACGCCCAGGTATCATCGCAGCCGCTTCGAGCAGCCGCTCCACTGGCGCAAGCATCGCCGTGTGGGCGTGTGTTTCATGGGCGACCTCTTCCACCCCCAGATAGCGAATGACTGGTTGCAGGATGAGGTCTTCGCCGTGATGGAGCAGTGCCCGCAGCATGACTTCCTGGTGCTCACCAAGCGGGCGTACACCCTGCACGACTACATTGTCAGCCGCGATTCAGAGCAGGCGCGCGAACAGGGCATCTGGCCGCTCCCTAACGTCTGGCCCGGCGTCACCATCTGCAATCAGGAGGAGGCAGACGAGAAGATACCGATTCTGCTAGACACGCCGGCGGCGCTGCGATGGGTGAGCTATGAACCGGCGCTAGGTCATGTGGACTTTACCCACTATCTGCCGCACTGGTGCCCAGACTGCTTGACCGTTCACAGCAGCATGACGTGCTGGCATGACGAGGCTCACCCCAAGAGCGTCATGCGGCCCCGTATCGACTGGATTGTCCTCGGTGGCGAGACGGGCTCTGGTGCGCGACCGATGGATGCAGAATGGGCGCTGGACGTCTGGAAGCAGTTCCGGAGGGCGAGAGTGCCGTTCTACTTCAAGCAGTGGGGCACTCACAAGGAGAGTGGCCGGATGTCACGCGGGCACCTGTACGACTTCATCAGGGTTGCGGAAACCCGCGAGTTCCCCGAGAGGGGGTGAGGCGATGGCGCGTCTTCGCAACCGCATTCGCAAGGCAGAGTACTTCACCGACGGTGAACTGTTGCGTTGGCACCGCGACAAGCGGCAGACATACACAGGGCTCTGGGCGCTAGCCGAAGACTCTGGCTGCCTGGAGGATGATCCCTTCGAGTGGAAGCTGCAGCTCTGGCCCTCGCCGCTCGACACCGACATCACTATCGAGCTACTTGCTCAGTGGCGAGACGAGTTGATCGAGGCCGACAAGTTGGTCCCCTACGAGGCCGACGGCAAGCGCTACTTCTACCTGCGCACCTTTCACAAGCATGAGCAGCCGCGGAACCCACAACGTGCTGACCTACCGCTGCCACCGTGGGTCCTCATGGAACCCATAGAGGGCACAGCGAAGGACGGCAAGCGGTGGCTACGGGTTCAGTACAGAGTGTTGAATGACCTACTTCCTGGTCTGTACGGACACAGTACAGACTCCATACAGACCAATTCTCAGGCGAGCGCGGTATCCGTACAGACGGGTTCCGACCTCAGTACAGACCCCTTGCGGGCATCCGTACAGACCGATTCTCAGGCAGAAAAAGATCCCCCGTCCCGTCCCGTCCCGTATAAGACGATAGCTAAAGCTATCGCAGAATCTGCGCCTGAAGAATCTACCTGCGACCTCATCACCCTCCCCCCATCCATTCGCGATGACCAAGAACTGTGGCCGCTACTTGAGGCGGTGCTCGGTAGGTCCGCCGGTGCTCTGTTCAACGGCAAGGCGAAGGCACGCAGCCATGCCGGCACCATCCGTCGCCTGCTGGCCGATGTCTGCGGCTTCTGCTCTGACCTGACAAGTGGCATCACCTGCGAACGCCGCGCCGGCTGGTGTCGGGCCTGTGCGCTTGAGACCCTCACCCGTGTCGCCGCGGCCGATGAGTCGATCCCATTTGCTCAGAGCCTTTTCACCTCGGCGCACGAGTTGGGCGACTACTGCGGCGAGGCGCTGGCCGAACAGTACCGCGTCGTCAACTCAGAGAACCCGGTGGCCGCCGGCATCGCCGCCTTGGCGGAGACGATGAAGCCGCCGGTGGGCATGTCGGGCTATCCGATTGTAGAGGGCCCCGATGGCTGAACTGCCGCTGGCCCTACCCGCCGAGGAGGCGTTGCTCGGCGCCTGCCTGCTCAACGCCAACGTGCTCGACGCGGTGGCTGATCGCGTCGCCGCCATCGACTTCTATCGCGCCTCACACGCCCGCCTGTTCACCACCATGCTGGAGATGCGCAACGCCGGTGAGCCGGTCGATGTGGTGACAGTGGGAGGGCGCTTCCCCGACTTGAGCGAGCGCCTGTACGCCTATGTCGACGCGCTGCCGACCGCTACCAACGCGCCGCACTATGCCGAGATGGTGCATGACGCCGCTCGACTGCGGCGGCTGATCGAGGCCGGCAAGCAGATAGTCGAGCTGGGTGAGGGCGCCGCCGACGCGGACGCCGCGGTACTGGAGGCGGAAGCAGTCGCCTTCGCCGCTATGTCGGGGGCACGCAGCAGCCGCACGACCACCATGGCTGAGGCGCTGAGCGCCGTGGCGCTCGAGCTCGAGCAGCGCTGCAACGGCAAGAGCGCCGGCCACATCGAGTCGGGCATCGGTCTCATCGACTCGGTGGGGGCCCTGGAACGAAGCGGCTTGGTGATCCTCGCTGCCCGTCCTGGTGTCGGCAAGACGTCGCTGGCCTTACAGATTGCGCACCGTGTGGCCTGTGATGGTGGGCCCGTCCTGTTCGCAAGCCTTGAGATGGTCGCCACCCAGCTCGCGGAGCGGCTCATCGAATCGCGCTGCCATGTCGGCCGGCAGGCGCTGCTGTCGGGCAACCTCAACACCGACCAGCAGGCGCGACTTGCCGGCCTGACCGCCGACATGACCACGGCGAGCTTTGTGATCGACGACTCGCCGGTCATCAGCGTGGCCGACATTCGCCACCACGCGCGCCGGCTGGCGCTGCGCGCGCCGCTCTCGCTGGTGGTGGTCGACTACGTGCAGCTCTTGCACACCGGCCGGCGCTCCCGCCAGGAAACGCGCGAGCGTGAGGTGGCCGAAATCGCCGCGGCTCTGAAAACGCTGGCCCGCGAGCTCGACTGTCCGGTGCTGGCGCTCTCGCAACTGAACCGTGCGGTGGAGCAGCGTGGTGAGGATGCGGAGCCGAGGTTGTCGGACCTGCGCGAGTCGGGATCCTTAGAGCAGGACGCCGACATGGTGATCTTCCTCTGGCCGACGGTGGCCGACGTGAAGGCGCACAAGCCCATCGTGCGGACTCACATCCACATCGCCAAGCACCGCAATGGGCCGACCGGCAAGGGCACGCTCGATTTCGAGCGCATTACCACAGCTTTTCATGAGGTCGCCGGATGACTACCGGCAAACCCATGCTCGCCGGTCTGCCCGTCAGCGAGGCCAAGGTAGAGCAAGCGGTCGTTGACCTCTTCTGGCGCCACCATTGGGAGACTCGCCGCATCAGAGAGGACCTCCATAACCCTGATGGTCGCGGGATGCCCGATCTTCTCTGCACATCACCTTACGGTCTGCAGCTCTGGCTTGAGATGAAGCGGCCCGCCAGCATCCGCAACAAGCGAGGCCGAGTGCGCAAGGCGCAGAAGGAGTTGCTCGTCCTCTGGCGCACTAAGGGCGTGCCCTGCTGTGTGATCGACGAACCACTCGACTGCCTGATCTTCTGCGCCGCCAATGCCGACCGCGATCGCGAGACGGCCGTCGCAGTCTGCGACCTCATCATGGTGCCATATGACTGGTGGCCGGCATGAACACCCCCTGTTGGCAGAGAGACGAGCACACTGAGGGCCCGCCTCCCTTCGCTGGCATCACGCAGCGCCCGGTGTGCGTCTCCTGCGGCGCCATCCTGGCACACGACAACGGTGATGCCGATGGTCTGTGCTCACCCTGTCGACATGCTGGCCGGCGGGTGGTCCCCTTCGCTGGTGTTGGCGCGGATCCCCGTGAGGTGGCCGCTGCTCTGCTGCTGCTGCAGCACAACCTGCACCCCGGTGAACCCCTGGATCTGCGCGCCGCCCTGGCGCACTACGGCCTCGAGGTCAGCATCGAGGAGCTCTGCCCGATCATGCGCTGGCTGCGGCGGCGCGGCTTCGATCTGGCGGCCACAGCAGGCAGGCCGGGATACGAGCTGCTACGCTGGCAGTACCCCTTTGGCAGGCGGCGACTGCCGAGAATCTTTGCCTGAGAGGAGGAAACTGAGATGGAGAGTTATGTTATTGGTGGAGTCCAATGTGGTCTATGTGGTGGCTGGATACAGAACGGGATTCCTCACAGTTGTCCCGGGACGGTTCGCCCGCATATTGAGACGGCAACCAACGATCAGGCGGCCGCCATTCTCGCCAGGTTGGATCGGATTATCCGCATTCTCAATGGGATCAGGCTGGGGCGACCATGACTCTTGACGACTGCGAACTGCCGGAGGTGCAGCGGGCGGTCATCTACCTCAACGGTCAGTATCGGAGTTGCACACGAGCGATGTTGTGGGACGCCCTTACCGCGCTGTATGAGAAGTGGCAGGAGGTGCAAGCCGAGCGCGACAAGGCTGAGGCGGAGTGCGACCGACTGCGGGCGACCTACCTGGCGCTACGACAGCAGCGGGAGAGCGATGCTGCTGTTGCCGCGCCTGTTGCCGCTGCTGGTCGGCCCAGGTCGGGCAAGCAGCCATCTTAGGCTCAAAACGCCCCCGCCGGCGGCGACACATCCGAGCCCGAGCGGCCCTGCCGGGCTATGCTGTGCTCCATGGTAAGGAGGGGGTCCGGGGTTCGAGTCCCCGACCGGGCTCCAGTGTTTGCAGGCACTTTGCAAACATCGTTGACCGTCTCCCGACTGTCGTGTTGCCGCATTGTTGCCATGCGCCGGTGCCTGCTAAGATGACGCACTGTGAAGGCGTACGTCCGCAAGCGCGGTGATCGGTGGCTGCTCACCAAGGAGCTGGGCCGGGACGAGCGCGGGCGACGCGTTCGTCGCTTTGCATCCTTCGCCACGGAGCGGGCGGCGCTGCGCGCCCGGGACCTCTTCCTGGGGGCGGTGGCGCGCGGTGAGGTCGCCGACGAGAGCCGCATGCTCATGGTTGACTACCTGCTCGACTCCTGGCTTCCCGACATCAAGCGGCGTGTCTCGGCGCGCACCTTCGAGAACTACGAGCAGATCGTACGCGGTCATATCGTGCCGGCGCTCGGCAACACGGCGCTGGCCAAGCTCACGCCGCTGCAATGCCAGCGCTACGCCTCGAGGCTCGCCCTGTCCCCCGCCTCGGTCGCCAAGCATGTGCAGATCCTCCGCCAGGCCCTCGAGCGGGCGGTGGAGTGGGAGCTGCTGCGGCGCAACCCGGCCTCGAGGCTGCGGGCTCCGCACAGCTCGCAACGTGCGCCGATCCGCGCGCTGACTGACGCGGAGAAGCAGCGGCTGCTCGAGGCCACCAAGGACTCGAGCATCCACGGCATTGTGCTGCTCGCCTTGGCGACCGGCATGCGCCGCGGCGAGCTGCTCGCCTTGCGCTGGTCGGATGTCGACCTCACCGCCGGTAGCATCGCCGTGCGCCGCTCGGTCTCTGAGACCAGGGTCAGCGTGGGGGCTGTGCCGCCCAAGAGCGGGCGCAGCCGTGTCATCCGCATACCGGCCTCGATCGTTGTCTACCTGCGGCACTGCAAGGCGGCACAGAACGAGCAGCGCCTCTTCCTGGCTGAGACCTGGCAGGACGAGGGCCTCATCTTCCCGCGCCCTACTGGCGGCCTACGGCGTCCCTCTGAGGTGAGCCGCGCCTTCGACCGCATCTGCGCCGAGCCGATCGCGCCGGCGAAAGGCTACAAGCAGCGGCCCCGGATCGGTCTCGACGCCCGCTTCCACGACCTGCGCCACACCCATGCCACCGACCTGCTGCGCGCCGGCGTGCCGGTCAAGGTCGTCAGCGAACGGCTGGGCCACTCCAGTGTCTCGACCACGCTTGATGTCTATGCCCACGTGCTGCCTGATATGCAGGAGGCCGCGGCCGCTGCCGCCGATGCCATCCTTGAGCGGGTGACGCCTAAGACGTCTTAGCTTCGCAGTTGTGCGCCCCGTAGGCTTGGGGTGTGCAAAGCAGAGCCCCAGTACGGCAGTCGTCCTACGCCTTTCCGGGCAGGCCGACCCGTCCCCTTGCCCGTCGCCGCTGCCGCATCTGTGGCGCTGTCCTGGCCCGTGACCGTCCCGCCTCGGCGACCGCCTGCTCCTGCCATCCCGGCGGGAACGAACCCTACAACCCCCGCCAGGACAAGCACCTGGACGAGCATGTGCTCGTCGTGCTGCTCTGCATGGAGGCGGTCAGCGTGGCGCGCAAGCTGGACACCAAAGATCACAAGGCGATCTTCTACGCCGTGCGCCGGCTGCGCCAGAAGGGGTGGGTGATTGAGGGAATCCCTGGTGTCGGGCATCAGTTAATCGGCTTCCTGCACCACGATCCAGCGGCATTGCGGCGGGCGGCAGACTACCTGGAAGCCTCGGACTGCGATAGAATGGAGAGCACATGAGCGACGAATCGAAGACTGCATGCGCCATCCAGGTGGCACCGGATGGTGAGTTGCGTGTGTGTGGGACGTGCCACTGGTGCGGCTATTTCTTTGAAGGGCACACATGTGACCATCCGACCCACATGAGAAAGTCGTTGGATTACGGCAGCCTCAGTGACGCGCCGGTGTCCATTCACAATACCTGCGAATGTTGGAAGGTGTGGGGAAAGGGGACATGACCGACGCTGAGTTCACGCAGCTCTGCGGCACCATCCTGAGGGGCGTCAGCCTGCTGACTGCCTGCGATTCGCTCGGCCTTGATGTGCGTGAGGTGCTCACCCAGGTCGAGGAAGACCCGCGCCTGCTCTGTGACCTCTACTCAGCCATGGTGCTGCGCGCCCACATGTCGGAGCGGGTGCCCGCCGAGTAGGGAATAGGCCCCCTGCCATGCTTGAGTGCATGGCCGAACAGAGCAAAGGTACCACTCTAAAAGAAACCGCTGCCCAGATAGAGTTCTGGGAGACCTCTCGCTGTATTCCGTATGCCCGTAATCCTCGCTGTGTGCCCGACTTGGCGATCAGCAAGGTTGCGGGATCCATCAAGGAGTTCGGCTTCCGCCAGCCAATCGTGGTCGATGCCGAGGGCGTCATCATCGCCGGCCACACGCGCCTCTTGGCTGCTGAGCGTCTTGGTCTTGAACGTGTGCCCGTACTGGTAGCCGTCGACCTGACCCCGGCGCAGGTGAAGGCGTATCGCCTGGCCGACAATCGCACCGCGCAAGAGGCGACGTGGGACCCCGAACTGCTCAACATCGAGCTGGAAGACCTCGCCGGACTCGACATCGACCTGTCACTGACAGGGTTCGGTTCCGAGGAGATCGCTGCCCTGCTGGCCAGTCCCACCGAGGGCCTCACTGGCCCAGATTCCGTCCCTGAGCCACCCACTGAGCCCGTGTCGCGCTCCGGCGACCTGTGGCTGCTGGGATGCCACCGCCTGCTCTGTGGCGATTCTACGAGCCACGACGACGTCCGGCACCTGATGGACAGCAAGCGTGCCAGTCTGATGGCCACCGACCCGCCATACCTCGTCGACTACGACGGCGGCAACCATCCGCCCACCTGGGCCAACAAGGGAAAGAGCGGGGATCCTGACTGCGGCACTAAGCACTGGGACGCCTACACCGACCACGACAGCTCGGTGAAGTTCTACTCAGACTTCCTGCAGACGGCCCTCGCGAGCGCGCTCACAGAGACGCCCATCATCTACCAGTGGTTTGGCATGATGCGCGCCGAGGTGGTCTTTGAGGCTTGGCGCTCTGTTGGCCTCTTGCCGCACCAAGTGCTCGTCTGGGTCAAGAGCCGCCACATCCTCTCCCGCTGCGATTTCATGTGGAACTACGAGCCCTGCATGTATGGCTGGATTGAGGGCAAACGCCCTGAGAGCGAGCGCCGGCCACCCGCCAACGCGACGGCGGCCTGGGAGATCGACTCGACGATTGAGGATGGCGCTGCCGGGATCCATCCGACGATGAAGCCGGTTGAGACGGTACGGCGGCCGATCGAGTGGCACACCAGGCCCGGTGGCCTGATCTACGAGCCCTTCTCTGGTTCTGGCACGGCCATCATCGCTGCCGAGATGACGGGCCGTATCTGCTACGCACTGGAACTCGCGCCAGCCTATGTTGATGTGGCAGTGCGGCGTTGGGAGAACTTCACCGGGAAGAAGGCGACCCGTGGCTCATAAACTCATCATCCTCGATCTCACCGAACTTGAGAAGTTGGCGGCGATGCACTGCACGCAGCGCGAGGTTGCGGCCTGGTTCGGTGTCACGCACAAGACCATCTCCTACAAGTTGCGCCAGAAGGTCTACGCCGAAGTCTGGGAGCGTGGCTGGGCGAAGGGCAACATCAGCCTGCGCCGGCAGCAAGCTCAGCGTGCTGAGGCGGGCGATCGCACGATGCTCGTCTGGCTCGGCAAGCAGTGGTTGGGGCAGGCCGACAAGCAGGAGATCACCCACCTGACACTTGACACCATCGAAGCTGAGGTAGCTCGTCTTGAACGCGAACTTGCCCGGAACGATTGACGCGCGGCATCTCGCCGACATCAGTCGACGACTCAGGGCGTTACGCGAGGCGGTGCCGCCTGTAGAACCGCCCTCCGTCCGCCTGTTCGTCGAGCGCTGCACCATCGTCGAGAAGGAGAGCGGCGACCTGCTGCCCTTCACACTGTGGCCGGCGCAGGTCGAGGCGCTGGAGACGATCATCGGTGCCGACTACCTGGTAGCGGTCAAGGGTCGCCAAGTCGGTATGACCTCGCTCGAGCTGGCCGCCATGCTGTGGGCGGCGACCTTCTGGCCAAACCGTCTCTTCCTCATCGCTCGCCAGTCGCTCGACTACGCGCAGGATGCCATCCGCCGCCTGCGCATACTGCGCCTTCGCCTGCCTGACCATTTCCGCGAGCCGGTCACGCAGGAGACAACCATGGTGATGCAGTTCGCCAACGGGTCGCGCTTCGAGGCGCTGACAGCCACGCAGGAGATCGGCCGCGGACTGGCTGCCTACTGGACGCTGGCAGATGAGGCGGCCTTCTGGCCGTGGCCCGACATACAGATTCCAGTGCTCGAGGCTGGCTCGGCACGGATGCACATCGTCTCGACCGGCCATGGACCTGGCGACACGCTGCACCGTATCTGGCGCAAGGCGAACCTCGGTGAGGGACTCTATACGCCGCTCTTCATCCCGTCGTCAGCAGACGCACGGCGTACGTCTGAGTGGCGCCGGCGCAACGTCGACGAGGCGGCGGAGCCGCGCCTTGCCCAGCGCGAGTATGCCGAGACGCCCGAGGATGCGTTCGCCTCGCCAGAGGGTGTCTTCTTCGAGCGCTTCGATGCGCTCCGTAACGTGGCCGAGCTCCAAGTCGTCCCCAATTGGCAGACCGTACGCGCCGTCGACTTCGGCTACCGTTTCGCTGCCTGTCTGTGGCTGCAGAGCTCGCCAGCAGGGCAACCGTTCGTGGTGGCTGAGTTGGCCCCCAAGGACTGTACGACCGACGAGTTCGCCGCTGAGATCAAGCGCGTGGATGCTAGTCTGGGCCTGGCTATCGCTCCCTCACGCACCTACTGCGACCCCGCCGGCAATGCCGCCAATGTGCAGACGGCACAGAGTGAGGTGCAGATCCTGCGTGCCGCCGGCCTGCTACCGATTAGCAGACCATCCTCGATCCGCGACGGCTGTGTGCGCGTCATGGCGGCGCTCGCTGATCCAGTCCTGCCGCTGGTCGTCTCGCGTTCCTGCCCACATCTGGTTGAGGCCCTGTCCAACGTGCGCCCCGACAAGCACCGCCCCGACCTCTACGACGAGACGAGCGATTACTGCCACATCCTCGACGCCCTGCGCTACTGGTCAGTGAATCGTTCGGCAGCGGGAACTGTGCACTCCTCGCCCATCGCCGGCGGTCGCCCGATCACCGCCGGCCTGGTCGGCCGTCAGTTCTAGCCGCTGCCTCCGCAGATAGGGAACAGGCCCTCCGCCACACTAGTGGCATGAGTATCCTCACCCGTCTGCTAGGAGGCATCATGGCAACAGTCGACATCACCCTGCTACGCAACCGTGTCAAGGCCCTGGAGATGGCGAAGACCGCCGACGAGGCGAAGATCGCCACTCTGGAAGCCCGGCCGGTGTCGGTCGATACGAGCGCGACCATCGCCGCCTTGGCGGCGCGCGTCGCCGCCATCGAAGCGGAGCTGGCAAACCCTTCCTGACCCCACCGCCAATCCCACCGACGGTGATGGGGCACACGGTGCTGCGTGACGTTCACGACAAGGTATTCGAGAACGTGACGTTCGATGGCGCGGGCGGCGGGAACCCCGACTCGTCCGGCGTCCTCGAACTATGGGGTGCCTGCTACAACCTGAGGTTCACCGCCATCACCATCAATCCGAACAGAGATGCAATCGGAAGCGGTGTCATGATCGCCGATTCCGGCAGGGGTATGCATGACATCGTTTTCGAGACCCCGCACATCATGACGCAGCCCTTCATGGGTTTCGTCTGCAATGCCCGTTGCAGTAGTAACGGCTACCAGCGCGTCGACCTCGTCAACGCCATAATCGAGCCGCAAGGCTCGGAGGCCGTCTCTTACGACGATACCTCTGGCACCGCCGGTCATTGTCTCGTTGAGAACAACCTTGTCAAGGGCGGCGGGTTAACGACGCTCTATCCATACGGCCAGGGCTTCGAGATCAACGGCGTCCACGACATGGTGGTTAGACGTAACACCTTTGCTGCCTGTCGCGGTGCCATCCTCAACCTGCAGATGCACGATACGCGCGACTGCGGCTGGGTCTTTGAGGATAACGTCGTCGACCAGTCGCAGGCCTATGGCGGGGTCATCGTCGGCGTATCCCAGGCCGTGGGAGCCGCCAATGTCTACGGCGGCCGGTTCGCACGCAACACGATCATCGGAGCGGCCCCGAGCCGGGGTGTCGCCTTCCTGAACGGCTGCCACGACATGGATTGGCGCACGACCATCTGGCGGGATGCACGTGGCGGCAACTACGCGATCCCATACCAGACTGGCTGCGTCGGGAATCTATTCTAAGGCAGGAGCGACATGGCAATAGCAGAGGTTGGCAACGCGACCAGCAAGGCATCCTCCACCACGCCCACCATCACACACGGGCTGACCATTCTGGCGGGACATGTGATCATCGTCTGCCTCCACTGTGACGGCGTCTCGCCCACCTCCGACCCAGCCGATAATAACGGAGCGACCCCATTCACGCTCGCCTATCAGGCCGGGACGCCCGACACGAGCCGCTACAGCATCTGGTATCGCGTCGCCGGGTCCGGCGAACCCGCCACCTATAAGTGGACAAAAACCAGCGCCAGCGGCTGGTCCATCGCGCTGCGTGTCTTCTCGGGCGTTGATGCCACTGTCTGGGACGTGACGCCAGGGGCGGACACTGGCGCGACCGGAACAAGCGCCTCACCGAGTGCACCATCCGTCACGATAACTACCGATGGTTCGCTGGGCATCGCGGCGTTCTTCGTCGACTCGTCTAGTCTGACGTTTTCTTCACCGACCAACGACTACGGGAGCGAGGTCGAGCCTGTGGCCGGCGGTCGTAACGAGGCGTGCTACACCAAGCCCGCACTGGCCCCAGGAGCAACCGGGGCCACTGGCGTCACCATGTCCGGCTCGGACGACTGGGCGGCACAACAGTTCGCGCTCAAGCCTGACGGTTCTACTTTCATCCCCACCCGCTCAGGCGGTGCGGGCATCGGTTCTGGAATCGCGACCGCCATCCTGTGAGGTGAGTGATGGAGTTCAGACGCACTAAGAATGTCGATACCAGGGTGGTGTTCCCGATCCAGAAGACGGACGGCACGTTCATCACCGGAGCCACCGGGCTCGACTCGGAATACGCCCTGCTGGGAGCACACGGCGGGGCGGCCCCTACGTGGACCGACTGCACCCACGAGGCGACGGAGATAGGCACGACCGGGATGTACTACCTGGACGTGAGCGCCGCTGAGCTCAACGACGATTACGCCGCCATCCAGATCAAGTCGACCAGCACGGGGGCGATCACGCAGGTCCTGCTGTTCAACCTCACCAACCAGCCCTCCGATGTCATCAACTGGAAGGGCAGTGCGGCGGCGGCCCTCACCGGCGACCCCTACGCAGAAGCGGCGGCCGTCCATGCGCATGTGAACACCATCGACGGCCACATCACGGCCGACTACGGCTCCACCGAGAAGACCTGCATCGACCTGCTTGACGATGCCAACGGCCTCGTGAACATCCACGACACGGTGGACACCGTGGCTGGTTACATCGACACCGAAGTGGGCGCCATCAAGACGCAGACCGACAAACTCGCCTTCACGGTCGCCAACCAGGTCGACGCCAACGTGCTCGACTGGAAGGGTGGGACGGCTCCCGCCATGACCGGCGACGCCTACGCTCGCCTCGGAGCACCTGCCGGCGCCTCAGTCTCGGCGGATGTGGCGGCGGTCAAGGGCGACACGGCGGCCGTCAAGACCAAGACCGACAACCTGCCAGCGAGTCCGGCGGCCGTCGGCTCGGCCATGACACTGGCTGCCGGCGCGATCACCGCCGCCGTGGTGGCCACCGACGCCATCGACGACGACGCCATAGCCACCGGAGCGATCGCCTCCACGGCCTTCGCCGCGGGCGCGATCACCGCCGCCGCCATCGCCGACAACGCCATCGACTTCGCCACCTTCGCCGCCGACTGCAAGACCGGCGCCGGCTTGAAGGCCAACGTCGAGTCGGTCACCGCCGCGGCGATTACCGCCGCGGCTATAGCGGCCGACGCGATCGGAGCCAGCGAGCTGGCGGCGGATGCGGTGGCCGAGATCGCCGACCAGGTCTGGGACGAGGCGATCGCAGGCCATGCCGGCGCGGGCAGTACGGGCCTGGCTCTGGCCGGCGCCTCCGCACCGACTGCGAATGCCGTGGCTGACCAGGTGTGGGACGAAGTGCTCGCTGGCCACGCCGGAGTCGGTAGCACCGGCGAGGCGCTGGCTAGTGCCGGCGCGGCCGGCGATCCGTGGAACACATTGCTCCCGGGCGCCTACGGAGCGGGCAAGGCTGGCAAGATCGTCGGCGACAACATCAACGCGCCACTGGCGACCATCGACACGGTGGTCGATGCCATCAAGGCAAAGACCGACACCATCGGCGCGGGCACCGTCACCGTCACCAGCCCGGTGGCCAGTGACGGTGTGACCGTCACGACCTACCGCGGCGACGACTACAAGCAGCACGAGGGGCGCGAGATTCGCTGGCTGATTGCCACGCCGGACCTCTCCACAGCGGTCACGACACTGCATGTCGGCAGTCTCGATATCGTCTGCACCCTGGTCGACGGTGGCCTGGCGACGCAGTCTATCTATGCGGAGCTCACCGCGGTCCAGACGGCGACACTTCTTGAGGCACGTGGTCTCTACAGCGTCACGGCTGCCATGGCCGATGCCGACGTGCGCACCCTGGTGGTCGGCGAGTGGAAGTCTGAGATTCGGGTGGCCTAAAAGTAGGGAACAGGGGTTCCCGCAGACTTGTGGACATGAGCATGTTCACGCGGCTGCGGGGCCTCTTCCTCGCCGAGAAACCGAAGGGCATATCACGTCCGGCGACCGCTGAGGTCGGCGACACCGGCATGGGGTATGCCGTCGGCTCCGGCACCACTAAGGGCGCCGTCTCCAAGCGTCTGCGCACGCTCGAGCAGAACTGGGAACTCTACGAGCGCAACGGGTACATCCTCTACGACCGCATGCGCTTCTCGGATCCGAAGGTCGCCGGCCTGTTGCGTGCCATGCGCCTGCCGATCCTCGGCGCCCAAGTCTCCATCGAACCCTCAGATCCCGAGGATGAACGCGCCAAGGAGATCGCCGAGTTCGTCTCGGACAACCTCTTGGGAGGTCTCGCCGACTCCTGGCGGGCGACCCTCTATCAGTTCCTGCTCTACCTCTGTCACGGCTTCGCCCCGTTCGAGATGGTGTGGAAGATCGAGGACGGCAAGGCACTCATCGATCGCTTCGCCTACCGTCCGCCAGCCACCATCGCCACCAGAGACATCTTCGTCGCCAACGGTCGCATCGAGCACGTCCACCAGTCCACCGACACCGGCTTCCAGGCCGACATCCCCGGCGAGAAGCTGCTGTGGTTCGTCAACGACCGCGAGGGCGACGACTTCTGCGGCCGGGCGCTGTTGCGGCCCATGTTCAAGCCGTGGTTCGGCAAGGAGAAGCTCGAGATCCTGCTGCTGATCGCCGCCGACCGCGGCAACGGCACGCCGGTGGTCATCGCCCCCGAAGGCGGTTGGGGCACCGACACCAGCGGCAACGCGCTCGGTCCCCAGGTTGATGACGCCCTGGCCGCTTTCTCCACCTCCGAGAGAGGCTTTTTCCACTTCCCCTTCGGCACGACATTCACGCTGGAAACCTCGAACGCCTCGATCGCCGAGCTGACGGCGCTCAAGGCCAACTTCGAGATGGACATGAGCAACGTCGCCATCGCGCAGGTGCTCGACCTGGGCAAGACCGAGACCGGCAGCCGCGCTCTGGGCCGCACGATGAGCGACATGTTCCTCGACTCGCTGATCGCCATCGCAGTCGACGTGGAGGACACGATCAACGCGAAGGGCGGGCCGATACATCAGCTGGTGGCCTACAACTTCGCCGGCGCCGACGACCTGATGCCCTCACTGCGCTTCGGCTCACTGTCGAAGATCGATCTCAAGACGCTGGCGCTCGCCTTCCTCCAGCTGCAGCAGACCGGCATGCCGTTCGGCGAGGAGACCTGGGAGTGGATTCGTTCGGAGCTCGACCTGCCACCGCTCAAGGCTGAGGAAGCGACCGGAAGTCCGCAGCAACCGTTGCTGCCCGATGCGCGCTTGCCCGCGCCCGAAGTGCCACCTGAACCACCACCGACACCGACCCCGCCAGGGCAATCACCGCCAGGACAAACACCGCCGCAGCCAGTCCCGCCGGCGCAGGCTTCCGAAATCGTGCTCGCCGAGAAGCACTACTGGCGAGAACCCCGCGGACCTGAGCTCTACGCCGACCTGGCTGATATCGGCGCGCGCCTTGATGCCGCGCCGGCTGCACTGCGCACCGCCACACAGACAGCCCGCGAGGGCATGGTCGCCGAGCTCGTGCGCCGCGCGCAGGCAGCCATCGCGAGCGGCGATGTGGCCAAGGTCGCCGCGCTGGCGCAGGCCAAGCCGCCGATGGTCGACAAACTGACCGCCGCCGTGCGTGGCGTTCTGCATGAGGCAGCCGCCGCCGGCGCCGCTCAGGTACGCGACGAGCTGGCCCGCCAGAAGGCCGGCACGCCGGTGGTCGAGCAGGCCATCGCCGAACGCCAGGGTACGAGCGTGCAGGCTGCGCAGCGTAAGCCTCCAAAGAAGACAGCGCCGCCCACCTGGGCTGAGGATCTGAATGCCTACATCGACGCACAGGCGGATGTCACGGCGCGGCAGATCGCCTCTGTCACGCAGGCAGCCCTGGCCGCTGAGGCGATGCGCGGTCTGGCGACGAAGGTGAGTGCCGATGCACTCACCGCCATGGTCACGCGCGCCAGTGACGAGGCCGCCCTGCGCGCCGGCCTGGTCGTCAGTCACATCATGGCAACCAGCCGCGCCGCTGAGGCGCTCGCCAACCGCGAGAAGATCAGCGTCGCCTTCTACTCCGCCATCCTCGACGACCGTACCTGCGGAGTCTGCGAGGAAGCCGACGGCCAGGAGACCACCGACCTCGACGAGGCGGCCGGCTGGACTCCCAACCCGGACTGTGACGGCGGCGCCAACTGCAGATGCGAAACCTTCTTCGAGCTGAAGGAAGGCGCCTGATGGCCTGCCGTAAGTGCGCCCTCTGCTGCCAGTGCATTCGCTTCAGCCTGCCGCCAGACGATGACCGCGAGCACTGGATGCGCCTTTTCGGGCTCATCGTCTCGCGCATGCCGAGCGGCCAGACCTCGGTCATCGTGCCCAAACGTTGCGACAACCTGGACCCGAAGACACTGCGCTGTCGCGACTACGAGAACCGCCCGACCATCTGTCGGGAGTTCCTCTGCGATGAGGCCCGCAAGGAGGCCCCCGAAAGTAGGGAACAGGCCCCCGCGCAGACTGATGGCATGAGCGTGAATGAGGCAGGTAAGTGATGCCACTCAAGAGATGCACCCTGGAAGGGCGGCCGGGCTGGCAGTTCGGCGCGGCTGGTAAGTGCTACACCTACGCAGCCGGCGACGATGTCTCCGAGGCCGCGGCCAAGAAGAAGGCCATCAAGCAGGCCATCGCCATCGGTGGCGGCAAGCCGCCTGCCGAGGGGCTGTCTGAACTCTACCGCCTAGCTGAGTCGGCCAAGGCTGGCGAGCGTATCCCCATGATGCTCTTCCCCATCGGCATCTGGAAGAGCGCCAAGTATCCGAAATTGTCGCTCACACGTGAGCTGGCCGAGGCCGTGATCGCCAACTTCGAGGCCAATGTCCTGGGCACCGAGCCAGTGGTCGACTCGTCTGGCAAGCATGATACCGCGGCCGAGGCCGCGGGCTGGATCAAAGACCTGCGCATCGCGCCGACCAAGGATGGCGGTGAGGCGCTCTTTGCCGATTGGGAGCCGACCGATCTGGGCGCCGCTCAGCTCAATGAGAAGCGCTACCAGTACAACTCGGTCGAGATCGGCGAGGTTGTCGACAACGTGACCGGTGTCAAGACGACCAACGTGCTGCGCAGTGTGACGCTCACCAACACGCCGATCCTGCGCATGCTGCCGCCGGTACTCGAGGCGGGCGAGGCGATCGCCGCCTCCGAACCGATCGAAGTGGCGCTCTCCGAACTCGAGCCGGTCGATCCCGTTACTGGCCTCATCGATGACATCGACGCTCTGCTGGCCAAGCTCGACGACAACCTCAAAGGCAAGGCTGGCATTCGCGCCATGCGCACCTACCTGCGCGAGACCAGGGCCAAGGCGAGTGCACACGCAACTCTTGCGGAGGCTGGCAGCACCAACGATGTACGCGCTGAACTTGAACGCGCATTGCAGGAACACCACGCCGGTGGCAGTGAGGGGTTGTATATCGATGATTTCGGCCCCGATTGGGTCGTCTATCACGTCTGGTCGGCTGGCCCACTCGGCGAGAACGTCATCCAGCGCGCCAGCTATATGCGTGATGCAAACGGCATCACCTTCGGTCAGCCGATCGAGGTCAAACAAGAGATCACTTATATCCCCCCATCCGAACCGAGCCCAAGCGGCGGAGCGACTGGCGAGGCACTCGCCGACGGCACCTGCGCAGCGGGAGTCGGTGTACGGCTCAACCTAAGCAAGGAGAGGAGCATGTCCGATCTTACCGAGCTGCTGAAGCTCAGCGAGAGCGACGATGACGCCCTGATTCTCGCTGAGGTCAAGAAGGTCATCACGGAGAACGCCACGTTCAAGGCCAAGTTCGCCGAAGGCGAGAAGGCCGAGCGTGTGCGCAAGCTGGACGAGGCGATCGCCGGGACGCATGTACTCCCGGCTGAGAAGGACGTCATGTTGGCGTTGGCCGAGTCCGCTCCTGGGACCTTCGATGCGACGCTCAAGGCCCGCGAAGATGCGGGCGTGAAGCTCGTTGACACCAGCGAGCGCGGGAACGGTACGCCGCCGCCCGAGCCCAAAGAGTACGCAGACCCCAGCATCGAGCTGGCGGAGAAGGCGCAGGCCAAGGCGAAGGCCGACGACATCAACTATGGCGAGGCCATGCGCCTCGTGATGGCCGCCGATCCCACTCTTGCCGAGCGCTACGTGACCATCGGCAAGGAGGTGTGAGGCCATGTCTCAAGCGACTTCCGCCAATAGCACCGTCAAGACGTTCATCGCCGGTGGTGTCATCCACCCAGGTCACTGCGTGATCGCCAGTGGTACCGAAGTCGTCGAGTCAGCCGGCGCCAACACCGCCGACGGCATCTACATCGGTGACGATGTCTGCGCCGACCACGACCACGTGTCGGTCTGTGTGGACGGCCCTTGCCGTGCCTGGTGTGACGCAACCGCGGCCATCGGCCTGTTCGCCAACCTGGCGAGCGACGGCAGTGGCCATTGCGTCGTGGATACCACCGACAAGCACAAGCTCATCGGACAGGCGCTGGAGCCGCTGGCTGCCGGCCTCGCGTTCGTTGAGATCAACGTCAATGTCGGCTGGCTGGCCGTCTGAGAAGGAGGTGTGTACGTCATGACCGTCATCAACGGGCATATCAACCAGGCGCTCACCAACTTCTCGGTGGGCATAGTCAAGAACCCTCCCGGCAAACTCATCGCGACGACCGTCGCTCCGGTCGTCAACGTGGCGAACCAGAGCGACAGCTACTTCATCTGGGATGCCGCTGCCTTGCGGATTCCCTCCACAGTGCATGCCCCGCGTTCCCTGGTGAGCCGCATCGTTCGCACCGAGAGCGATGACACCTATCTCTGCAAGGAGTTTGCCGTCGAGGATCAGATCCCCTGGGCACGCCTTGCCAATGCCAACGCAGTGATTCGCGAAGAGCAACGCTCCACCGCGGTGCTCGTCAACGAACTGCTTCTGCGGCGTGAGAAGGCAGTTGCCGACGTGCTGTTCGGCCCTCTCTTCACCCACACGGCCGCCCTGGCGGCTGCTGACCGCTGGGACATCGACACGTCGTTCCCATGCGCCAAGGTCAACGACGCCATGGAGACCATCCGCGCCCTGATCGGCGTGGAACCCAATGCCGTCGTCATGGGCGCACACGTCTGGGCGCACCTACGGCAGCATCCGGACATCACGCAGAAGATCGTCGGCATGGTCGGCGGACAGCCGGCCACCGAGGCACAAGCAGCCACCGCACTTGGCGTCGACCGCATCATCGTCGGTCGCGCCATGTACGTTTCGTCGGCCGAAGGCATCACACCGCTGGTCAAGGCAGACATCTGGGGCAAGTTCGCCTCCGTCTGCTACATCGATCCAGCGGCCTCGAGCGACATCGAGGGCCTCATCACTCCGATGTCCAGTTTCGTCTGGAGCGGTGTAGCGGCTCCCTTCTCGACCTTTACCTACGAGGAAGAGCAGAGCCGTTCGCATGTCGTGCAGGCGTACGACTGTGTGGACGCCAAAGCCATCTCGGTCGACTCCGCCTACCTGTACAGCACGGTAGTGAGCTGATCCTAACCATGAGCCGGGGGCCGTCCAGCCTAACAGGGGGCGGCCCCCGGAGCCTAAGACAGGGAGCATGAAATGGGATTCTGGAAAGTCAAAGGGCTGATGGCCGTCTCCGGCCTCGGCCATCTGTTCGCGATGAACACGGCAACTGCCTTCCCGGTCTTCGAGTACGTCGACGTGTTCGTCAACCCGCTGGCCGTGCCGACCAACGTGGCCACCTGCGATTTGGTGACAAGCGTAGCGGCCGGCGTCGGCGATACCGTTCTAACCATGGTCGCAGGGGTCAAGGCCACGCTGTCGACGATCCCGCGCAACGTGGTCATCGCCGCCGATGCGGCACAGACGGAGGACTGTAACATCGTCGGCTTCGACCAATTCGGCAACGCACAGACCGAAACGATCGTTTTCAACGGCGCGGCCGTGGTCCCAGGTACAAAGGTCTGGGGTTCGCTTACGTCGATCACCCAGAAGGCACGCTCTGGCGCGGCTAACATCGGCTGCGGTTTGGGTTCGATCGTCGGCACCAGCCGGAAGATCATTGGCCTCAGCCTGGACGGCGGCGTTTACACCACGGCCAACGGTGTGGCCACCAGCGTGCAAGAGACCACGCGGCCGGTCAAGAACACCACCGCCGCGGTGCATGGCGTTACCTTCACCACGGCATTGGCGGCGACCAAGACATACATGCTGCTCTACCACTCCGACGAGGCACGCTGAGCCTAGGGGTGTGTGGTGGCTGACTACTGCACATTGGCAGAGGCGCAGACGCTCTGTCCGGGTGTCACCATCAGCGCGTCGACCGTGCCTAGCTCGACCACTGCTGCCGACTACCCGGTGCAGATCAGCGCCGAGCTCACCGTGCTGCTGCGCAGTTGTGGCAGCGCTCTGCCGGTCACCGATACCTACCTGCTCGCCGACCTCAAGGCAACCGCGAAGTATGGCGTGGCGGCCCTCATCCTGCAGGCCAAGTTCGGCAAGGATGAGGCCGCCGCGGCCACCCTTTGGGCACGCTACGACAAGGGCCAGCAGGCCATCCGTGACCGCGAGGCCGCCGCCGCAGGCGTCGTCGCCCAGCACTTGGGTGAGGGTTTCACCCTGGACGCCGACGGCGAGATGCGCGTCCCGAAAGTGACTAAGGACATGGTCTTCTGATGGCCGAGCCATTCACCAAGTTCGAACTCCACACCGAACCGGACCTCAAGGTACTCGCCTTCCGGGTGCGCGGCCTCATCAATCGCATGGAGGACATGCGGCCCCTGCTGACCGGCTTCGGTGAGCTGTTCAAGGGCGCCATGAGCCTTCAGTTCGCCACGGAGGGCCGCTACGGCTCCGGTGGTTGGGCCGCACTCTCGCCGGCATACGCCAAGTGGAAGGCCGAGCACTTCCCCGGCCGACCCATCGGCGTCCTGCATGGCTTCCTGCGGTCGGGCATGACCGGCGGCGCCGGCTATTCGCAACACATCCTGCGCCAGTCGGCTGACTACGGACTTGGTGCTGGACCGGCTGTGGAGTACGGGAAGTACTTCGACGCCGGCGGGCGCGGGCCAGCGCGTCCCGTGATCCGCTTCGGAGCGGGCGAATCGGCCAAGTGGCGGCGTTTCACCGAGACCTGGGCCCATGAGTCGGCTCGCGCAAGTGGTTGGGGTGCGTCCTGATGGCTGCCCTCTACGGTATCGAGCGGGTGCTTGTCGAGGCCAAGGCGGTGCTGGTGGCCGGCATGGTCGCCAAGCTGGCAGCCCTGGTGGCGGAATACGCCGACGGCATCACGCTGCCGGCGCCCGACACCACGACCGGCTACTGGTGCGACGTGCGTCTGCCGGATCCAGCGGATGCCGCCGACTTTGGCCCACTGACGCAGCCGACCATCTGCATCGCGCCGCTGGAGGATTCACCGCTCGCCTCCGATCCGAACCCCAGCATCGCTGGCGAATACGCGGTCGCCAACGACTTCATGGTCGCGGTCGTGGTGCGCGGCGACACACAGGCGCAGTCGGGAAAGCGGCAGATGCGCTACATGCGCGCCATCAAGGAACTGCTGGCGGCATCGGCATCCCTTACCTGCGGCCAATGTCTCTGGCGAGGTACTGACTGGAGGCAGCGGGATCTGACCCCCGACGAGGCCGACTACACCCTGCAGGGCGTCGTTGCGGCCTTCGTCGTCATCACCTACGAGCAAGCGTGAGAGGAGACATCGGCATGAAAGGCATCACCCAGCCGCAGGCCGTCGAGATGCGCCACTTCACCGGGTTCCCGGGCGTGTACGGCCCCGGCGTGGTGCTGCGCCTCGATGTACTCGGCCTCACAGAGAAGCAGGCGAGCGAGCGTATCGCCGCCGGCAACCTCCCGCTCGAGATCGTCGAGCTGGACAAACCCGCGAAAGGCGGTGAGAAGTAATGGCCACCAGCTATCTGCGTCTTGCCGCTGAGCAGACGCCAAACGCCGAGGGCGGCGCCGCCAAGGTCTCGAAGGTCTCCTTCGATGTCCCGGTGATGACCCTCAAACTCGAGCCGAACCCGACCCCGATCGTGGTCTCCGATGAGATGCGCGGCTATGCCGGGCAGGCTCCGGACAAGGGTGTGGCGGAGTACGCGCCGAGCGCCACGTTCAAGACCCGCGTCTATCCGGGTATCCTCGGCGCCCTGTTGCTGGGGGCGACCGGCAGCGACACTCCCACGGCTGGCGACGGTGTCATCCATGATCCTGACGGAGTGGATATCCCGACGGGTTGTACCCGCCACGTCTTCGCTTGGGCAGCGAGCGTTACGCCCCAGACCTTCCAACTCAACGCAGCCCCGCCGGTGGGACTCTTCTACAAGGGGAGCGGACTGGGAATCGACTCGATCGAGTTCTCCATCGATGCCGGCTGTTGGGTCGCCGACGTGGCCACCAAGCAGCTCTACACGGCGCTCATCGCCGACCCGGCCATCACGCCGGCCTTCGAGACGCCCATGCCATTCCTAGCCGGCATGATGACGCTCTCCACCTGGCTGGCGGCTACCGCGATCACCAAAGATTTCACTTTCAAGGTCGAGAACACGCTTCTGTGTGAGCGGCAGTTCAGCGTGGCGAGTCTGTTCCCCGAC